>Ga0326727_10003999_pt1 | contig 45580 bp, 50 predicted proteins | sample MB2enrmetagenome_FD_207643 | JGI IMG/M metagenome (GOLD analysis project Ga0326727, IMG submission 207643) | Lab enriched peat soil microbial communities from McLean, Ithaca, NY, United States - MB29MY | ecosystem: Environmental > Terrestrial > Soil > Wetlands > Peat | place: USA: New York... | reverse complement strand
GGTCATCACCGGAGCCCTGCTCACCCCACTGCCGCAGTGCAGGAGCACGGTGCCCCACCTGACGTTCTCGGCTACGGCATCGATGATGGAGTCAAACTGGCCGACCGGAACGGGCGTGGCATCAGCGATGGGAACGTGGACGTAGTTGACGCTGGGATTGCGCCGGAGAACTTCGTCCTCGCACAACGAGATGACGGTTGTGATGCCGGACGGATTCAATCGGTACACACGCTCGGCGTTGTTTCGTCCGCCGATATACAGCCTCTCCCAAACCCGAGTCATTTCAGTCGTCATTGCTGTTCCTCAATTTTGTAACGGCATGCCTCGCAATAGCGATAATCCGCTTCACCAATGCCGACGTAGTGGAGCATCGGGCGTTTGCACTGTGGGCAGTCCGGCAGATTCTCAGGGTTGTTCAAAAGCTCGTGCTCGCCGCGTGCTCCTGCCTGTGAGCGAAACAGACGATGAGTAGCCTCAATCGAAATAGACATCGCTGAACTCGCCATCGGGAGTGCTTCCCACACATGGTTGAACATTAGCTGCCCAACTTGGCGGTCGGTCAGTGATTCCAAGCTCTGCTGCACCCTACCTAGAGCGGCGACCTCGCCGATGAGTTTCTCCGCTCTGCGTCCACTCATTCGACCTCCGGCATTTCAACCTCGCCAGTTGTCCAATCGATGCCGACGTGCTTGACATGATAGACGCGGAGGACTGACGCTTCGCGCAGAAGGTCGGGACAGGTGTGCCTGACGTACTCCGTCGCCGCCTCTGGGGTGTTGGCCAGCACAACCATTAGTGAGGATGTGGTGGTCCACATGTTCGTTCGCCGCTTGACTCCGATGTCAATGCAATAAATGTGTGCCATCACTGGTCAATGTACGAAGGAGGAGGAAAAAACAGCTACGGTTGTGGGAAACTCTGTAGCTGTTTTTTTGAGGTGCTCTGTAAATTACTGATGGAGAATCGAGGTAGAGCACGGATGACTCACGTTCACTATTGCGATGTTGCCGGACACGAATGGGAGTGCGACAAGCCGGAATGCGAATGCATTTGCGGCGAACGAATGGAAGAGGGCGACCATAGCGCATGCCCGATTGAATTGCGTGCATGCCCCCGGCACCTTGAAGGACTCCAGCCGGGCGAGGTCGCGGGAGGCGTGCCGATTAATTTTCCTGAAGATACTGCTGACAAGATTAAACGTGCTGCGGAACAGCGTGATTCATATGCGGCGGTGTGTTTCTGGTGCGGCTACGGCTACGATGAGTACACACGCAAGGCCGAGAACGAGCATTTTGCCTATCATTGCCCGGATGCGCCCGAGGCATTGCGTGAGAGCGCAAAGAAACGGCTGACGCTCAACGATTACGATAGCTGCGAATCGTCGGAGGGACAGGAAGGCGATGCAGAAACGAAATAAGCAGCCCGATGCAGAGGCGCGAGTTGGCATTTTCTGGCTGTTGAACGGCAAGCCCCTCATCGACTCCACCCCACTGTCCAAAGCCGAGCACTACGGAGATAGCCTCGGGCACCCCACTGGTCACCTCGACCACTGGACGCTGCTCCAGCGCACGGGCGCGGTGCCGCCCGAAGTCGAGTACGAGGAGTTCCCTCGGGGACGGGTGATGTACCACCCGGCATCCGAGGAGTTCACCATCCTCGCCGACCGTTGCATTCTCGACCGTGAAGAACTTATTGCCCAGATTAAGGACGCCCTTCATTTGCCGAAAAATACGAGGCTCGACACCGACCCGCACTACCGCTGCTTCCGTTGTCTCTATGGAAGCGACGAAGATGACGATTCTGAAGAGTGAGCAGGGTACATGGACAACACCAACGACCGGAGCAAAGTTGAAGCGAACCTCAAACGCCACGAGGATGGCTGCTGGATTCGCCGAAGGCCGCGTTGCCATCGGCAATAAGAATATGCTCGTCGTGAATTCGTTCTAGACGTCGTGGATTCAGCATGGAGGGGAGTTACACGCGGGTTCGGCTGCGATTGGTCGGCTCGACCGTGAGCAGGTTCTGTCTAGAAGTATTGTTTGAGTTGCTTTTTGATTTTCTCCAGACTTGGGATGACGTCGGCTTTAATTTCAGGGCTGGATAATTTCTGTCCACTGTATCTTGCCTCTGCACTCAAGTCCTTCAAATTGCGATAATCGTTGTAAAGTGCATTCGTTACGGGAAAATTTGCGATAACGCGGTCCCGTTCGACATGAATCCGGCAATGTATTGGGGGCTTTAAGGTGTCGAGGTACGCTTCTATGTAGTGAAGTGCAGCGTAGAAGGTGCTCGTCACGCGCCAATCAGAGTACGGGGTGTCTTCAAGGAAGGAACATAGCTGTTCGTTGTGCAGCGCCTGTGCAAGATGAGTTTTCTTTTTAGCCAATATTCCGCCTACCTTTGAAAAGTGATAACCGCTTCAGGCGCAACCGCGTCCAAATTTGCGTCCGGGCAGTTTCGGACCAAATTGAAATCGAAGCCAATGTGCGGGTAGGCTGAAAACATGCTGTGCTCCAACTCATAAATCTTATTTCTCAAAGAGCGGTCGAACGAATTGAGCACCACCCATATGAACAGCATTTGCCCGCGTTGTGCCATGTAGACACGTTCGACTTCTGGGAAAGTAGCGAATTGCGCAGCGATGGGGTCTCGCGCTGGAATGCCGAGTGGTGCGGAGCCTGTAGAAGCCATGAACGAATCCTTGCGAGTTACTTTCTAGGTAAACAAGTCTACCTCACGGATTCAGAAGCAACTCTGAAAGTGCGAACATACTTTCTTGTGCTACCAAAACGGGAAATCACGCCAACCCGGATGGGTGCGACGAAGCATGACTAAACTGATGATTCTACGCGGTCAGTGTCAACAGGACTTAATGGTCAAATGGTTATCCGCAGCATCCATGGGACTGCATCGGTGGACACTTCACCGACCCGTAAGAGCAGAACACGGGCGGAGAACGGTCTTGCAGCCCTCGCATTCATAGAAGAACAGACAGGCGGCAGTCGGCATGACCTCCTGCTTTGCGTGACCGCACTCCGGGCACGTCAGCACCGATTCAGGAATCACATCAGCCATTGGCTCACCCTAGACCACACCCAGTATCCAACCTTCAATCTCTGCAACTTCGCGTTCGTCAGCCTCCAGCGGAGGGTTGAGGAATGTCGTGAGGGAACCGTTCAGGTCAGCCCGTCTGAGCCAAGCCGCCGCAGCGTAAGCCGCATGGCTGTCACCGTCCCTGTCATCTCTGGGGAATCGCTTCATCCACAGCGACGGATAGACCTCGGCTATGACGGAAGCGCCCTCCGGGATGTCCCAGCCGTCGAAAGGCCAAAAGTGAATCTTCCGTTTGCACTCTTGCCGGAGATATCGTAACCATGGAAGCCCAGCGTGCGTGGACTTTGCTACCGAGCCCTGCACGTCGAATTGGAATACGGACTTTGCCGTTGCCGTCCAACGCTCCGTCAATCGTAGCCACTGAGCATCGCCCTGCCGCTCTGCACCATGACCGAAAACACCCTCCCGCACAAAGTCTACATACGTGTGGATATCATCGGTCGGCCAGTGGTATTGGAAGTCGTCCAAGAACGATGGCCAGTCCAGCGGAAGAGAGTACTTCTCAAAGTAGGCAAGCGGGAAGGAGAAGCCGTGGTCGAGGCCAACGAGTGTTGGTGTCTCGTGTGACAACTCCTCGCACAACCATCTGGCAATCCCTTGTCGCGTCCAGTACTTCCGAGGGCTGGCTGGAGGCTGCACTTCCCGAGGGTCGGTGAGCGTGTCGGACTCATAAACCCGGAGTCCCTTCAGACTTGATATTGGGGTTTCGGCACCGGAATAGTCCACGCCGATGTAGCGTTTGAAAAGAGTACTCAACTGAACGTCCTCTGTGTCGGGGTGTGAGTTGTTGGCCTTACTGGGCAGCAAACTCACTTCCAGCGGATGCTTTTGTACTCGGGTCTACGACGGCAAATACACATTCGAGATAAGGCTTAACCGTCTCCCAGCTTGCCCCATGCTCATAGAAGTCTTTCAGCGGCTTGCCGACCACCACCTCATTGACTGGCCGCGCAAGCTCTTCCAAGAAGGCACTGCGCGTGTCGCGCTCCTTGTGTTTCTTTTCATCTTGATGGGCGTACGAGTGAAATTCAATTACACGGGGAGGAGCTGGAAACTGTGGAGCAGAAGAACAGGAGCCGGGAGAATCACGTTCTCGCTCAACATGTCCCTCAGCGAAGCTGTCCTCGACTGTGTGCAGCAAGCTCCCGAAAGCCACATCGGAGACTCTTCCTTTGCCTCTCAGAATTGGATTACCTGCGGTGAACAGGTCTTGCACCGTCCATCCGCTCTTCCCAAAGAACTCGTCAAAACCCGCAACCTTTACGTCGGCAAGCTTGGAATCGAGATTGTATTCTCCGTTTGCCACCCTCCAAGTGAACTCCATCCACATCATTACTCGCCTTTGGGTTTCCGCCGCCAATTCCCCGTCCTGAGAGGCCATTGAGTGAAAGAACTGTAGGTCACCAAAATGGGAACGGGCAAGCAAGGGCGCATGAGACGCGGCATTCGGCACCTCTCCCCGTTCTGCCGCTTTTTTCGCAGCAGTAAACAACTCGTACCAACAGCGAGGCTGAGTTGTGAACCGAATGGTTTGCTCAACCTTGCAGTGAGTATGTTGACCCTCGCCGGGTTGCAGTTGGAAGGGCGGGTCATCATTCCACCGTACCCCCGCAAGGACGTAGGGGTCTGCTTCCTCTGCTGCAATGTCAACGTCATTGCAGCCGTCAGTGCAACCGTAAATTCGTGCGGTAATTTCCTCATGTACAGGCTCAGCGAAGTGGAGGACTCCTTCATGCCCGAGCCGCATGACCATTTGTTCCCAAAAGCCAGCATTTTCTTGCGCCACATGTTGCTCTACTTTTGTTCCTCTTGGAGACAGGCTTGACGCGGCTGTTGGGAGCGGGATTGACGTACAAAACAACACGACCGCGACGGACGCTAGATTCTTTAGAAGCACCAACGCATTTTTCACCAGTACCCCTCTCAGGAACAGGAATATGTTCATCAATGATTGCTACGGCTTTCGAGTACCATCGCCGAACAGCCTCAATATCAGCCATAACAGCAGCAGTCCAATATTGAGGAATCCGGGGAGTGCAAGCTCGGGGGTGAATGCAAGTTTGGCACTCAGAGTTGCTGATGTCCAGCAAATCTCGCAGTGACAGGCTCACGCCTTATCTCACCGCAAAAGGCTAAACATCCTTCAGTTGCTCCTCGTCCATGCCGAAATAATGCACGAACTCGTGGATGACCGTGCGGCGGATTTGCTCCCGGATTTCGGCTTCCGTCGAGCACACCGCCTCGATGTTTTTCTGGTAGAGCACGACATAGTCCGGCCCGGTTGGCAGGTTGAAGACGCTCTTTTTCGTCATGGGCACGCCATGGAAGAGCCCGAGCAGGAGCTTCTTTGGGTGGGAGGAGGGAGTTTGTCCGGGCGGGAAGTCCTCCACCAGCACGGCGACATTGCGGATGCGGTCGCGAAACTCTTCCGGCAGCGAGTCGAGCACCTCTTGCATGACCTTGGCGAATGCTTCGCGCTCCACTCATCCTCCCTGAGCAAATTTCACATTTGGCGACCCGAGTTCCCCAATACCGGAATCAAGGTAGGAGCCATTATGAACCCTCTACTCATCTTCGTCGGTACACTAGGTCTCGGCTTAGTGGCCTTCAGTCGGGCGACTATCGCATGGATGGCAGTGATGGAGTACTGCGAAATGCGGATGCTATTGGGCGCTGAAAATCAGACCTAGTGAACCTCACTCCAACTCAGCCGCAATAGTGTACTCCCCGGCTGATTTGTCCCACGTCACGCGGAGCACGTTGGGTTTGCAGCACACCTGACAGTCCTCGACGTACGTCTGCCTTGTTCCGGCAGAGGGTCAACGACGGTATCGTTCCACTCACCGTGACCCGCGCATTGGAATCCTGCAGTCATTTCGCCGACAACATGCTTCACCACTGCTTCGAACTGGGCGACTTTCCTGTTCCGAACCAAAATCTAGGAGGACGCTGGCCTGCAGTGCCCGTTCCAGTCTTCGAACAGTCCCCGGTCTGATGCCCGGTGAGGTGATGGGGGGCTAACGATTAACCCTAAGTCAATTTCGGGGGTTCCCACGTCAATCCAAGTCACCCACTTGACTTAAGCCACCTATCACTGCAACCCATTCATATTCAGTCGGTTACAAAGATTTAAACCGGGCACAAGTCAAATCGGCATAGGGGTGTATACCACACATTGGAATCCTCTTGGTCTTTACTCCAGACAATGGATAGGGAAAAACCTGCTCGGTACTAGATGGGTGCTTATTGACTTTTAATATAAAAGTATATAGATAACTACTAAGAGAATGAGTACGTTAGAAGCCTACACCCCCTAAGTCAACCTTGACGTTTGGTTGACTTTTGTGACGTGGGAGTTGACTTAGAGGTCGGGGCTCGGACTACCCCACCTATGTCCGGGCTCAGGCCGAGAGCGACCCATCCATTGTCCGGCACCCAAGTCATCCCTCGGCGAAAATAAATCTCTCCCGTTTTTCTCCAGACCGCGTATTACTTATCGACTGCTACAAACGATACCGTACTTACCGCCATTGACACCGACTACCCAGTCCCAACTAACGCTAACCCATCCCAGCGTTACCCGGTAGCCGACCTAGAGGTCGGCCAGAGCCTGTGGTTTCCACTGTCCGACTTCAAAAACCTCCAAGCTTGTCGCGCCACCGCTCATCAGACTGGTTCCCGTCATGCTGAGCAGTACCGTAAGCAGCGCCCCATGTTTGAGAAGAAGTTCACCATCCGCTCTTCTATAAATGGAGTCCGTCTCTGGAGAGTCGCCTGATGTCTCCTGCTCCAACCACAAAATCTAGGGTACCTTCGATACAAAGTAAGCTGGGGCCGCGATGTCAGCGTGAAGTTTCTCAACTACGAACTTAATAGTAGCAAGGTAAAACAGTAATAAGAAGGTACCGATGAACATAAGTAAGACCAACCTCAAGAACCTCAGGAGCGAGCTGGATGCACAGATAGCCGACACCCTACGTTGTAACGACCGACTCTCCTACGACGAAGCCGCCATTATGTTCGGCGTCTCCAGAAGCTGGATTACCTCCGTAGCTAAAAGATTCAACATTCACCGCACAGTTGGCCGTAAGCCTCAGGCGGTGAAGTGATGGCCGCTATCATCTCCGCACTCGAACCACAGGAAGGTCTGCGCTTCGGCAAGATGGCCGCTGCTATGGTGCGCCGTGGTATACCCGTTACCATCGTCGCCGCCAAGGGGAAGAATCCGCTGCCGTTCGCATGGCAGTTGAATGCCACCACCGACCCCAACGTATTGCTGGGCTGGATTCAGAAATATGGCAATAACTGTAACTGCGGTTCGGTAGCAACCCCCGAAACTGTATGGATGTTCGATGCCGACACACCGGGCAGCGTTGAAGTCATTGAAAAAGAGACCGGGCATAAGCTCCCCAAGACGTTTACGGTCTCCAGCCGCCCCGGCAGGTTTCATTTTTATTGGAAGCAGACCAATGCCAGCCGTGCCATGGGTAATCGGGGTCTCCATTCCGCCGACAAGTCTAAGCCTCTGCCTTTAGAGTTCGATGCCCAGCAGAACCGCCGTCAGGTGATTTCACCGGGCTCTACTCACCCGCTTGGCTTCATTTACACCGTTGTAGATGACAGCCCCATTGTGGAGGCCCCAGACTGGTTCTGTGAGTGGGTCACCGCTAAGGGTAAGCTGGAGAAGGCTAAGCCCACCGCTGGTAAATTCGACCTGAAGACGGTACCCAGCTTCGAAGCTGTGAACTACTGGGAGCACTATGAGATAGAGGTCGAAGACGACTATGGCTCGAACTGGTATGTCACCCCAGCTTGCCCGTACTGCGGTCATGAGCATGAGCACAGCAAGCGTACCGCATTCTATTGGGACGGCGTTCACTTCGGGTTCCACTGCTTCGCCGCTGGATGTGGCTACCCGACTATCGGTGAACTTACCCGCAAACTCAACGAGTCCTACGAGCCATTCCCCGATGAAATCTGGCCGGGGTACAAGCAGCCGCTCCTGAACGACCCCCGCTGGAATCTGGAAGTAGACGAAGTACAACTGGAGGAGGACAAATTAACCCCGGTATCCGCGCCCCTGTCCTGTGAGGAGATGATGGAGATTCTCGGCGGTCACGTTATCGAAGAGAAAAGCAACGTTCTAACCATGCCCGAACCCACGCCAGAGCCCACACAGGTGGCCAACCCGACGCAGGTGGCTAAGCCCGTCACCTACGAAGACTACGACATGGACTTCAGCAATTTGGATACCCGCGAGTCGTATATTCCGGTGGAGTTCCCCCGCATCGAGTCTAAGAACGATGGCATGTTTCCTTTCCCGGTGGATGCCATGTATGGCAAGCTGAAGGATATTGCCTACGGCTTGAACTGCCCGTATGGGTTCTCGTACCCATCCCTATTGACCACGGCGTGTGGGCTGGACATCAAAGACCGAGCGAATAACACTCGGGCTACTCTCTACTGCGCCAACCTCGGCGGCTACAACTTTGGGAAGTCGATTGTCACAGACCGCGCAATGGCCTCCTTCTCCACCCCCGAAGGAACCTATGAGGATGGCACCCCGTCCTCTGACCGTGGCCTGATTGGAATGGTCGGTGAAGATATAGGTAAGCGGACGGTGTTCGTCCAAGATGAGTTTCGTACCCTGATGTCCAAGTGCGCCATCCTCAACTCGGCTCTGACTCCCGTGCTCTGCACTCTCTGGAGCAAAGACCATGCCAAGGCCGCTGACAAACGCTCCACCGATGAATGCTGGGGGGTGGTGTCTATGGTCGGAAACCTTGCTGTAGAAGACCCCGGTGATTTCGCCAAGGTGATGGGAGCGGAGACCACCCGTGGACTCTATGACCGTATGCTCTTCGGCATCGGGCCTGTGGTGGACTTCTACCCCTGCAATGTGAAGCGTCACCAAATTGATGTCAAACCCTGTCTGGTACCGGGCTGGTGCTACACCAAGATGCATGAGTGGATTCAAGACGACCGCGCTCGTCGTCGCCTCGGGGAGATTGGCTTACGGGTTGCCCTCATTCAGTCCGCCGTCAATGGTGATGCGGAGGTCACGCAGGAATCGTTTGGCTGTGCTTTCAAACTGATGGACTGGCAATATTCCATCCGCATGGTCTATCGCGCTGGTAAGGCCGAAAGCAAGGAAGCCGAAGCCTTCGAAGCCGTTGCCGGGGCGCTACAGGCACAGTTGGATAAGCAGATGAAGACCGGGGATGCACCCAAAGGTGCCATCCGTGATGAGGTTATGGAGAAGCTCATCCCGGACTACTGTGTCAAGCAGTTGCACTGGTCGAGCATCATGAACAACAAAAGCCTCTACCGCAAGCATGGTAGCCCGTTGCTCAATCGCATCAAACAATCCATGCTCCATGAAAACATCATCGCCGCTGTTTATGACAAGGACGAGAATGGAGAGGATAGCCGTGAGCCGTCCCCCTTCGTCGTGCTACGAGGCCGCATTAAATAAGGAGCGACAATCCGAGGCGGACGTCATCTGGAGATTCCCCGAATGGCTTTGGTCAGGACGGGCTCATCCCACGCCCTCGTGTACTTCTCGCCAAATGACAGAAGCGCCTCGTACGCGGCCTTGTCGTTCTCCTTTAGGAGGAGATAGGTGTACATGCGGTCAACGGCAGACTTCATGATTGACCGCATCTCCTCCTGAGTAATACGAGAATATTCAGGGTTGCCATCGCAGGTTGGGCAGACCTTTCCGGCGTGAATGCTTTCAATCGGGCCATTGCGAAAAGCCAACGCCACAAGTGCCTTGGCCTCCCGTGCGACCGCCGACAGATGTTCGGGCGTGATTTCCGGCGTTTCCCTCATGTGCATTCTGATGCGCCGGAGACATCAGCGGGAGCGTATAAATCTGACCGCGAAATCAACACCGCTTGGCAATAGAAATCGCCTCTAACATTGTTGCTTCCATCGCATCAGCACCGAAGATAGTCCGCATGAGCATGCAAAACTGAACACCCCGGTCTGTAAGCCTCACTACAGTATCGAAATCGTCAGCATTCATGGTGTTGAGGTCGGCGCGTACAGACGATTTGTCAAAATCGCAAAACGCGGTTTGGAGAGAAGAGGCTATGCGCCAGAGGTAACGCTTTTCCAGTGGCAGTTCGGAGAGCGCCTTCGTCGCCTTATCCTTGCCTCGACCAGTAACGACGGCCTCTATGTTTTGCAAGTACGGTCGCAGGTCGGGTGACTCCATCATCTCCTGAGCCTCGTCTTCCATCTTGATATGGTTGGTTGGCATCATCTGAATGTCATCGGGTTCGTTCACGGCATCTCCTTCGCGGTTTCGCGTATGCATTCTAATACCGGATGAAGAAGTCCGATTTGATATAGCCGACCGACATTAGCGTGGAATCAATCGATACAAACAGAGAGGCGTCCTGACTCTAGGACGCCCCCTGCCGTACTTGCAACTGGAATTCTTCTACACCTTGGCAGGAGCCTTCTTTGCCGCCCACCGCTCTCTCGCCGCCTCAGCCAGCTTCTTCTTCGTTGCCGCGCTCATGGGCTTCCGCGCTCCCTTTACAGCGGGAGAGGCGACTGGAGCAGCCTTGGCCGATTTCGTGGCAACCGGAGCCACCGCCGCCTTCTTCGCCGCAGCCTTCACAGCTCGCTTCTGCTTTGCATACCGTTTCTTCTGCGCTTCGGCCATCCGCTGGCGTGCTGCTGGACTGACCACTCGCTTGGTGGTGGCAGCAGGAGCTACAGGGGCGGTCTTCGTGCTCTTCGCCCCAGCAAGTGCGGGAGCTTTGGCAGCGGACTTTGCTGGGCTAACGACAGCTCCGTTGATGGCTTCGAGCGCGTCAATTGCATCGTTGATGCGGTCGCGCTGGGCGCGAAGGTCGGTGAGAATTTTGGAAATATCCATATTCCTCCATGTGCTAGACAGCGGAAGCCTCTGTCTGACGTCCAAATACGATTCTAAATGTATTCTCTTTCGAGAATAACGCGGCTATTCTATTCACATCCCCCGCAGCATATTGGCAAGGTTTGATTGAACAGGGAGACCATGACAATCCAACAAGAGCGGCTCGTTTCCATCATCGAGTTCGCTCAACAATCAGCACGCCTTTCAGCCAAACCAGCGGCCAGTGTCTCGCAGCATGGGAACTTCGTGCTGTGGGAGCACGAAGCTCAAGGCCGTCCTGCCCTCCATTTCAACCAGTCAGAGCCGGATACTGAGCGCGAGATTTGGCTCGTCGTGGAGCGACTCCATGAGACGCCCCCACCGCCTTGCCAGAACGAACTCCTGAAGCCGTGGCTAGAATCGTCACAAGGGCCTGAAACGGCCCCTGCTTTAAAGAAAAGTGCGCTAAAAACACAGGTTGACGAAGCTGAGAAGCTTGCGGGAAAAGAATCCAAGCCATCCAAGAGTCTCAGGGCGATATCTACGGCGAATGGCTACTACCGTCTCGCATTCACCAAATGCAGGAAGGATGGATGCAAGAAGTGCTCCGAAGGGGGGCACGGCCCGTATTGGTATCGATACTATCGTGAAAATGGACGCCAACACAGCGAGTACATTGGAAAAGAGCTTCCGGCAGGAATCGAAAACGCGGGGCAGGCTGACAAGCCGTCCTCCCCTCCTTCAGATACGCTCTCGGCGACGATGCTCGCCGACTATGTTTGGGCAGCAGACGTTCGAGCAGCGTTTCAGTTGTATCTGGATTCGAAGTGGAAGCCGTGGGCGCAGGACGAAAAACAGCGACGAGAAACCATCCGGCTCTACGCGAAGCTCTTCACCTTGAGACAACAGCTTGAAGGAGGTCTTGTTGAGACTCCAAGTGAACTAGTGTGGGGCGTTGGGCTGGGCGTTTGGAACTGTGAGGGAACCACGGTTCAGTACCCGCTGCTGACACAGGCTGTCGAGATATCTCTTAATCCGATTACGTCCGCAATAGAAATTTCGCCTCGGGATGTCGAGCCACGGCTCGAAACGGACTGGTACGCCTCGGTAGATAATCCCGGATTAGCTGGGCTGGAAAAGAAATCGAAGGAATTCTTCACAAGTTGCACAACGACGTTTTCGCCATTTGACAGGGGGACGTTTGAACCGCTCCTGAGGACTGCCGTGACTCATCTCGATTCGAATGGGGAGTACTGGCCAGACCGGACATGGAGTGGTAATCGAGCGTTGCCGCCAGCCGAAAGGAAGCTTCGCATCACGGATACTTGGGTCTTGTTCGCACGACCGCGAATGAACAATGTGTTCGTGCGCGACCTTGAAAACTTCAAAACCAAGCTGTCACAGGATGGAGATATCCACCTGCCCCGCGCCGTCCATCAGGTTGTTTCTGAGCCAAGCAACAGTAATCCAGAGGTGACGTTTCCTGAGTTTCGTGGTCTGTCAGCAACGAAGGAAAATCCAGAGAGGGGGAAGAAGGCTGCGGACCTGTATTTTCCGAAACCGTTCAACGACGAACAGGTTCGAATCTTGCAACTCCTTGAGATATCCGACGGAGTAGTCGTTCAAGGCCCTCCCGGTACAGGAAAGACCCACACAATCGCCAATGTAATCAGCCATTATCTAGCCAATGGAAAGCGTGTGCTGGTCACCTCCATGAAGGAACCCGCTCTCGGTGTACTTCGCGAGGCATTGCCGACTGACATTCAGCCCCTCGCCATTTCCTTGTTGACCTCGGAACACGAAGGCATGAAGCAGTTTGAACACGCGATTCACCGAATTGCCTCCGAGGTGCAGTCGCTTGACCGCCAAGCAACGCGAAAGGAAATAAGCCATCTCGAAGAGAGCATCGATGGACTTCATTCCAAGTTGGCGAACACCGACCGCGAAATCGAGAAGTGGGCGAAGGCAAACCTTGCGCCAATTTGCGTTGGCGGAGAGCAAATCGGCCCCCTTGATGCAGCCAAACTGACCGTGGATTGCAGGGATACTTACAGTTGGCTTCAGGATGAATTGGGCATCGAAGAAAATTATCAGCCGCAATTTGGACAAGAGGACGTAGTTCGCCTCCGGGAGGCCCGAAGGACTCTTGGGAAGGATATCGAGTACCTGAATGCAACGCTGCCGGAATTGTGTGATTTCCCTGCTCCCGAGAAGATTCTCCAAATACATTTTGACTTAGGACGGCTTGCCGCGCTCGAAGCACAACGGGCCTCTGGAGCAGTGCTCGAAGTAGCAAAGAATGGCGATGCTTTCCTCGCGACCGCAGAGCAATTGCTGGCCGACATTCGAGAGATGAGACGTCTATCCGTCGTCCTTGAGCAGACAGGGAGTGATTGGGCGATAAGCTTAAGGGACGCCGTGAAAGATGGTTCCGCAAACGGTACGTTCACATTGCTTCAGGAGCTTGGCACGGACTTGGCGAATGTGATGGAAAGAAGGCGAGATTTCCTGTCCCGCCCCGTGGATATTCAGCCATCTGCTATTCATCGTGATGATGTTGTCCTTGCCATCGCAAACCTTTCTGAGGGAAGACGTGCTTTCGGAACATTTGGGTTTCTCGGTAAGTCGGAACAGAAGAAGCTACTCGAAGAAGTTCGCGTTCTCGGAAGTTCTCCACAGAGTTCGGAGGACTGGAAGCACGTTGTGGAGTTCATCGATTGTCAGCAGAGCCTGCAACAATTGGCTATTCGTTGGAACGCCCTCGCAGATGAACTGGGCATGGAGTGCGTTGGCGGCAGCAGCCCTGAAGATGGACTAGCAGCCGCGAAGCTGTACCGAGTCGTCGAAAACGTTAGCGCGTCAGTGAAAATTGAAGTCCGGCTCAAGCAGTCCGCTTGTGACCTTGTGCCACTTTCCCGGTTGGCATCTGATGCAGAGGCTTCCGAGGATGCACTCGAAGAGCTTGAACGCGTTTTGCAACACCACCTTGCGAAGAACCGACTGGCCAACGTGTGGAGCACCAAGCAAAAGATGCTTCAGCGACTAGAGGGGAAAACTGGGGATATAACTGGGCGATTGCAGGATTTTGTAGCCCACATCCTCGGCGATGCGACTGTCAGTCAGTCCGATTTGCAACGGCTCTGGTCTGACCTCTTGCAGGAACTATGCCGCATCCACGGATTGCGCTCCCATTTGGAAACGGTGAAAGACGTGACAGAGCGAGTCGAGGCGTCTGGGGCAAAGCTCTGGGCGGAGGCTTTGAGGCTGGCGAACGGCGGGACTACCGACTCTCTTCTCCCCGATAATTGGCAACTCGCGTGGAAGTATCGGCGGATAGCTACCTATCTATACCAAATCGACCAGCAGGAGCGACTCCACGAACTGTCATCACAACGCAAGTCGCTTGAAGCCCAATTAGCGAAGGCATACAAGGACATCGTCGTAAAGCGGACATGGCTCAAGCTGGCTGAGAATGCTTCACCTAAAATCAGGACTGCCTTGCAGGCGTACTTAAACGCAATCCAGAAAATTGGCAAGGGCACTGGGAAACGGGCTGTGCGGTATCGTCAGGATGCAAGACTGGCTGCGGAACAGGCTAACCCCGCCGTTCCATGCTGGATTTTGTCTCACTATCGAGTGTCCGAGTCGATTCCTTGCGAACTTGGCTGTTTCGACCTTGTCATAATTGATGAGGCTTCGCAATCCGACCTCACCGCTCTCCCTGCGCTATTAAGGGCAGAGAAAGTTCTGATTGTTGGCGACGATAAGCAGGTCTCGCCGGACGCGGTGGGACTGGAAGAAGAAAAAGTTCGGAGTCTCATGCAGAGGTTTCTTGGAAATCAGGTTCCGACTGTTCGCGCCCAACTCTCACCAGACCGGTCAATCTATGATTTGTTCAAGGTTGTTTTTGCCAGTAGCACGGTGATGCTCAAAGAGCATTTCCGTTGCGTGGCTCCTATCATCGAATACTCGAAGCGTGAATTCTACAACCATGAGCTTCGTCCCCTTCGTAGACCTAAACTGTCGGAAAGGCTAGACCCTCCCCTGATTGATGTGGTCGTTGAGGACGGGTTTCGCCGTGGGGATGTCAACCTTCCAGAAGCTCGGTTCATTGTTGATGAGATTAAGCGACTGATTGAAGACCCCAATCTGCGGAACCATTCGATTGGAGTGGTTTCTCTGTTGGGCGACAAACAGGCACTGGAAATCTGGCAGAAGCTTACGGATGAGGTTGGGCCGGAAGTAATGGAGCGGCACCGAATTGCTTGCGGAGATGCTCGTACTTTTCAGGGAAAGGAACGCAGCATCATGTTTCTTTCAATGGTATGTGCTCCTAGCGAGGGGCGCATAGCTCCACTCGTCCGAGATACTTTCGCGCAACGATTCAACGTCGCCGCAAGCCGAGCGCAAGACCGCATGTACCTCGTTAGGTCAGTGGAACTTGAGCACCTGTCAGAAGCTGACCGTCTGAGGCGCAGCCTTATCTCCCATTTCTCCTCCCCGTTCATGCGGGACGAGGTCAAAGTGGAAGACCTCAGAAAACTTTGCGAATCACCGTTCGAATGCGAAGTCTACGACTGTCTGACAGAACGAGGCTACTGCGTAACTCCTCAAGTACACGTTGGGCAGTACCGAATTGACATGGTTGTCGAAGGGGCAAACGACGCCCGGTTGGCAATCGAGTGCGACGGCGACCGATATCACGGGCCCGATAAGTGGGCGGAAGATACACAACGTCAGAGAGTTCTTGAACGTGCTGGGTGGGTATTCTGGCGGTGTTTTGCATCGGCATGGATTCGCCGCCGTAACGAACTGCTGCAAGATTTGCTTGCGAACCTCGCTCAAGTGGGAATCGAGCCGACGTCAGGTAGCTCGACTCCCAAGGGCATCTATACGGAGCAGCGCAGGGTAACGGCGGTAGCCGAGAAAGTTGCGGCAGCAACGGCAGAGGTGTAATAGGGTGCCAGAGGGTAGACTTGGGCTATTCCTTCAACTTGAGCTTGCTCTTGTTCGCCTCAAGGAATTCCCGCAAGTCCTGCGCCTTGTCCAGAAGCTTGACCCACTGTTCGTAATACAGGGTGACCGGGAAGCGGCCAAGGCCGTAGACGCTGACGCCGCCTTTGTCGCTCACCTTGAAGCTCATGGTTCCGCTGCGTGCTTCTTTGGCTTTCAGTGCCTCTAGTTGTGCTTTCAGTTCTTCGTATGTTGGTTCGGTCATTGTGGCTCCACCCTCCGAATCGTCGTCGTGCTCAGTGCTAAATTCTCTAATCTAAAGCTTCCAGACCTTGTTGTATGCTAGCTCTGCGAGGAGTTCGCCGCGTTTTGACACCTGCTCCGGCCCCCATTCGACAGCTTCTTTGATGACATCGTCCAACCAGACGTTGGAATTCAGTAGGATGGTCTTCTTCTCAGAAAAACTCTTGTTCTTTAGCTTGCTGCCATTCATTGCCTTCGTAACAAACAACAAATTTCCGATGCACGCGGTTTGCTCATCGTTCAATAAAAGTTTCTTAGCGTTCTCCGCCCCAAGATGTTCAATGCTCATCTCGTCGAGTTCTATCGCGACACCGGCGGCATTGTGTCTGGTAACACCAGCGAGGATATAGCGAACTAATTCTCTCTGTTTGGTAAACTTTGTCGAGTAGCGGATTTCCATAAACTTAGCTTTGAATTCTGGGAGCCCCGGTCGGCGTTCCTTCAGCTTCGTCTTAAGATTCGTGAGGACTTCCAGTCGTTCTTCCAAAGTCTTCGCACTGTTCAAATTCTTAGCCGCCGACGCATACATCAGTGAAATTCCACCAGATGACCGCTGGGAAGCTATCGCAGTGAACGAAAAATGAAATTTTTCTATCGCTCCGATTATGTCTTTTACATGCTTTGATTTCAGATTACCAGCAGCGTAGTTGCTCATTGCCGCAAGAGTCATCGGAATTTGTTGCCGCACCTTAAAAAGGTTCATAGCTGTCAGGCCATCGCGTATCTCCAAGTCATCCTTGTTCCATTTCTTGAAGTTGGGCTCTAATAGCTGCCGATAGTGCTGGCTCTCTACAACGAGCGTGTCCAAGAACTGTTCGGCATTGCTCTTGGAAAGAGTCTTCTTGATGGCTTTATAGAGCTTCTTTTCCGTTATGTAATCGTATTTAGATAGCCAATAGTGGTGCAGAAAACTGTTAACCGAAATAGGAACGGAGGACGATTCAAACGTCTCAAGCACGGCGTTCCATTTATCTCGGGTCGTATCGACTCCCTTGTTTGGCTGCTTAATGAGGCGCGTCAACAGATTCTTAAGAAGGTCTGAAATGGTTAGGTCTTTGCCTCTGGTATTCAGGGTCTCGAAAATGATGTATGCGTCATCCTCGTTATCCAGTAGTGTATAGATTACCTTTAGATGAAGGAGCTTATCGCGAACTTCGGTCAGCTTCTGCTTTAACTTTTGTTCTTTCTTGCTGGTGGAAAGCGACGGGTCGTCTTTTATGCTGCTAACCACTTGTTCGAATTGTTCGGTTATGTATTCGAAACCATCTTTGAGAAGTCGTTCTTCCGGCCCGATTTTGGGCTGCACTTTGGGAATTCCCCACTTCTGGATGAATTCCGGCAGGTAAGGGTATGAAGACTCTGACCTCAACACGTATAACTTTTGATTGCTGATGTCCCGCCGCTCAATGAGCTGATGAACACCATTAGCAAGGTCTTCGAAACCGCACGCACGAAAACTATTACGAAGAGCAGCTAACATCATGGTTAATGTAGTCAGCCGTTGTTGGCCGTCAACGATTCCGAGTACCTCTTTATCTTTGAACAAGACAATCGAACCGATGAAATAATCTGACTCTTGCTCAGAAATCGTGTCGTTCCAGAATTCCTCAATGTGTTCGCGCTCCCACGAATATGGCCGCTGGAATCGAGGAATACGATAGAACCCTTCGAACACGTTAGTGATTTCTTTGTCGAAACACTCAATTTTCATGCCACTCTCCTAGGCTGGCTGTCGCAAGATAAAGGTGGTTCAGTCATGCCGCTCTCCTGTTACGCGCCTTCGCTCACTTTGCTTCAATCTTCACTGAGTCTGCAAGGTTGAGGTCTTGCAGGATTTGCAGCAACTCCTGCTGGAATCCATTGCCTGTGTCGGCCTCGACCTCGACGCTTACGTTCAGTTCCACGCAGAGTTCACCGCCCATCTTCAGTTTCGGTATTAGCGTGCGCCCGAGGCGATTCCATACTTCGGTTGGAATCTCACCGTGAAGCGTGATGGTTCGCTTGCTCGGGGCGGGTGTAATTGGTTCTTCCGCTGGTGGCGGAAACAGCGGCCCCTTGACCTCCCCCGGAGGCTGCGGTGGTTGAGGCTGTATCGAATCCACAATGACTTTGGGTTGAGTCGCGTTCGCGCTCAGTTCCTTAGCCACCGCTGGCAGTAAGAGGTACACATCTGAATCGAAGCTGATTTCGTCTTGGCGAAGCTCTTCCTTAAACCAGATTCGATAGTAGCCGCCTTCTTGTGCTCCCGAGGCGTATCCGAAATCCCCATTGAAAATGAACTCCGGGAATTTGTGCCTGATGTAGTCGTCCGGCTCCAGTAGTCTTTCCATCGTCCCATTAAGGAATGCTTGACGGAGAGCAGAGACGGGCCAAGCACCAGACTTCTTGAATGGCTCCGGCCAACGCCGCACCAGATATCCAGCCCCCGGCGAATCGTTCAGCAAGGCTCTAGATTTCAGCGTGCTGATGACACGTCCGCTAAGCGTCTCCCCAGCATTTGCGTGCCCTGCCCCCAAGTCGATGACGGTGACGCCGGATTCAGCCTTCGGGTCATACAGCACGACGTAGCGGTATCCAGCCCACACTTCGTCGCTCGCCGCTTCCTCCGCCTCGGCACGTTTGGCTCGAATCTCCTCGCGGTCAGATGCATCGAATTCGCCAGCCAAGGAGCCATCTTGATAATCCCGCTCGACGTTCCTCCACGCGAGGAGTGTCTCTACCTTGTTTTGCAGGTCTCGACCCTGCTTCCTAACGCACCAAATCATGGAGCCGGGATATAAACGTGGAGAAGCTCCTCGATTGCGAGTCCACTCGTAGATGACCTTCTTCATTGAGCCGTCGTCCGCCCATTCCTGCTCGGGGCTCAGTATCACCAGTACCAGCTTAGTGGTATCCAGAACTGCGGTGCCATCTTCCGGGAAGGAGATGATAGGCAAAACTTTGCCGCGCTCGAATTCCTTCAGAACAATCTTGCGCGTCTCGGTCGCGACTTCTTCTTCATCGAGAGATGCTCGGCGGTCATTCACCACTTTCTTCAGCGTTGGCTTGAATCCGAACTGGAATCCGTCTGAGCCCTTTCGACGGATGAAGAATCCGCGTCCTTCCATCTGTATCGCGGCGTTGTCGATTGTTGTCGTGTCAAGGCCGGGTTCTCCCAAAGCGAATCGAAGCTCTGGCAGGTGCGCACTCTTGTCTGTTTGACCTCCAGAAGACTCGAACAGAATCGCGGTCGCCACATGGCGATGGATATCGCGGTTTTTCCCAGAGGTGTCTGCGTCGAGCGCGGTTGCGTGGCTGGTCTGACCCGCGATATCAGCTTCTATGGCATTAAGGAGGCGGGGTTCGCCAAGCTGCCCGAGAACGGCAGCACGGAAGCTCTGAGACTCTAATGGCGCAGAACCGAGCGTGATGAGTGGCTCGCTCCCATGCGAGTGTGTGTATGCGAAAGATATCCATTGCGCAAACATCGCCAGAGCACCGCGAGTCTGTTGAAACTGCCGCAGAGACGACCACTTCCGGTGGAAAACCGATAGGGTGGCTGGATGAAATGGATAGCAAGCCTCGAAGCGGCTACGAAGGTATTCACGGGCTTTGGCCTCCGTGGCGGCGGTATCCACTGCCGTCCATTCCGGTGGAAGCTGACCGCGACGGTCGAAGCACCAGTCCGCATACTCCCTTGCGACCGCTTTGCGAATCTTCTCTGAACCCAAATCCTCAAACAGCCGCTTCCGAACGACCTCGCTGATTTCGGCTTCATCGTTGGCGATGAGGTCTTTCGCAACTCGACGGACGACCTTGTTAATCTTTTCTTGCCACTGCATGTCGTAGTCGGACATCTCCACCTGACTACGAGGCAAGCTGATGACCGCCGCCGACCGTTCGGTTCCCGTCATGGCCACGGTCAGGTTCTGGATGAAGGCGTGAAACTTGTCGGCATCCTCACCGCGATAGCGGTTGATGTAGTTCAGGACTTCGTCGCAGAGAATCAGAACGGAGCCGCCAGCCGCCTCCACCAGCTTAGCAATTGAGGTGGTGCCGGGTGGGATGTCCTTTGCGGACGAGCCGAGTGCCTCTACGCCCTTGTCCCCGGCAAGCTGCCGAGCGATATCAATCCACGGGGTCTCGTGACCCTCACCGCTGTCCCACGCATTGCCGACGAAGACAGCAACCTTGGCACTGGGGACATCGCTCAGCCCCGCATCGGACAGGAGTTGAACAACGCCGGAATCGTTCTTCACCTTGGTGCCCGATTTGGCGAGGTGATACAAGGCGGTCAGCGTGTGGGTCTTGCCACCGCCGAACTGGGTGACCAGTGTCATCACTGGGGCGGTATTCTCAGTGCCTCCCGCAAGGCGGCGAAGCACCATGCCCATGTGCTCCCGCAGAGCACGGGTAAAGCATGTACGGGAGAAGAACTTCACGGGGTCGCGGTAGTCGTCCGGGCCTCTGTTAGCCGCCACCTGCTCCAACGCGATGGCAAACTCGTCAGGATTGAATGAGCGTCCCCCACGAACTTCGGCTCGGGGGAGGGTATTTTTATACCAAGGTTCCATTGAATTTCTCGCTTCATCCGTACTCAAAATTAGGTACTTGCAACCGCAGGTGTTGCGGTCATTGCACGTCGATATTGCATCCGCTCAACCAGACGGGCGGCACTCTCTTTCAGCGCGAGTAAATTCGCGTACTCCTTCGGCTCGAAGTTCTGAGCCGCACTGTAAAGGCGATAACGAAATCCATCTGTTAACAAGACATCGCAGCCGTTCTGTAGCTTCACGGCGTAGTCCACGGCCTGTTTCAGTGCGCTTTCCGCACCGACTCCTAGTCTCTTTGCTTCCACAACGAGGCAGCAGTTCTCCGGCGTCCGGGGCAGAGAATGGAATACGGCCAAGTCGATGTAGTTCCACTTCACAGCCAGAAGTTCCTGAGGCCAGCCAATGCTACGAAACAGCGGAACGATAAAGTGCACGAGCATCTCGTCTTCACTCGGGAAGAACTTTTGCTCCTGCCAAATCATTCGCGACCAGTCCTGCGCCAATCCGATGAGACCATTCAGCCACTGTGGAGGGCTCTCCCACGCAGGTTCAAGCGAAGGGAGTGCTGGTAGCGGACTCGATTGCCAAGCATCAATCTCGACACCCATCACCTCTTTCGCGAACTGAACAACCTCATCCGAATTCACCCGCGAGAATCGCGGGGGATTTGCGCCGAATACCCGGCTGGAAAAGACCTGAGGACTCGGGAGCACCCGCCAGCGCACTCGCCTTGCATGCTGCAAGTCCCACCCATGTACGTCATCAAATTGTTCGAGATACAGGTAGTCGCTGGCGATTACACCGACAGCCACCACGTTGTCGGTGCCGACCCTGAGTAGGACGACATCTCCCACCTTTGGCTCGGTCGCAAACCTTCTAACCCAGCCTCCGTCGAAATCGGCATCGCTACGCAGCGCATGCCACATGCCGGGGTCGCCGGGGCCAATCAGGGCGAGACCATAGCGTATGAGTAGCTCGTGGTACGGGCTCCCCGACATTCCTGCGCCGACCTGCCAAATCGTCCTCATCGTTTCTTCAGCCGTCCTTGACTAAACCCTTTCGGTATTTGACGTCAACGGACGCATATTCCCGTCCTCGTCTCCCAGCAGAGGGGTCATGCACAGGACGGGTTGTTGTCCAATGCAGAGCTTCGTTTGGGCAGGAAGCTGCTTCTCCATTTCCTGAATCACATCCTCGAAGAGGGCGACAAAAGGAACAGTCTCCCGAATGCCGTTATATGAGGCCATTGGTACCCGCTGCTTCTTCTCTCCATCAATGATGGTGGTATGGAATCGCTCCGGTACTGGGAATGGTAGCGCGATTAAATAGTCCGTCTCAGCGCACTCTTGCAGAAAGGCGAGCTTCTCTGCATCGGTTCCGCTGTGGACATAGCACCGCGCCCGCAGGGAGTAAATCAGCCCATCGTCGTCAATCACATACCACAGATTCAAAATGATTTCTTGGCCAGTCATTCCTTTCGCCTCACGCCTCACTCACATCACGACCATTAACTAAGTACTCGGCAACCCTGTCGCTGAGCCGTCGTATCTCTTGCTCCGAACATCCAGCAAGCTCGCAGATATGGTTCAACGCGGGGAATCCGCGATTCAGCAAGTAGGCTCCTATGCGCTCGTTCCAGATGCGCTGTCGCGCCTCGGGTGGGAGAAATGGAGGGCAGAAGCACGAGAGAACGAACAACAGGCCGAGGCCGCGCTTCGTAAGGAAGTACAGCCAGTATGGAAACTCCACGTCGAGCTGGTATATGAAATCGCGGACTTCCGGTATCTCGTATAGTTCTCGCGACTCGGAGTCATAGCCTTCAACACAGATATCCACGCGCTCGCAGTATTGAATCGCGTTTTCGCGGGTCAGTAGTCGCAGAAGCACGGACAAAGGTTCGCTGATGTCCCCAGCCTCAACCTGCTGACGACCGATGACCACCGTGAGAAAGTCGCACCCCACAAAGTCTTCGTACATAGCTACTAGTTCCTCGGCACTGCCAACAGCATCGCGTCCAGCAGACGCTTCTCTTCGCTAGCCTTTGGGTACAGGGCGGAGAGGGCGTTTGCAAGGCGCAGGAAGTCGGGGCCGCGCTGCTGCTCTTCCTTGAGCATGGCGCGGAGGCCATTCGCCTGACCGTTGGCCTGAAGCAGCATGGCCGCATGCAGGCGGTCGAGCGTGGTGACGGTCTGCGGAGCTGGAGCCTCCGCTGCGGCACCACCGGATAACGTAGTGACCTTCGCCTTACTGCGTCCGCGAGGCTTAATCTCAGGAGGTGCGGCCACATCCTGCATAAATGCGAAGGTGTAGTTGCGGCTGGCCTTCACGTCCTGCTCGATGCGGTGCGCCATCGCCGAGGCGTCCGATTCGCCGAAAAGCTGGCTGGCACGTTCGCTGACCGGAAGCAAACGGACGATACCCTCTTCGTTCTCAATGATTCGGCCTTCCCATTTATCAAGGTGAATTCCGAGGGGCTGGGCAAAGCGACGGGCAACATCGTAAATCAAAGTCAACCCAGCCTTTTTCTTCTTGGGCTTCTCCTCATCCTCACCCTCATCCTCTTCGACATCATCATCATCTGTATCTGTATCGGTACCGTTCGACTCAATGTCGGTAGCTTGGATAGTCCACAAGAACAGTGCGGTAAGGCGGGAGTCTTCTTCCAAAGCCCCAGCAGCACCGTTACGCGCCTTGGCTTCGGCAGTACCCAAGACCTGTTCGAGAGCAAGCCTGCCGACCGTCTCCCATACGTAGGCAAGGAAGCCTCGATTGTATGGCTCAATCGCAGTGGGGTCGCCTCCGAGCGGAATCTCTCGGCCTTCAGCGTCCTCGACCCGAGCATAGCGGCTGTAGATTTCCATTGCAGGGCCGATGCAGGCAAAGACGAGGTCCGCTCCGCGTACGCCCTCACGTTCTAGGCGCTCCATCCATTCGCCTGTGCGAATGGGTAGCTCCCTATAAACATCATTCCAGTCTCCAACAACGGAAGTCGTGCGTGGCCTCACGATGAGATGTACAGATGTGCCCAGTGAGGCATTCTTGCGTGCATTCAATCGCGTACGCATTTCAGTTGCAATCGGCCACGAAGCTGTAATCACCCATCCACCGGCGATAACGCCCGTCAAGAGGGCTTCCCACCCTTCCGTGGTTTTGTGCGCGAAAACAATCGCTCCAGCACCGTCTTTACGAACGACCTCAGCGCCCCGTTTCATTGCGGCTCCAATACGGGCTTCAAACTGCGCAGGGGTCTTCGCGTTGGGTACTAGTTTGTGGGCACGGTCAACAACGCACTCCTCGTTCTTCGGTGCGAGTGAAGGCAATTGTTCTCCGTGCGTAAGCGCACGTCTCGCCCAAACGAGAAAGAAATCGCTCAGATGGGCATACGGCACCGAGTCGTAGTACGGAGGGTCTGTGAACCAAATGTCTGCGGTTTCATCGGGTAGCGGATGAGCGCAGGCGTCTGCGCTTTGCACTGTCGCAGAACCTGAACCGTGGCAATCGCTCGGTCCGATGGAATCTGCTGTGCGCTCATACGCACTCATGAATGAACCGCTTGACTCGCACGTTGGCATAGCCTCAACGAAATCCCATGACATCGGCAGGTCGTGACGGGCAACTGTATGAACCGGGCATTCAGCGTCTGGTTTCCAGCAGGCATGGGCATTGTTAAGGTCCGCAGTCTTGTCGAGCGCAAGAGCGAGGAACCGATTTATCGCCTCAGCTTGTTCCGGTGCATTGTGCCCCTGAATCGTGCTCGCCAAAGTCGATAAGCCAACAAGCTGGCGGCACGTGAACATATCCCGAAAGCGGTGAATGCCATATATTGGGAGCGAGATTCGGCGGAGTTCCGTCCTCGGAATTTCTTCATCAGGAAGTACAGATACTGTCGAAGTCCCCCGCTGTGAATCCAGAACATCAACTCGTTTGATTGCCTTTAGAACGGGTTTGTAATCTTCTGGACACGCAATTCTGTACTGGCGTCCCATGGTTTCCTTGTTCAGTGTTGCGACGGCCAATAGTCGCGCCCCACCGACGCGACTCCCGGAACTGTCAAAAATGGGGTTCGCGCCACCCCTCTGTGCAGTTAGCTGAGCCCGAACTCTGTCTGGAGCGGTTATCAAATTACAGCAGAGGCATCTCGCCTTTACACGAGTAACGGTGCCCTTGGGCACTTCTTCCTCGGTCTTCGGCTCAAAGACGTAAAACTCAATGTGCGGAAGCCGACCATGCTGCCGTACCACTTTGAAACCCAGCGCCCGTTTCCGCTTCGATTTTGTGCTCAGCCAAAAAGAGCGAATGAGCGGGGTTTCGGCTCCGCAATGGTCACAGGTAATCGTACGTGCCCAAAGGTACGAAATCGGCGTCGAGCCATCTGCGTCAGCAGGATAGAATTCCGCGAGTTTCTTCTCGGCTGAAGCCTTCACTTCTGCGCCAGCGACCGTGAGACCACTAGCAAGGTCACGACCGTGGCGAGGGATGTCCTCAAGTAATGTCCTCAGAATTAGGTAAGCCACCGGATTGAGGTCGCTTGCAAAGGCATCACACCCAAGACGCAAAGCCTCAAGAGGAATCGAACCGCCTCCGCCAAACGGGTCAACTACGAGGGGAGTCTCATCCCCATAAGCCGCTCGAATCAAGCCGCTGGCGGCTCCGAGATACATGGGTTTGTCGGAATTATCCCAACTGGCGAAATCGCCGATGAAGTGCAGCAGTTCCTTACGAATCTCGATGTCTGTTGTGCCGACGCTGCCTTGCACAGGAGGAAGAATTGCACGGACCCGCTGTTTGAATTCTTCGGAACATTTTGGGTCGCAGGGGTCTGGTAGAAGAAGTGCCATTAGCATTGCTCGGCACGCAGCCAAGGGTCGCCTTGCCCACCACAGGTGCAATGCCTTTGGATGACCATGGCGAATTGTTCCCTCGCGTACCGAGTGGCGGCTCACTACCGCAATTGGAAAATCGACCTCCGCGAGGCGTTTGCATTCCTTCGGAATCAACCTGTGTATCCTTTCGATGCTTTGGTTTCCACTTGCAGCACATCTGCAACACCTGCTCGTACTACTTGCCAACAAATTGCACATGTGTCGTGGTCAGGGCTTTCCTTCAGTAGGCGCTGCATGTATGGGTGGACAATGTTTCTGGATTCTCTGAGGGCATGACTGAATCGCTTCATGTCTCCCTGAAGCCAGCCAACTTCATGTGCAACATCAATGAGGGAGTTGATTCCCCATTCGTGAAGCGGCCTAGGCTTCCCGGTGCTCTTCTCCCTTGGAGCCGCTTTAGCCTGATTCGCGGTCGCTATGTTCCGTTCTGCTTGATGCAGAAGTACGCCCTCAAGAATGCTGCCCATCATCACAACTGCCGCGAGATAGGCACCGGCCTCTACGCATCGCTGCGCTTCATCCCATCGGAAGGCAAGAATCTCCGCCAAAGATGCGTCGTTGACAAGCCTGTTAAAGTCGGGTGAAGATTCACGCTTGAAGGCTGGCTTAGGTGGAGCAACAGTTGCCGATTTCGTTCGAAGACGAGGCGACACGCCATCGAGAAAAACTTCGAGCCCTTCCACAAGCAAAACACGATTCAAGTGGTCAATGACCTGATGGAGAGTGTTGCTGTCATTCCTGTACTCCATCGGGTTTGCAAGACGTAGGAGAATCTTCTCCAAATCGTTGAGCGATGACTGGCGGTTCAAATACTGGAGAGATTCAAGAACGAACCACTTTCGAGTGGAACTTTCTCCCTTCGGTGAAACTCCTGCCCGTTTGAAAAAGGCTAGAATCTCTCCCTTTGTTCGATAAGGGCTGGGTGATACGTAGTCCGGCCCTCCGCTTGCGCTTTCGCCGCAAATCGTCTCTGCAACTACTTCTAGCGTGCTGTCATCAAGAGTCTTCATTACCTGCCACTCTCTGGATAAAGTCTTGGGTCGGTCGAGGCCACATTGATGGCCGAGAGCGTCAGGTAGAAGTGGTCAACCTTCTTCACTTCAATCCACGGCATCTTCGACGGATTGCGAATCGGTTCATTCAGCACCGGAAACTCGCTCTTGCAGCTTGAAACCACGTACAGCCAATAGCAATCAGGTCTATCCTCGGCCACGCGCTTTTCATTCGGCGTAAGGCAGACGGTGCCCGTGCTTGCCCCGATACCCTTGACCTCGATGAGCCGCAACTCGCCGGAGTTGGTGTCGATGCTGGTGATGTCGTAGCCGAGGTTCTTCTCATGCACATCCTGCACGACCCGTCCCTGTTTTTCCTCGAACTCCATCGCCACACGCATGGCGACTGCCTCGGTCTCCGGGTCGGGACGGAGGTTCGCCATCTCGGGGCGGTCTCGGTCGGGATGCGGCAGGATGATGATGCTGGTCAGGCGGTCAACAGCCTGAAGCGTGAGCGACCGCTGCTGCTCCATCTCGCGGCGTCGGTTCTGGCGGCGTTCGATGAGCAGCGAATGGCGGTCTTCGGCTTGCTTGAGGTTCCCGGCAGCACCCTCCACGCCGCGCTCGGCCTCTTCCTCCCATCGACCGATGGCGGCGTCTTCCTTCCCAATCAGTTCGGTTAGAGACATCTCGATGTGGGCGGCGATGCGCTCGACCTCGGCGATGCGCTCTTTACGGACATCCTCCAAAAACGGCAAAAGCAGATGCTCGTGGAGCCATGCAGAGGGCTCAGCGGCGGTCGAGAGTTCAGGCGGAATGTTTTCGCTGTCGGCTGGCTGGAGGTTGCCTAGTACCGTGGGACTGGAGTCACGGATGGTTCCGTCTTTGGCAATCTCTGCCGCGAACAGTCGCTCATGAACGATGTGCCCGAGTCCGTCCACAATCCGCGCACGGTAGAAGTCCACCCGCTTTGGGCTGTCGGCTTCGAGAGAGTAGAAGCACGCACCTTCAGCGAGAGCCTCCTGAGACTTTGAGACGGCGTGCCTACGGAGGGCTTCGAACAACGGATGCCCCGGTGTGACCCACTCAAGGTTGTTTCCATCCGCAATCTCACGGTCGGTGGAGAATCGCGGGTACCGAGCAGCAATGGGCTGAATCTTCCAGTCGGGCTGCTTGTCGTACTGGCGGAGGGCCGGGGGCGTTGCGGTCGGCTCGAATGTGTACGGCAGGGTTGCGAAGGTCTTCATCGTGAGCGGAACCAGAGGCGAGGCATCCTTTACGAACCGGGCAATAGTCTCCGGGACGACTCGACGCTCCTGCGCTCTGGCACGCCGCTCGATGAGCATCTCAAGGTTGAGCTTTTTGGTCGCCAATCCCTCAAGCGCGTTCTGGCAAATTGACCGGAAGTGCTCCTCCTTCACATCGCGGAGGAGCCGCTCTTCAAGGTCAGCGTTGCCCATCTTCCCGGCGTAATAGTCCCGGAGAATGCGTTCAATCTCATTAGGAGGCAGGAGTTCGCCGATGACATTGAAGACGGAATCATTCTCAAGAGCGTCACGAATCTCTTGAAGCTTCTCAAGGAGCCGCTGGAGGACATGCCCTTCAATCGTGTTCGTAGCAACGAAGTTGAAGATGAGGCAATCCTTCGTCTGCCCGTAGCGGTGGATGCGGCCCATTCTCTGTTCGAGCCGATTCGGGTTCCACGGAATGTCGTAGTTGAAGAGGATGTTGCAGCATTGGAGGTTAATGCCTTCGCCAGCCGCCTCGGTAGCAACGAGGACTTGGATTCCACCCTCGCGGAATTGCTGCTCGGCGTGCAGGCGAGTGCCGACATCATCTCGTGACCCGATGTTCATTCCGCCGTGGATGGTGCCGACGCTGAAACCCCACTCCTTCAGCTTCTTCACGAGATAGTCGAGCGTGTCCTTGAACTCGGTGAAGATGAGGAGCCGCTGCTGCGGATTGTCGAAAAATCCCTGCTGCTGCATTAAATCGTGGAGTTTGGTGAGCTTCGCCTCACAGTTGGCGTCTTCCACGCGAATTGCGTGCTTCACAAGTTCGTTGAGTTCCGCAACTTCTTCCTTCACCTGCTCGGGGTTCCGGGCGAGGCTGACGGCGGCGATGATGTCCTCAAGCCGCTCGCGCTCGGAGTCCTCCATCTCATCCAGCTCGTCCATGTCAGGCAGGTCGGGGGGAGCAAATCTCGCGACCTCCTGCGCCTTCTTGAGCGACTCGGTGAGTCGCTTGGCGCGATTCTCCAGAGACCTACGCAGTGAATGGGTGCTTGATGCTAGACGGCGTTGATATAGGGCCATCAAAAAGCGAATAGCACGCGCCCGAGGGTCGTCCCCGTTCGCCGCAGCCCGATGCGACTGCGCTTTCACAAAGGCCGTAACCTCACGGTAAAGCTCGTCCTCGGCACCGTCGATGTGGAAGTCCACTGTGGTCGGGATACGCTTGGTGAAAATTTTCTTGGCTTCCCAAGTCCCATCAGGCTTCCGCTGTGGGAAGTAGACCATGGCCTCCTTCGTCCGGCGAAGGTAGAACGGTGCGCGACGGCGTTCCATTGCCTCTTGGATGGATTTCACATCCGCGTAGGCATCCTCATCGAGGAGTTGGAGGAAAAGGCTAAAGTTGGTCGGGTCGCCCTTGTGAGGCGTGGCCGTCAACAACAAAAGGTGGTCGGAGGAATCGCGAAGCAGTTCACCGAGGGCATAGCGTGCAGTTTTGCGGGATGGCGGAGACCACGACATCCGGTGGGCCTCGTCTACGATGACCAAATCCCATCGCACCTGTTTCAGACCGGGGAGGATGTTCTCGCGCTTCGCTAGGTCTAGCGATGTCACGACCTGAGGCGTTTCGAGCCACTGGTTAATTCCGAACTGCTCGCGAATCTGGTCGCCCTTGAGGACGACGAACTTCTCTTCGAACTTCTCCTTCAATTCCCGTTGCCATTGGAAGGCGAGGTTCGCAGGGCAGATGACCAGAATCCGCTCGGCTAACCCACGAAGCTTCAGCTCGCGGATTAGGAGACCAGCCATGATGGTTTTTCCGGCTCCGGCGTCGTCGGCCAACAGGAAGCGGACACGGGCAAGCTTGAGGAGGTAGTCATAGACGGCTTCAAGCTGGTGTGGAAGAGGGTCTACTCGGGAAATAGAAAGCCCGAAGTACGGGTCAAACTCGTAGGCGATGCCGAGCGAGTACGCCTGCACCCCTATGCGAAGGACGTGCCCATCTCCCTGATATGTGGCTTGCGGCTTTTGGATATTGAGCTGGGCGAGGTCGGCGGTAGTCAGCGTGACCCTACGGAATTTCTCCGTCTTGAGGCCGCACAGGCCCACAACCCAAGTGCCGGAGCCGCTCTCCCGAATCGCCTCCACGCGCATCGGCTCGCTAAACAGCGTGCCGCTTACAACTTGCCCTTCGGCAAGAGGTAGATTCGCTTCAGTTTGGTTCGTACCCGTTTCTGACACGGTCAGCGACTCTCCATTAGGGCGCAATGCTACACAGAACAGGCGCACTGCTCGTACTAGACATGTTCTTGGCTCTAAGTTTAAGAGTTTACAACTCTTGAGCCGCTGGGGATACGTGAATTCTGGCGTGTATCACGGTTTGTCAGATAGGTCACCAGCACCCTGCGTCTCGTCCACCTTTGCCGCCGTGGCCGGAGCCCTGTGAGCGGTATGCTTCCGCTGATGCTTCTTAACCACTGGCTTCAACGGAGCCGGGGCAGCAGTGGGAGCCACCACCTGCGGCACCGGGTTACGGGAGCCGTCTTCGGTATTGAGGTGGACATCGCGAATATGATTAAACCGACCACAAGCACTACAATCAAAATGCCGAGCGACGAGATGCTGGCCTTTCGCTGGGGCTGCTGACCGGGCTGAGCATCCGGCATGCTCGACTGGTAATAGAGCCCGGTGCCGGGGAAGCCACCTCGGACATACTTCTTCCCCTTGGAATTCACCCCGACTCTGGCACCCGGCACCCCTACGCTGAAGCCTACGCCGGACTTCGAAAAGTTCAGCTTAAACAGCCCGAAGCTTTTGCAACGGCGGAATGACCAGCCCATCTCGTAACCTCGGAAGGAATTCCGGAGAGAAGTGTACGCCGCCACGCCAGTCGCCAGCTACAATTTCCTCCAGACCCAAGTACATCCATTCTTTCAGGTTGGTGAATTAGTGAAATCCGTTACCGTTACCGCGTTCTGCCCACAGCTCCCAGCCGCGCATGTATGGCAAGAGTCCGGGGGCAGTGGTTCTACGCTGGCCATCGCCATTGGACGCGCCGTAGATGAGCTGCTGAGCTTACCGCACGTCAAGGGCAAGCGGATTGAATCGCTGAAGTTGACGGTGCAGGTGGTGGAGTAATAGGTGAACGCTGAAAGGCTGAAGTCACTCCTCAAACTCGTCCCGCTAACCGTGGAGGGCGGCTACTACGCCGAGACCTATCGTTCGTCGGAAATGATTTCGCCGGAATTTCTGCAATCCCGCTACAGTGGCCCTAGAACTGTCGGTACGGCTATCTATTACCTGCTCGAACCCGGTACATTTTCCGAACTGCATCGAGTGGCGTCCGACGAAATATTTCATTTCTACCTCGGTGACCCGGTGGAAATGCTCCAATTGTGGCCGGACGGCTCCGCCAAGCGGGTGCTGATTGGCACAGACATTGAGGGTGGTATGGCTCCGCAGGTGGTGGTGCCGCACGGGGTGTGGCAGGGAGCGAGGCTGGTGGCCGGAGGAAAGCTTGCCCTGCTAGGATGCACCGTCAGTCCCGGATTTGAGTATGCCGACTACGAGAGCGGGTCACGCCAACTCCTCAGCGCGGCGTATCCGGCCTACATCGAGATGATTTCTGCGCTGACCAAGGAGCCATAAACAACGCGAGGTCAGCTACCGGGCATCACTTCTTTTGTTCAGTCGGATGCCTAATTTTGGCTGATAATACTGGTCGAGAAATTCTTCTTCCGCGCATCTGGTAGAGAAACGATTGCTGCGTGTAAGACCTTTCGCATAGGGGATGGTGGTCTTTCCTGCCGCCTTCACCCATACAGCGACCTCTTTCCCGTTGGCCTCAGCTAGCAATTTACGGCGGTCTTCCATTTCGAAATCCCTCAGATTATCCCGACTGAAAATGCCAGCGATACCTTTCCAGCGGCTCTTCAGACTTCGTTTGGTCTGCCCGACTCTCAGAGCATCACCTTTCTTGATGGTTTTGCGGTTACCTGCAAGCAGTGCCACGTAGACAACATCACGAGCGGTGGCATCAGGCGTGGCCACTATAGAAGCAGGTACACTAATCCGAATTGTCAGACCGAGCGTAAACCCCAACTCCTTTGGATGTTTGAGCATAGTGGTACCTCCAAAGAACTTCCCATCGATTTGCGTTGGTCTCCGGCAGAGCCCAGCCCATGGAAGGTATCCCGACTAATGAAGGAGTGTACAACTCTGCATTTGCCAGAGCGAGGGCATTCTCGGCTCAGCCGCATCCGGACGAACGTCCTCAGATTGTGCCGCTGCGCTGGTACAAATAGTTGTTCCCGACCTGTAAACCATGGGGAGCGCCTCTTGCACCATCCCCGGCACCCGACCGCCCATCCCCGTCCTGCCGAACGCCCGTAATCGCGTCTGGATACCTTCTGCTTGAGTTGACGCGGCGGAAGTGCAGGATTACCGTGTAAAGTTTGGGAGCAAAATGCGAGAAATTCTTTTTGTCGCTGGACTTCCCGGTAGCGGTAAGACGACCTACCTGTGTCAGTTATGCCGAGACGGCTGGTCAATTTTCGATGACTTCAAAGCAAATGCTCGTTGCGATTCCAAGAAGTTCCGAAATGCCCGGATGTTTGATGAACTCATCAAGAAATTGCACGACGGTCTCCCGGTTGCAGTCGCCGACATCGACTTCTGCAACCGGGAGAGCCGGGACGAGGCCGAATCCGTTCTCCGTGAGGAAATTCCAGACACCGAAATTCAATGGTGCTTTTTCGCGCATGATGTGGATGCTTGCAGGAAGAACATCATCCGGCGTGACCGCCCTTCGCGCCAAGATGAGCTTGCGAAGCTTTGCGAGTATTCGTCCCTATATTGCATTCCTGTTGGGGCATGCGTACGCGCTATCGGTGGGATAACAGACTATTGATTCCACCCCCGAGCCAACCGCCCTCCCCCCCGCGCCCCGCCCATCGTTGGAATCGCGTCTGGGTGCGTTTCCCGCGTTTCGGGATGTCCGGTAGTCTCTCCGACTTGTCCTTCCTTCCAACCGGGTGGTGCCACAGGGGCGTGCCAGCGAAACTACCCGTGGCTTGCGCCAAACCAATAACCAATTTAATCGCCCGACTATCCGCCTGAACCCCCGTGCGTGCGGCAGGTAGACAGCAGTGCACTGAGATGGCAGGGATACACAATGTGCAGTCATCGCTGCTTGGGAACTACTGGACTATCTGGGTGCTGGAAGATTACGGTAACAATCGAAGGTGAGCCGGGGGAATGGAACATCGTTCGGAAGCCCGATGGACTGAAAGCTTGCGAGAGCCTCGCCAAGAAAGGAACTGAGAGAGTCATGCTTGAGAAGGCACCAAGATGGGCAGTGGACGCACTACAAGGCATCACTTACTGGATTGGCCATCGGCGCTGTATTTATCCACACCACCCAATGCCAGAAGGCGCATTGGTTGCAGAACTTTGCAATCTCATCTGCGCCAATCTACGCACGAAGGAGCATCTACAATTAAAATGCGAGGTTCAATATTCGGAGATATTGAAAAGCAAGAAACTGCCAGCCAAGTTGATGAATGGGAGGGCTGACTTGGTTGTAGAGGAGAAAGAAAACAAGAACACAGGTTCCCCTACCCCCAAGTTCATCATCGAGGTTAAACGCGCTAAATCATTACGGAAGATAAATGAAGACCTCCAACGATTGGCTGCTGTTCGTCACGCGCATGGCAGCGTTCGTGCTTTTTTGTTTGTCATCGGGGAAGCTAAAAGACCAAAGTGGTTCGTAGATGATGATGGAAATGCACTCAGTGATGAGCGTCCTATACCAAACCCCGAGCATTCTATTCCAATCCCTGAGAGCAGATTTCGCGTGCGCCGGGTATTGAAGGCGGCGCACAGTTTCTCGTCTGTTGGTACGGCACATTATGCTTGTCTTATCGAAGTGCTCCCTCATTCAAGGCGAAAGTTTCGTATTACTCGATGAGCAAGAGCGTACAGTTTAGGAAGGCAACGGCAGGACAAATCGTCACGAGAGCGAAGCGGTCCCTCCTCGCCCATGAATGTTTGGTTCTCGCCGATGACACGCAGGGGATTCCGTATAAGAGATGGCACCTGAGCACATGGCACACGGCGAGAGCGTTGTGTAAAGAACGCACTCCGGGTAGACGGAGGCTGGCTGATGACGAGCATTCTCCAGCGCCTCCATCTCGCCGTGCAGTATCACGCTCCCTCGCGGGACGCTGTGTTTGTGTCCCCTGCCGACAATCTTGCCTCGATGGGCAATAACCGAACCGATTGGGATACCGCCTTCCCGCATCCCTTGTCGAGCTTCCCTGATTGCTGCTTCTACAAACTGATTATCCATGGTGGCCATTGTCGTATGTTGCTGGACATCATCCAAGCGTGGACATATGATTCTTTGCACTCGTACTAATCCATGATTGGAGACCGTATGAATCGCTACGCAATGCGATTTCTGCTGGTGATTTTAGTGGCAACGTCGTTCTCTGCATTTGCTTCGACGCTATGCCCAGACAATAGATATCACGCCGATGGTCAATGCAAGCTCTGTCCTGACGGCACCTATACGACAGCACCGAAATGCAGTCTTGCGCCAAATGGCACATATCAGCCTGATTACGGTAAGGGCTCCGTGCTAACGCCAAAGGGAAATTACATTCCGAACACGGGGCACCAAGTCCTGTGTCCTGATGGAAACTATTATCCCGGCACAAGTTGCAAGCTACTTCCTGATGGTAGATACGCTGGGGTTCAATAAACATATCCAATATCAGCATCGGCGGCACATTGAGAGTGGCTCCTAAAACTTCTTATACGGGAGAAACTTCCCGGACATCGTCACCTTCACGCGGTCACCCTTTGGGTCGGGCTCCTTCTCAACATGAAGGCTGAAGTCGATGGCGCTCATGATGCCGTCGCCGAACTTTTCGTGGATGACCGCCTTCATTGGCATTCCATATACCTGCATAATCTCGTAGAAGCGGTAGATTAGCGGGTCGGTCGGAACCGCCGGGCCAATGCCCTTGCAGGGGAACTCGGTGAGCGCGTCTGCGATGTCATTACCGAGGTCAAGAGCAGTAACGAGCTTCTGAGCCTCTTCATTGTCTGCCCGTGCCTGTCCGTAGAACAGTGCTGCCACCCACACCTCGTCGTGCCCAATCAGGTTGCCCAACTCAGCGAAGGTTAAGCCCTTCGAACGTTTTGCTTCGAGTAGTTCCTTGGTGATTGCAGAGACGTCCATGGCTGTCGTCCTTTCGCCACTATCCTACGACCGGGAGGTGGCGATGCAAGCAGAATTTTGGGAAAATCACTTTCAACGTTGCTGTCGTTGGAAAAACGATATAGACTCACGCGAACTCCTTAGTCAGGACGGGCAGGATAATGGAAGAAGACTACGCTCAGATTGCGGCGAAGCTGAAGGAAGCTGAGCCTTTGAAGCTAAAGCACTGGAGGCAACATGATTTGGTGCGTTGGCTCAGGGACGGTAGCCGTTGTGTCTATTGCGGAAAAGACATGCTCGAATCCTACGCCACCGCATATTACAACTACACCTATGACCATCTCCTTCCACGCTCGGTCTATCCGGAACTCGAAGGAATCGATTGGAACAATCTACTATCCTGCTGCGCTTGTAACTCGATAAAGAATGCATGGAATCCTAATGTGCAATCGCGCCTCCCTGAGATATATTCTGCGGGAAGCGGCACAATCACTCCGGAGGGAATCGCCGAACTACTGCAACGGGCGAAATCCTACGTCAATCAGAAGAGAATCGAATTGGACGCAAGGTTTGAAGAGGAGCAGCAAGTATTGCGTGGAGTTCTTCAGTCGCTCCATTCAAGTGCGGCGGCTTCTGGCGGCACCTAACCCATCCACCCCACCTCACCCGCGACTGAACCTGCGATAGACTCGCTCCACCACACTCTCCGGTATTCGCATGGTAGTTCTCCTCTACGCAGAGGTTTCCGAAGGAATACCCCGCTTCAGAAACGGCCGAAAGTGCTAACCCCGTTCGTGAGGCAACCGCCAAGCTGGCGCTCCTGTTTTTCCTTGCCTCCCTCAAAACGAAGTCAGCACAGCGATGTATCCGCATAAACACTTGTGGTTCCGCCGAAATGCTTGAAGGATTAAAGACCAAGCAAATTCTGTCGTACTTAGGAGCAGATATGATTTGCGGTGAATGCGGAACAGAGAATCCACCAAATGGTTGTTGCAGCAACTGCAAACGTCCGCTGGAAGAGGAAGGCGAGAGGTTCGTTCTTGGAGTGGACCTCGACGGCGTATGTGCAGACTTCTACGGTGGAATCCGTGAGATTGCGGCAGAATGGTTGCAGGTCCCGTTAGATAGCCTCACACATGCGCCTAAGTACGGACTGATTGAATGGGGGGTTCGGGAGGCACCGGGCGGATATTTGGCTCTGCACCGATTTGCGGTGACTCAAAGAGACCTTTTCAGGAACCTCCAGCCGCTTGAAGGCGCTCCACAGGTCTTGCGACGCCTTGCACACAAGGAAAGAGTACGCATCCGAATCATCACGCATCGCCTGTTTATCCCCTACTTTCACGCCATGGCCGTACAACAAACAATTGAGTGGCTTGATAAGTACGACATTCCCTACTGGGACTTGTGCTTAATGAAAGATAAAGCTGCCGTAGGCGCAGACTTGTATCTCGAAGACTCTCCCGAGAACATCGAGAAGCTCAAGGCAAAGGATTGTGACGTAATTATTTTCTCGAATTCCACAAATCTAGAGGTCGTGGGCACGAGAGCAAAGACATGGGAAGAAGTCGAGCAACTTGTGACCGAGAAGATTGCTGCTTGGAAAGTGTCATCGCAGAGAGCTGCTTCTCCCCAGTTATCTGGGAAGTAGCAGTCTCAATTGACTGTTCTGCTCCCGCTACAGCATCCGTCGTGGTGCGCCACCCACCTGCAACCGCAATTGCGGTCGTCGGACTGACCGCAGAACGGGCAGGACGCAAGGTATCGCCGCGCCAGCATGGATAGAGGGGCACGAAGCCCCTCCCCGGCAAACAATCCCTATACGACAGCATCCTCATCCTCAGTGCAAACAGTATATAAGGAGGATGGCACAGTTGAGAAAGTGAACGGCTACGCTAGCCCCAACGACGCGCCAAGCCCAAGTCTTTCCAGAGATAGCCCAGAGCAAGCCGCCGCCGCCAATCACCATGGAAAGCACAAGGACAAATAAATAACGCCACAGCAGAACGTTACCGTCCGTCATAAATCGCCTCCGGGATTGCGCGGGACGCGGCATATTGCGCCTGTATCCACATCCAGAAAGTCGCCGTCAGGAGTGGTTAGGTATCCCACCTTGGCGAAAATCGAATCGATGTCGAGGCGGGTACTCCCCGCCTCCTCGCTTCTGACCACAACCTCGATGCGGTCTAGCTCAAGTTCAAACTGCTCGCGAGTACAACCGTGCAACCGACCTGCTGGGCTCCTAATCATCATCCTCGCTCCATGTATCAGCATAGTCAGGTCCCACGGCTAAATGGCTGCATGATGAAACCGCTTCATCGATGGTCATCTGGCCTCTCAGGATGGATGCGACGGCGTGATAAGTTAATCGGTGAAGAGCACCTCCGAAAACTATCACGTACCGTTGCCTCTCGTGGCCCTTGATTTCCTCGTTGACCTCCCAAATCTTAGTGACCCGTGGAAGCCGATAGACCCTCTCCTGCTTTCCGTCCTTGAAGCGTTCCCGGCGATTAAGGAAAGCGTCAGCAACGTACTTATTACGCTTCAGGGTGCCCGAGTCGTCAATGCCATCTATCAGCAAGACTACCGGGTGGCCGGGGTACGCGACCCTTAGCTCGACATACTCATAGCTGCTACTTTCCATCGCCGCCTCCTTCTGTGACGGTCGGGTTCGCCTCAGTGTTGGGAGTCTTGTCTGACTCGGTTTTGACATCTCTACGGTTACGTGACAGGCCATTGAACCTCGCGATTTGATAGACCGTGCCTTCAGAAATTCCCAGCAGACTGGCAATTTCGGCGTAACTTTTGGTTCCGCGCAGTTCATCCTTGACCCGACGATAATAAGATTCCCGCAGTTCACGTACAGCATCTTCCAGTTTCTTGATTCCTTCTTCAGTCATAGCACCTCTGTGATGAGTGAAAAGTAACAGCACACTCTACGAGTGAATCGGATAGTTCTAAAGTTTTTTACTGAAAGGGATTTTTTCAACTCAGCTTATGGCTGGGTGGGTGAACCGGACCAGCGAGACCGTTTAAACGCCGTCCGCGCTTGATTGACTTCTCGTTCTGCGAAAGCCGTAACCCAGTAACCCTCCTGCCTTCCCGATTCCTTCTGAGCCCGGTCCTTCAACAGATATCCCTCCCATAAGTCGCCAGCCTCGCCGCGTTCTGCATCGGCCACAAAGCTGACAGAAGAGAAATTCATCGCTAGTCCCGACTTTTTCTTCTACGCACAACAGGGTAGAGGAAGAAGAAAATCCTCGGAGGGACATATGACCGTCGAAGGAAGAAAACAAGTCGCAGATTTCATCTCCGCTCACCCCGAGCTTACCTATCACCAGTGCGCAAAAGTGCACTCCTGCTCCATCCAGACCATTGCACGTATCGCTGGAGAATTCGGCATTCGTCGCAGGACTGGCTACAAGGCCCATATCGAGCCAGAGAACAGCAAGCTCTCACCCGTCAGCGGCACACGGTAGGCAACAAGCTTTGACCCTAACTTTTTACAGAAAAGGAATACTACGATGTCAGGACATACCCCATCTCAGGCGCAGCAGTTACTCGCCCGTCTGCAAGCCCAGAAAGAGGAAGTGGAATCGCTCAAGGACTGCTTCCTCACTCTCTTTCCCGAGGATTACCTCCCCGAAAACCGCCAATGGCATATTTGGCTCAACCGCTATGACTTCATGACGGTGTGTGAATCCTTAGAGGCCACCTCAGAGTGGTTTAACAAGGCCGTCCAGAAGTATGAGGAGGAGGGTGATGCCGATGTCCTGCGTGGCAAGCTCGACATCGTCAAGTACTCATCCGGCGTGATGAAGAGCAAGTTCAACAAAGCAGTCGCCGAGGCGAAGTGATGGGCACGGAAGGATACAAGCTACTGGACTGCAACCGGAAGGAAATCCTCGGACTTCCTTCCGGGGCCGTCCGCCTCTGGCTCACCTACAGGATGTATGAGTCTGAATACGACGAATCTTGGCTCAGCCTCCGCGCATTGGAGGAGATTACGCACATGGACAGGAAGACCATCATCAAGTGGCAGAAGTATTTGTTCGAGCACGGCTGGCTGGTGAAGACCGGGGCGACAGCGGCAGAGAGGTACTCCAAGCCCACACCCGGCTCCCATAAGGTACCAGTGGTCAGGGTGGATGACCCGACGTCCAAGGTTTCCAAGGAGGAAGCAGCGGGTGGTGGAATTATTCCACTGCCAGAAGATGCTGGTGGAATATTTCTCGGTGGAAAAATTCCACCTAAGGTTTCTGGTTATGGTTCTGCTTCTGCTTTTGATTCTAGTTCTTCTTGCCATTCGAGTTCGGCCTTAGCGATTAACGTTAATCGCAGGTCGGGTCAGGAAAAGGCCATCCCCTTCGGGGATGTTCCGCCTACGGCGGTAGAACCAGAACCAACCCCAAAACCAAAACCAACCCCAGTAGTCCAGAAGCCTAAGTCTGCTCCTGACGGGACTCCTTACCCTGAGGGATTCAACTCTTGGACGAATCCTGAGCGTTGTCTCTGGCTGGAGAAGCACAAGCTGGGCAAGGCTGCGCCTAAGCCGAAGTCCACGCCTGTCGCACATCTGGCTACACCTTCTGGCCGTTCGCGCCTTCAGGCGCTCACCCCCTCCCCAGTTCCGCTCCCCCCTCCCCATGCGAGCGCAGAGAATGTGCAACCTGAGCCTAAGCCTCAGCCCAAACCTGTTCGGAAATGTTCTGGGTGCGGTCTGGGGATAGGAGCCGGATGTTCCTGCGATAGACCTGTAATCGATATGGGAAATGGACATCTCTACGACCCTAAAACCAGAATGACGTTTCAAAAGTTCGTGCCGAAGTCCGGCTCTGACCTAACTGCCCCTGCCTTGCAGGGATTCGAGGATGATGACGAATATGTATAAGCCTGAAAGAACCCCCAAGTTTGTCCCACCCCTGTCCGGACGGACGTCCCGAGCCGCGACCCAACCCTTTAATGCCAGTTACAGCCGTCAGGCTGTGGTGGCGTGGGCAATCTGTCAGGACGAAGACCACAGCTTCACCGCTGAGCCTATCCTGTCCGAGGTAGGTCTCCGCGACGACGGGTCTTTCATTCGCGCCGAGCAGAAACTGAGAGGGGTCAGCATCGAGAAGTACATCCCTGCCGTTCCGGGTACGTTCCGTATCACCATCGACGCTGAGTTGCAGGGTGTGCCCTTTCTGGACGTTCTGGGCATCCAACACCCCGGCGACGGGACTGACCACGAATTCTGGGAGGCCATCGCCAAGCAAGCTCTGGCCGACTACGCTGAGCGGGAGGTGTGACCCATAGACCGGATTCCGCCGTGGAATTGGTCGGCTGAAAGTTGGTGGTGACAGGCGGCTGCGCCAGAACCTGTTCCCGGTTCGAGCGCAGCTTCCGCCTTCGCCTCGACGGTCGTTGAGTTTCCGGAGTGCGCTGGGTCCCATCGCGCTCAGAGCCGCTACGATTTCCGAAACACATAAATCGGCTCGGTTTTGAACTTGTTCCCACCCTTGCGCGTCCCCGGCATCATGCTCAGGCAAAGTTGAAGTGTCTGCTCCAACCTCCAACCATTGGCCTCAGCCATCGTGACGAAGTCGTCTTGTAACGTCGGATAGCTCTTCACCCCGGCGATGTTGACGACCAGCCTACCCTCCGGCTTGAGACCGATGTGGCAGTTGGCCAGCGTTTGCTTCATGAAGCCGTGGAGCCATGCTTCCTTCGACGGGAACTTGAGGTAGCTCTGGGTGGCTTCTTGCGAATAGGCTTCGGCCCGGTAGTAGGGTGGGCTCGTGGCACATAACGAAAGCGACTCAGGCTCGGGAACAAAGTCCTCGCTGCCCTCCACCCCGTCTCTGATGAGTCGCGTGTGGTCGTACTCAAGCAGCAGCCGCAGTTCCTTGCGCTTCTCGTCGCGGTTCAGGGTGTACACCGGAAACCCATTCTCACGAAAACGCTCAAAGACCTGTTCAAGAGGAAATGTAATCGCGGCCATCAGTTAATCTCCCGCTTGCCGATTGAGCAAAAGCGAGTACGAGCCGCTCGAACCGTGGTCAGATTTACCCCGCAAGCCTGTGCGAGTTGGTGGTCATCCCAGTCAGGGTTAGCCTTCGCTGTTTCCACCACACCCCGGTGCATGTCCCGGCATCCTCCGCAACCTTCATCGACAACCACCAACGAGGCCGCGCATGCGCTAGTAGTAACGGCCTGTTCTGCAATCGGGGTTACGGGGTTACTGGAATTCTGCGTGGAAGGGAAAACCCCGGCGCGTTCGGCACCAAGCATTATCTGCTCACGCATGTAGCCCTTCGCTGTCGAACCCGCCTCCCCCTTGGGTTTGAACCGAATGGTCTTCGGCTCCACGCCGAAGAGCTTGAGCAGAGAGGCCAACGACATCTCCGTGATGCCGCTACCTTCATAGCAACGCCACGGTGACGTGCCGATAGCCCGGAGACCTTCTAGCAAAGCGGCGGTCGCGATTCTGTCGCGGATGCCGATGACCGTGATGACGTCACGGAGTACCTGCTCGGCATACTCCAGCTTCCTCAGCCTCTCCTCTTCATCTACCAGCGCCTCGAAACGACGAACGGGCAGAGTCTTCAGCGTGGAAATGTCGATGGCCGACCGCTCCAGTTCCGGAATCCGTGAGGGAGCGAAGACCTGACACAGGCTGAACAGCGGCTTCCAAATTTCCTTGTCGCGGTCGCGCAGGAAATTCAGGCTGGGGTACAACTCGTGGTACTGGCGATAGGCGTGCTTTACCGCCTTCAGATTGTCGAAGATGGTCTCCTGCATCACCTGCGCAATCTCGCTCCCCTCCGAATGCGCCTCTGCGCGGTCGAATTCTTTCCGGTTGCCGCCCATAGTGCGCTGCATCTGTACCACGATGCAGCGGTCGCGAAGAGAGTCGTGCAGGTCACCGATGAGGCTGAAGACCTTCGGGCAATAGATGCTGAACTGGGCGTTCTCCTTACCAATCTTGCGCAGAACGGTCTGCCCACGGCGGTACCCGCCATTAAGAATCGGTCGGAACTGTGAGTGTGGATTCTGAAGCCGCTCCGACTCGTCAACCAGGATGACCTTCCCCTGTTCAATCTCTGTGTACAGCGCGGCCACCGTGACGCTGCCATCCACCAGAATGGCCTTGTCTTCTCCTGCTAAAAAACTCAGGAGTTCCAGAACGCGGGTCTTGCCAGCGGACTTCACCGAAGCACTCACCGACAGATACGGCACTTCGTCAAAGCACTCATCCCAGCAGTGCTCCAGTGCCGCGAACAGGGCCAACGGCAAGTAGTACTTGTCGTCAGGAAAGCTGAGATATGAGCGAAGATAGGCTTCAACTCTGTCAATCACTACGCTACCTCCATCTCTTCGCCGCAAAGGCCGCAGTCAGGGGTGGGACACTTCGGCGTGGCAGTATCAATCCACTTCTGCGTGACTCGCATCGTGTATTGGCACGAGGAGCAGAATACTTTGCGAAGGCGCGTGCTCTGCACCTTGCGGGTGGTTGCGCTGGTACCTAATGCGCCGTGCGGATACTGGCCGATGGTCTCCACGATTGGACGGAGAAAGCGTTTAAACGCTTCCCCCGGAACCGTGGAACGCATCTTTCCTGTCAACCCGAGGGCGGTGGCCAGCTTCTTGAACTTCTTGCCATGGCCGCAGTTCTCGTCCGGAAAGTAGCTCTGGAGAAATGCGTGGCACAGTTCGTGTGCGACGATTCCTCCCACATCCAGAGTGTCGTCGGCAATCGGGCTGATGATGATTTCGTGCACCCTGTCCTTGCTTGCCACAAAATGGTGGCATTCCCCGACCCGCTTTCCCCGCGACCCGGTTGAGGGGTACCCGACGCCAATGCGGATGTTGGGTCGCTCCGAAAATCCCAGTGCGGCGAATTTTGCGTAGAGAGCGTCAGCAATTTGATATAGCCATTGCTCACGCTCTGCGTGGTTCGCAACCGTGGAAGGAGTAACCCCGTCACGGGGCTCCGTAGCCACTTCCTTCTCTGGTTCGTTGAAACCCTCCTCTCGTGCCGAGAGGAGGGTTGAATTACCTTGTCTTGTCATACGACTCGCTCTTTCTGTCGAAAACGACACGCTGACTATCAGCGATGTTTTGGGGCGCACTTATCGCTCCGTGCGTGAAATCCGCTCGGTGAGGGCCGCGTGCGCCCCGGTTGCTTACAACTTGTTAGCTGTTATTCGGGAGTTTCGGGAGCGGTACTATTTCCCTGTGTCATACAGAAACTCCCCCTTGGGGTTATGCATCCGGTGCCGCTCCCGTGCCAACTCCCTGTTACGAACTGCGTAGCAGTACACGCATCCGTGGGCGCAGGTGTCATAGTCCCCGATGTCCTTGGAGGCAAAGCAACCGCACCCTTCCCGGTTACCCTTCAGTTTGGCCTGAACGGTCTGCCGGGATATTCGGGAGAAACGCATCGCATCGACGCAGCGTGCCGCCTGAGCACCGTCTTCAGCAAACTCTGGCTGCGAGCACAGCGTCAGTTGCATGCCGTTTTGTTTTGCTACCCGATATAGTTCCTTCACGAGCAGCCGTTTTTCCATCGCTGGCGGGTCGCTCCATGTAAACCCGAACTTTTCTCCCGCAAGGTTCATGTTTTTCAGCGTCTTCTTGTAAGTCTGGGCAAACGAGATTACGACCTCGTTCGTGGTGCCGCGCAACGCTTGTGCCAACTGCATGAAGTTCTCGACGTGAAAGTCGAGCGGCGTCTCCGAGGTGCACACAATCGTGTCATAGCGCCACACGGCCACCTGCGGCCCGTACGAAGCGGTCAACAGCTTCATATGTCCGACCGCCGTCTTCGCGGAAACGACATCGGGTTCCAGAACGCGGGGATATCCGTTGATGCTGTACTGAACGACGAACGGATAGGCACGCTCGTGGACTATCGCCAGTTTGTCCATGAATGGGCCTAGGTTTTTCGTCCAGAAGACGAAGCCATCCACGTCTTGCGGGGCAAGGCTGACCGGAAAAGCCTTTCCCCCGTAAGGATTGCGTACTTTGCAATACCCGGCATCGAGCCTGTTCAAGAACCACTCGCCGTAAAACGCAGGGATATCCGTCTTATAGCTGGCAGAGACAATCATTTCTTGGCTCCCCTCAGCCCAGACCGGGGTTCTTGGCAAAGGCGTGGATTGCTGAGGTCGGGGTACTGGCGAACCCAAAGGTCTTGCGGCCACTCGCTCTGGTCTCCGCCCTTGCTGCTGGCCAACTTCAGCGGCTTGCCGTTGGCAACAGGACGGCGTCCAACCTGTTTCATGAAGCACGCGACATGCTGACGCTTGCACTCACGGATGAGGTTGCGAGCCCACTCGAGGTCGAACGGACGAGCACGCACGCCGCTCTCTCCACCAATAATGACCCAGCGAATGCCTTTGAGGTCAACCTTACCGATGTCCTCTAGAAGGGGCTCGGCGGAGACAAAGCGGACGGCAACGTCGGCCTTCCGGAGGTGCGCGATACGGGGCACACCGTACTTGCGGTCTTCGACTGACACTCCCCACCAGATGTGCGGGGAATGTGCGGCGAACTGGAGCTTGCTGTTGAGCAGGTGGCGCATGCGTTCGGCACGCTTAGTCAGAACCTGATAGGTGTGCTGCGTGGCTGACATCATCACTTCGGCCACCCGGATGATGTAATCGTCGGCGACGTCTTCGTGGAACAGGTCAGACATGGAGTTCACGAAAATCTGGCGTGCCTGTCTCCACCGCAAGGGCTCGTTCAGCTTCTCTGGGACGAGTCTCAAATCGAACCCCTGTTCGAACGGGTGACCTTGGACGCCGCGAAAACGCTCTGCGAACGTTTCCGCGTAACAGTGCTTACAGCCGGGGCTTACCTTGGTGCAGCCGCGAATCGGGTTCCACGTCGCGTCTGTCCATTCAATCGTGCTTTTCTCGCTCATTACTTCTGACTACCTCCTGTACTCTGAAATTCCGCACCTCAGAGGGCGCGATTTCGTCGTGACAGGGGTGATTATCCAGCAGAATGGGTAGAGAAATGCGGAAGGAAGTGCAGCGAAGTTAGAGGTTACTTGTTCCGTTTTTTCGTGGACAATCCAATCAGTACCGCACCCTTCTCAAGGTGGGCAGCTTTACGTTTTCGAAGATGTCCCGCACGCACTTTGTCCTCCGACAGACAGTCTAGGTCGCCGTCTCGGTATCCATGAGCTTTCATCGCCAACCTGGCTATCGCGAGAGCTTGACTCTCGGGGACAATTGAATCCAGTTCCATCAACAACGGCAGACACTGGTTTATTGCTTTCGGTGCGCGAGTGTATGGGCGGCTCAACATCCCCAGCGCATGTTGAACGGACTCAGATGCCTTCAGCAAGTCGGACAAATCATACAGCCCGAAACCATCATCTAGCACGACATTAGTCCCGGTTCGCTGGACGTGGCTCGCTAAGCTCTTGAGTTGTGGGAGAACGCTCTTAAGTAGTCGTCTAGTCTCTGCGTTGTTCTTGCG
>Ga0326727_10003997_pt1 | contig 45588 bp, 35 predicted proteins | sample MB2enrmetagenome_FD_207643 | JGI IMG/M metagenome (GOLD analysis project Ga0326727, IMG submission 207643) | Lab enriched peat soil microbial communities from McLean, Ithaca, NY, United States - MB29MY | ecosystem: Environmental > Terrestrial > Soil > Wetlands > Peat | place: USA: New York... | reverse complement strand
GGGCGCGTAACTTCGTCCGGCCCGGCTCCTGTCATGCTAAACTATTGATCCTTGGGTGGATCGAAGGAGTTGCGTACAATGCTGTTTCCGCGCCGGAAGTCATTCAAAACACTGCGCTTTACGCTGCTCTTGGCAGCCGCCCTGCTTTGCTCTTTGGCGGTGAATCTGACAGCCCAAGAACAGCGGACTTCCAGCCAACATAATGATAGCGATCAAGAAGAGAAGAGCGAGGCTCAGTCGGCCCCGGACGTCGCCCAGTCAAGCCCCCGAGAGAGAGACCACTCCCTGCAACTCGGGGTTGGGGATCTAATTGAGCTGACCGTCTATGACGTCCCCGAGCTCACGACCAAAACTCGCATCTCCAGCAACGGTGACATCTACTGTGCTCTGATCGGACCCACGCACGTGGCTGGTCTCACCACCGAAGAGGCTGCGAAGTTAATCGAGAAACGGCTCTCAGCATTCCTGAAGGACCCGTACGTCTCTCTGTTCGTGACAGAATACGCTTCGCAGGGAGCCAGCGTGCTGGGAGAAGTCGCAAAGCCTGGCGTTTATCCAGTGCTTGGAGAGCAGCACCTTTTCGATCTGATCTCGGCTTCCGGTGGCCTGACGGAAAAGGCTGGCCACAGCATCACCGTTACTCATCGGAGTGATCCTGACAAGCCAGTAACCGTCCCGTTGTCGCGAAATCTCAGTGATAATCCGGAGAGCAACATAAAGGTTTTCCCTGCCGATACGATCGTCGTGCGCAAGGCCGACATCGTGTATGTAGTGGGAGACGTTGGCAGGCCAACCGCATTGCTCATGAACGCAAGCGGTCTCACCGTACTGCAGGCGGTTGCTTTGGCCGGAGGCACAACTCGGACGGCTAAACTGAGCGGCGCAAAGATTTTGCACAAAGGTTCGGCAGGTATGATCGAAACTCCAGTCCAGCTGAAAAAAATCCTTCAAGCAAAAGCTCCGGATCTATCGTTGGAAGCCGACGACATTCTCGTTGTTCCTTCAAGTGCGGGAAAGATCTTGGCGGGGCGCACACTCGAGGCCGCGATGCAGGCTGCGACCCTCGTCAGTGTTACCGCGATTCCGTAACAGAATGGGTCGATTCACGCCGCGCACGCGGCTTGAACTGGGTAAGCGGGAATTTGCTGGAAGCTAGCAGAGACAAGCGCATCGCTCGAAACACTCGGATGTGATGTCCTGACTCGCGGAGTTGCATCGGCCGAAAACCGTTCTTGTGGTTGAACAGAGAGAGCGCACAATCTATACGCAAGGCGGCAACGGTTGGAGTAGCGCAACTGGCGCTCGAAGCGGAAGGAGTCGCTGACAAGCCTCATCCCTCGCGTAGTTGATGCGGGCATGAGATGTCAGTTCATATTCTTTCCGCACTGTACCTGCTTCCCGGGAAACTGAAGCGGCACACACAATGCCGCGGGCGATTAACCCGTAACGGTTGAACCTTAGGACGGGGATCCGCACATCCAGACATGCCAACTCTAAATCTAGAGTTGAACGTAGAATTCAGCATTGTCTCCACCGATGCGACTGCAACATCGCAAAAGGGGACAGTTTAATACGCGATTAGGTCTGCCTGTGGTGGGTCGTCGTGGAATGGGTGGGATGATTCGGCGGAGAATCCGGCTCAGTCGGTCTTAGGCTTCGCTCGTTGGCTACGGGTGCGGATCCATACCTCTGCCTGCTGGCGGGCGGCGGAGACTTGCGCCTGGGTCATTTGGGAAGCCAGTCCTTCGAGTCGAGATTTGCTGTTCTCGTCACCCTGGGCAAGCGCGATCACAGACCAGAAGTAGGCTTTGGACAAATCTTCTGGAACTCCACGCCCCGCCCAATAGTAAGCGCTGAGTGTAGCCTGCGCGTTGACCTGCCCTTGTTCGGCGGCGCGCTGGAACCACCGCATGGCCTGCACGTCGTCCTGGGGAACTTCCTCACCGTTGTGGTAACGGACACCTATTTGCCATTGTGCGTCCGTGTCTCCCTCGGCGGCGAGCCTTTGCAAGTCTGCTATGGACCTCGCTTGCGCGCTGTGACCGGTTGCGCTTTGCGCTGAAACCTGCGAGGCCGCCTCGGCCACTGACCGATGCGCCGCTGGCGGTAAGTCGGCCCAACGCTTATCGATCACGGACCCGGCCAAGTAGCCGACGACCATCGCCACCACGGCAGCAGCTAGCCCGAGAAGTACCCAATGAACCAATCTAGACCGGGCTATGGTCGCGGGCCCGGGAACCGGTTCGGGGACTTGCTGCGAGACTTGCTCGGGAACTTCAGGTTCCTGTTCCCGCAGCGCCTCACACGTCTCATGGATCGAATCCAACTCCATCGCACCTAACTTCGAAGCCGGAGGCTGCGACACTCCTGACACCGCTTCTAGACTGCCTGGCGTTTCCGGTTGTGGCTGTGTCTCTTCACTAGTGGTTCTTGGAATCATTTCGACAAGCCCGTCCAAAACCGTCTCGTGGACCTTCGTGAAAGCACGTGAATGCGGAGAGAAAACCTCCAGCAAACCTACGACCCTGAAATGGGACACGATGGGAGCGGCCATGAGCGAGCCTATGCCCAGTGCGCGACTGACTTCCGAATCGATACGCGGATCGTTTCCCGTGTCCTCGCACGAGACGAGGTGGCCACTGCGAACGCATTCTCCAGAGAGACCCTGTTTTATGTCCACCGGCGCTCCGAGCAGCGGGGCCCTTTCACCGGCTCGCGCCCGGCAGATCATCTTGTCATCCGTGAGAAGCGCCAGAGCTGCGCCACTGGCTCCGGTGAGGCTCAAGGCGCAGTTGGTGATCAGCTGCAAAACTGCATCCACGTACTCGTCATCAATCTCGCGGACCTTGCTGCGAACTGCTTCCAGTGAAGACAGCATCCCGCTTCGATCGGGTATTGAAACGACATCACGGGCCTCAGTGACCGGCACCGCTAGTCTGCGGGCACTCCGATACATAGTTGTGACCTTATACCCGGGGAATTTCCTTTTGCAACCTAGAAAACGACGGCGATTTGTAAACCATCCCGCCTGTTCGCGACATGTGTGAAAAAGTTTTCATCTGGGGCCCCCGAATCGACATGCGGTTCTGGTCGCCGAAGGCACTTACTGAAGTTCAACCCTCGCCGCGAACACAACAAGGGCACGGACGGATGTCCGTGTCCTGCTGTAGGCCACCATTGCCATGAGGCCCAGGCCGATGATTGGTTTCTCTTACGGACCCGAAACATAGGTATAAGCATTGCTCAACCACTGCCCTCCAACTAACGAGTACAGGGTCACGTAGATGGTGCTGCCGTTTGCCGGCAAACTGTACACCGTCGTGGTCAGCACGTTGCCCAGATTGCCGGATGAATATAGATTGTTGCCACCCGCGGCGGAACCGATGTCCACCCAGTACGCGGTAGCGTTTGAGTCCGAGCTCCAGGTAAACGTCGCAACGTTGCCGCTCAGAGTTGACTCCGGAGTCGGCGTCTTCATGGCCGCCAAGCCGGCGGTTGCGCTGAGCGCCGTGTAGGTGTACCCGTTGGGCGTCCACACGCCGCCGATCAGCGAATACAGAGTCACGTAGATGGTGCTGCCATTCGTCGGCAGACCGTTCACTGTCTTGGTCAGCACGCTCCCCAGGTTCCCCGACGAATAGTAATTGTTCCCGCCGGCCGTGCTTCCCACATCTATCCAATAGGCCGACGCGCCTGCACCCGCCGTCCAGCTGAACGTCACGCTGCTGCCGCTCAGAGTCGAGCCCGGTATTGGTGTCGTTAATACGCCCGCCGCCGCCGTCGCGTTGAAGGCCGTGTAGGCGTACGTGTTGCTGAGCCACTGTCCACTCACCAGCGAGTACAGAGTCACGTAAACCGGGCTGCCATTCGTTGGCAGACCGTTTACCGTCGCGGTCAGCACGTTGCCCAAGTTCCCCGACGAATAGTAATTGTTCCCGCCGCCAACGTTGCCGATATCGAGCCAGTACGCCGTAGCTCCCGTGCCCGCTGTCCAGTTGAAGGTCACGCGGCTGCCGCTCAGAGTTGAGCTCGGAACCGGTGACGTGATCACGCCTTTGTTCACGGCGTTGTTGTAGGCAGTGAAGGTGTAAGCGTTGCTCACCCAAGAACCGTTGATCAGCGAGTACATGGTCACGTAGATCGTGCTGCCGTTGGTCGGCAAGCCGCTTGCCGTGGCCGAGAAGGTAGTCGTGGAAAGGCTTCCAGACGAATAGTAATTATTGCCACCCGCGGCGGACCCGATGTCAATCCAGTAAGCGGTGGCGCCTGTGCTTGCGGTCCACAGGAAAGTCGCGCTGTTACCCGATAGAGTAGTGCTGGGGACAGGCATGGTGATGGCAGCCGTGCTGGTGCAGCTCGGGAAGCTCAAGCTGAACAAACGCGTGCTCCAGTTGAACTCGCCCGCCTGCTTCAGGTACTCGCCGGTGTACCAGAAGGTGCAATCGTTGGGATCAAGCATCATTGCCGTGTAATCGCCCCAGCGATAACCGTAAGGGTACCCGGTGATATTGACCTGCGAGTTGAGACCGGCAAGTAGCTGGGTTTCCGACTCCATGGTGTTGATGGCATCGGTATACAGGCGGCCGGTTACATAAACGGACGGAAATACCGTTGCACTCGATCCGCTGTAGCCCATGAGGATGTTGCCCTGGTGGTCCTGTGCAATGCTGCCCATCCAGCGGTAGAGACTAGTGTCGGGCGAATATGTGGATTGCTGATACACGGTGGGAGTGCCAAACGGGGTGCGAATCTCGTACCAGCGTTCGGCCGTATTGCTGCCAGTGCTGGGGAGGACGGAGCCGACCAGGGTAATCGATTCGTAGCTGCCAAAGTTACGATAGGCAGCGCGGTACATCATGTGGAATGCGAGCGTATCCAACGTCGACTCCGAGGCAAACGTTTCGCCGCTCGGCAGCGGGCCGGTGTGCGGAGGCTGCGGCACGCATTTTTGGGTATTGCTACAGGTATTGCTGTTATACGAGGTCACCGTGATCGTGACCTGAGGATCCACGGTAACGGTGCCCGTAGTAAAGTTGTACGCGGCCCGATACATGTACAACTGGGTGGCGGGGACGCTGCTGCTGTTCTGTTCGATGTAGAGCGCCTTTGCGCCGGTGGCGGGGTAGGTCGAGCCGTCCAGATCAACCGGAAGCAAGGCATAGTCACTCGAGGTGAGCTGGGCGCACACAATGGTCGGACTGTTGCCGGCGAGCAGCGCAATACGGTCAATGCCGCAGATTCCAGCGGCCTCATAGGCCGTGCCCGACGAGTTGAACATGTCGAATGTCATGGAGTAGACATTCGGCCAAACCGACAGCTTCGGGTAATCCGGGAAGTAACCGTTGACCGGGCTGGGAACGAACTGGAATACAGTCCAGCTGCCGGTGGCATCTGCGGTCTGGGAAATCGCGACGCACTCGGCGAACGGGCCGGTGTCTGTCGCTCCGAGGGCGAACTGGGTGATAAGCCAGCGCTGGGCCAACTGATCGAATTTAACGATGCCGTCGCCGTCGTTTTCCGACTCGCAGATGGAACCGGTACCCAGGACTGACCACAGTACATTCGTGTTATAGGGACCCGCCGTCACAGCGCCGCTGGTCTTGTCGAAAACGGCGAAGGCCGAATTGTCCAGAGAAACAACCTGCGTGGTGCCGACCGCCACATCGGTATCCGGCGGCACACTGTCTACAGAATAGGTTCCGTTCGGCCCCGTAAGGCCCTGGCCTATGCCGTCAATGCTTAGGCCTTCAGTTATTCCAACCTGAGGACCATTGACCTGCTGGATCGCCCGGTCCGTGAATGGTATGTCCACGGGACCAAGATTTTCCAGTCGACTGGGCCGTTTTACCGGCTCAGCTTCCATGAATCCCTTCGAGACGTACTTGTCCTTGATTTGGTACAGCGGGAGGGTGTGACCCGTCCGCGTCGGCTTCATTACCCACGTCTTTTGCACGGGTGATTTTGCGTTGTCAGCGGACTGCGCGAAGGCCACGCCTGTTTGGATTACGAGGCAGAAGACCGCTGCGAGCAGCGTCGTTTCGTTTCGGCGGGTCAAATAGTCCTCCAAAGGGCACGGCAAAATCGGAAAATCGGTCCGCCCACTGGTTGGGTTTCGCGGCCGAACACCCCACTGGTTGAACAGACTATGCAACTAGTAGACAAACCTGTCAAGAAAAAGGCCACCTGGGAGTGTTATTGTTCAGACTCTGACATCGCCGATCATGACACCCTTTATTCGAAGACAATTTGGCGGCGGATATCCTGTGGTTAGGCCGCCAGCATACAATTTATTCACGAAGCAATTCGGTAGCTTGGTTTGCCCGCTGAAAGGAGTGGCAGTGAAACTGTCTGGAGTCGGCGCTGCAATCGTACTATTTTTGGCTATTGCAATTCAGATGTGCCCGTCAGTGGCACAAGGTTCAACGCCAAGCCAAGAAACCCCTGAAAAGAGCGGCCTCGTGCGGACCGGACCATGGGGTGGCCAAGACGTGGAAATGCAAGTGAACGAGCACGGTGCTACGGTGGAATTCGCTTGTGCCAACGGGAACATTTCAGAGCCGCTGTTGATCGACGCCAAGGGCAAATTCCGAGCGCGCGGAACTTTTCAACGTCAACATGGCGGCCCCAACCGGAGAGACGAGTCTGCGTCCGGCATAGACGTTACATACACCGGCGTCGTTGAAGGCGACACTATGAAACTCGAATTCATTCTGCCTGAGCAGCAACAACATCAAGGGCCATTCACGCTGGTACGAGGGCAAGAGGGGCGCCTGAGGAGATGTCGCTAGCCAGGACCTCGGATGTTTCCGGGAACTTTCTCTACAGCAAACTCCAACTCGGCTGCATCGCCGACCACCGGAACCATGGTTCCCAAGCATTGATGACAGCTAAGATGAAAGCCAGCGCAGTAAATACAACTCGACCGTCGGGCGGCCGCTTTTGCATGTGGCGGATGATCCTTCTATCGCTCGCTGCCGGACTGCTGTTTTGGCCGACTCCAATGCGGTCTCAAATGCTGGAGGCGGGTACACGGAGTGCCGCAAATTTCCCTGGCCCATCCATCGTCGAACAGATTCAAGCTGCGATTCGCGACTGCGCCTTCGGGCCCTGCGAAGTGTACATCCCTGCGGGGACCTACAACTCCAGCCCCATTTCAAGTTGGAAAGATCGAGACGTGACCGGAGCCAGTGTGGGCGTCGCGATTCCGTCTAACGTGGAGATCCGAGGCGCTGGCAGGGGCCTCACGATCATTCGCGTGACACGCTCTACCACCGATCCTCCGGCCACACTGTTTGCCAACGCAAGCCAGTCGAACCGGAACATTCGCCTCCGCGACATGAGCATAAGCTGGACGGATTCCAGTGCGAAATTCGATTGGGTCTCGATCTTCATCTGCCACGGTTGCGATCAGCTTGAACTCGACCATCTCAGCCTGGAAGGCAATCCCAACAAACTGGTGAACCTGCTGGACAGCACGGGCTCCAGCGTGCATGACAACATGTTCTTGCTGCACTCGACCGGCTACGGGCATGGCGACAGCGCGCTGTCCGTGAACCGGTTCGACCCGGCGGCAAAAGTCGGCGGCGAAGCCGGAGTGGTGCGCGACAATCAGTTCATTCACACCGGGGACTACCGCACATTCTCCATGTTGGTTGTGACGCAATCGGGGTTGTACGTTCATTCCAATGTTTTTGAGGCGCATTTTCCGCCGCCGGGCAACGCCACGGGCATTGAATCCGGGCAGGACAATCTGGCGCGACTACCGGAACACGTAAAGATCAGCGGCAACGTGTTTCACGGTGCCAGCATTGCCTATGGAGGCCTCAACAACTCCGAGATCAGTGACAATTTTCTGGATCACGGAGACATTTACGTCGCGCTGCAATCCGGAACGACTGCTTCCCTGTCCGGACTGACTATCGCCGGCAATGAATTGCACTTTGGAAGCATCAACATCGGGGGGTTGCAATCCGTTTCCACCGACCGATGTGTGGTCACGCGCAATCGCGTGTTTGAGGGCAACATCCAAACCGGAGGTTCCTTGCTCGTCCACGACATCGAGGTGAGCTACAACTTAGTGCGATATTCCTCGAACATGAGCGGCATCGACTGCAATGCGTGTTCTTTGATCAAAGGTAATGTCGTCCGCGAGATCGGCCAGAATGCGCCGAGCGACGTTCACGCCGGATATTTGATCGGCGGCTCGGTAAACGATGTCAGTGACAACGTCTACCTCGATGAGCAGCACGAGTACGATATTGGGACGATCTGCAGCGTGGCGAATCCGTCATCGACGGTGTGCTTGTCGTCCGGGACGAGCCGCTGGGTCTGGTTGCGTGGCGGCGAGTGGGGCTTTGGCTGGACCAACCGCACGCTCTTTACCGACCGGGGTAATCTACGGATCCGCGCATTTGTCAGCAGTTCTCTCCTGGAACTGGACGAGAACACACCTGTCCTGCAGACAGGGACCCACTATCATCTGTTTCGCACTACGTTCAACGCCTTTGAGATGAACAGCGCCGTGATCGGAAGGTTTGCCAACAATCTGGCGATCGCCACTGGAGGATTTCGTCACGCGGCGGTGCAGGAGAATGGGACGGTTCGCATCCGCAACCTTTCCGGAAATGTGTTCCGTCCTTATAGTTGTTTTGGAAAATGCACGGTAGATTACAGATCGAATGTGACCGCGCCTGAGTAACCAAGACGCCGCGTATTTTCTAGGCGACGCTCGCGATGTCCGTCGGCCCGTTCTCGGCCAACGCGGCCATCCCGATTGATGGAACGTGGCTCCTACCCGCTCGCTGCAACGCTGCACTCAAGGCCCGCGCGAACTCTGCCGTAAGGCAATCGACGTCACTGCGAAGCGAGCGCTTTGTGTAACTTCGATTGATGGAAAAACAGCCGCGAACCTCCCCCCTTTCGGAAAGCAGGTCGAGCCGCAGTTCCCAACCCTTACTTCGATTCCCTTCTTCTCGGCGCCATGCGTGTTGAAACGGAAGAATCATCGGCGGAGAGCCGTAGGCCGCAGGCAATTCCGGAGCAAACGAGAGTTCGAAGCCATCGAAATCATTGCCTTCGAATGCCGTCTTGAGTATCTGGAGGACATCGTGAACTGTTCTTGCGCAGGCCAGTTCGTCTGTCGCGCGATGAATCGCAAGATTGTTGGAAATGATGGTCTTCTGCTCCCACGTTCTGCGCGCCACGCGTCGCAGTTCATCCACTTCGTGATAACCGAGATGCTGGAGCCCAAAAAACACACCGAGACCCACGACGCTCAATACCACGGCAATAATGCCAGATTGCGGCGAAAACAGCAGCAGGCTGATCAGCGCAAAGAGCGCGGAAACCGCATACAGAACCACGACGGCTTGCCGGTGCGAGAACCCGCGCTGGAGAAGTTTGTGGTGAATGTGCTCGTTATCGGCGTGAAACAACGGTTTGCCGTTCAACAAGCGCCGCAGCACAGTCATGAACGTATCCAGGATCGGCAGCCCGAATGAAACCACGGGAATGGCGACCGCGACAGCCGTTGACGCTTTCTGAGAACTGGCCAACGACACTGCGCTCAATACAAAACCAATGACCATGCTGCCGCAGTCACCGAGGAAGATCGTGGCCGGGTTGAAGTTGTACCGCAAGAATCCGACGATGGCCCCCGCTAAGGCAATGGTCACAACTTCCGTAAGAGTGTTGCCGGTGACCAGAGATACGATGAACACAATCAGACTGGAAAACAAAGCCGAACCTGCAGCCAGTCCATCCAGCCCGTCCAGCAGGTTGAACGCATTCGTTATGAGCAGCACCCAGAAGACGGTGATCGCCAGAGCCGTAACATTCCCCATCTCCCTTCCACCAAAAAGCAGGGGAAACTGCGTAACCCGGCCGCCGTTCAGGAACAGCCACCCCGCTGCGAGGATCTGCACCCCAAACTTCAAATACGGACTCAATGGCCGGAAATCATCGGCCAACCCCAGACCAAAGATCACCAAGGTCGGTCCGAGTAATCCGAGGAACGTTCTGGACGGAAAGGAATAACCCAAATGCAGAAGGTTTGACGCGATCGCAGCAATGGTCACGACCAGAACCACGGTCCCCAGGATCGCAATACCGCCGAGGCGCGGGACGGGGCTTTGGTGAAGGTGTCTTGCAGACTGCGGCGCCGTTGCCCAGCCACGGGCATTGGCCACATCGCGAACCAGGCGGGCCAGCAAAGCCGACACAAGCAATGATGCTGCGAAAATACTTAGATAAATCATCCTCGCATAACTCTCATGGTCTCAATCGTCGCCCAGCCGACACTGCTCACGCCCACTTTGCCGGAAACTCAACTACTTCCTCCGCTTGCGGGAGCTTAACGGGAACAGTCCGGCAAGATCCGTTCAACATTTCCTGGTAAACCTGCATCATGGCTTCAGCCATATTTGCCGAAGTGAAATGCTGCTCGACGCGCATGCGGCCGGCCTCGCCCATCTCTTCCCGAAGTTGCGGATTGCTAATCAAGTGCTTTATGCGCTTCGCTAACTCCGCGGCGTTTCTGGGCGGAACTACATAACCTGTCTTTCCGTGCTGGTTTACCCACGGCACACCCGTCGGCAGGTTAGTCGAAATCACGGACTTGCGGCAAGCCATAGCTTCAAGCTGCACCACCCCGAACATCTCCGCATTCGTGATAGATGGAAGCACGAACACATCGCAAGCGTGGTAATAGGCAACCAAGTCCTGAGCTGACACCCGTCCCAGGAACTCGATCCGGTTGCCAAGTCCCTTCTCTTGGGCCAGGTTCCTGAGCGAGCCTTCGAGAGGACCAGTACCGATGATCCAAAGACGCGCCTTCATACCTTCAAGCGCGCGTATCAAGAACTCCACTCCCTTGTAGGAGACCAGTCGCCCAACGCAAAGCACCGATGGCAAGCCGTCCCGGAGTTCATCGACCTTCTTGCGGCCAGTCTCGTCCAGCTCAAAGCGGGATACTGGAATGCCGTAAGGTATGATGCGACACTTTTCCCGGTACTTGGAAACAAACATGGAAATTTCAATATGTCTGGGCGTGGGCACGACGATGCAATTCGCGCGCCGGTAAAAAGCGTCCAGGAATGGCCCGTACACTCTGAGCAAGTTGCGCTGCCGCACGACGTCGCTGTGGAAATGGGCAACGACGGGAATGTCCCGGTCCGCGATCAGCGCTGACAACTCAGCGAGCGGGTTCGGCAGATGAACGTGGATCAGATCGGGATCGAACCTCCGCGCCCAAAGTGGAAAAGATGGCGCCACCGAGCAGGAAAACAATCTCCCCATGCTGGCAACACGTGTGACTGGGACCTTTCTATTCTCATGCTCAGTGCGGAAGCGGGTATTCGCAACCACCACCTGGAACTGGACTTGTTCAGCAAGGCTCTCGCAGATCTCTTTAAGGACAGTCTCCATTCCACCAACAAACGGATCGTAGAACTTCCCGAGCTGAAGGACTCTCATGCTGCGGCCTCCTGCCGTTGGGAAGCAATAGCGTTGGCGAGAATCCGATCAACTTTGGCCGCCAACTCATTCGGGACAAGGTTCTGCTGAATCCAATTGTGCCCGTGTTTTCCCATGGTCTTCCGCAACCCCCGGTCTCTTCCTAAAGTAAGCATGTGAGCTGCCAATTGCCCTGTGTCCAGCGGAGGGAAAAGCAGGCCGCTTTGCCCGTCCTGAATTAACTCGGCCGGTCCCCATTTGTTCACGGCGATCACCGGCACACCGCACGCCATGGCTTCTAGCACGGAGCGCCCCAATCCTTCCGGGCCCCGGTTAGGCTGAACGAGTATATCAAGCTGCGAAAGGACGCTCGGTATGTCGTTCCTGAAACCCACAAATTTCACCCGGTCACGGAGTGACGAATTCGCAACCCTATGCCGCAGCCCCTCTTCATACAGAAACCCGGCTTCCGTGATATAGGGGTTGTTCCCGACGATGGCAAAAATCGCATTCGGCATTTGGGGAAGAACTCTCTCGGCGGCATCGAGAAAAATGTCATGTCCTTTCAACGGCGTGATCGCACCGACGATGCCGTACCAGATCTCATCCGCTTCCTTGCGCAAATCTGCGGGCGGTAAGGCGCCCGGGCGAAAGCGGCTCAAATCGACGATATTATAGACAACATTCGCCGGCACTGACGCTGACACGTACTTCCGGAACTGCAAAGCCACGTACCGAGAAATGCAGACTGTCAGGTCACAACGCCATGACAGCAATGCCAGCAATTTGCGCGAGAGCGCACGGTCTTCCAATCCGTCACGCATGTACCAGATCAAAGGAACATGCTTCTGCTTGCGCGCAAGCGAACCGATCACATGCGCCTTGGCAGCGTTCGTCACGAACACCGATGGTGCGATTTCATCGAGCAACTTCGACAACTGCCGCACGAACGATCGCAAGCATGCCACAGAGCGAAGCAGCCGTGCCGGGCTGGGACGCTTGGCGGTCTCCCCCGCGCCGGCGATGGCTTCCGGCCAAGGCAGCACCCACACCTTGGCACCAGCTGCTTCGGCGCTGTCCTTGAGCGGACCTTCGCCGGGCACAATCAGATGAAACTCATAGGCACCGCGCAGGTTCGTCACCAGTTCCAGCAGGCTGAACTCCGCTCCGCCCAGCCCGGAAATCGCGCACAGCACGCCGACCCTAGGCAACGGCATATTCCACCCCAGCCCGGCACCGCCAATTCAGCAGCACGAAAAGTGACCACACCTCGGACCACGACTGCAGCCGATCGCCGCGCTCCACGCCATCCAGCAACCTTGTTCCATCGGCAGGATCGAGTCCCAGCGGCGCATAGAGCTGCCTGTCGCGCAAAGTGCACCCGATCGTTTCTTTCAGCTCGCGGCGGAGCCACTGTTGCCACGGGAAGGTGAATCCCATCTTGCGCCGTTGTGGGATTTGCTCGCCCGCCAGGTCACGCAGAATCCGCCGGGTGATTCGCTTTCCCCTCCTCCCTTCGAAGTGATAACCAGGAGAGATCGCAAGCGCCGCTTCGATCAGTCGCGAATCCAGGAAAGGAACACGCAGCTCCACGGAGTTGGCCATGCTGAAAACGTCAGCATCTCGCAGCAACTGGTTGCGCGCATAAAATTGCAGCTCCAGCGTAGCCAGCTTCTGAAAATTGTTGCATAGGGATGCGATATTCTCCTGCACACGACGCGCCCTAGCCCCCGAGGCTTCCTGCCGCCATCGGATGCTCCGTTGCAGCAGGTAAGCCTCCGCCAAGTTGCGCAGCGGGCCGGCATCGGCCACTTTTTGCCACTGAATTGGGTTCTTCGTCCTCAACTTGGCCAAGACACGGGCCGCTGGACGCAGCCCTACTCCATACCGCAGCAACCAGGGAACCTTGGTGAACGTCGTGTACCCTCCGAACAATTCGTCCCCACCAATTCCAGTCAGCAGCACCTTCAAGCCAAGTGCAGCACCCACTCGCGAAATCACGAACGTGTTAATCCCGTCCACCGTCGGCTGGTCCATCGCGCCCAGAGCCGCGGGAAGCAACTCGCGGAGGTGTTCCGGGGTGAGCGTCACCACCTCGTGGTGATGGGGGAGGCCGCGAGCAATCTGCCGCGCGTACGGCAACTCGGAAAATTCCTGCTCAGGAAATGCAACCGTCAGCAGCGTGATGGGGCTTTTCGCATATCGCGAGGCCAGCAGCGCCAATAAACTCGAGTCCACGCCGCCGGAGAGAAACACTCCCACCGGAACATCGCTCACCAGGTGGGCATTGACCGCCGACTCGAGACGCTCTCTTATGTATGAGACTGCATGCTCGAAATCTCGAATCTCAGCGGGTCCGTTCGCCCCTAGGCAAGCACTGAGTGACCAGTATTCGGATTCGGCAACTTCGCCCCGCGCACTGACCCGCAGCAGGTGCCCCGGCTCCAGTTCCCGGATTTCCTTGAAAATCGTATTCGGCCCAATCAGCGCGCCGTATGCCAAGAACGAGTTCACCGCATCGTGGTCGACAGTTAGAGGACAAATCTGCGATCGTTCGAGCACCTTAACTTCGGAGGCAAAGGCAAATCCCGTTGGCCCCGAGTGATAGTAGAGCGGCTTCATGCCCATGCCGTCGCGAGCGAGCAGGAGATTCCGGCTCCGGCCATCCCAGAAGGCAAAAGCGAACATACCTTCGAGTTTTTGCAGCGCATGTTCTCCCCACTGCATCAGTGCCTTGAGCAAAACCTCCGTGTCACCAGAGGTTACGAACCTCACTCCCAGAGCTTCAAGTTCCGCGCGTAACTCGCGGAAGTTGTAAATCTCGCCGTTGAACACCAGCCATGAGCCGGTTTCGGCGTCATGCATAGGCTGCCGTGAGCCATCGCTAAGGTCGATGATGGACAGTCGCGTGTGACCCAGAACCAAACTCTTGGTCGGAAGTGGAATCTCGACGATCCCGTCGGCATCGGGGCCGCGGTGCCGGGATGCGGTCATCATGTCGCGCACCGCCGCCCGCGTCTGCTCGGGCCTGCCGTCGCTCATAAATCCCATGATTCCGCACATACGCCGCTACACCGCCTCCTTGGAGTCAGAGAACACTTGAGGAAAGAACTTCTTCATCGCCTGTTCGAACTCATCCGCCGAACGGGTCCAATTCATTTCGGTTTCGACCCACTTCCGGCCGTTACTGCCCATGGTGTTCGCCAGGCCAGGTTCCCGCAGCACTTTGATGATCGCCGCTGCAACCGCCTCGCTGTCCTCTGGATTCACCAGCAGCCCGGTCCGGCCATCCTGCACGGCATCGGGCACGCCGCCAGATTTCCCAGCAATCACCGCCCTCCCGCAGGCTGACGCCTCCACCAAGACAATTCCGAACCCTTCGGCTAGAATTCCGCGCCGGTTGCGATCGGCGCGGCTGCACATGATGAATACATCGCAGGCGTTGTAAAGCAGCGGGAGTTCCTCATCCGAAACGCACCCGGCAAAAACTACATTTTCCCGAACCCCACACTCGCGTGCCAAGCGATCGAGGTAGTCCAGGTCATCGCCCTCACCCACAATCACGTAGGCGACGTCAGACACCGAGCGTTTAACGGTTGCCAATGCGCGCAGTACTACATCGTGACCCTTGTATCGGTTGGCCTTCGCTATGCGCGCAACCGTGAGCAAAGTCGGCCTGCCGAGCACGCCCAGACGCTGCGCCAGTTCGCGGCAATCAAGTCCGGGTCGAAAATGGATGGGATCGGCCCCCGGTCGGATTTTCACAATCCGGGACTGTGGCACACCAGCCGACGCAACGAATGTGCGCGTGAATTCGCTGTTAGTGATGACTAAGTCCGCGTCCAGCAGTGCTGGCAGAATGCTGAAATGCAGCCATTCGTCCATGATTTCAAGAGCGTGAGTCCACAAAAGATAGGGTACGCCGTACCGGCGCTTTAATTTGCGGGCGGCGATGGCTGCGTTCACGTGACCGCAATGCAGCAGTAGATTTCGCTTCTGACTGACCAGCTTTTCTGCTTCGCAATACATCCGCCACACCTGCCATGCGCCGCGGATGCCAGGAACATCGAATGCTGGCCGGAACCGCTGCACGGAATAAGCCTGGGCGGCATCGAATCGTTCCGCATCCGGATGCTGCGGCGCTATCAGCGTCATCTGCCGCAGATCGAACTGCCGGTATACGTTGAAGAGGTAGTTGCTGATGCCTCCTAGTACGGGCGGAAAATCTGTGGTGAGCAGAACCCCGCTCCCCAACCAACGCATCGCTTTGCCGTAACTTTCCGGGGCCGGTGATGTGGATTGTGCAACCGGGAAGATGACCATTAGGGGCCCTAGGGACGCTCCAGTGTGTGATCGAAGCTCACCGCAAAATCAGCGTTGCGGCGGCGGGCCAAGGCGATGAGCGCGGCCACCAGAACGAAAACCAGCAGTGTCTGAATAAACGTAGCGACGGAATTATCGAAGTCGCGCTCCACCGCCATGGCGCCCTGGGTCGCGACCAGCACCGTGATAGCGGCGGCGCAGAATTCCGGCAGATGCGCCTTCCATCCATCCACCAATCCAAGCAGGCTGCCAAAGATCAACCCGCCCAGCACAATGTAGAGCACGCCGCCTGCGTCGTAGAGGTCGCCCGGCATCGAGGGCGCAATCGAAGCGCCGGATTGTTCGCGAGTTGTTGGATTGTCAAACGCCCAGATCCGCGTTCCAAAGTTCATTCCTGCATCCGCGGCACCCTTGCCGCTGTATATGAACCGTGGAACAAATCCGCGCAGGAAGGGCGCGACCAGCACATTCCGCCCCGAGTGAGGCTCCAGGTCCGGAACCAGGGCCACTGTCAGCAACATGGAGTCAAAGCCGTGGAAGCGATGCATGGGCTCGTCCCAGGTTCCGCTCGCCCAATCGACAAAGCTCGCTTGGCTGAATTCGCGCGCCACTTCCTCGAGACGAACGTTGTCCCACTTGATGCGCCGGTAGGAACTGACCAGTGAGCTGAGCACGAACAAACACACCAGGCCTACCGGAATTACTTTTCGCAGCGCCAGCCGCTTGCCTGCGAAAATGGCCGCAATCAAGGGTATCAACAGAATCGGCGTCACGTTCTCGCGATAAGGACTGCAATACCCGTGCACCAGCGCCGGCAGCAATACGACCAAATGGATGCTCCCAATCCGCCACTTGGGACCGGGTTGGCGGAAGTGGTCCCACCACACGATCACAGCCGGCACCATGTACAAGTCCGCCAGTAACGCCAGTGGCGTAATTAACGCCGTTGGCAGTTGTTGCCCCTCCGTTAAATAGAAAACCACGGAGGCCAGCAACGCCACCGGCATGGCTGCCGCGTAAGCAAAATCGAGGGTGAACATCCGGGCCATGCCCAGCGGCCCCGCTCCCCTGCGCCGCACCGCGAACGCATAAGCCAGCGCCACCACGATCCAGAACAGTCCGCAGTAAGCCAGGGTCGTGTTCACCTTGTCCGCTGTCAGCGCGACCAGGCGCAGAGTGCCGTTACCCCATTGCACCGCATTGTACGACAACATCAAGAAACGCAGCACGATATCCAGCCCGAAACTGAGCCACACAAACCCATACACCGACTTCAACAGCGACCGCCATCCTTCGCGCGTCCAACCCTGAATGAGGCGAACCGAAATCATCCAGCCGGCGGCCGTGCCAACCAGGATGAGCCAAGTGAGAAGGTTGGTTTGCAAACCGGCAAACGCAGGCATAGCGTTCTCTCTCGTCCTACACAACTCCGGCGACCCAACAAACGGCCGTGGGAGCGAACTGCCCATGAGGCCAGCTTCAATTCGGCAGTATTCCCTAGCGACCGAAAGATCGGACTTGACAGACTCAGCTCGGGCCAGGATCGAACCTAGGAGGAGGTACTGCCCCGTGATCGGTAAGTTTACTGGGCCTGGTTCCGGTTGGTCAATGAAATACTCGCAGCTTTCTGGTTGGCAAATCCCATCTCGGCTGGGTGGTGTAGGCCACCATCATATGAGCAAACAAATTGCGCTCTGCGCATGTGGCAAACATCACCGCCGACGGCACGAACCAGCGCGATGCCGTCCGCATTGGAGCGATGGCAATAGATTCCACGCCTTTGCACATTCCGAAGACGGCGCTGCCCTTGACAGGCACCAGCGCCGAGGCATCAGAAGCCTTCGAGTTCATAAAGCGTGGTCTTGATTAGCCCTGGATGTTGACCGAGTTTTTCATCCGTCGTGCAAATAACTGACTCCGACTTTGCCCTGAGTAGGAAGGGTGGCTCGGTCAATACAACCCCGGAGCCTTGCGACAGCCGTATTCCACCTCCAGTTGCTTTGTCACGATTCGGTGGAAACCCCGAGCTAGTTGGAACGTGCTCGGTCAGGACAAGAAACTTGTAACGATACAGTTTTTGTACCACCCTCAAGATCTGGGCATTGTTTAGGTGCTGTAGAACCTGCCGAAGAAAAACGATGTCACCAAGAGGCAAATCGTCTTCAATGATGTCCATGCAGCGAAAGTCCACGTCCAAACCGGCAAACTTATCTTTATTTCTTTGAATCAAAGCTGGAACGACGTCACAGGCCACATACTGGCCGCAGCAGGGACGCAGCTGTTTCCCCACATTGAAATCCCCGCAACCCAAGTCCACTACAGACGGCGGGCAGGGCAGCGCGTCTAGAAATTTTCTCACTGCATTTACGTAGGGCAACACCACAGTCGGAATGTGGCTCCCGCTTCCCGAGGAAAAATCGTCGTGAGATTTTGCTTCCCATCTTCCTTCCCTGTAAATCGCCGAGAATATTTCCTCTACGGGCCGCCCTTCATACTTGGCATTCCACTTTCGAGCCAGATATTCACCGACGAACCGGCGCAAAGGGCTAGGCGTAACGAGCTTTACAGCCGACTTCACTTTGCGGACGAACGACGCCACCGCGGATCCTTTCAATTGGACACGTGTCGATTCCACCACATGGCAAGCGAGGCGGCTGCCGATCAGCCGCTTCGTCTGAGCACTAGGTGACTAACGACTGAGGTTCTCAAATCTTGACCTCGAAAATGGCGTTATTCTACGCCTATCTCGCCTGCTCGCGATATTGTGGAACGATATTACATCGGAGTACTCGGCGATTTAGCCATCCGCACCGGCACGGCCGGAATCGCATGGTCGTGGAATTATGCGCCTCTACGCACTCTTCCTAGCAATCCCCACCAGATTCAAGCCGACTCCGGTCACTTGCATCAAGGCATTTGCCACGGCAACCGCTATATGCCGGGCGACGCGACGCGCGGTGAAGCCGGGCCCGGTGATCCCTTCCTGAAAACTCTGCGCTGGGCGGACCAGGATCGGTTCGAGTCCGCCTTTTCGGAATGCCAGCGGCAGAGTCTTAGGACTGAATTGATTCAAGTGTCCAATCGTGGCCACGTAGCCGTCTCCGCGTCCCAGCGCTTTCTTCACGCGTTCTTTGCGAAGCTGCATCGGACCGTTGGGAGACTTAACCGCAAGCACGCCGCCGGGTTTCAGTAGACGCGCACATTGCTTAACCGATAAAACTGGATCGTACATGTGCTCCAAAACGTCCAGCATTGAAACGGCGTCAAAGCTGGCGTCCGGAAACGGAGGATCGGAAATCAGCCCAACTTTCACGTCCTCAATTCCAAGTTCCCTGCGGCAGAACTCTGGGAACTCTGCATTGATCTCCATTCCGCTCATCGCCCATCCGGCATCGCGGGCGTCCGCGAGAAATGTGCCTCCTCCACACCCGACGTCAAGCATCCGTCTTGAGTTCGCAGAGCCCAGCAGTGACAGAATGTGGCGGTTGGAATGCTTCATGGCTTCGTGCCACCAGAAAAAGTTTTCTTTGGTAAGGCCGTATCCGCCGCCAGCACGCTCTTCGTAGAATCCATTCACGTAGCTCTCCGGAAAATCGCGCTCAACATACATGAAGGAACAGTCGGAACAGATCACCACGCTGACCTGCCGCTGCGTATAGGCAGCAGAACGGGTCGGATCAGAACTGGCCGGCTCCCTTTGCACAAGCGAGGACTGCGAGCTTCCACATAGCGGACACGACGTGGCGCTGGATTCTATCATTGGCTTCGCCCCGCAATAATCTCCCGCAGCCGCGCCTGGTTCGCCTGAAAATCTCCGATCTCGGCAGCCGCAGAAAGCGAGGGCAGAAGCTGGGCGTCAGTGTTTCCATTGGACAAGCTGCAGTTGGCCAGTCCGCGCAACATGGCGGCGACCAATTCCCGCAGACGCACCGTGTCAAACATCGCCACTCCCGAGCCGGGATACAGACGGTCATTGAGCGGGCTATTGTTGCTGAAAATTCCGGGACGCCCCAGCGCCGCCGCCAGAAACGTAATCCGCCCCAGGATGCTGCCCGACGTCAGATTGATGACGCCGTCGCACTCTCCCAAGAAACGCACAAAGGAACGGTAGCCGCGCTTCCGTTCCAGCACGAATGGCAACCTGTTCGCGAATTCAGATGACTTGTATTTCTCCAGGTCGGTGGAGTTGTAAACGAACGTATGGAACGTAAGTTTCTCGCGCAGCGCGCTGGGCAGTTCCTGCCAAACGTCGAGCAGCACACCCTTCAGCACAAAGGGATGGTTCTGGGCAATGTCGTGGAAGCTCATCGGCACTTGCACCAGAATCTTGTGCCGGCCCGAGTCCGGGCCAGAGCCACGTCCCAACTTCTGCGTAGCCGCCAGATCGTAGGGCCAGGGAATGACCGTGGCCCGCTCCTGGCCGATCAGTCCATCGCAAAACGTCTTTAGCCCCGGAGAATACGCCCATACGTAGCGCGCTTTGCCCAAGATGCGCTTCACGCGTCGCAGCTTCGCATCCGTCAAATCGCGGGAAAGAATCGCCGGAGGCCCCGGAATCACCGCCACCGGCGGCTCTCCGGCTTCGACCAGCGATTCGAGGTAGCGCAGTTGACTGTCCGAGCTCTGTAGCTCGGCAAAGATGAGGTCGTACTTGCCTGCTGGAACTTTCTCGTCTTCCAGCAGAAAGTCGAACTGGTCGGAGAGCATCAACGGCAGGCAGTAAACGTCCGGGTAAATGACGCCTTCGAGGCGCATCTTGAGGTACTTCGCCACCAGCCGCTGCTTGCGCCACCACTGGCTCTGGCCGCTGACGAATGCAATGCGCAGTTGGCCGCTCAAGTGGTCGGGCTCCTTGGGTTCACTAAATTTGGCTTGGCTGAAACACTCAAGCCACATTCGCGCAGCACGTGTGCCGCGCGCACGTCGTAAGTCTGCTCTGCCGCCAGCCGCGCCGCATTGCGCCGGATGCGCGCGCGTAACTCGGGGTCGCGCAACAACCAATCAATTTTGTTGTCAATTTCCTCTGGCGTGCGATAGTAAACCGCTGCGTCATTCTCGGGAAAGAATTCATGCTGCTCCGTCGAGTAACGGGCCAGCATCACGCCCCCGCTGCCCGGAATTTCAAAGGTGCGCATGTTCGGTCCACCCAGATTTTCCGCGTTGAGCACATTCAGCGACACCGCCGCCTTGGCATAAATGTCGCCGACCGCGCCGCCCCAGACTGGCGGGTGCGCTCGATGCTGACCCGAAAGGGTTCTCCATTTCCGCGGCCAGTTATTGCCCCAGATGGCGATCGTGTGTTTCCGGATCGCGGCAAGTTCTGCGCAGCGGAAGCGCGTGTAAGTGGCGACAAACGCCACGTCGTGAGTGAGATGGCAAACGTCGCAATGTAATCCCTCAGCGACGGATTGTGGACGGCTTATTTCCGGATCGACCGCGAACGGAAGATATTTCGCCTCGACGCCGTCACGCCGGAGCCGCTCCACCAAGCCTCGCTCCCACATCCAGACAATGCTGTACTGCCTGAGCACTTCGATCAGATCGCGGCGCAGCGCTGAAGCTTCCCGCGGGTCCCAGCGAATGCCGATGTAGGGATGATCCGGATAATGGTTCACAAAGGGAACGCCGACAGATTTGCGGATCTGCCGAATCGTTTCGGGATGAAAGAACGAACACTTCACCGCGAAGATAAGGGCCGGACGAACCCGCTGGGCAACTTCTGTCGCTTCGCGATTGACCGCATTCCACAGGACCGGCCTCAAGGCGCGGCGCAGAATGCGGTTGCCGGTAAAGCGGCTCGCCTGCAAGAGCGCCCGCTCGAAATCAAACCGGACCACCTCCATGCCCAGGCGTTCGAAAGCCCGCGCATAGCTTTCAGGCAGCGTCCCTTCGTTCGTCGTTCCGATCACGAGTACTTTGTTGTTTGCCATCTTCAAAGGCTTTTCATGCCAGCAGCCGGCTGATTTGGATTGGCGAATTCAAGCGCGGATGGCAACGGATAGCGTGCCATCAGGGTCACAGGGTCGGCCATTTGCCCAAAACTGCGCACCCACAATTCACGCCAATTTTCCACACAGAATTCAACCTTCTCCGATTCTTTCAAGGCATTGATCTCGTTCAGCGCCCGTGTTTGCAAATATCGCAAGTACATCCGCTGATTGACGCTACGGGGCAGGAATGCCAAAAGAAACGTGAGGCGTTCGGTTAACGTACGATGGTTCGCTAAGTAACGCAGAAAGCGCCGCATCGAAGCGCCCGGGCTTCCCAACCCAGCCTTCGGATCACGAGTCTGTGTTGTGCGCAAAAGTTGCAACGGCAACCGAAGTTGGGCAGCGTAGTACTTATAAACCTCAAGCCAAGTCCACTGCGGAAAGGTGATCAGGTCGAAGGTGCCAGGCTTCGGAGCCGCATGAGCGACCTGCACGATAGCTTCGACAATAGCCGCCGTAAAAACCGTGTTGGAGGCGCGGAGTCCCTCGTGCGGCAGTGCAACTTTTCCGTCGCGGATCTCGCCGCAGATTTTGCTGGTGATGTTTTGCATTTCGCCCATCACGTGTCCCAGCCGAAAGACGAACGCAGGGTGACGCGATGTTCGGCAGGCCCGGCGAAACATTCTCTCGGCGATGAGCTTTTCGAGGCCGTAGGAATCGGGGAACCAGAACTTCATGCCAGGCGCGTACACCATGATTGTGCTGGCGAATACGATCGGCGCGCCAGGCTTTGCAGCTGCGACCATACTGCGAACGATCTGGCGGTTTATGTCCCTGTCGGCGCGTGGTATCGCCGTGTTGCTCAATGCAAAGTTCACCACGACATCGCAGTCACTGATCAGGCTGCGCGCCTCTGCCGGATCGGAGATGCACCCGTGTCGACATTCCATGCCGTTCGAACGGAGAAAGGCGGACCCTGAGACGTTGCGTGCGATCGGTACGACTTCAATCCCTTCGACATCACGCAAGCGAAGAGACACCTCGGCCCCGACCTGCCCGTTCGCACCCAGAATCGCAACGCGCTTCATGGATTATGCTTCCCTGCCCTGTACAGGGCTTCGACGGCGCGAATCGTGGGAAGGCAACTGCGAGCGTTGAACTTGGAAGCCTGACGGCTCCGCACAGCGTCGAGAAAGGCTATCCATTCCAAGTAAAAGGCCTGATAGATGGTAGCAGCGCCAGCATGTTTCATCCTGAGCAAGGCTGCTTTGCGGCAATTTTGGGCACCGTGGATCTCCAGATGTTGCGAAGGCCCACATGGCAGCTCAACGGTGCAGTTCTCGAACCGCAGTTCAATCGTATTCTTGGCTGGCCGAAGCCAGGTCACAAAATAATCCAGCTCACATGAACCACGTGGCATGCGCAAGGTCAATTGCGCATCGATTTCACGATCCACTCCACCATCGAATATGAAGCGCTGTTCCACCGGAATTGCTTCGGTAGCATCACTGATGTATATCGCTGCGTCGAGGGAATGACATCCCAAATCCATCAGTACGCCACCGCCGCCGGTGGCAGCATCGTCATAGAAACGGGAATCGGCGTTAGTCTTCGTGGTGAGTGCGCCCTCGGAAATGGATATCGACCGCAAGGGACCGAACCAATTCTCCGCGACGAGTAATTTTGCCAAAACCACGGATGCATAGCTTCGCCGCTGAAAACCACAAGCTAGCGCGTAGTCGGGGTATAGGCCACAGACTCGCTCGGCGTCGGGAACTCTCACTGCAAGCGGCTTTTCAGCCAGTACGCAGGTGCCGCGTTTGGCAAACAGCTCGTAGTACAGCAGCCTGGCAGTTACCGGCACCGCTAGCAACACGACATCAGTTTGAGGAAGCATGTCCAGGTCAGCCGTAGTGATTGGGGCAACTTTGTAACTGGTAGCGACCGATCGCGCTACTTCGGGATTCTTGTCCGCGACGTACGCGATACGAATGCCTTCGCAAGTGCTAAGAGTGGGGAGGTGGATTCGACTCACGATCTCGCCCGCGCCGACAATGCCCACCGAGAGCACGCCTGTTGTGGTGGGATCTCCGGGAATCCTTGTGGGCTCTGTCATCGTGGGCTCAGGTAGTCTTATCGGATCGATATGAGACCAGCACGCTGGATCGCTGCAATATCTCTTCGGCATGCGAACGCGACCAGTTTCTCATAAACGTTTCGCGCCCATTTTTTGCCAGACGCCGGCAGAAGGTGTCATCCGACAAAAGCAAGGAGATCGCCTGTGCGAAGTCTCTAGAATTTTCGCGAACCAGCAGATCATGGCCGTCTCGAACCCCCAGCCCCTCAACCAGTTCAGGACAGGCAACGACAGCTTTTTCGCGAGCGAAAGCTTCGACGATCTTCAGTGGCACCCCGCCTCGTACAAACACAGGCAAAGCGATAACCCGGCACTGGCTGTACAACTCGTTCGAATCGGCGACCGCGCCGAGAAGATCGACATAGCCCAAACTGCGCAGCTTCGTGTCGTCCGTCGCTGGCAAGTTCGCGCCTGCCAGCTTAAGACGTGCCGCGGGATTCTTTTGCAGCACGATAGGGAATACCTGTCCGGCCAGGAACCTCGCCGCATCAAGGTTCGGAACGGACGAATAAGTCCCAATGAAGCCGACATTTTCATTGATTATTTCGGGCCCAGGCTGAAAAACACATTCATCGAGGCTGTTGGCCACCACGACCACATTCACGCCTGGAGCAATGCGGGCAAGCACCTCCGCTTCAGGAGGAGATGTCGCCCAGACTTCGCTACATTGCGTCAGAAAAAACCTCTCCTGTGTACGGCTCGCAAGATAGTTGGCGTAGAGTCCCAAGTGGCCTATTGCACTTTTCCCATAATTAGTGAGAAACCGCGCGGTGAGCTCGGTGAGGACGTCAATCGCATCGGCGATCACGCGAAACCCGCTGCTTTTCAGCGGGGCGGCGTAATGCAGCATGAATGACGGCAGGATGACGAAATCGGCCTCGACTCTCCGCGCCTCGGCCAGAATAATATCAGCCGCGCCGATTCGGTCGTAGGACGTGGAGAATGGATAACGCCGGCCAGGTATCCCGAGCGCGCCTCGCACAAAAAAATCGACCTTGTGCCCGATGAGTGCAGCGGTGGAGAACCCGCTATGCGGGAAACGGCGGCCGCCGTGACGAACTTCATCGCAGATCTGCGCCAGCGGCGTGGACGCGACCGGCGCAGGTTCGCGGCCCTCGGTCGAGAAGTAGAGCAGCGCGCTAAAACAGCCCAGCCGCCGGACCAGTTCCAGGTTGCTTACCATCCGCAAGTGCAGACCGGTCGTGGCCGGGAAAGGAAAGTCGGGAAGAACAGTGAGTACCCGCACCGCGCTGCAGGTTGGCGATGTGTCACGTTCTTTTTCTGTGGCAGGCATGAGGTTATTTCTTGAGGTCCCGACGACGAGCCAGCAGGATTCCGCAGCCTTCCATTTTCGATGGGCGAACAATAATCTCGTGCGTGGGAGTGAGGACGCGGCGCAAGAGTGCAAGCGTCCCCGGCACGATTTGATCGTGATACTCCATTGCGATACGTTTGAATCGGCCGAGCAGATCCGGTGAAGCGGCGGCAAACACGTCGTGCTCGGAACCTTCGATGTCAACCTTCAAGAAATCAATCTCTTGGGCACGGGCAAGATCAAACAACCCGGAGAGAGGGATCACCGGAATACCGTCCGCCGTGGCCGAATCTACTCGCAGCACGTGATCGAGCGAACGAGAACTTGCCGCCTGCATGTGTCCCCTGCTGAACCCGGCGCCCAGAGCTACTTCGCAGCAGGTCACAGTTTCCGGACACGCTCGTGCCACGTTGGCTTCGAGATACTTGAAGTTTTCGGGAAACGGTTCGAGCGCAATCACCCGGCATCGGGGGTCCTGTCGCGCCATCTGGATGGCGAAGAGTCCGACATTGGCGCCGGCGTCGATAATCACGTCTCCGTCCGCGGGACGATAGAATCCCCCGGTGTAGACATGCTCGAGCCACAACTCTACAACTACTTCCAACAGTCCGCCGCGCCCTGGGGGATGGGAGATACGCGTGCCGTCCCAAAGCACCACTTCATCGCACGGCTCGGCGGCGCGCATCCGCTGGACCAGGGTGGGGCCATTGCGAAAATGCACCATCAGCGAAGCTATCTGGAGAACGCTTTTCAAATACATATTTCAGATACAGATTTCAAACTAACGAGACGCGTGGGGATGAGCCTTGGGGGCGGCGATCATCTGCTGATAGACAGAAATCATTTTATCAACCACCGGACGTGGCGAATAGCGTTCGTCGATCAAAGCCCGCGCTGCATCGCCCATCTGTTGCCGTTCCGCGGAGTTTTCCAGTAAGCGGCAGACTTTGCCAGCCAGGTCTTCGTCGGTTTCGGCAACCCAACATTCGCGTCCATTCAGGTAGTCGATGCCCTCGACGCCTTCCCAGGTAGTGACCACGGGCACACCGTAAGCCATCGACTCCATCACTTTGACTTTCATTCCGCTGCCGCGCGAAGGCGCATAGACCATGACTGCCGCTTTGGAGAAAAAGTCGGATGGATGTGCCAGGTTTTCAGCAAGCGTGAGATCTTGCCGCGACGAATATTTCTGCAAATACTTGGCGGCGTTCCAGCCTGCGATAAAAAGCTTCGCCTGCGGAAAACCTTGTTTCACGAGAGGCCAAATGCGTGTGATCAGGCGCTCCGCCGCGGAACGGGAGGGCTCCCAGTGCATGGAGCCGATCAATCCGACCACGGGTTCCGGCGCGGGCGGCTGCATGGTATACAACGCGGTGTCTAAGGCGAAAGGCACAACCCAATAATGGCCCTTTGGATTGATCGATTCCGCCATCTTCTTCAGCCGTGGCGTGAGCAGACGAACGTCGTGGATACCGTGGAGTAGATGGCTCGTGGCGCGGCGCGCCTGCCACAGCGCCTTGTACTCACGGAGTCCCATGTTTTCCTTTTCAGCCCAATCGATGACGTCGAAGAAATGCACGTTGAGCAGTGCTCGCGGCGCACCCAGGCCGAGCCAGCCGGTGGACATCTGTTCGAGATGCAGCACGTCGTAGCCTTTTGCTAATTCCCGCTGCAACAGACCGGTCAAGGCTGAGTCATGAAGCAGCTCGCTGCGTGGCCGTACCAGATTCTGCCATTTGCGTCGCAGCGTGACCGACTCCACTCTTAGGCGATGGCAATGCAGCGTCAGTTGCCCGCTCTGTTTCGACAGCCACTGCTTCGCTTCGGAGACGCGTTCGTCCGGCTCCTCGGTCGCGGCCAGCGCCACTACTTCATGACCGCGCACTAGCAACTCGGTAATCAAAACGTAGAACCAGCGCGCGGCGGTATCGCCAAAGGGATGAGGCACAGCCGGGGTTACGACGATGACCTTCATCGGTCCGCACGAGTCATACCCATCAACGCACCAGCCCCATGAAGCGATACCAGCGGCGGAGGCCGTCCAGCGTTTCGGGAAACGAGAGGCGTGGAGCGAATCCAAGCTCATGGCGAATCTTGGAATCCGCGACCGGTTGAGGGAAAGTATGCAGCAGCGCGATTTCCAGTTCTGGAACGATCTTAGGCGAATGTCCATTGCTGCCGCGATTCCCAGGCACGGCGGGGTTCCCTGAAGTCATGCGCCGACGGACAGATTCGAAGCCCGGCGCCCGCTTCAACCAGGCTTTCAGCGGGTCATGCCATAGTGCGGAGCGCAGGACAAGCGGCGTGTCTTTCGCCCACTGCCCGTACTGACGACGTTTGGAAGAACTGCGGAGCACTTCGTCCCATGAGAAGTTCGGGAGAGCGTTGACATTGGTTCCGAGCAGTTCGCAGAGAGAGGCGTAGTAGTCGTGCCAGGTCAGCCCGAAGCCATCCTGCAACACATAAACCTGGTTCGCGGCTTGGGGATGATGAGCGGTGAGCAGCATGGCATCCAGTAGATGCTCAATATGAATGTCATTCATGTGTCCGCGGCCCTGATCGACCAGGTAAGCCGTGCCGGACACGATTTGCCGCGCGGGAGCTTCGCTCCAGTATTTGCTGCGTGGGCCATAAATGATGGATGGCCGCAGGACTACGGTTTCAGGCGCACCCCGCCAATCACCGATGATCTTCTCGGCAGCGGCCTTGTTCTTCGCGTAGTCCGACCGCAAAGGCGGTTCGAGTGGCGAGCTCTCCACGAGAGCACTTTTTGGCCGGGAGCCGTGGACGACGGCGCTGCTGAGATATACGAAACGACGGACGCCGGCGCCTTGCGCGGCTACGAGCGCGTTTGTGAGCCCTTGCACGGTTGCCGCCCGATCGCCGGTGACACAGTGAAACACCGTATCGGCGCCTTCGAAAACGTTCTTCAGGGTCGCGGGGTCGCCTAAATCGGCGATGCGCTGCTGCAAGCCGAAGCGGGCGAGGTAGGCGCTGCCGGGGCCGATGCGGTGAATGATGGGTGCCACTTGCGCGCCTTGCCTGACTAGACGCTCGACCATGGCGCCGCCGACAAAACCGCCTGCCCCGAGCACAACATACTTTGCGTCGGCCCGGGCAGCGTCATACGACCTGTCCAAACTACTCACCGTGAAATCACCAATTGACTGCGATTCGAGTAGCAAAGCGTGATCGTATCCACGCTTTTCCTTGCCTCAGCCGCCGTGACGACGTTCTCTGCCGGCTCGCGGCGGCAAGCGTGGGCAAAATTCCTCAACTGCTGTGCTAGCGCGTAGATGAATCGTGCACCACCGTACCAACGCGGGTCACACTGGACCTCGGCATTCACCACTTTGCCGCCGGCCACACAAAAACGGAACCGGTTCCCATCATCGTGGTCCCATTCGATCCAGCCGTGTTCAAATTCCAGTCGATAAACATTCGGCATCGTCACGGAACGACTCATGCGCAACGAGCCTCGCGCGTCACCGGCAGTCAAGTTCGCCACGCAATCGCACTCGACTCCATCCGCTGACGCATCGTCGAAGAACTCGACCACGCGGGTCTCTCCCAACAGCCATTGGAGCAGGTCCAGCGTGTGGACGCCGGAGTCCATGAGCACACCGCCGCCAGCGATCTTGCGGTCGAAGAAGGAAAACGACATGGCCGGCCAGCCGTAGGGTCCGCCTTCCGTGATCTCGAAGGCGCGCGCTGCGCCAAGCGCGCCGGCGTCTATCATGCGCTTGATCTCCTTGACGCTGGGAAACAGGCGGCGGAACATATTGACGGTGAAGACTTGGCCCGTTTCGTTGACTACCCTTTCTATCTCGTCACATTCGGCCGAGTTCATCGCCATGGGCTTTTCGCAGAATACATCGATACCCAAGCGCATGGCGTTGACGCTGGCACTCTTGTGAAATGAATGGGGCAGGGCGACGATGGCTGCGTCCGGCCGCAGTTCCTCCAACATCTGGCGATAATCGCAAAAGAACTTCGCTTGCGGAAATTCTTTAAGCAGATTTTGGCCGCTCTCTTCGTTCAGGTCGGCGGCGCCCACCAGTTCAAGATCCGCCTGAACTTCCTTGAGTACCGGACAATAAATGACGTTGGCGACAGCACCGCAACCCAGAATGGCCACCCGAAGGGTCATCGACTGAAAAGACCTCTATGTCGTAATCATGAGACGCAAGTGATCTTGCGTTGAGCATTCGCCATCACATTGGCGTCCTGAGTCGACGCGCTTGAAATTGCATTGATTCAGGTGCTCCTAAGAATACCATTTGCACACATTCTGTTCAGAGCTCACGAAGAACTCAGTTGCGCCTGTTCCGGCCAATCAGGCTGCGATAGATGGCGACGGTCTGCTCAGCGGTTTCACGCCACGAAAAAACTTTGACCCGTTCCAATCCCCGGCTGCGAAGTTGGCTTTTCAAGTCTGCGTCGACCGCAAAGCATCGCAGCAGCCGTACCAGTTCCGCGCGATCATCCGGATCGAAAAACATGGCGGCGTCTCCCGCGATCTCCGGCATAGCCCTGCGGTTCGAACACAACAAGGGCGTACCGGACGCCATAGCTTCCGTGACCTGAAAACTGAATGATTCCCAAACCGACGGATTCACGAAGAAATCAGCCCGCCGGTACAGTGACGGAAGCTCTTCCGGTAGAGCATCGACCAGTCGCATCTTCGGGAAACAGCGCAGCGAGCTCCATTGCTGGCGAAGCATTTCATAGTCCCACTGCTTTCTCGCCGCAATCACGAGAGAATGATCCGGCAGTTGGGCAGCGTCGAATGCTTGCACCAGCGCGTCAGTATTCTTCCACACGTTATAGCCGCCGACGTACAGGATGTAAGGCGAATCGATCTGGTATTTCCCAGCAACCTCAGCGTCGAGAGGCGATGGACCCGGATGAAATTCCGGAGCGGGCGCCAGGTACACCCGACGCGCCTGCCGTTCCCGTGCGATCTTCCATTGGATCAGTTCGTTGCGGGCCACATCCGAAACCGTAATGATCACGTCGGCCCGTGTGTAGTTGACCACCTCGAATTTCCAGTACCACAACTTCTGTTTGAGCCCGGGATAGACCTCACGCCAATGCGTGCGTTCATAGGAATTGTGAACGGTCAGAACCAGCGGGCAGGGCTTCAGCACCGGGATGCCCCGCTCGGCCGGCGCATGGAATACATCCAAGCCCAACTCACGAACTTTACGCGGCAGCGCCCAATCGACCCAAAGCGTTTCCCGCGGAGCGCTGAACACGACAGTGGTCGCGCGTACGCCTTCGAGATGCGCGGGGTGGAGTTCCAACGGAGAAAACAAGAAGATTGCAACATCGTCGCGTTGCGATAACGCCCGCAAGAGTTGCGTAGTATAACGCGTCAGTCCACGAATTTCCGGGTTCGTGAGAACCGATCCATTGAATCCGATCCGTAGGACGGGAGAAGACATAGGTTTACGGATTAGGGGTGCGCCCGAGCGCCTTTAGCGATACCCGTCGCACCAGTGCCCGCAGCAATAGCCGCGCGCCGACATGATCGAGCCGTTTCTGCAATCGCGGCTTACGGTGATCAGCCCCCGGGCGGCTCATCACTGCGGCGAATGTAGCCCCGAGTTCAACCATGCGCCCACTGAATTCCTGGAAATCCTCCGGCTGCCACAAGGAGACGTGCTTCTCGTGCACATTGCCGTGTTCTTCCTGTTGCGGCCAGAAGCTGAGTGGGGTAGTGAGGATCACGGTGTCGCAGCATTTCAGGAGCCGATTCAGTAACTCCCGGCCTGTTGCTTTGTCCATGTGCTCGATGACGTCGCAGATAAGGCCGACGTCGAAGTGTCCAAGTGTTTCGACCAAGCTCAGAGCATCGCCTATATGCACCTTGTCGTACACGGCATCCCACACGGGATTTCGATAGTCCTCGAAGATCTCAATTCCTTCGATGCGGACTTGCCATTCTTCTCGGCGAAAGCGACCTTGCCACGCTTCCAGATATTCACGTGCAACCACCCCCCATTTGCCGAAGCCGACGCCGATATCGAGGATCGACCGCGGCTTTAACCTTTGTAATTCGGTCGCTACAAAGGGGAGATTGCTGGCGTCACTGACTCCCAAGTATTTTCTCCTTTTACCAAACTAAAAATGTTCTCTACGCTGGACTGGGTTCTGCTTCTACAAATCCGTTTGCCGTTCGCCAACTCATTACCATTCTCACTAAGAAGAACGCGCAGATCACGCCTTCCACCGCGAGCAGGACGGCCAGCCGGTAAATCGACGAAATCGCCATCGAACGTACCACTAACAGGTTTCCCAACACCAGCGCGGCGCTCAACATCAGTGGCTCGCGCAAGGGTGCGAAGACGCGGAGTCCTTCCGGCTTCCGGGCGTGAAAGAAAGCCAGCAGCCAGGTACTCTGCAGCGCCGTTTGAAAAATAGCGAACCCGGATATTCCGTAGTGATAGACCGCGTAGGTGCCGAGCGTCCAGGTCGGTATTGCCACCCACAAGCAGAGACGAAGGTTGAACCACGCGTCATCCTGGGCAAAAAACAATTCAGACAGGGGCACGCCGACGGCCAAGAACATGGCGGTAACACAATAAGCGTAGAGCAGCGGCTGCGCCGGGAACCACTTTTCGGTAAATATCAAGGCAATGATGGGCGTGCTCAAGCTAGCCAGAACGGCACAAGCCGGCCAGGCAATGCTGGCGTTGATACGCAAAGATTTTTCCACCCGCGACCGGAGCAGCGTGGGATCGCTGGCCGCGCTGCTGAATGCGGGCAAGTAAATGCGCGCCATCGCGTTGCAAATTACCAGCGGATAAAGCGACAGCGTGGATGCCCAGGAAACATATCCCACCGCATTCTTGCCAAGCAGGCGCGCGATCATGATCGGTGGGAATGCCAGCGTTGCCATGTTCAGCAGCGACCCGCCCTGGTACACCAGGCTGAAGCCCACGTGGGGGCGGATCGAAGCCCAGGAGAATCGCCGGAATGGCGGACGGGCGATCAGGTTGAATGCCAGACTGCCGAACAAGTCGCGGCACCCCATGGCGACTACGTAGCACCAGATACCCCGATGAAGAAACACCAATGTAGCCAGCAGGACGGTATAAATGAGGCTTTCGGCTGCCTCCACCGCGCTCACGACTTTGAAGCGCATAGCGCGCTCAAGCAGTGCGAGGGGCACCATTCGCTGGTTGCGCACAATCAAGAGCACAAGGAAAACGGCGGCAGGAAGGTAATTCTCGGGCCCCAGTTTCACCAGTCGCAGCGCCTCCGGCAAAAGCGCTCCAATCACGACCGCGAAGGTAATCGAAATTCCAAGAATCACCTTCTGGGCGCTCGCCAGTTCGGTTGGTTCCAGATCGCCGCGCTTGCGAATCAGGGCAGCTTTCAGCCCCAGGTCACCAAAATAGCCGAGGATTCCCTGGGTCACGAAGATCAGAATCGCGAAACGTCCGACGATCTCCGGACCAAGCCAGCGCGATACGGCCACGCTGCTGCCCACGCCGAGTCCCATGACGACGACTTGACGGATCACCAGGGCGATGGCGGCACCGCTCATCTTCCCGCGAAACAGCGTCTGCAACAAGGCACGGTAGCCGGACGACGGAGGAACCGAAGCACAGGCATCGGCGATGTCGCCGGCTTCGCGTGGCAAACTTTCATCGACAAGCGGCGGAAGTTCCTTCATCACTTGCCAATTGTGGGTTGCATGGTGCGTTGAGTTTCAGACTGCGGGGAAAGCGCGGTAGGGGCCGCGGGGATCTCGCCGCCTGCGATGCGTGAGTAAAGATTCAGGTCGGAAGAGACCATATCGCGCACCAGTTCGCTGAACGTGGTCCGCGCCGACCATCCCAGGCGCTGGCGCGCCTTGCTCGCATCTCCCAGCAGAACATCTACTTCGGCGGGCCGCAGAAAGCGTTCGTCGAGCACCAGATATTTGTAAGGATCGAGTCCGAGCAGGCCGAATGCGGATTCGAGAAATTCCCGCACCGAGTGGGTCTCTCCAGTAGCGATGACGTAGTCGTCTGGTTCTTCCTGCTGCAGCATCAGCCACATGGCTTCCACATATTCACGCGCGTGGCCCCAATCGCGTTTCGCCTCCGGGTTGCCCATACGGATTTCAGTGGCCAGCCCGAGCTTGATCTGCGCCGCCAACGAAGAAATCTTGCGGGTGACAAATTCCATGCCGCGCCGGGGCGACTCATGGTTGTACAACATGCCGCAGGATGCATGCAGTCTATAGGCTTCCCGATAGTTCCGGGTGAGATGATAGCCGGCGACTTTCGAGATTCCGTAAGCTGATCGCGGACGAAAGGGCGTAAGCTCGTTTTGCGGAGCCGGCGCGGAACCGAACATTTCGCTCGATCCAGCGAAATAAAACTTCGCCTTGGGCACAACGTCGCGGCAGGTTGACAGCAAATAGTGAGTACCGTTGACGTTGACCTCGAAGGTTGAGAACTCGTCTTCGAACGAATAACTGACATAGCTTTGAGCTGCCAGATGATAAACCTCGTCCGGCTGCACGGCGGCAACGACCTTCATCAGACTGGGATAGCTCTCTAGGGACGCCGCGTGCAGTTGAATCTTATCCCGGAGATGCTGGATCCGTGACAGCCGGTGCTGAGGGTCCTCAATCGCCACCCGGCGGACAATGCCGTGGACCTCATAGCCTTTTTCCAAGAGCAATTCCGACAGATAGCTTCCATCTTGTCCTGATATCCCAGTAATGAGCGCACGTTTTTGATTAGCCACGGTTGATCTCTATGATTAGAGTGGGACGTAAGAGCCCACAGCCTTAAATTGAGGACATTAAATCTACAGCTTTCCTCGAAAACTCGCTCATACGGCCCTGGCCCTGGGTTCGCAATGGGGTATCGCGAGTATCCAAGGCGCTCGGGAAGAACCAAGGCAGTTTAGCACAGCACAAAGGTTTCCCAATGCCTCGCCGGAGCGGCGCTGGCAAACCGTTAAAGGCAAAGGCTGGGGCCATTACTAAGCATTGGAAATCTCTTTCACACTCTGCCCGGCATCCCGCCAGGGCTTCAAAAACATCCTCGAAGAAAGCACATATAAAAAATCTTCCCGGCCACTCCGAACGTTGTACAATCAATTGCACTTGTTGATCGCGTGTCCCCCGGATGAGCTCTGCGGTTTAGCCTGCCTCCTCGCGGCGAAACCATCGGTTTGCATGGAGTGGTGAATGGAGCCTGAAAATTCGTTTCGGATGTTGATGCCTCGCAAAGACGAACTGCAGGCCTCCCATCCCACCGAGGGCGGTGCTTTCCCTGTAGCGCACCACCGAACCTTCAGCCATGTTCCCAGTCTCTGGGATTATTGGCCGATCGTGCTCCGGCACAAGTGGACGATCTTGTCTGTCATGCTGGTAGCGTTGCTGGTGGGTGGGGTGGTTTCCTTTTCAACCACGCCCGTTTACGAGGCGGTCGGCCGCGTCGTAATCAATCGCGAGGGAGCCGACACCGCAGGCCTGAAGAACTCCGACGCCAGCGGAAGCGATTCTTCTGACGACTACATGGTCGCCATGGATACGCAGACCCACGTTCTCCAAAGTGATGCCATCGCCAAACTTGTTATCCGAAGGTTGAACCTCGATTCCGATCCGATGTTCGCCGGCAAGGGAGCAGCGCCCGCGAGCTCTACGCCTGCTGCCGCCCAGGCCGAGTCCCGGGAGATCGAACCTCATCAGGAAGCGGCGCTGGTCGCGAAGTTCCACGGAGCAATGCAGATCAGCTCGGTTCCGCGGACACGACTGCTGGAAATTCGCTTCTCCAGCCCAGACCCAAATCTGGCCGCCAAAGCGGTCAACACTCTGATCGACACTTATATCGAGCAAAATTACAAAACCCGCCTGGACGCCACCACGCGCACATCCAACTGGCTCGCGCAGCAATTGTCCGAACTGCAGATGAAGGTTGAGGAATCCCAGGAAAAACTGGTTCGCTATCAAAAGGAGAACGGCATCCTCGGCATCGACGAGAAGGAAAACATAATCACCTCCAAGCTCGACGAACTGAACAAGGAGCTGACGGCTGCGGAAGGCGACCGCATGCAGAAGGAATCCGTCTATCGATTGGCCAGTTCCGGTGAGCCTGATCTACTGTCCAACATCGATCCGTCCAGCCCGTTAGTCAAGCTGAGAAGCCAGGAACAGGATTTGCATCGCCAACTGGCGCAGGCGAGTGTTCATTTCCAGCCAACATATCCGAAGGTAGAGGAAATCAATCAGCAACTGCAGGCCGTGCAGGAGGACATAAAAGCCGAAATCAAGCGCCTGGCTACCAAGTACGAGAAAGACTACCTGGCGGCGCTGGGGCGTGAAAAGCTGCTACGAGCTTCCTTGGAGAATCAAAAAACCGAAGAAAACCGGCTCAATGAAAGCGGCATCGAATACAGCCTTCTGAAGCGAGACGTGGAGAGCAATCGGCAGCTCTATGAAGGCCTCCTGCAAAAGCTGAAGGAGGCGGGAGTCATGACTGGGTTGCGGTCGAGCAACGTACGGATCGTGGATCCGGCATCTGCTCCGACTACGCCCGCAACGCCGAACATCCCCCGGAACCTTCTGATGTCACTGGTGGTGGGCTTGGCCGGCGGACTTTCGCTTGCGTTTATTCTTGAGTCGCGCGACAACGCCGTACACTCTTTGGAACAGGTACGGATGATCACCGCTTTACCATCCCTCGCGGTTATCCCTTTCTCGTCTCGTAGCAGCCTGTCGCTATCGTTGACGCAGGCGAAGCGTCTTCCGCGAACAGCAACCGCGGTAGTCTCCGCTACGCGTCCGAAATCGGAGATTGCCGAAGCCTACCGTGCCTTGCGGACTTCCATTCTGCTTTCCAAGGCCGGCAGATCGGCCAAGGTCTTGATGGTGACAAGCGCGTTACCGCAGGAGGGCAAGACTACCACCAGTGTGAATCTGGCCATTGTCCTAGCGCAGCAGGGCGCGCGTGTACTCCTCATCGAAGCAGACATGCGGCGCGCCGGTATCTCGCAGATATTTCACCTTAACTCCGATATTGGCCTCAGCACGATATTGGGGCAAAAGACCATCCCGGATCCGGAGGAAGCGATCCAGTCAGTCGCGGATGTCCCGAATCTCATGGTGCTGCCCGCGGGCCCGGTCGCACTTAACCCGTCCGAAATGCTGGCCTCGCCCCGCATGAGAGACCTGATACATAGCTTGGAACCGGAGTTCGATCACATCATCATCGATACGCCCCCGGTGCTCAGCGTCACGGATGCTGCGCTGCTGTCCGCATTAGCCGACGCCACTCTCCTGGTGATACGTGCGGGCATGACGAACAGAGCTGCGCTACGTCGCGCCCACGACGTGCTGGCGCACGTCGATGCCCGCATCATGGGCGTAATTCTCAACGGAGCGGACTTTACCGAACCCGACCTGTATTACTACGGCAGCAAGTATGGCAACTACTATCACGACTCCGCGCCGGGTAAAACCGCCCAGCGGGGGTAGCCCGTGAAATTGCCGCTGCGCCCTCCTATCAGGAACCTTGTGTTGGCCCTGATGTGCCTGGGGACACTCTCCATCTACCTTGGCAGGGTCGTACGAGTCTATCTCGCCCGACGGTCCGCGGACTCTTCCCAGGTCGAGCGGGCCATCCGACTAGTGCCGGATAATGCCGCATTCCCCCACCTGCTGGGCCTCCGGCTTTCCGCCTCCGACCAGGATGATGACGGCGCAATCGCCAACCTCCGCAAAGCTGTCACCCTGAATCCGAACAGCGGCCGATATTGGCTTGATTTGGCGTCGGTGTATCAGGTTACAGGCAACATTGAGAAACAAAATGAGGCGGTGCAGTCTGCGCTCGACGCCGAACCGGGCAATCCGGAAGTAGCTGCGGAAGCAGCACAGTTTTTCCTGGTTGCTGGCGACGCAGACCGTGCTTTCCCTCTGTTCCGGCAAGCTCTCGGAAAAAACCCGCAAGCCGCAAAGGCCATTCTCCTGTTGTGTTGGAGCGAGACGCGAGACGCGAATCTTCTTCTCGCCAAGGCGATTCCAGCTAGTCCAGAACCCCAGTTGGCATTCTTGCGGATGCTGACCGAGCAGAAGGAAACGACCGCTGCGAATCAGGTGTGGCAGCACCTTGTCGGCTCCCACAGTTCCTTCCAGCCACAGCGCAGCTTCTTTTACTTTGATTACCTATTGAAGGAACATGAAATCGCACGCTTCGACCGGGCATGGCACGAGCTCGCTCGTGTTTCACCCAACCTGCAGGCTTACCTGCCGAATGAAAATCTGATGGTGAATGCCGGCTTTGAACAGCCGCTTCTGAATTCCGGTTTCGATTGGAGATATGAACCTGCGGATCATATTGCCGCTGGTATCGACGACAAAGTGGCGCACTCCGGAACCCATTCACTCTCTTTGTCCTACGACGGTAACCCGGCGTACGATGCCGGCTGGACGCAGTTTGTTCCGGTGCAATCGAACACGGATTACGAATTCAGCGCCTGGATCAAGAGCGATAACGTGACAAGTTCGAGCGGACCGAGGATCGCAATTGTAGATGCGTACAGTGGCGCCAATCTCCTTTTGACCGACGATGTACTGGACACTCATCCCTGGCAGGAAATCAAAGGTTCGTTGCGAGTGCCAGCCCAGACCGAACTGTTAGCCGTAAAGATCGTCAGAGCTCCAGCCAACACGAGGATCCGTGGACGGATATGGATCGACGACTTGCGATTGGTGAAGAGGTAATCCATGCCGCCTGGACAAACCGTCGAGGGTGTGGCCCCGTTCGTAACGGAAGTCAGCATTCGTCATCGGCTGGAACGTGGACTGCGAATCTTCCTGTTTGTGGCGCTCTGCACATTGCTGGTGTTCGGGCCGTTGGCGTTAGGCATAGTTCAGGACTGGTCCACTACAATCTTTGAAGCTGGCGCCGCCGTCGTTCTCTTGATCTGGATGGCATGGCAACTCACTGCGTGCGAAGAGGAAGTCCGATGGAATCCGTTGTTTGCACCGATGCTTGCTTTTTTCGGACTTGTCCTAGTGCAGATCGCATTTCATCACACGGCCTATTTGTACGATTCTCTTTCTGAGCTTTGGCTCTCCGTTGCCTACGGAATTCTGGCATTTGTTGCGGTGCAGCTAGTCCGGGGTGACGACATCCTGCGCTTCGGAAAAACCATGGCCCTGTTCGGGTCAGTCTATGCGGTTTTCGCGGTCTTTCAGGGGTTCACGTCGGCAGGCAGGATCTATTGGCTGATAAAGCCGCGAGCCGGAAGTGTGTACGGCAGCTACGTAAATCACAACCACTATGCGGGACTCATGGAGCTGCTGCTTCCCTTCGCGCTGGTGCTTGCGGTCAGCGGCTCAGTTCGCGGAGGAAAGCGTGTATTGCTTGTGTTTGCGGCTATGCTGATGGCTGCTTCAGTGTTCTTGTGCCAATCACGCGGAGGGATGTTCGCGGTTATCGTGGAAACGGTGTTCCTGGCAATCCTTTGGATGCGTCAATTCTCACCCAGGAAATCAGCGGCCGTGTTCGTGGCGTTCTGCCTAGTAACAGCCTTGTTCTTGGCATGGATCGCTCCACAGCAAGTCGGCGGCCGCATCACCGACACCCATGATCCTGCGCGGTGGTTGATCCACCGCGACTCCATTCGTATGTTTGCCGCCCATCCATTTCTGGGCAGTGGTTTCGGAAGCTTTGCCACCGTGTTTCCGCGCTATCGCGTTTTCTACGATGGCTTTTTTATCAATCACGCGCACGATGACTATCTTGAACTTTTGCTGGAGACTGGGCTGGCCGGGTTGGGCGTGGCCGTGTGGTTTATCGTCGTTTTGTATCGCGAGGGGCTCCACAACCTTCGCTCCGCAAAGCTTTCTCTGGCGGCGCTGATAAGCACCGCTGCCCTGGCGGGATGCACTGGTCTGCTGGCCCACAGTTTCATCGACTTCAATCTTCATATCCCGGCGAACGCGGCGCTGTTTTTCGTATTATGCGCTATCGCCTCCGCTCCTCTAGTCAATAGAAACAGGAGCAACTCCAAAAGCTCTACCGAGAGGAGTGGCTGCTCCGCCAGTGGTCTTTGAATCACCCGTTGACATGTTTTCAAAGGGTATCGAAAAAGAATATTGCCACTCTGGATCGTGAGCTGTTATTGTCCTTCCGACGGAACCACCTCGCGAAGATTTTTGAGGTGTAACAGTCGTGGAGTCGGATTTGTACCTAGGCAGTTTGCTTGGGGCGACGCAGTCAGTGCGTTGGATGCCGTTGCTAAAACATTTGCCCACCGCAAGCCGGAAGATGTATATTTCCTGCAACCAGTCATTACGAATTTTCTGCTCTGGGGAGGAGAACTTCGTCTGGAAGCAGAGACGGAGAATCCATTCTGCGAGCTTCGCTTGAAATGCCCGTTGTTTCAGCTGGAAAGGAACTCTGTTCTTGATCCTTTTGTTTTTTGGGCTATTTGCATTCTCGCTGGCTCTTTCGTTTGTAGCTACGCGTAAAGTGCGAGACATGGCAACCCGCAGACGCTGGGTCTCGCTGCCGCAAGACGGACGGCATGTTCACCAGACCCCCCTTCCACGGTTGGGCGGCGTGGCGATTTTCCTCGCTTTCTCGATCAGCTTGAGCATGTGGCTGGGTCTCTCCCGTATATTTCCACGATTGGTCACGGGACTCGCTCCCGCCATGCTTTTCCGTATTTATGTGCCGGCCTGCCTGATTTTTTGTCTCGGCATCTACGATGACCTCCGGCGCGCAGGCCCATATTTGAAGCTTGCCGTGCAGGCGATCGCCGCTGCGATGCTGTTTGCCGGCGGAATGCGCGTCCTCAATCTTCCACTGATCTTCGGTTCCCATTCGCTGCCCTGGTTCGTCGGCTTGCCGCTTACCGTGTTGTGGGTGGTTGCAATTACTAATGCCTTCAATCTCATTGACGGCTTGGATGGTTTGGCCGCTGGATCGGCCTTGTTTTCGACGATGGTGGTATTTGTCGTGTCGCTGGTCGATCATTCCTGGCTGACCTCCCTGATGAGCGTGACCTTGGCCGGCGCTATCCTGGGTTTCCTTCGCTTCAACTTCAATCCGGCCACGATTTTCCTGGGCGATTCTGGCAGCCTGTTCATTGGTTTCATGCTCAGCGCCCTGGCTCTGGAGGGAGCGGAGAAAGCGCCGACCTTAGTGGCTGTGGCCATCCCGGTAGTTTCGTTTGGATTGCCGATTCTGGAAACGATGTTATCCATTGTTCGGAGGCTGATCAGCGGGCGCCCGATTTTCACCGCCGATCGCGAACACATCCACCACAAATTGCTGCAGATGGGCTTCTCCCATCGCCAGGTGGTCATCGTTCTCTACGCCGTCTCCGCAATATTTGCCCTGCTCAGCCTGTTCCTGATTTGGCCCACGGGCAGCACCCTGGGACTGGTGTTGGCGGTCCTAGGCACCGGCATCTGGCTGGGAGTCCAGCATCTGAATTATTTGGAATTTGGCGAACTGCGACGGGTAGCGCAGCGTACCATTGACCAGCGCCAAATCGTGATCAACAATCTTTCCGTACGCCGCGCGGTCGAGGAACTCAAAGTAGCTGGCAATTTCGATCAGGTGCGCAGAGTCCTAGTCGCGGCTTTCGATAGCAACGATTTCGATGCGTTCGAATTACATCTCAAGTCGATGCTCGGTGATCGGACGGTTCCCGACGAAACCAACCGCCGTTTTCACTGGAGCAAGTTGCCTCACATGGTGGCAATTTCCAGCCAGCCTTCGTGGAAGCTGATGCTGGACTTGGTAACGACTTCGAACCGGCACCGCGGTTTACTCGTCGTCTACCGCATCTACAGCCACCGTGACCTTCAATTAGATGTCAACCTCCTGACTTCCGAATTTCCCGCTACCCTCGCAGACGCGCTCGATCGAGTGTTGACCATGCCTGAGGTTCTTGTGCCGGCTCCGCAGGGCGACATTCCCCGCCTGGCCGCGAACTTGTAATGGCTTCTTGAAAGACTCTGAGAATTGTTCAAAAACCACATTTTCCCTCCCCGGTTGATCCTGCTTCTATCGGGAATTCGCAAGCCGTACCACTCCCCTCGGTGTGTCTTCGCCTCGTCGTAGAATTCAAACGCGGAATAGCTAAAGCTGTTGACTGGCAAAGAAACCAAGGCTAATATTAGCCAATTGTTTTCGGCGCTGGAGCCAACGATCTGAGAGGAACATTGTGCGCGAAGTTCTTTGCTGGATGATGATAGTTTTTGTGCCCGCCTCGCTCATGGCGACTGATTCGGGAGTAGCCATGGTGCGCGCTTATGGCGCGACTTGGCTGAACGGCGCTGCCATCGAGCAGCCTTCCGCAATTTTTCCTGGTGATTTGGTCCAGACAAGTTCCAGTTCTGCTTTGAAAATCAGATCTACTGGCTCCAGCGTGACCGTTCTTCCGGATTCTTTGGTGAACTTTGAAGGCGGCGCAGTGGGTGTTCAGCATGGGGGCGTGAAGCTGGTCACCTCGAAGGGCATGTCTGCCCGCGCCGGTATTGTTACCGCGACTCCCGCTTCGAGCGTCTGGACCGAATTTGAGCTAACCGATGTGAATGGCACAGTTCAGATCGTGGCTCTTAAAGGCGACCTGCAGATCAGCGACGGCTCGCAGACCACGACTCTTTCCCAAGGTCAGCAGGCCACGCAAGAAGTTTCGGACGAGACTCAAAGTAAGAAGGATCAATCCGGTACTGATCCAAACGGTAAGAAGAAGAAGAAAAAAGCCGTCTACATTTTCGTAGTCGCTACTGCCGCTGCGGCAACCGCAGGAGCAGTGGCTTTGGCGGTAGAATCCGCTCCTGCTCCCCCACCCATCAGTACCATAACGCCGTAACGCTTGCCCCTCGGCCGCAAGGGTCTGGTTCGTCGTCAGAAGCTCTGAGACCAACTGGCCCAAACCGCCAAGCTACACTTTCGGATTCAGTATTCTGGAACTCGCGCTCTATCACTCACTTGGCAGACGCTCGACAGCTCGACACGTCCATTGCTCAAGTGTTTCGCGGAATCGGCAAGCGCACCGAAAGTGCGCCACATCGCCACAAACGCCAGTCTCGGGGGGGCTGGATAGAGAAGGCTGACCCCTCTTACGTTAAAGGTACTTCTCTAGTAACCCCCACTTCTACCCACCACCTCTAAAACCATTGACTGGCAAGAAAAGCGGGGGCTAGCATCGAGATAGTTTTTTCGGCTCTGGAGCCAACGGTTGAAGATGAGCATTATGCGCGACGTTCTTTGTTGGATGGTGATAGTTTTCGTGCCCGCATCTCTCATGGCCGCTGACTCGGGAGTAGCCATGGTGCGCCCTTATGGCACGGTTTGGCTGAACGGCAATGCGGTCGAGCAGTCTTCCGTAATTTTTGCTGGCGATTTGGCCCAGACGAGTTCCGGTTCTGCTCTGAAGATCACATCTTCAGGCTCGAGCGTGACCGTTCTTCCGGGTTCTTTGGTAAAGTTCGAAGGCGGCGCAGTGTGGGTTGAGCACGGTGGCGTGAGCCTTGTCACCTCCCAGGGTATGTTTGCCCGCGCCGGAGGTGTTACCGCGACTCCTGCTTCGAGCGCCCGGACCCAATTTGAGCTGACCGACGCGAATGGCACAGTTCAGATTGTCGCTATTAAAGGCGATCTTCAGATCAGCAACGGCTCGCGGACTACGACTCTTTCCCAAGGTCAGCAAGCCACACAAAAAGATTCGGCCGAAGCTCAAGAAAAACAGTATCAATTCGGCGTGACTCCGTCAGCTAAGAAAGAAAAAGAAGAGGAAGACAGTTTTGATTCTCGCCGCGGCCGGTGCTTCTTCGGCAAACGGTCCCGCCCTTGCGAACCACGCCCTCCCAGACCCATCAGCTGCATAGAGCCTTGACGCTTGCCCCTCTGACCTGCTCCCCTTGCTAATAACTCACCACCGGGCGGCGCCGCGAGGGCGTCACAGTTTTTTGCCAGCACGTCCTGCAGCATCACGTTGTCCAACGTCAGCTCCGCCACCAACTGCTTCAGTCGCCATTCTCTTCTTGCAGTCGCTTGAACTGGCGGACCTGATCGGTCTCCAGTCCCTTATACTGCTTCTTCCACCGATACAGCGTTTGCTGGATCAGCTCCGTCAGGTCACCCCCACTTCCACCTGCTTCAGGACCGCCACGATCTGTTCCACAGAAAAGCGATTCCTCTTCACGGCAAACCTCCCCTTCCCAGGTAGTAGATTTTGCCGGAAACTAACCCTCATTGTGTGTCAGAAATCGGGCAGCCGATCAGGCAGAAGCTGAGACCAGCTTGGCCCGGGGGCCAAGCTTACGCATCCGCATTCAGTTCACTCATGAGTTCTTGGTTCCAGCGGCCCAGATTGTAGCGCCGGTGCTGCTAATCGTGTCTACTATAAACAGAAAGGACGGGATAAACCCCGTCCTTTTGTTCCTGCGTTCGATTTCACGTAGCCCATTCCGGAAGATCGCCGGCACAGGTCAGCTTATTGAGCTAGACGAGCGGGGTCGAGCGGCTTGACCTCCGATTCAGGACTTTTCAAATTCTGCTTTAACACCTTGCCTGCACTATTCTTCGGCAGCGAGTTCATCACCACGATATCCTTTGGAATAAGTTGATGGGTCAGATGTTCTTTGCAGAACGCGAGCACGCGTTGTTCGAGCCCTCTAGAATGTGAGTTTCGCGGCACGACGAACGCCTTCACTGCTTCCCCCAGAATATCGTCCTCCACTCCGATGACTGCCGCCTCTAGGAGTTCGTCGAACTCCAGCAGTTTTTCCTCGAGTTGCCGGCAACTGACGCGCTTGCCGCCGCATTTAAGGAAGTCCTTCGCACGGTCCATCACGTAGATGAAGCCTTCGTCATCGACTGTTCCCAAGTCACCTGTATGAAGCTTCCCGTCGCGAAAGCATTTTGCGGACTCCGAGGGTTCTCGCCAATATCCCTGTGTCACGTTTGCACCCTCGGCGACGATCTCACCAATTTGCCCGGGCACCACGTCCTCGCCCGAATCATCCAGTACTCGAAGTGTGACACCAGGAATCGCCTTACCGATTGATCCCAGCTTTCTGTCCAAATCTTCGGGCGGAACATAGGAAAGGCGCGCTGTAGCTTCCGTTTGTCCGTACATCACGAAGATCTCCGTCCCCGGCAACGCCTCGCGCAGTTCACGAACAAAGCTGGGGGCCAAGTGACCCCCAGCTTGTTGAACATATCGCAGATGAGCGAATTGTTTTTTCCGAAGGCCGGATTTTCTCAGCAAGATTTGGAAATGGCTCGGTACACCAGCAAAACCAGTGCACTCGGTCTCCAGCATCCTCTCCAGGACCTTCTCCGGATACATGAAGCGCAAGTCGATCACCAGACTTGCGCCTGCTCTCAGGTGTGTATGAAGAAGCGAGGTACCAAAACAGTAGTGGAAGGGCAGCACTGCCATGATCCGATCGCTCTCCGTGAGGTGGAGATACTGCACGATCGATTCGGTGTTGGCTATGATGTTTCCGTGCGAGACCATCACTCCACGCGGCTTTCCCGTAGAGCCTGATGTGAACATCAGGGCTGCTAAATCATCCAGTTCAACTTCTGGTCGATCATCGTTGGCATGGATACTCTCTTCTCTGAGCCTGGTGAAACTCAAGGCGTTGCTGAGAGTCGGCACTTCGCGATCGGTGATCAGTTGAATCTGCTGTAGACGGTCTTTGTTTGCTGTGGCGAAGCGAGCCTGGGTGAAAGCAAGGCGTGTTTCTGTGGCGTGCAGAATGTGATCAAGATCCTGAGCTGCAATGGTCGCCGGCACTGGCACGCAGATCAATCCAGCCTTTAGGATTCCGAGGTAGGCAGCAACCCAAAACAAGGAATTGTCGCCGGCTAGGAGGACCCGGTCACCCTTCTGCTTGCCTGTGGCCGTTAGGTACTGGGCAACCTCCGACGAGGCCGACTGCAGCTCACCGTAAGTATGATCTCGGTCAATCATTCGCAGCGCCACCCGCGATGGGTCTTTCCCATCCAACAGGAACGCCGCCACGTTTTTGCTATCGAAGTGCATGGACTTTATGAGGATCCGACAGAAAGACAAACTTAGCGGAGCCCTATAGCTGGGTAAGTGAGAAAGAAAATCAGCCCTTTCAGTTCTCGGTTCATCTCCGTTTGAAAGTTGATTTCCAAACTTCCGCATTACTTCCGACGGTGGTTTGTTTTGGTGCGCGAATTGGATGCACGTCTGGGATTGAGCCAAACGGACCCGCAAGTTCTCGTGGGCCTTGTGACCGTGGTCCAATTCAATCAGCCCGGAAGAATTAAGAAACTAAACAAGAGAGCACGGAGCAGTCCGTGCCCTCAGTCCTAGTTCTCCTACGGACCCGATACGTAGTAGTAATAATTTTGCAGCTGCCCACTACCAACATACGTTAACAGAGTCACGTAGACGATGCTGCCATCCGCTGGCAAGGT
>Ga0326727_10003996_pt1 | contig 45619 bp, 38 predicted proteins | sample MB2enrmetagenome_FD_207643 | JGI IMG/M metagenome (GOLD analysis project Ga0326727, IMG submission 207643) | Lab enriched peat soil microbial communities from McLean, Ithaca, NY, United States - MB29MY | ecosystem: Environmental > Terrestrial > Soil > Wetlands > Peat | place: USA: New York... | reverse complement strand
CAGCTACCGCCTTTCTCGCTCTACCTCTTGCGTGATCGCGGTATGAAGCAAAGGCGGAAGGCGGTAGCTGCTGCTACCGCACTCCACGGCGGGCGGGAGCTTGTCCCAGGTTTCAAGGTAGGGCATCAGTGGCCAAAAACCATGCGGCCCAGATCGTCTCCGAGGCGAGCAACCTCTTTAGGATCGGTGGCCGCGCGGAAACGCTCGGCGAGGTCAAAGAACTCTTTTTGTTTGCGCTTCTGGGCCTCGATCCCCTCTTCCACGAGCTCAACGATAATCCGGTTGGCGCTGAGGCGCCGCTGCTTCGCCAGGCTGCGGACTTGCCGCGCCGTATCGACCGGAAGGCCCACGGTCTGGCGAACAACTTTGTTAGAAGCACGCATGGCACCATTATACACCAGAATGGTGATGCAGCTTCTTCCAGGTCGTGGGCCAGTTTGCTGTAACGGCGCTCTCGCAGCGTCGAATCGCCGGCCCAGAGGCCTGCGCCCGGGGGTTCCATCGGGGCCGCGCTTCGCGGGCGTGGTGACAGGCACCGATGTCGCAAGCGCGGTTGTGTCAAGTAAACAAAGCGAGTGTAGCGCAGACCTCCGCCTTTGAGGTCTGCCGTTCTTCTTTAGATTCACGCTACGGAATCCGAGTACAGACAGCATCCCTTGTTGAGGTCTGAGATTTTTCGCATGAAGAGCCGCGGACCAAAAGCGGAGGTCCGCGCTACGCCCTGAGACCTTCTCGGCGCCGGTCGTCGATATGGCGAAATGACTGACGTTAACGCAGTTGTTGACTTGCCGGTGGAATGGGCTTTCAATTGAGGCCGGCCGGGTGTCTTATCCGCCTCGGTTCCTGGAACCCCAGTGGTAGCCGCGGTCAATCTGCCATTGATTGACCGTGGGTTCGTCTTGCAACGAAGAGCCCACGGACAGAAAAGCACTGTCCGTGGCTACGCGCTGGACTCACGCACGCGAAAGGAATTCTGGTGATTCCTCTGGACGCCATCCTCAAACCGAAATCCATCGCCGTCGTTGGCGCCTCCCGCCGGGAGAAATCGATTGGCCGGGAAATCCTGCATCAGCTCATCGAGTTCAACTTTCACGGCAAGCTCTTTCCCGTCAATCCCCAGGCAGATTTTATTCACTCCATCAAGGCTTTCCCCACGATATCGTCGATTCCCGACCCGGTGGATTTGGCGATCATCGTGGTGCCGCGCGGCGAGGTGCTAGGTGTGATCGACGATTGCGGGAAGAAGCGAGTGAAAGGCCTGGTGGTCATCACGGCAGGCTTTTCCGAAACGGGGGAGGAAGGGAAACGGCTGGAAGCCGAACTGGGAGAGCGCGTGCGGCGCTACGGCATGCGGATGATCGGACCGAATTGCATGGGGGTGATCAACACGGAGGCCGCCGTGCGCATGGATGCCACCTTCGCGCCGACGCTGCCGCTCGCAGGACGAATCGCCTTCATGTCGCAGAGCGGCGCTCTGGGCGTGGCCATCCTCAACATCGCCCGGCAACTGGACATCGGCTTTTCCTACTTCGTGGGCCTGGGGAACAACACGGACGTTTCCGCCAGTGACTTGCTGCTGTACTGGGAAGACGATCCACAGACAGACTTGATCCTGATGTATCTCGAGTCGTTCGGAGACGCCCAGCGCTTCATGCAAATCTGCCGGCGCGTTTCCAGGCGCAAGCCCCTGGTGGTGGTGAAGTCGGGCCGCACGGAGGCGGGCGTGCGCGCCGCCACTTCCCACACCGGAGCGCTCGCCGCGCGCCAGGGACTGGACATCGCCACCGATGCCCTCCTCGAGCAATGTGGGGTCATTCGCGTGACCACCGTGGAGGAATTGTTTGATCTCGCCCTCACCTTCTCGAAGAATCCCCTGCCGCGCGGAAACCGCCTGGGCATTCTCACCAATGCCGGCGGCCCCGCCATCATGGCCACCGATGCCGCCATTGCCAATGGGCTCGTTTTGGCGGATTTTTCCGAGCGGACCTGCCGCGAGCTGCGTCGATTGCTTCCTCCCGAGGCGAGCGTCCACAATCCCACCGATATGACTTCCCAATCGGACCGCCGGAAGTACGAGGCTTGCGCGCGTATTCTTCTGGAAGACGAGGGCATCGACATGCTGCTGGTGGTTTTTGTTCCTCCTATGATGATCAGCGGCATGGATATCATCCTGGGGCTGGAAGAGTTGCGCGGTAAGTATCCGAAGCCTATCGTCTCGGTGATGATGGCTCCCGAGGAATTCTTCACGGAGCTGAACCGGGATCATCCCAACCACCTGGCCCTTTACATCTTCCCGGAATCGGCCGTGAACGCCTTGGCGGCGCTCGACCGCTATCGATTGTGGCGCGAGCGGCCGGTGGGCGAAGTGAAGCATTTCGAGGTTCAACGCAGTGCCGCGGAAGAACTAATACAAGAGGTCCGTGACCAGGGGCGCGCCCAACTGACGTCGGAAGAAAGCCTGCGCCTGATCTCCTGCTACGGGATTCCCGTGCCAGAGTCTGTGACCGTCGCGAACCTGGATGAACTTACACGCGTGGCGCGTGACCTGCGCTACCCGGCCGTGCTGAAAGCCGTCCTGCCGGAGCTGGTGCATAAGATGGAGGCGGGAGGCGTGGCTATAGATCTGCGAGGCCCGGATGAACTGCTGGCTGCCGCGGAAAGGATGACGGAGTCCGTCGGCCGATACCAGGGAGAAAGTGCAGTGGCGGCCGTGAGCCTGGGATTCCTGATTCAAGAATACGTGCGGGGCGGGCGCGAAGTCATCGTGGGCATGACGCTCGATCCAAAGTACGGTCCGCTGGTGATGTTTGGGCTGGGAGGCATTTATGTGGAAACCGTCAAAGACGTGGTTTTCCGTGTGCCGCCGCTCACGGATCTCGAGGCGCGGGAAATGATCCGGCAAATTCGCGGCTATCGCCTGCTGGAGGGTGTGCGTGGAGAAAACGGGGTCGACCTGGAGATGCTCGCCGAAATCCTCCAACGGTTTTCACAGCTTGTGGAGGAGTTGCCGGAACTTGCCGAAATTGAAATAAACCCCTTGCTGGTCTTTCCTGAAGCCGGAGACTTCCGTGCCGTCGACGCACGTGTGCGCGTCGTTCAGACCGAGCGCCTCCCCTAAGTTGGCAATTCCCCTCAGTTGTGGTGGAATCTCGCTTTCGCCATAGGCCACCGTTTTCCGCCCTGGCGGGGCTCAAAAACTTCGTGGGTCAGTGGTTTGCGGGTAAAGCTGCTCTGGCAGGGAGTGAGAAGACACAAGCAGGGCGCTGGATTTAGCGCCCCGCTCTCGCCGGATTGCTTACCGGGTGAACCTTATTGCGGTATCGGTGGCGGAGTGTTGATGCTGATGTAGAGCCAGAAACCCATGATTACCAGGAGCATAACCACTGAAAGCGTCCCTAGGGTGCGAATCGGGATGGTCAATTTGTTGGTCTTCATCTCGATAACCGTTTGGGCTTCAATGGCCTTGTCTTCCTTTGCGTCGTCTGTCAGCGGAATCCAATCTGATTCATGCTTGGTAAGGCTCCGGCGGTAAAGGAGCATAGTAACAAAGCAGATCGTAATCACTGCCCAGACCGCACTCATAGCAATTAGCGTCGTCATGGCCATCCTCCAAGAAAGTCGGACACCGTGTCGCTGCGCGAAAGCTGGTGTCACGCTTGCCGGAAGAGCAACCGATGTACCAAAAGCCCGAAGGATCAGTATTTTGAGAAAACGGGCCGCAATCCCCGCGCCGCAGGGCGTCATCTCGGACAAAAGGGCAGTGTTACGTTGTCCGAGGCACGCCAAGGTAAACAGGGCTGCGCCTGACCTTGATTCCTCTGCACCAGCCCTCTCTTCTTCCGCTCAGGACCGGGTGTGGAGTGTTTTGTAAGGGTTTGTAAGCCCTATTCCGCTCTCAGTCCTTCGACTCTGGCGTTATGGCAATCACACGAGCAGAAGCTGTTTGAGCATGAAGCATAGTAAACTCCATCGGATGGAAACCGAAGTCGACCCTGAACAAGATTTCCAGCTACAATAGCCGTAAGCAGCATTCCTCGCCGCCTGTCCTTCCGCCGACTAACCTCGATGTGATGCGTGCATGGCTTGGGGCGGGTTGCCAAGGAGATAACGCGGTCGCGGAGAGAGACACATGAAACCGAAAGTGGGAACTTGTCAAGTATGCGGCTGGCACGGAATGACCACTCGCCATAAGCCCGCGCATTGCGCACGCTATTTCCAGATTGGGCAGATGTACCTTACTGGGATGACTAGCCGCGAGATTGGAGAGAAGCTTGACCTGCCTTTTGAAAAGGTGATCCATGCGCTTAAGGTAGGAAGAGTCAAGGCTCGGCCTCCTGGAGGTAACAATAACCCGACCGGCAAAAATGGTCGATGGCCGCGAACCCGTGAGGGTCCGCCCGACGCAATGAGCCCACCCTCTTCTTCGGTAACCCAAGGCGGATCGACACGGTGAGTCAGGGATACTTGGCGATACACCCGGCTGCATGTTCCTGGCTGGGATGGTAAGAAAAGGCCTTGGGAACAGGTTGATTAGAACAGAGCCCTGATGCTGAACGATTTTCGCCAACTTTTGCGCCAGAACCGCAACTACCGCTACACCTGGATCGGGCAGGTGGTAAGCGAGATCGGCGATCACTTCAACAACATCGCCGTTTTCAGTCTGGCGATGGAGACCAGCCATTCCGGCCTGGTGGTGAGCGGCGTCATGTTGTCGCGCGCCTTTCCGGCGGTGATGGCGGGGCCCCTGGCGGGTGTCATCCTCGACCGCTTCGACCGCAAGCGCATAATGATCGCAAGCGATTTGATCCGCGCGGTGGTGGCTTTGGCGTTCGTGCGCACCGTCCATCACCACCAACCGTCGCTGCTTTATGGGCTCAGCGCCATCCTGATGTTCGCTTCGCCGTTTTTCACCAGCGGCCGCACGTCCATCCTGCCGACCATCACCAGCCGGGAGGAACTGCACACCGCGAATTCCCTCACCCAGACCACGCAGTGGACCACGCTGACGATAGGAACCATGGTGGCGGGTTTGAGCGCGGCGAGCCTGGGATATCAGTGGGCCTTCGTCTTGAACTCCCTTTCGTTCCTGGCATCGGCAATCTGTATTGGGCAATTGCATGTGGCAGGCAGCTTTCGGGCCAAGCGCCAAGCGTTGACGGAAGAGCAAGTGGTGCGGCCCTGGCACGAGTACAAGGAGGGCCTGCGCTACATGCGGTCGTCACCTCTGATTCTGGGCATCGCGCTGGTGGGCGTGGGTTGGGCCACGGGCGGAGGCGCTGCCCAGATCCTCTTCACGCTTTTCGGGGAACAGATCTTCAACCGGGGCCCGGCGGGAATTGGCATCATCTGGAGTTTCGCGGGAGTCGGCCTGCTGGTGGGGGGCGGGTTGGGACATTACCTCGGCAAGCGCATCAGCTTTGAGAATTACAAACGTGCCATCTCCATCTGCTACGTCATTCACGGCGGGGCTTATGTGTTATTCAGCCAAATGATGAGCTTCGGGGCGGCGCTATTCTTCATCGCGCTTTCCCGCGCCGGCGCGGCCGTCAGTTCGGTGCTGAACGCCTCACAAATGCTCCACCACGTCCCCGATGAATTCCGGGGAAGAGTATTTTCCACCGCGGAGTCGCTGGTTTGGTCAACGATGATTGTCTCCATGACCGCGGCGGGAATCACCTCCCAGTACCACAGCCCTCGCACGATTGGGCTTGTGGCAGGCATCCTCAGTTCGGTCACAGCGATCTTCTGGGGTTGGGCGAATTGGACCGGGAAACTCCCTGCGCCCGCGCCCCTGGCCGTCGAGCCGGAGGAAGTGGAAATCCACGGCAACCCGAACATATAAGCGTATAGCGGCCTCAGATGCGCGAAGCCCTATGTTTACGATGATCTAGCCCTCTCGCAGGGATTGGGATGGACCGGGAGCGGCGGTTTCACTGTCCGGGGCGGACCGGGCAGAGGACAAATTGTCCGTACCAGCACCAACTCCCTGGCTTCGGTAGCGGCAGCGGCAAAAAACAGAAAAGCTTCCGTGGCGTCTTGGCGGGTTGGCACAGACCCTCGACCTTGGGGGTCCGCGCCAGCCACACTCGGACTAATTGACGGTCAGTTTGACGGTCGCCGTGGTCCGTCCGTGCCGGATGGTTGAATAGAGCGTGTAGGTGGTCGTGGACGAGATGGCCGCGGTGATTTGCTCGAGCCGAGGGAGGTCATTGTTATTCCAGCGGCTATCCGGGGTGCCTTGGCCCCGGGGAATGTCCATCTGTCCGCGCCTCTCACCGGTCTGCCCAAGGCTTCCGTGGCCAACGTTTGTACGCGCCACCCGCGATGTGCGCAACGCGTTCGCAGGCGGGAGTGGGCGCCAGGGAGCGTGCTAAGCGGTCGGCTTTACCAAGTAATCGGCCCGGGGAGTTTCCAGCGCGCCAATTTGACGAAGCAAGCCAAGTTGGTCCCAGCTATTCCACGCCTCGATGATCTGTCCATTCTCGAAGCGAACCTCCATGATTCCGCCGAATAGGCCACCGCGCGCGGCGAGCAGAGTTCGTCAATGGTGGCTTCGCATCCGTTGTTCCACACTTCTTCCATCCAGCGACGAAACAGAGCCTTGTTAGCTTCAATCATGGGCGCCACGCGGGCAGTATAGCATAGCAAGTAGCGCGGGCGTCTTGCCCGCGCAATACAATTTCCCTCTCCCGGGGGAGAGGGTGGCCGAGGTACGAGGCCGGTGAGGGGTCACTTCCTGACCTTCTCCGCCGGCGTCCCGATCGTGCTCCCCGGCTTTCCTTGCCTGGGCCATCCACATGATCGTGAAACGGCCAACCCGCGGCTGTGCGTGGCAGGCAACTGGCCATGGAAGGCGCGGAAGTAACCCCTCATCCGGCCCGCGACGGCTGATGAGGACGCCCGTCGCGGTCCACCTTCTCCCCTCGGAGAAGGTTGGAAATATCGCGGGGCGCCCACGCGCCCAAAGAACCATTTCCCTCTCCGCGGGAAGAGGGTGGCTCGCCGCCGGCGCTTTCACCAGTCGGGCAAGAAGGGGGCCCCACGTTCTGCCTGTCGTGGGGGTGAGGTGTCACTTCCCTGCCTTCTCCGCCAGCGTCCCTTTCGTGCTCCCCAGCAGGTAGCATACAGGTACGCTTATTTTCCGTTCCTGTGCGGCTTTTCGTCTTACGTTCGCGTTAACAAACATATAAATATCACACGTATTTGAGAAGAAGCGCGGAGGAACGCAAACTACGCGCTACCGCTACCTCCTGGCTACCCGCTCGAACGAGGCCGCCGGGGCGCCCGGTTATGCCACCCTCGCGGTCGCGCCCTCCAGCGTAACCCCGGCTTCCAGGCGGCACCGGCATGAACCGCCGGCCTTTACCCCCGGGACGTACCCATTGATCCTGGTTTCCGAGTGCCTTATCCAGTGAGAATCAGCAGGCGAACGCGGGCACCACAACTACGGTTTGGCGGCTTGAACGTCCAAGTGACGGGGAATCGGTAAACCTTAGGCCCTTGATGGAGGGTGGTCGGTCACAGGGGGCTTCTGCACTCGGCCCTCCTCTATGTCCAAGTGACTTCCTACATCTAGATCGTTGGGCGAGTGAATATTCTTCAAGTGTCGAGTTGGGTGATGCCTAACACTCGGCGACGTTGTAAGTGCCGAATTGCCGGGCATAGGCTAACGCCCAATTGTACATGAGGAGAATTTCGCTGTCAGACATCCATACATGCTGAATTCCGCATAGCCAATATTGCCGGATTCGCAAATACCCCGGGGCTGGGAAGTTCAGGGTGAGTTCGAATTCTGGCGAGGCGGGCAACACGCATCGCCACAAGTGACGATATGTCTGCCTCGCCGCAATATCCCCATCCACAGAATCATTCCACTCCCGACCGTATTGTCAATAGAGGAGCGCTCATCCAGAATTCTCTCTTGATTCAGTTTGTACCGGCTGTGTCAGTAAACGCGGCCCAGAGAATCCGTTTTCAGGCAACGAAATTGCTACGGCAAAAACGGACGTCTCGCCACTTTCCAACCATGGGCTCCTGCCCGGGAGGCAGCCGTGGACCGAACAAAATTGTTTTCATTCATGCTTTTCGGCTTACTTCTAAGTTCCGTATTGACCGGCTGTGGCGGCGGAGGCGGAGCGAGCCCCAATTCCGGGGGTGGGGGCGGCGGAACCACCCTAGACACTCCTGTGCTGACCGCTATTGCGCCTTCCAACGCGGTTGCCGGCGCCGCCGCCGTCACCTTGGCCCTGTATGGCTCGAACTTTGAAAATGGTGCGACCGTGCAATGGAACGCTACCACGCTGTCGTCCGCATGGGTGAGCGCAACCAACATGACGGCCACCATCCCTGCCAGCGATCTTGTCTCTGCCGGCAGCGCGAAGGTGACGCTGACCAACCCGAACCCCAATGGGGGTACCTCGGCAGCCCAAACGTTCACAATTTCCGCTGCCCCCGCCCCTACGACTTGGGTGAGAAACGTGCCGGGATTGGTCGCAGCGACAAATACCTATCCAGACATCGCAGGAAATGTCGTCTGGGACGCCGCTCATGGAAAGCTCTACATCGCGAACGCATATACGGCCACCGCTCCATCCAACACGATTGCCGTCATTGATCCGATCACGGGTGCCGTCACCAAGAACGTCGCGGCCGGAAATAACCCCGATCTGCTTTCGATTTCTTCGGATTCTTCCTACTTGTGGGTGGGTCTGGACGGGGACCATGCGGTGCAGCGCTTCCTTCTGCCTGGGCTGACCAAGGATATTTCCTTTCCCGTACCCCCGGATTCCTCCGGCAACCTACAGTCGCCGGTGAGTTTGAATGCGGCGCCGGTCAGTCCGCATGCTCTTGCGCTGATTGCCGGGCAATGGAACGAGGGGCCAACCAGCAACGCCGTGTATGTTTACGATGATGCCACCCCACGCCCCGTTTCTGTCCCTGGCGGGTCGATGCTTCAATGGGTAGAATGGGGCGCCGATGATTCGACAATCTACGGAGTCGCGGACAACAATACTGCCGGCGATGTTGTCGATACGCTTAAGGTAACGTCTTCCGGAGTTTCACTCGCAAGCGAAAAGGGGGGACAGCTTTCGCAGGACGTGGGGACAGAAATCACTCAGTACGACAGTCTTAACGGACTGCTCTACTGTTACACCTTTGCTTTCAATCCGGTAGATGGCAGTCAGGTCGGATCGTTTAATACCTCGCCTGCGCCGTTTAACACTGCTTTCGGTCCGCAGGCTTGCACCGCCGACTTCTCGCTCGGCCGCTATTATTGTGTCGAGGAGGGCGGTTCCACCGACTATGAGTTGTTTGTCTTCGACTTAAACAGCTATGCTCTTCTTGACCACGTCAACGTTGGGGCGCCCGCTGGCTCACAGATATCGCCGATCACGGGGTCTCCACACCATCTCGTTCGTTGGGGCAATGCCGGTCTGGCCCTGACCACCGAGACCTACGGTGGTCTTGGCAACGGTGGCTTCTTCCTGATTGACGGCGCGGCCGTCAATCCGAATGCTGCTCCTGATGTTTCCTCCGGCGCCTCGACTTGGTCCTATCCCTGGATGGCGTCTTTGAATCCGCAACAGGCGCCGGCGGGTAGTGGGGACGTGACAGTGACGATTAACGGGAACAATTTTACGCCTGACAGCACCGCCTGCTGGCATTGCAACTCTCTTCAGTTTCAGTACCTGCCGACATCCTACGTGAGCTCGCACCAACTCACCGCCACGATTCCGGCCAGCCTGCTAGCTAATCCCGAAGTGGTTCCCATCAGCGTCTTTGATTCTGGCTCTAACCTCTTTTCCACCGACTCTCTCACGTTCACAGTTACTTCTGCTTTCGCCTCCGGCAGCACGACTCAAGTCGATGCCCTCAACATGGCCGGGTTCGCCATGGCCGGGAACCCCAACAGCCAGCTTTATGTGGGAACTGCGGATTTCGATAGTGCCTATCCCAACTCCATTGTGGCCATTAGCGGAGAAAGCGGATCCATTGTGAAGACCCAGCCCGTCGGTACTGATCCCTGGGCGGTAAGCATCAGCGCTAACGGACAGTACCTTTATGTGGGATATTATTCCGCCAGCACTATGACCCAACTTCCGCTTCCGGGGCTGGCATCGCCGATCACGTGGGCGTTGACCAATCCCGCCTCGTCGGACGTGTACTTGGCCGGCGACCTGCAAGCTGCGCCGGTGAACCCCCACACCACTGCCGTAACCCTGTTCGACTGGTATCTCATGCCACCGGATACGGGCGGGGTGGTGATCTACGACGATAATGTGGAAAGACCCGATTTTCTGGGCGGATGGGCCAGTGGGCTGCCCGGTCCCGAATCCTACATGACGCTCGCCTGGGGAGACTCGGATCAGATTCTCACTGCCGCAGGCGCCGGTGGGCCGATCTTTGGACTTCAAGTCAGTCCGTCAGGAGTGGTATTCAACGCGCAAGGGAGCGATAACTCATTCAATGCCTGCGGCGGCGAAATCCATTCCGACTTTGGGACGGGGCTGATTTATAGCGACTGCGGCAACGTCGCGGACCCAACGACCCTGGCGACCGTTGGAACTTACAACGCCTCGGGCCTGCTCGCTCCTGATTCCTCCTTAGATCGCGTTTTCATCCTCGGGCAAACGGCAGCGCAAGCCAATACGAACAACTTCACCATCGAATCATTTGACGAGAAGGCGTACACCCTGGTGTCTTCGATCACCATTGAGAATCTGTGGGGTAGCCCCCTTCAGCTTGTCCGCTGGGGAACCTCCGGCCTTGCCGTATTGACCTTGGCCGTGCCCGAAGGCAACGTGCCAGGCATGCTCTACTTAATTCAGGACGCAAATTTCGTCAGCAGTGCCCCGCAGGCTGCCTTTCGACCGTCCAATACGCACGAGTTGGTGCAGCAGCGGTGGAAACGCATTTCCAAGGCCGACATTGTGAAGATGATGAAAGCAAGACGAGGGGCTGAACTTCCTTGACCATGAAGACGGCATGGCGTCACTTCAGGACAACCCGGTGAGCGCGGACTTTTCTTGGCTATCCCAGGAACAAATCGGCGCGGCAAATTGGCACCGGCTATTCTTCAGCAAGGGTAAGAACCCACGTTCTAGACGTTATTGACCTATCTTCGCGTCCAGAAAGCGGGTAGCGCACAGGTACGCGTATTTTGCGTCCCTGTGCGGCTTTTCGTCTCGTGTCGGCGTTAACAAACATCTAAATACCACACGTATTGGGGAAGAACCCCGGAGGAACGCAAACTACGCGTGCCTCCGCGCTACCGCCATCTCCCGGCTACCCGCTCGCCATAGCCATCATTCGCATTCCCCATCGGGAAATCGCAGGCCCCACGGTGTGGGGTAGCGCGGAGGCAGCGTAGTTCAGCTTCCTCCACCATTCTTAAGATGGCAACAACGTACTCGGGCATTCATATATCGGCTAATGCCCAGGGAAAGGCCGCAGACGAAGCCAAACAGCGGCTACGTCTGCGCTACCAGCTTCACCGTTTCTCCTGTCACTCATAGTGCGTCCACATTCGCAGCACTTTGACTGTCCGGCGCTCTGGAATGACCTGGTACACGAGCCTGTGCTGAATATTGATACGTCTTGAGTAGGCGCCGGCCAAATCGCCGACTAGTTTTTCAAATGGTGGGGGTTTTGAAAAGGGATCTTTGGCCAGCAAGTCGAGGAGCTTTTGCGCTCTCTCCCGCAACCCCGACGCCGCAAGCCGTTTCGCGTCCTTCTGCGCTTGCCTTGTGTAAACAAGATTCCAATCGTTCACCAGCCGGGCTCTTTCTCACATTCCTCAATAGGGGTTTCCAGTCCCACCCGAATGGATTCACGCATGCCCGGCACCGATAGGAGGTAAAGGGTCTCCTGAATGGCATTCCAATCTTCCTCGGGCACCAGCACGGCATTGGCGCGCAGACTGGTAATCAAGACCGGTTGATGCGCTTCGGCCGCCTCGTCCAGAATTCGGTCAAGCTTTTCCCCTGCCTCTTTGGCATCCAGAGTGTTCATGCGGTAAGATTACGCCCTTTCCCAGACCAGGGCAAGCGAGTTGCTTCCACCTAAGGATCGCGATTGACCGATAGAAATGATTGGTGTCGATCACGACCCTCATTCCGACTTCCGTCCTGACCGAATGGCGCGAATCTCGGCGGCGACCGCTGACGCCGGGAGGCGGTCCAGCGGGTAGCGCACAGGTACGCGTATTTTGCGTTCCTGTGCGGCTTTTCGTCTCGCGTTCACGTTAACAAATATCTAAATACCACACGTATTGGGGAAGCTGGTAGCCACGGACAGTGCTTTCCTGTCCGTGGGCTTTTCTCAGGCGCGATATCCCAAGGGCAATCTTATGTAATCAATCTGGATGGGGCATTCCGCCACCGTTGCCTTGTCCAAGGCAAAATTGTTATAACTCGACCACCGCCAATCCTCGGGCTGCTTCACCAGTCCTTTTTTCACTGGATTCAGATGTATTTACTCCAGGCGCTCAAAGGCTTTCAAGCACCCACGATTGCCGCTCCAATCGACCGGGAGTTTCGCATCGAGGGAAAAGCCCACGGACAGGAAAGCACTGTCCGTGGCTACCAGCTACCCACCCGGCTACGATTGTTCAAGCGCGAAGTACGGTTTCCGGGTCCGCCACCTGCCGCGGGTGAAATCCGGGAACGGCACGGGTGCACTGCCATTGGCAATGGATGTATCCGACAACCCCACGGGCGCACACATCAACACCGAGTCATAGATATCCAGGGGCAAGGGTCCCTTGTCCCGGGCCGCTTCGACGAAGAACTTGATTTCCAGGTAGTCGGGAGCGCCGTGCGACACCACGTCCGTCCTCAGCGTACTGGCGATCTGTGCGGCCTCGCGGTGCCAGACGTGGTCGTATTTCTCCTGATAAGAGTCAAAGGGTTCCCACCACTCATTGACGTGGCTGGCATTGCGCGGAGGTAAGGGGTGGGCTGATGGTGTAGCGCTGGAGGTTTCTCGGTGCCTTTCAGGAGGCGGGGGAGTGACGCCTTCAATGTAAAGGGCATTGTGTTGGTGGCTGTAGATACCGTTCGTTCCGGACAACTGCCACTGGTTGTCGTACGGCCGGGGCGAAACCATGTCGTTCCAGATCACAATGTTTCTACCCTTAAACGTTCTGATCACGCTGGTAACAATATCGCCCTGCATGACGGGTGTATGGGTCATCGGATTGTCGGGGAACTTCCTTTGGAACCACCGGTTGACGGCGATGGCGCGCGTCGAGGTCGAGGTCTGATATTCCGGGTAATCGCCGCAGTTGATATCCAACCAGCTCAGGATCGGCCCCAGCCCGTGCGACGGGTACTGGTCGGCATTACGATTCATTAAATGGTCGCCCACCCAGGTGTTGGTGCCATCGGGATTGAAAAACCACTCGTCGTTGCAATCATGGGCGTAAGCGCCTTGCACATAGGTGATGTCGCCGAACATTCCCTTGCGGACCATGTTCAGGACGGCGAGATTATCCCGGCGGAAGCTCCAGTTCTCCAGCATCATGCAGGGGGTCTTAGTATCCTCTTGCGTGTTGATGATTTCCCAGCACTCGTCGGTGTTATTGGCGATGGGGACCTCGCAGCCGGTATATTTCTTCGCCTTCATCGAGTCTGTGGCCATGCGCACGTGCCACTCCCAGGGCGCGGCGATGAGCACACCATCCAGGTCGTCGCGCTCCAACAACCGTCTGTAGTCCACTTCGCTCCGCGAATAACCCTCCGGCTTGGGCCGCCCAGAGTCGGTTACCACCTGCTGGGCCAAGGCCAGATGATCCGGGTTGATATCGCACAGGGCGGGGATATCGACGAAACCAAACACCGTCATGAGGCGCGTCAGGCTGGTGCCGCGGTGCCCCGTCCCGATCACCCCGATCCGCACACGCTTCTCGGCTCCCAGACTGCTTCCCGCCAGCGCGATTCCCGCGCCCGCCATACTGATAAAGTCCCTTCTATTCATAGCTACCCTCCTTTTATCCTCCGACGTGGGGGCCCGCTCTCCCCAAGACGTATCGGCCACCGGCGGCGCTCATGCCGAAGAACCGCGTGCTTCTCGAAAACATCCATTGCCGTGGGTCGCGCGGAGAGCGCTCAGACCTTGAAGCCCCATCCGGTAGTGACTCAGTTTGAATTCGTAGCGGCGAGTTTACCTCGCCAAATGGCGGCGAGTTTACCTCGCCAAATGGCGGCGTAAAGCCGCCTCTACGTCAAACTGAGGCACTACCCCCCATCCCGACAGTTTGTGTATTCTGCGCGCTAGGACTCGCATAGTCAAGCAAGGTAGCGCGTCTGTTTTTGTGGCTTTTCGTAGTGATGGGTGGAAGAACCGCGGACATACAAAACAGGTCCGCGCTACACGTCTACTTACCCGGGAATGCCCAGAAAATGCCGGAGTTCGGCTTCGAGCGAAGGGATGGTGATCACGCAGTTGCCGCCGTAGATACTCGATTTGCCGTCGAAGTTCAGGAAGCGTGCGCCCGCCTCCTCAGCAATGATCTTGAGCGGCGCCAAATCCCACGCTTTGGCCTCGACTACGATGACAGCGTCGGCGCGCCCTGCGGCCACACACATCGCGTCCATACAGCCGCCCATGCTTCGAACCCCCCAGAAGCGGGACATCCAGGGAAGCAGCCGGGCGGCGAAGTTGCGCCCCGCCAGATTCCGCAGGGAGGTGACGCAGACCACCGCTTGCTCAACGGGCTTGGCGGGCGCCACGTGGATGCGCTTCCCGTTGCAATAGGCCCCGGCGCCGGCCGCGGCGGAATAGAGTTCCCCGAGCGCCGCCAGGTTACATACTCCCACCACCACCTGACCTTCCGCCTCCAACGCCAGCAAGACGCTCCAAGTGGGAATGCCCCGCACAAAGTCGCGCGTGCCGTCGATGGGATCGATGATCCAGCGGCGGCCGCTGCGCGATTCACGCGCCGCGCCTTCCTCGCCCAGCATGCCGTCGTCGGGAAAGGCTTCCGCCAGCAGTTCCGAGATCAGCCGCTCGCCGGCGCGGTCCGCGGTGGTCACGGGGGAATCATCCGGCTTCGCTTCCCACTCGAATCCACGCGCCCGGTTTTCGAGCGCCAGCCGCCCCGCCTGCTGGGCGATGCTGCGGGCAATTTCCAGTTCTTTTTCAAATGACATAAATGCAGTGGCTAGTGATTAGTGGCTAGTGGTTAGTGATTAGTGGCTAGCGGCTACCAGCTAGCTCTGACCCACGGCTTGATCCGTGGGCCACATTATATGTTCCGCTTTGCGGGCTGATTTTATCAGCGAACTTCCAACTCGGGACACTAACCACTAACCACTAGCCACTAACCACTGTTCTTCAGAACGCCAGATAGACGGGGTTCTCAAGAATCTGTTTGAGGGTTTGCAGGAATTTGGCGGCGGTGGCCCCGTCCACGACACGGTGATCGCAGGATAGGGTCAGGCGGCAGCGCAGGCCGGCTTCCACCCGGCCTTCCGCCACCACGGGCTTTTCCGTCACCGCCCCCACGGCCAGGATGGCGGCTTCCGGCGGATTAATGACCGCGGAAAACTCCTCGATTCCCAACATGCCGAGATTCGACACGGAGAATGTGGAACCCACGTACTCGTCGGGAAGCAGTTTGCGCGTGCGCGCGCGCGCCGCCAACTCCTTCGCCTCTTGGGAAATTTCCTGCAAGGTTTTCGCATCGCAATTGCGGATCACGGGCGTAATCAGCCCGCCACCGTCCGTCGACACCGCCATCCCCATATGCACGCGGTTGTAATAGCGGATCGACTCACCCTGGAACGACGCGTTCACTTCCGGATGCTGACGGAGCGCCGCGGCGCAGGCTTTTAAGATCACGTCGTTGTAACTGAGCTTCAGGTCGGGGTTAAGGAGGTTGGCGGACTCGCGCAGCTCTTTCGAGCGCTTCATATCCACTTCGATGGTGAGATAGAAATGGGGCACCGGAGCCTTGCTCTCGACCAGGCGCGTGGCAATCACCTTGCGCATCGAGCTGAGCGGCTCGTCATAGAACTCGGGACCCGTAGGCGTGAGGGGAGGCCGCCGGGGCGCGACGGGCACAGGTGTTGCACCCGGCCCCTGCAAAGGAGAGGGAACATCGTGGCCGCCACCCGTGCCGGCGGCGCGCGCATGCGAAGGCAGTGCGGCGCTGCGCTCCACGTCCTGGCGAATGATTCTTCCTCCCGGACCGGATCCGGCAATGCTGGCGAGTTGGAGACCCATTTCCTTCGCCATCTTTCTCGCCAAGGGCGAGGCAAGCACGCGGCCGCTGGTTTCAGGGGCGGGCGCTGCGGAGAGGGTTCCCCCCACGGCCGGCCCGGGTGGAGCACTAATGGCCTGTGTAGCCGCGGTTCCTCGGGAAGCAGCGGCGGTGGCGCTAGCCGCAGCAGGCGGCGGAGCGGAGGGGGCTTTGCCGTCACCCTTCACCAGAGCGGCAATATCCTCGTCGGGCTTGGCGATCACCGCGAGCAATTCACCCACGGGCACGACCTTGCCCGTCTGCACCAGGATCTTGCGGAGCACACCGCTGCCCATGGCCTCCACTTCCATATCCACCTTATCGGTTTCGATTTCGACGACGGTGTCTCCGGTGGAGATTGTGTCCCCTTCCTTCTTGAGCCACTTCAGGACTTTGCCCTCCGTCATCGTATCGCTGCCCTTGGGCATCATTACCTTAACGGCCATTGGGAACCCTCATTTCATCGGGGGATCGGGAGATCGGGAGATCGGGAGATCGGGAGATCGGGTGATCGGGTGATCCGGTGATCGGATGAACAAAAAAACCTTTCATCAGATCACCCGATCAATTGCCGTTTTCCTGTTCACCCGATCGCCCGATCGCCAGATCACCCGATCAATTGCTGTTTTCCCGTTCACCCGATCGCCCGATCACCAGATCACCCGATCAGTTGGCGGCCCCTTGCCGGTAAAGCACCCGATTGATGGCATCCTTGACCCGGTGTTTATCCGGCTGGGCCAGGTGTTCCAGGTTCTTCGCGTAGGGCATGGGGACGTCGACACCGGTCACCCGCAGGATGGGGGCATCGAGGTAATCGAACGCCTCTTGCTGGATCACATCGACGAACTGCGTGCCCACGCCGCAGTAGGGCCAGCCTTCCTCGACAATCACCACGCGATTGGTCTTCTTTACGGAGTTCAAGATGGTTTCGGTATCGAGCGGACGCAGCGTGCGCGGGTCCACCACTTCCACTTCCACACCTTCCTTCGCCAGGTCCCCGGCGGCGTCGAGCGCCAACGGCACCATCTTGGAGTGCGCGATCACGGTTACGTCGCGGCCGGGGCGCTTGATGTCGGCCACCCCCAGGGGAATGAGGTAATCCCCCTCGGGGACGTCGCCGCGCGTGCCGTACAGCACCTCCGACTCGATGAAAATCACCGGGTTATTGTCGCGAATGGAGGTCTTGAGCAAACCCTTGGCATCGGCAGGCGTCGCCGGCATGACCACTTTCAAGCCGGGAACGTGACAAAACCAGGACTCCAGCGATTGCGAGTGCTGCGAGGCGAGCTGGTGCGCGGCGCCTCCCGGCCCCCGGATCACCATGGGAATGGGGAATTGCCCGCCCGACATGTAAAGCATTTTCGCCGCGCTGTTCACGATCTGATCGAGAGCCAACATCGAGAAGTTGAAGGTCATCATCTCGACGATGGGCCGCACGCCCACCATCGCCGCGCCCACGCCGAGCCCCGTAAAGCCCAACTCCGTGATCGGAGTGTCGAGCACGCGCATGGGCCCGAACTCTTCGAGCATGCCTTTGCTCACCTTGTAAGCGCCTTGGTAGAAGCCCACTTCCTCGCCCATCAGCACAACGGTTTCGTCGCGACGCATTTCTTCGCGCATCGCCTGGTTAAGGGCTTCGCGATAAGTCATCATGGCCATGAATAGCTCCGTGCCGATCTTGGTATTTAGTGATTTAGCGATTTGGTGATGCAGCAATGGCGCGATGAAGGGGCTCGGACTCGTGCCCTCACGCCATCGCCAGATCACAAAATCGCTCAATGATGAGGCCGCCGGCTCCGGCGCGCCGTCCCGGGCCTATTCTGCATAGACGTCCGAGGTGAGCTCGCTCGAGTCGGGTTCGGGACTGCGCTCCGCGAACGCCACAGCCTCTTCGACGATGTCGCGAACTTTTATCTCGAGTTCGTCGAGGAAACCCTGGTTGACGACTTCAATCGCCTCTAAAGCCGCGGTGAATTGTTTGATGGGGTCGTGCCGCCGCTGCTCTTCGACTTCCGACTTGGTCCGGTAGTGGCCGTGCGAAGGATCAGACATGGAATGCCCCATGAAACGGTAGGTGCGCGCTTCAATGAGCGTGGGAGCACTCGCCTGGCGCGCGCGGTCGACAGCTTCCTTCAGCGTTTCGCGCACGGCGAGGACGTCCATGCCGTCCACCCAGGTGCGGGCCATGTTGTAGGCGCAAGCCTTCTGCGAGAGCTCGTAGAGCGAAGAGGCGCGCTCAATGGGGGTCCCCATGCCGAAGCGGTTGTTTTCACATATGAAGATCACGGGGAGTTTCCACAGGGCGGCGAGGTTCAAGGACTCGTGGAAGGAACCAATGTTGACCGCCGCTTCTCCGAAAAAGCAGAGGGTGACGCGCGATTGCTTGAGATACTTGGAGGCAAAGGCCGTGCCGGCCGCCAGCGGAATCTGCCCGCCCACGATGGCATGCCCGCCCATAAAGCTGCGCCGCTTGTCGAACAGGTGCATCGACCCGCCCTTGCCCTTGGAGACGCCACTCTGCTTGCCGCAGAGCTCCGCCATCACTTCGCCCGGATCCATTCCCCGCGCCAGCGCATGACCGTGGTCCCGGTAGGAAGTGAAGATGTAATCATCCGGTTGGGTGGTGGAGATCGCTCCCACGCCCACCGCTTCCTGCCCGATATAGAGATGACAGAAGCCTCCGATTTTTCCCAGCGTGTAGAGTTCGGCGGCTTTTTCCTCAAAGCGCCGGATCAGGATCATCTGCTCCAACATGGTCTTGAGGAGGGAGGGATCTTCGCGCCGCGCCCGCTCCTCCAGAGTCCCTGCCGCGGGTTGGCCTGTCCCACACAATAGCTCGGCGACATTGGCCGTATTGGTTGCGGCGTTGGACGATTTCATCGTTACCCTCCCGACTTCTCCCCCAAAGACGTGCCCTGAAAAAAGCCACTGCCCGCTGGGGGCGGGCGCAGCCCTAAAGCGCAAAAGCTGTTGAAGTACGCCCTACTAATCTTAATCAGTTTTTCAAATTAGGGAAACACCAAATTCTAGAAGACGGTTTCGCTTTAAATCCTGAGCGGCCTGCGCCAGACTTTCCGGCCTGCCGAGATCACGCCAATAGTATTCATCGGCCCGAAAGGCGAGAATTTTTCCTCCCTGGGCGGCAAGGTGCAAATAGGCGGTGATGATCGAGAATACGCCCTCTTCTCTCATCATCGTCAACAGGCGGGGAGAAATAACCTGGATGCCGGAAAAGGCCAGCGCCTGCGCCGGTTTTGAAGATCGCACCCATTCGGGGTCTTGATCGCGCCCGGCTTGCCGGCCGCAAAGCTGGAGCTGCTCGTCGAAATACAGGTAGCGCGAAGTCTCCCGGCTTTGCACGGCCAGGGTGGCGAGCGCCTGGTTTTCCGTGTGAAATTGCACCATGCGCCGGAGGTCAATCGTGCTGATGACATCGACATTGTGCAAAATAAAAGGCGCGCCGCCGCGGCCGGCATCTTCGAGGAAGAAATAGGCGGCCTTTTTCAGGCCCCCGCCGGTGTCGAGCAAAGTCTCCTCGCGCGACACTTCAATGCGCATGGCGAAATTATCGTGCGCCTTGAGATACTCGAGAATCATGTCGGCGAAGTGATGCACATTGATGATCACCTCGCGAATCCCATAGGCGCGCAAGCGGGTAAGGGTGATCTCCAGCAGCGTGTGGCCCGAGATTTCCACCAGCGCCTTGGGGCGATCGTCAGTGAGCGGCCGCATGCGCATACCGAGACCGGCGGCCAAAATCATGGCTTTCATGGCCCGCCCTTCTCCAACTCGAGATGCCGCACCACGACCTCCACCCCGGCCCTTCCGCCGAGATGCTTCGCTAATTGCTCCGCCAGATAGACCGAGCGATGCTGGCCGCCCGTGCAGCCGAACGACACCATCAAATTCTTGAAGCCGCGACCTTGATAATTACTCACGCTCGAATCCACCAGCGACGTGACACTGGCCAAAAACTGACGCACGCTCTCTTGCTGATCGAGATAATCGATCACCGGCGCGTCTTTGCCAGTGAGAGTTTTAAAGCGCTCTTCCCTGCCGGGATTGGGGAGGCTGCGGGCATCGAAAACGAATCCGCCACCATGCCCGGTCTCGTCCTGCGGCCCGCCCCGGTGAAATGAAAAACTGAAAATTCGCACCGTGATGTTTTGTGCTTCTGCGCCCACGCCCCATAATTTCTCGGAGCCCAGCATGCTTTTATACGTGTCCATCAGCGCCGGCAGCGGGATCGGCAGCTCGACGTGGTGAAGCAGCCAGCGCAAGTTCTTGAGCGCATACGGCACGCTTTGCAGGAAGTGCGCTTTGCGCTCATAGAAGCCGCGAAAGCCATAAGCGCCCAAGGCCTGCATGATGCGGACATAAACGTAGGCATAGTAGTGCTGCATGAAAACCTGGCGCTCCAGCTTGATGAATCCGCCAAGCGTGTCGAGATAATGGTCGAGCAATTGCTGGCGCAGCTCCGGCGGCAAATCCGCCTTGCCATCGTACAAAAGAGAAGCGATGTCGTATTGTAGGGCGCCCCGGCGTCCGCCCTGGTAATCCACAAAATAGGGCTGGCCGGCGCGCCACATGACGTTCCGTGATTGGAAGTCCCTATAGAGAAAGTAATGGCGGTCGGCGCTCAACAAGACCTTCGTCAAGCGGCCGAAATCATGTTCCAGCGCCTGTTCGTTGAAAGGGATGCCGGCGAGCCGGAGAAAGTAGTACTTGAAATAATTCAAATCCCAAGCGATGGACTGGCGATCAAAGCTCGCGCGCGGGTAGCAGACTTTGTAATTCAAATCGCTGCCGGCCTCGATCTGAAAGCGCGGTAGCACGGCCACGACTTGGCGATAGGCTTCCACCGCCGCGGGAGCAATATTCGCGCCGTCACGATGATTCGAGAGGAACTCAAACAGGGTGGTGTCCCCCAGGTCTTCTTCGAGGTAAGCGCCGCGGCTCAAATCCTCCGCATAAATTTCGGGCACCGGGAGACCGTGCCGGCGAAAATGCCTGGAGAATTCGAGGAAGGCAACATTCTCTTCGCGAACGTCATACAAAATACCAATGGCGGTGGATTCTTCGCTGGCTAGCCGGATAATTTTACGCCCCGAACCGCCGAGCTGGACCTGCAAGGGCTGTACCCGCCCGACGGGTGAGTGAAAATGTTGCTCAAAAAGTTCTTTGAGAACGTCCATGGAGTATGATTTCCTGCGCAAGTCCACAGCCATGCCGAAGCCCGGCGGGAACCATCGCCCGAGCCTGAACACCCGTGCAAGTGACTGAAAAGATTGGTAGCGGGGGGGAGGATCGAACTCCCGACCTAGGGATTATGAGACCCTCGCTCTACCACTGAGCTACCCCGCCTCGGTGTTTTCGGCCGCATGGGCGCGCAACACCACTATAAATCATACTAGGGCACGGGGGCGCAAGAGGTCAAGAATGGGTAGTGGGTCAATTTGATTTGCTGTAGCGGCGGTCTCCGACCGCCGGCTTTTTGATTCAGTAGATTGCGGCGGTCGGAGAGCGGCGGTCGGAGACCGCCGCTACAGCAAATTGACCCACTGCCCAAGAATGGGTACTGTCCTAATTCGAGATGTACCGCCGGGCTAAAGCCCGGCGCTACGAAGTGCTAGCCCAGCTTCCACGGGGGAATCCATAGTTCCTCGGGAGGCGTCAACATCCGGCGCCAGTCCATCGTGTTCGACCCCGAAAAAGGCCATTCTTCCGGTCTCTGGCACAATCCTTTGCGCACTGGGTTCATCCAGATATAGTAAGCGACGGCTTCCCATCTTTCGTCCGATCTCAGAATATGATCGTAGGGCTTGTGCTGCCAAAGACGCGCGCCGCATCTCTGCTTAAAGGCGAACCCGGATTTCTGTTTGAATCCATTGATGAATGCCAGACAGTCGGATGACTCATGTGTTCCACTGACCAATAAATGAAAGTGGTCTGGCATGAAGCAGTACGCCTGGATTGCGAAGTGCTTGCTGTCAGCACCTTCATTTAGCAATGCCATGTGGTCGCCAACCAACGCCGCGTCCCGAAGCCGCGGAATGCGTCCCTCCACGCATGTGGTGAGGAAGTACCATTGTTGCCCGAAATAGTGGGATCGGGGAAGCCGAATGTTCTTGCGTCGGAATTCCATCGGTGTCCTTTCCACCGGACCGCCCGTTCGGGCCACAGGGTTTCGTAGCGCCGGGCTTTAGCCCGGCACCTCTCCTGATAATAGCAGTGCCGGGCTAAAGCCCGGCGCTACGTTCTCGACGACAGGTGCCAGGCTGAAGACGGCCGGTGCCGGGCCGTCTTGAAAACGACCGGACTATATTCGCGAAGAATGACGCCAAAATCTTCCATGGTCTGCTTGGCCAGCTCAATGCGGTCAACAATGAAGAGTACGCGCTCGGGATTGCGGGTGGCGAGAAAACGTCGAATGAGAGCTGCACACAATAATGTTTTGCCGGTCCCCGTAGCCATCTCCAGAAGGAACTTGCGGCGGCCTTCGCGGTCAAATTGCTTGGAAACCTCGTCCATCGCGCGGATTTGGAATCCCCAAAGCTTGATGTCAGGCTTGAAGGGCTTCACATAGTTAGGCGTGACAACCTCAGTCATCAGTGGCCGGGGTGGCTGGAGGTTCTTCAGCCGGATGCGTTCGAGGTCTTTGGGTGATGGGAGCCGCTCGATGCGATAGGCGTCCTGGTGATCGGCGCGGGCGCTCACTTGCAAGCATCGCCTTCCTCTGTCACCATGAGCCTTTACCTTGTGATGCCGCCACTCCGTGGCTAAAATTCCCCCTCACTCCTCTCACCATATCCGCCCAACCCAGGGTATAATGTCGCCATCTTTGAAAGGAGTCTGCCCTCATGCCTAATGATTCGGAACTGAATCGCCGCGAATTCCTGAAGTCTACCGCGCGTAGCGGCGTCGGGCTTGCCGCGCTCGGCGGCCTCAGCTTTTTTCCCAATCCCCAGCGGATCTTCGGAGCGAACGACCGGGTGCGCGTGGCGGTGATCGGCCTGCACGGGCAAGGCTGGGTGCATGTGCGTGAGTATGCCAAGATGCCCAACGTCGAAATTGCTGCGGTCTGCGATGTCGATGAGAACGTGACGCGCCAGCGCCTTGCGGAGATGGAAAAGATGGGGCTGAAGAAGCCCGCCACCTTCGTCGACCTGCGCAAGCTGCTGGAAGACAAGTCCATCGACGCGATTTCCATTGCCACGCCCAACCATTGGCACTCGCTCATGGCCATTTGGGGCTGTCAGGCCGGCAAGGATGTTTACGTTGAGAAGCCCATGTGCCACAACTGGTGGGAAGGCCGCCAGTTGCTGCGCGCCGTGGAGAAATACGATCGCATCGCCCAGCACGGCACCAACAGCCGCTCCGGAACCGCCATCATCGAGGGCATGCAAAAGATGCGCGAAGGTCTGATCGGCGACGTCTATCTCTCGCGCGGCCTCTGCTTCAAATGGCGCGACACCATCGGCCATGCGCCGGTGGAACCCGTGCCCGCGGGCGTCAACTACGACCTCTGGACCGGCCCCGCCCCGCTCAAGCCTTTCACCAAGAACCGGTTTCACTACAACTGGCATTGGATCTGGGATACCGGGAACGGTGACTTCGGCAACCAGGGCATTCATGAACTCGATGTCGCGCGCTGGGGATTGGATGTCAAGTTTCCCAACCGCATCTCGGCCATCGGGGCGCACGTCATGTTTGACGACGATCAGCAGACGCCCAACGTCCTGAACGTTGCCTACGAGTTCGATTTGCCGCGTGGAAAAAGGCGGCTCTTGGAATTTGAAGTACGCCACTGGATTACCAACCACGAAGCCGACATTGGCTTGCCCGCCTTCGGCGGCGGCGATGTCCCAGCCGCGCTCGGAAACGCCCAGGAGAAAAAGAAGCCCAAGGGACCCCAGAACACAGTTGGAAATATTTTCTATGGCTCGAACGGCTATTTAGCCTTTAACGGCTACGACAGTTACAAGTCGTGGATCGGCGAAAGCCAGGAACCCGGACCGTGTTCCACCGCCCGAGGCAACAATTGGGCCAATTTCATTGACTGCGTGGTGAGCCGCAAGAAGGAACACTTGAACGCGCCCATCCTGGAGGGCTACATCTCCTGCACGCTGTTGCACCTGGGCAACGCCTCTTATCGCGTGGGCCGCACACTGCAGTTTGATCCGGAAAAGCAGGAAGTGATCGGCGACGAGGAAGCCAGCAACATCCTGCGCGATGGCGATCGCGGTTACCGCAAGCCTTACGTCGTGCCGGAAAAAGTCTAAGAGTGGCCCACCGGCCGGCGATAATCCCGGAACCCTGGGCCATGCCGTTTTCTTTTCCGGCGCCGCCCTTTTCTGTGGGGAAGGAAGGCGCTGAGAGGAGGGGATGTCTTGCCCGGTTTTAGCCGGGAAGGTCGATCTTGTTACACGCAATCTTTCCAGGCGGGGAGCGGAGGTGTGCAGCCTGGCTTCCCCAGACGTCTTGACATCCTCGCTCCGTCCACCTATTCTGGTTCTTTCAAGGGCACTCGAAACCTTTTCGCTTAGCCATTAAATCCTTACTGCCCAGAGGCCGTCATGAGTCTCCTCAAGATTGCCAGTGTACCTCCCGCCGCGGTAGCGCCCGACGCGACGGTGCTCGAGGCCGTGGAAGTGATGGCTGAGCACGGCGTGGGGGCGGTCGCCGTGGTCGAGAATGGCCAGTTGCGCGGCATCTTCACGGAGCGCGACGTCATGATGCGGGTCGTCCTGCGCCATCGCAGTCCGCAGGATACACGCGTGGGTGAGGTGATGACCTCTCCCGCCGAAACCATTACCGATGAGACCGCCGAGGAAGACGCGCTCGTGCATATGGTGGAGCGCCATGTGCGGCACTTGCCCATTGTCAGCCGGAACGGCCAGGTCAGTGGGATGCTCTCCATTCGCAACCTGCTCGAGTATCGCGTGGACGAACTGGCACGTGAACTCCACTCCCTCGACCAGTACCTCTCGAACGACGGTCCCGGCGGGTGAGTATGGAAAAATCAAGGGGTCCAAGGGGTTTGGAAAGACTTTGCTAAGGGTTTTCCACCCTTGTCGCGGCGACTCCCCGCGGGCCGGCTTCGCGGTACGCTTCCAGGATATCCCCAAGGGTCACCACGCCTTCCAGTTTGCGAAAGTCGGCGCGATTCACCACCGGCAGCAGGGGCCAATCCCCCATGCGGCGTAAGGCCTCGTCCAGTCCCTGATCGGGGTGGAGATGCGGTAGCGTGACTTCCGGAAGCAGCCCGCCCAGGGATGGGGCGGCGTCCAGCTCCGCTGCCCGGCGGCGCAACTCTTGCTTGGTAATCCCACGCCACCTTCCCGTGCCATCCTCAACCAGGATGAAGATTTCCGAGGAAGCGACGGCGAGCGCGAGCGCCACTTTGAGGGGAGTATCTGTCTTCAGGACCGCGCCCTGATAAGCTCGCATGGCATCTTCCACGCGCACAGCGATCTCCTCCCGACGCTCCTCCATCGAGGGCAGATCCATACCATCCTGCCGGGAGAGGAGATCGAAGAGCGGCGTAGGTTGATAGTGGCGAGAGATGAGGTAGGCAATGGTATTGGAAATCATCACGGGAAGGATGATGGAATAGTTGCCACTGACCTCCAGCACCATGAACACCGAGGTCAAGGGCACGCGCAGGAATCCCGCGAACAAGGTCCCCATGCCCACCAGCGCATAAGCGCCCACCCCTCCCGTGAGCCAGGGAAAGAAATGATGTTCGATGCTGCCCACGGCGCCACCGATCATGGCACCGATGAACAGGGTGGGCGCGAACATACCGCCCGGCGTACCGCTGACGAAGGATAGGCTGGTGGCAAGGATTTTGAACGCCGCCAACAGCGCCAGCATTTGACGTGTGAACTGGTCATGCATCGCCTGGTCGATGAAGTCATAGCCTGCGCCCATCACTTGCGGAAGCCCCAGGCCGATCACTCCAATCAGTAGCCCTGCCAACGCAGGCTGAAAGTATTGGCTCCAGCGCGGGAGAGCTTTTAGCCGTGGCCGCACGGAACCGATGAGCTTCACAAAGACCAGCGAGGAGATACCCCCGATAACCCCCAGGGCTGCATACGCCAGCAATTCGGCAGGATGAACCAGGTGGTATTCAGGAACCCGAAACAGCGGTTGGTCACCCATAAACAAGCGCAACACCACCACGCTCGAGACCGCCGCAAGCACTACCGCCCCCAGCACCCCCGCCGTCCATTTCCCGATCACCTCTTCGATTACGAACAAGACCGCGGAAATGGGCGCATTAAAGGCCGCCGCCAAGCCCGCAGCCGCACCCACGGGCGCGATCAGCCGCACTTTCTCGCGCGACAACCGCAGCCGCCGTCCCAGCGCTGAGGCGATCCCGGCGCCCATTTGCAGTGAGGGGTCCTCCGGCCCCAGTGACTGCCCGGTCCCAATGGCCAACGCGCTGCACACGAACTTGCCAATCACCGTGTTGAAAGGAATATAGCCATCGTAAATGTACACGGCCGCCTTGGTCTGGTTGACGCCGCTGCCGCGCACGCGCGGGAAGAATTTGATCACGAGGTATGCAACGACCAAGCCCCCCAAAGTGGGCACCAGCAGGGTACGGGCCGGGGGTGGGGTGAGAGCAGAACCGAAAAAGCTCAGGCGCGTCCAGTCGATGGCGACCCGGAACAGGACGACGGACAGGCCGGAAAAAAGGCCGATGACCACGGCCAGCAAAAGGAAAAGCTGTGGTTCGCGCAGCCGCTCGCCCACGGGCTCCGAAACGATCCGCTTGCGCATTTTGGCCCAGGCCGCGCGCGTCCCGGAAGGACTACCGCCGACGGGCCAAGGTGGTGTGGCCGGACCTCCACTCACGGCCGTGCTCCTTCCTGCTCGCGCGCAATCAGCAGCAGCGCCCGGTCCAAGCCCTGCGGCTCGCCACACGCTTGGGAGGCCGCTTTTTCAATTTCGAAGACCAAATCCATGGTGGTGGAGAGTAATTCCGAATCACGACTGAGACTGCGTTGCAGCACACGGGGCCGGAACGTGGTGGCCTCCGCGTAAAGCGTTGGGAGTGAGCCACTGTCCGCAGCCTTCAAATCGATCCCCCGCTCGGCGGCGCAGGCTTCGAGGCGCGCCATCGCCTGGTCAAAGTCCTGACTCGCCCGCCGCGCCCGCTCCTGCTCCCCCAGCCAGCGGATGAAAGGATCGAGATCCAAGACGGCCCGCGCGGTGTCGCGCATCGCCGCCGCCTGCGTCAAATGCGGGTCCTGCCGTAAAGCTTGATCCAGGTAGAGTTCGGCGCGCGCATATTCGCCGGTTTGAAAATAACATTCTCCCGCTCCCGCCAACGCCGGCGCCCAGTGCGGTTTCGCGGTCAGCGCCTGGCGAAAGAGTCTCAACGCGTCATCGTACCCACCTGCTTTCATGAGCAGTGCGCCGACCTGGGTCTGCAGTTCCGCATTGGGAGGCAGATTGGCGGCTACCCCGATCAACTCCGCGCGCGCCGCGGCCTTCTGATCCGAGTCGAGCAGGAATTTCACCAACTCCAGCCTCACCGCCCGGCGCTGGACCGCCGGATCGCCTTCCCACTCGCTGTAAACCGCGTCATGGAAATACCGCACGGCCTCCGGGATCGCATGCTCGCGCACCGCCAATCGCGCCAGTTCCAGGTTCACGAGGCCATTCCCGGGATCACGTTCCCGGAGATTCAGCAGGTAAATGCGCGCCTCCTGAACGCGCCCCGTGGCCACGAGCGCCTGGGCCAGCCTCAGTTGATAAAGGGGATTGTCGCGCGAGTATGCCAGCGCGTTGCGGATATCCGAAAGAGCCTCCCTGGCGTGCCCAGCCTTGAGAGCCTGATCACCCTGGCTGTACCAATCCTGTGCCAGGCCCCTTTCCACCCCGTGATACCTCCCGACGGTAAAGCCGGTGACGACGAACAGAAGGATTAAAAGCACGAACACACCGCCCAGGAAGGTGTCGCGCCGCAGCGACGAAAAAAAGCCACGGCGCTCCGAGCAGAAAGGGCATTCTTCGCTATCCCAGGGAGTCATATGTCCGCAGTATGGGCAGCGTCTTTCAGCTTCCATCCGATGTCATCCTCACTTCGTAGTCTTGAACCTTAACAGAATACCCCAAGTTCTCACTCTTCCCCCTCACCCGTAAAGAAAAAAATGGGCGCGGGAAAAGATCGATATACCATAATGTGACCTACTCCCTGCGAGCCTGCGCGGATTGAATCTTCCTTCGTGCTAACCTTATCTGCTATGCGCAAGCGAGCGCCCGCACCACCGGACGTGGTGTTGACGATCGGTCATTCGACCCGGCCGCTCGAGACCTTCGCAGAACTGCTCAAAGCGCATGGGGTCAAGCGCCTGGTGGACGTGCGCACCGTGCCGCGTTCGCGCCACAATCCGCAATTCAACAAGGAATCCTTGCCGGCATCCCTGGCCGCGGCGGGAATCCAGTACGTGCACATGCCAGGACTGGGAGGCCTGCGCCGCGCGCGCCGTGATTCTGCGAACACCGGCTGGCGGAACGTCAGCTTGCGCGGCTATGCCGACTACATGCAGACACCGGAGTTCGAAGACAATCTGGAAAAGCTCATCGATCTCGCACGACGACGGCGCCTCGCGATCATGTGCGCGGAGGCCGTGCCCTGGCGTTGCCATCGCTCGCTGATTGCCGACGCCCTTACGGTGCGCGGCGTCCAGGTCGAACACATCTCCAGCGCCGGACGCCGCAACCCGCATACGCTCACACCCTGGGCACGCATAGAGGGCCGGCACATCACCTACCCTCCTGAATCTCTTCCCCTGAATTTTGAATCCAATCAGTAGGAGGGGGGAAGCCTCATCAATCCTCGTTACGACGCCGTATATCCCCTGGCATTTAAATTCACAAGTAGTAAACATGACAAAACGTCTGACAACTATCATGACTACAAAAACCATTTTTGTGATAGCGCGCTCCTCCGAAAAATGGTATGGTCTACCTGCAGTTTGTTGTTGTAATTCCCTCAAGTCTCGCAAAGCGAACCAAGTGCTTCGAGCAGTACCACGATTTTGCGATACCAGGTATTACAGTGGGCCGTCGGAGGCATTCCCGCCGTTGGCATCTCTACAAATTGCCAAATCACAGACACTAAGGTGCTTCCAGAATGAAGGAACAAGGAACAGTCAAGTGGTTCAACGCGGCTAAAGGCTACGGGTTCATTCAGCGTGAAAGTGGCGAAGATGTATTCGTACACTTCTCGGCCATCATGGGCGACGGATACCGCTCACTCGAAGAGGGCGCCCGGGTAAGCTTTGAAGTGAAGAAGGGTCCAAAGGGATTGCAGGCGGCGAACGTCGAGCGGGTTTAGTCCCCGCAGGGGCGGGTTGCTCGACTTCTGGGCGGAAAGATCTCCTCCGGGAATCATCGCTGGCGGAGGAGGGCCGCCTGCCAGCAGCACAGATATCTTCTGGGGCCAAGCGAATCGATTCGCGTCGGGCAGAGGGTGAATTATGCTGTCCGGGCCCTGCTCGCCTCTGAATCTTCAGGGCATTCATAGATCGACAGGCTATAAACGCAACCCCGGGCTTTGCCCGGGCCGACACTTTTGGGAGTGATATGTCTGAACTCAGCGTGTTAGAGCCGCCCTCTCGGGCGGTCCCCGTTCGCGACCAGTTCGTCCCCGTCAAGGCCGCCTTTCTCGTGGCGATGCACCTTGGCGTCATCGCGGTTTTCTGGCAGACCACCTGGGCAGCGATTGGCGTCTGCATCTTTTTGCACGCGGTGTTCGGGGGGCTGGGAATCTGTGTCGGCTATCACCGCCTGCTCACGCACCGTTCCTTCAAATGTCCCAAAGCCGTGGAATACGCGCTGGCTCTACTGGGAACGCTAACCATGGAAGGCGGCCCCGTCGACTGGGTTGCTCACCATCGGCAGCACCACCAGTACTCCGACGAAGAGGGTGACCCACACAGCGCTCGCGACGGCTTCTTCTGGAGCCATGTCCTGTGGATGATGTGGACCCCCAATGAAAAAGACGGGCAGGAACTCACCGAGCGTTACACCCCAGACCTGCTCCGCCAACCCTTTTATCACCTCCTGGGCCGTTATTACCTGGCACTCTCCGCGGTGCTGGGCGTCGTGTTGTACCTGATCGGCGGCTGGCCGTTTGTCGTTTGGGGAATGTGTGTCCGGCTCGTCGTCACCTACCACAGCACCTGGTTTGTGAACTCCGCCAGCCACACTTTTGGATACCGGAATTTTGAGGTTTCCGACCTCTCCACCAATTGCTGGTGGGTGGCCCTGATCACTTACGGCGAGGGGTGGCACAATAACCACCATATGTTTCCCACTTCCGCTCGCCACGGGCTGCGACCCTGGGAAATCGACCTTTCCTATGCTTTTATACGCCTGCTGAAATCCGTAGGGCTGGCCTGGGACGTGCGCACGCCACCTGCGGAGAAACTCAAATTCGATTCCCGCCGCGCGGCCGCCTAAAAACCGGCCGATTCCGTCAGAACCTTCGCAGTTTATAATATACTGCCAGGCTTCAAGCCCGGGCTGGCGGGGGAGGACTGCCTGCAGAGCAGGGTCACACAAGGAGCTAATCCATGCTGCGACGATATTTGCTGGTGCTCGTGGCGTTTTCAACTCTTTCCACTTTTGCCGGCGATGGGTCTGGCAAGCGATGGTGGTCCTATGTCGAGTATCTGGCCAGCGACAAGCTGGAAGGACGGCAGACGGGTAGCGAGGGCCATCGCCTCGCCGCCCAATTCGTCGCCGTACATTTCAAGCAGGATGACCTGACGCCGGCCGGGACTCAGGGCTACTTCCAGCCCGTCAAGTTCTACTCCTGCGCGATCGTGGAGAAGGAATCAAGCCTGGCCCTGGTCCGAGGAGGCAACACGGAACCCCTCCGCCTCGGGGAAGACGCCATCATCCGCGCCGCCGTGCCTCCCGCGCCATCCCTCCATGCGGCTCTGACCTTCGTGGGTTTTGGCTTAAGTGTCCCGGAGCTGAAGTATGACGATTTCGCGGGCCAAGATGTCCGCGGGAAGATCGCGGTGTACATCACCGGTGGTCCGTCCTCCATTCCCAATGCGTTACGAGCCCACGCGCAGTCCGCCGGGGAACGCTGGCGCGCGCTGCACCGCGCGGGCGCCATTGGCGTTATCTCGATCTACAATCCGCACCACATGGATATCCCCTGGTCACGCGCCATGGTGCTCAGGTTTCTTCCCACTCTCCGGTTGGCCGATCCGGCCTTGGATGAATTGCCGGGCGATCAACTGGGGATTGGATTCAATCCCGCCGAGGCGGAGAAGTTGTTTCGAGGCTCTGGGCATACCTTTGCGGAATTGATTGAGATCGCCCAGCGTGGCGACCAGTTGCCGCGCTTCCCCCTGGCGGTCTCGATCGAAGAACGTGCGAAGTTCACCCAACAGGAAGTCACTTCCCAAAATATCATGGGGATTCTCCCGGGATCCGACCCTGCGCTCAGAAAGGAATATGTGGTCATCTCCGCGCACGTCGACCATCTGGGCGTCGGGGAACCCATCAATGGCGACCGGATTTATAACGGCGCCATGGATAACGCGGCGGGCGTGGCAACGGTACTCGACGTTGCTGACGCGCTGCATGCGTCCGGCGCCAAAACCCGCCGGTCGTTGCTCTTCCTAGTGGTGACCGGGGAAGAGGCAGGCCTTCTCGGCTCGCGATACTTCACCGTGCATCCCACCGTTCCCCTCCCGCAAGTCATCGGTGACTTGAACATTGACATGTTCCTTCCCATCTTCCCTTTGCGACGGCTGACCGTGCGTGGCCTGGAGGAGTCCGACCTGGGGTCGCTTTTGAAAAACGTGGCAGCGGCGGAGGGGGTTGAAGTGCAGCCCGACCCCGCTCCCGAGCGCAACTCCTTCATCCGCAGCGATCAATACAGCTTCATCAAGAAAGGCATTCCTTCCATCTTCTTTTCGTTCGGGTACGCCAAAGGCTCGCCGGAGGAGGCTGCCTTCCAGCAGTGGATCACCAATCGCTATCACGCGCCTTCGGATGATATCCAGCAACCCGTGGACTTGCCCGCCGCCGCCCAGTACAACAAAATCGTCCTGCGGCTCGCCGAGGCGATGGCCGATGGCGATAAGCGCCCGCAATGGAATCCCGACTCTTTCTTCCGAAGGTATGCAAAATAAGGGGGGGAATCGGTTAGGGGAGGTACGGCCCATCACCGGCAAGTGCCACCGCACCCACAATCAGTTAGTCAACCCCGTTGGAGTTGAGCAATTCGATAAACGCGCGCCAATCTTTCGGAAGCTGCATCGCCCTCCTTGTGCGCCAGAGCCCGAAGCTCGAACAGAATCTCCAGCCGCGCGGCCGGCGAAAGCTTGCGGTAGTACTCATGCGTGGCCCCTTCGGCCTCGCGGAAACTCCGGAACTTGGCAACGGCGGGACGCATGCCTCTATTTTACAAGCTGGCGCTCAGAAATCCTATGATTGAAGACTATGGGGCTTGACGGAGTATAGTATAGGGGGGTATAGTACATCCGCCTGGGAGGTTCGATGGCTCACACAACAAGGGACAGGGAGAAGCTTCTGGTCCGCGTCCGGCGAATTCGCGGACAAGTGGAAGCGATTGAACGCACTCTCGGTGAGGAGCACGAATGTGCCGACCTGCTGCAGTTGGTGGCGGCCTGCCGAGGAGCACTGAATGGCTTGATGTCCGAGCTCATGGAGGGCCACATCCGGAGTCACGTACTCAATGGCAGGCAAAAACCCACTTCCGAACAGCTCGTCGCCGCCGACGAGGTGATCGCCATGGTCAAGTCTTACTTGAAATGACCCGCCCCCCCGTTGAAAGGAGAGTGAAATGGGAACTTCTCAAATGTCCGAAAAAATCCTTGCCAAGGATCCCCCGCCCAACCTAGGCCGGAACCCCTTTCAGGCGAAAGAACCCAAGGAGTGCCCGGAACATGGCGAAGATGGGCACGGATTCGATAGGGTCGATCTCGCGCGTATTGCCTTTGTGGCGCTGGCTGCTGCTGCCGTCTGGTTTCGCGTGTGGGAGCCCTTTCCACGCATCAGCGTGATTGGTATCGCGGCCGCGCTGATCGGCGGGTATCCCATTTTCAAGGAGGCCATCGAGAACATTTTCGAGCGAAAGATGACGATGGAACTCTCGATGACCATTGCCCTTCTCGCGGCATTAGCCATCCGGGAGTTCTTTACGGCACTGGTGATCACCGGCTTCGTACTGGCCGCCGAGGTACTGGAAGGCCTAACCGTTGGCCGGGGCCGGCGTGCCATCCAGGACTTGCTCGATTTCCTCCCCAGAACCGTCCTTGTCCGGCGTGATGGTCAAGAAATTGAAATAGCTGCCGGCCAGGTTCAAGCCGGTGAAACGGTCATTGTAAAGCCAGGCGGGCACATACCCGTTGATGGCCTGGTGCTGGGCGGACGTTCATTTGTGGAACAGGGGGCGATTACCGGTGAGGCGATGCCGGTTGAAAAGGCGGCGGGAGATTTCGTCTACGCGGGAACCATTAACCAGTCGGGCGCTCTTGAAATCGAAGCGCAAAAGCTGGGTCGTGATACCACATTCGGAAGGATCATTGAAGCCGTGGAACGAGCCGAGAAGTCGCGGGCTCCGATCCAGAAAACGGCGGACCGCCTGGCCGGCTACCTGGTGTATTTTGCGCTGGGGGCGGCGGCTCTGACCTTCATCGTTACTCACAACGCCCGATCGACGATTTCGGTGGTCATCGTTGCCGGAGCCTGTGGCATCGCGGCGGGAACACCCTTGGCCATTCTCGGCGCCATCGGTCGCGCCGCTCATCACGGGGCGATTATTAAGGGGGGACTCTACCTGGAAGCGCTGGCCGCCGTGGACACCGTGCTCTTGGACAAGACCGGCACCTTGACGTTCGGAACTCCCCAGATTCGGGAGGTCGTCTCGGCCGACGGTTTCACGGCGCCTCAGATCATCGCTGCGGCCAGCATTGCCGAGCGCAAATCCGAACACCCTCTCGCCAAAGCGGTTATGGTGAGGGCTGCCGAGCTTGCCGTCCCTGTCGTGGAGCCAGACGAATTCTCCTATACGCCGGGTAGGGGAGTCAGAGCGACGTCCCGCGGCGAGGAGATTCTTGTCGGCAGCCGGGTGCTTTTGACGGAGCGGGGAGTGAGAGGCGTCCCGTCCATCAATGGCGATGGCCTGGGCGGCGTCTCAGAAGTCTATGTCGCTCGCGGGGGACAAGTCCTGGGAAGCATCCGCATCGCGGATATTTTGCGTCCCGAAGCGAAGCAGGCGGTTCGGGCGATGAGGCGCATGGGCTTGAGAACCGTTCTGCTGAGTGGAGACACGCAAGCCGTCACCACTGCCGTGGGGCGGAATCTCGGCGTGGATGAAATGGTGGGAGAACTCCTGCCGGATCAGAAGGCGCATTGGGTTAGAGAACTGCGCGCGAAACAGCGTAAAGTCGCCATGGTCGGGGACGGCATCAATGACGCTCCCGCCTTGGTCGAGGCCGATGTGGGAATTGCCATGGGATCGGGGACGGATGTCGCCCGGGAGAGCGCGGATATCATTTTGATAGGAAATGATCTTTCCAAGTTCGTCGAAACACTGCGGATCGCTCGCCGTTGTCGTGGCATCATCATGCAGAATTTTGCCGGAACCTTGGCAGTGGACAGTGTGGGAGTTGGAATGGCCGCCTTCGGATTTCTGAATCCGCTACTGGCGGCCCTTATTCATGTGGTCTCAGAGTTGGCCTTTATTCTGAATTCCACAAGGCTGCTGCCCGGTGCACTGGCCAGCGTCCCCTCGCAAAGGAGGCAAACATGAAGATCCGAGTCCTAGTTTTATGCTGCGCACTCACGGCCCTTTGTGGTTTGGGTGTCGCGCAGAAGACTGACGTCGCGACGGTCCAGGTCCCGCATACTTCGGCGACTTCAGGTAAAGAGATGTATCTGGCATATTGCGCGACGTGTCACGGGAAAGAGGGAAAGGGTGATGGGCCTACCGCCAGTGCCCTGAAGGTTCCTCCTGCGGACCTGACAACTCTTTCGAAAAGGAACCACGGCGAATTCCCCTCGGCGCGCGTTATCAACTTATTGAACGGATCCAACGCCGTGGCAGCGCACGGCTCCCAAGAAATGCCTGTGTGGGGTCCGATTTTCTTGGCCATGGACCATCAACACGCGTCGACAGTGCGTTTACGTATAGCCAACCTCGCTGATTACATTAAGTCTTTACAGCAGAAGCAAACCCCGGGGGCTCTACATTGAAAGCGCACTGCGATTACCCGCTTAAAACCAAGCGACTAGTGGTCGGGCAAGTTACGATCTGCCGAGGCTGTTGTTGTGGCAATACAGACCGGGGTTGCCGGAAGTTCCGGTTGAATGGCTTAAGACGGAATGGCGGAAGCGGGGGCTGCTGAAGCGAGTTCAATTGACCATCAGTGGCTGTGTGGGGCCCTGCGACGTGCCGAAGGTGGTGGTCATTACCAGCTCGTCTGGAACCGAGTGGATAGGGAACATTTCAACCTTTGAGCAATATCGCAGCCTGCTGGAATGGGCGGTCCGGTGCAGGGATGCAGGTGAGATGTTAGGGAGAGGCCCATGCACGTGTATTTGGTGGAGTGGGAATGCGTCAGTTGCGGACACCCACACTCATTCCGGCACGGCGTCAACGAAAACGACGGCTGGCCGAACAAGTTTGAATTGACTTGCGAGAACCCCGACTGCGGCCAGGAGCAGGACGTGCCGTTCCGTGCCTGCACGGTCACGCTTACGGACGAGGCTTAGCCCGACAATCACCGAGAGTCATCGCAGCGTTGGGCGCCCTCCCCGTCGCCGGATCACTCAAACTCACGAAGATCGATTCCCTCCAGTTCCGGATCATACGTCTGGTTGGAGGCGAGTAATTCGTCCCACGTGGTTTCCCTGCCTGTGTAGGCCGCGGTGCGTCCCAGAATGGCAGTCAGCGCGGACTCGGCTCCCGTGGCCGCTTGGTTGTGAAACTTTCCGCTCGTGATACTGTTAACGAAAGCCTTTTCCTTTTCCGAATCGGCGTGTTCGAGAGCGCTATGGAAAACTCCGGCGACTCGCTCCGCGGCGGCTTCGGTGCCTTGCTCGTAGATATTTGCGTGCCCGCGACGCGGTGAGGTGGGCCCCACGCTGCCTTCCCACTCCCAGGGTTCATCGCCGTAGAGTCCCACGATGCCCTCGTAATGCAGCTCGGCCACGCCTTTCGATCCGAACATGCGGATTCCGGCATCGAAGAGCGCCTTGCCGCCCTGGAAGGAATTGAGGTTGACGTGTACATCCCGGGGGTAAGTGTAGGTGACGTCGAAGTGGTCCCAGCAGTCTCCGAAATCCTCGCGAACCTTTCTGCCGCCCGTGCCGATGGCTTTGAGCGGATGGGCCTCCAGCATCCAATTGCACAGGTCGAGAAGGTGAATGTTTTGGTCCACGATGATGTCACCGCCGATGACGCGGTCCCAAAAGAAGTTGCGAATGCGTAATTCGAGCGGGGAGGCGTTGGGGTGCGGGGGGTAGAAGACGCCGGTGGAGTGAAAGGCCGCTGCGCCGCAGGCGATTTTGCCCAAGCCTCCGGCGTGGATGCGGCGTATAAGTTCGATGTAGGGCGGCACACTGCGAAGCTGGAAACCGATGTCGAGGCTGAAGCGCTCGCGAACCTGTTCCCCAATGTGCATCACGCGTTTGCAACCGCTCACATCCACCGCCACGGGCTTCTCGCAGTAAATATGCTTGCCGGTACTCGCGGCGGCCTCCAGGTGCTGAGGGTGAAAGATGTCGGGGGTGGAGATATGAACCAGGTCGATCTCCGGGCAGTTTGCCAGCTCCTGATAAGCCTTTGGCCCGCGAAACATGAGCTTGGGATCAATCCCCACGTAACCCTTTTTCGCCGCCAGATCGTCAAAGTGTTGCTTGCCTTTTTCCAACTGATCCTGAAAGAGGTCCGCAAGCGCGACCACGCGCACGTTGGTATTATTCGCAAAAGAGGTGGCGACGTACGTCCCACGGTTTCCGCACCCGAGCAACCCGAGCCGTATTGCTGAGTTGGCTGCGGTGCCGCGCACGAGTTGCGGTCTGACGATGAGTAGTCCCGCGGCGCCGGTTGCGCCTAGAAATTGCCGCCTGCCGATTCCTTGATTAGGTGCTGTCATGGTTCCTCGTCCTGGGTTTATGGAGAATGTTCTATTACGACACGTTTCTTCCTGAGCAGGATTTCCACAAGTAAACGCCCTTAGGTATACCGCACCCATCGCAGCAATTCCACCAGCGACGGCCGTTTCCCGTACATCAGAATACCCACGCGGTAGATTCTTGCGGACAGTTGCACGACGCCCACGGTTGTCGCCACGCAGATGGCCAGGGAAAGGGCGATTTGCCAGAAGGGCGGGGTTTGCACCATGATCCGAAAGTCCATCAGGATGGGACTGGAGAAAGGAAACATGCTCAAGGCCACCGCCAGCGGCGAGTTGGGCGCCCGCTGAATGATAGGAAAGAGAACAATACAAGCAACGAGGACCAGGGTGACAGGCATCTGCACCTGCTGCAAGTCTTCATCGCTAGACACCATGGAACCTATAGCCGCATAAAGCGAGGCATAGAGGAAATATCCCACCAGAAAGAAGATGAGCGGATAGACCAGATACGAGACGGGCAAATGGAAGCTGGGCGCGGCCGCACCGGGGAAGAACGCCGAGCCCACGGCGGCGCCATAGGCGGAGACGAGAGCGGCGGTACACACCCAGATGAGGTACTGCGTCAAAGCCACCCCGGCGACACCCAGGATTTTCCCGGTTAAGAGATAGAAGGGTTTGATGGAGGAAGCCAGGATCTCGACGATGCGGGTGGTCTTCTCTTCCAGCACGGAGCGCATGGTCATGACCCCATAGACCACGAGCGTAATGTACAGGATCATGACAATGGATAGTTGCACCATAAAGCTCTGATCGGTCTCCTCGGATTCGCCGGTTTTGGTGACCTTTACCAGAGTGAGCTCCACCCCGCGCATGACGCCGCTCAGATTGTCGATGTGAACGCCGCGATCGCTGAGCCGGCGCTCGATGATCGCGTTGTTCACGGCGCGGTTAATGGCTCGATCGGTTGGATAGTCACTGCCGGTGCGGGTATACAAGGTAGCTTCCTTGCCGCTCAGAATGTCCTTCGGCACCTCCAGAAAACCATCGAGTTGGCCGCCGCGAACCTCCTGCGTTAGTTCCTCGTGAGCCCTGGTTTCGGATGTCGGGCGATCCCAAGCGCGGACCAATTGGAAGCGTAGCTGCCCGTCCGGCAATTTTTCTTTAAGCGACAGGAGGATTTGCGGCGCAAGGCCTCCGAGATTATCCAGGATGGAAATCTTGATCGGGTGATCGGCCTTGCGGTTCGCCAGGGCTAGGGTGAAAGCAAAGATCCCCACGCTAAAGAGCGGAAGTCCCACCGTGCTGATGAGGAATCCTTTGGTGCGGATACGCGTCAGATATTCGCGCTTGAAGACCAACCAGATTTTACGCATGCTCCTCCGACACCTTGGCGATGAAGATATCGTGCAGCGGCGGCTCGACCAGCTCGAAGCGCGAAATGCGCACGCCGCGCGCGAGAGCGGCCTTCAGGATCTCCTGGGGATCAGCTCCTCGCCGCAGCGTGACTTCCACCATGGCACCGTAGTGGTTGAGTTTTTCCACCAGGTCCGGCAGGTCAAGGAAATTGGCATCACCGGAATACTCGACGCGCAAAGTATTCTTGCCGTAAGACTGCTTGATGGCGCGTAAGTTACCGGCCAGGACGCTGCGCCCGCGATGGATGAGGCAAATCGTATCGCACATCATTTCCACCTGCTCCATGCGGTGGGTGGAAAGAATGATCGTGGAACCCTGTTGGCGCAGTTCCAGCATGATGTCTTTGATCAACGTCGCATTGACGGGATCGAGGCCTGCAAAGGGTTCGTCGAGGATCAGGAGCTGGGGTTGGTTAATGACCGCCGCGATGAATTGCACCTTCTGCTGCATCCCTTTGGAAAGATCGTTGATCTTCTTTTCCGCCCAGGCGCCGAGTTCCAAGCGCTCGAGCCAGATGTGAACCCGCTTTGCCGCTTCGGCTTCCTTCAATCCCTTGAGCGCGGCCAGAAAAACCAGAACCTCCCGTACCTTCATGCGCGGGTACAGGCCGCGTTCCTCCGGGAGGTATCCGATCAGATCCTGAGTCCGTTCGCTCGCCGATTCCCCTAGCACCTGGATGAATCCCTCGTCCGGGACCAGGATGTGCATGATCATCCGCAGCGAGGTGGTTTTTCCGGCGCCATTGGGCCCCAACAGGCCGAAGGCTGCGCCCGGGTCGACGCGCAGGCTGAGGTTGTCTACCGCGACGACGGAATCGAAGCGCTTCGAGACGTGTTCGAGGACAACAGCTTCCATGGCAGACTCATTTTGCCGCATCCGGGGTCCCAGTCGGGCCTGAAGCGAAGCGCTATTTGTAGCATCAAATGAACGAAGCACGCAATTCCTTGGCGCGGGAGGAGGGCCGTGCCACTCGTGCGGGCAGATGTGGTTGTACGAAACGGAGGGCATCGAGTAAGATACTTCTCCTATTTCAAATCGCGAGCGGAGACTTAACTTCCCATGCGGAATGTAGTGATAATTGGTTCGGGGTGCGCGGGTTTGACAGCGGCCATCTACGCGGCGCGCGCCAATTTGAACCCGCTGGTCATTCGCGGTCACGAAGCCGGCGGACAGTTGACCCTGACCACCCTGGTTGAGAATTTCCCGGGGTTCCCGAAAGGCGTGCAGGGGCCGGAACTGATCGAGCGGATGCATGAGCAGGCCACCGAGTTCGGGGCAGAATTCATGGAAGGTAACGTGACGCGGGTGGAGCTTTCCCAAAGGCCCTTCGTGCTTGAGGTGCACCACGAGCGGCTGGAAGCGAGGACGCTCATCATCGCTTCCGGGGCTACCGCGAAGCTCTTGGGGCTTGAATCCGAGCGCAAACTGCTGGGGCATGGGGTTTCGACGTGTGCCACTTGTGATGGCTATTTCTTCCGAGGGAAGGAAGTGGCGGTGGTCGGGGGCGGTGACACGGCGGCGGAAGACGCGCTCTTTCTGACGCGCTATGCCAACACCGTCAACATTGTCCACCGCCGTGACCAGTTGCGCGCCTCCAAAATCATGCAGGACCGGCTTCGGCGGAATGAGAAAATCAAATTCATCTGGAATTCCGTGGTAGACGATATTCTGGATGCAGACAAACGCGAAGTTTCCGGAATAATGCTCCGCAATATCAAGACAGAGGAAGGAACAATCAAGCCGGTGCACGGGGTTTTTATCGGGATCGGCCATGAGCCTAACACCAGCCTCTTCTGCGGACAACTCGATATGGACGGCCTCGGCTATCTCATCACCCACGAAGGATCGAAAACCAAAATCCCCGGCGTTTTTGCGGCCGGCGACGTCCAGGACCGTGTTTACCGGCAGGCGGTCACGGCCGCGGGATCGGGCTGCATGGCGGCGATGGACGCCGAGCGGTTTCTGGAGGCTGAACACTGAGCTGATTTTAGATCTTGGATTAAGGCCCCGCCGCCCGGCCGGATCTTCATGCCAATCCGGAATCCAAGATGCAAAATTAAGGCGTGGATGGCGCCCGCACCGGAGTCCATGTGTCCGGCATCCCGCTCATAGGATTAAATCCGAAATCTGGTTATGCTGCGTTCCTTCCTGCTCTATCTTTCCGAGCGCGAAAGCCTTAAACAGCTCCTGACCCGATTTGCGGTGGGGCGGCGTCTGGCCTCGCGGTTTATTGCCGGCGAAGAAGTCGAGGATGCTGTCCGCGCCATTCGCCAGCTCCATGCCGAGGGTTTCATGGTGACGCTCGATCATTTGGGAGAGAGCGTTCACGAGGCGGTGGAAGCGGAAGCAGCTTGCCAGGTATACGTGGAATTGCTGGATCGCCTGGCGGCGGAGAGTCTTGACTCCCATGTCTCCATCAAGCTCACGCAGTTGGGCCTGGCCATTGACGAGGCGTTGGCACGGCGACATCTGGGGCTGATCGCGGAGCGCGCGGCGGGGCACCGGAATTTCGTGCGTGTGGATATGGAGGGTTCGGCGTTCACGGAAGCCACGCTGCGGGTGTTTCGGGCCGTCGATGCCCCGCCGGACGTGGTGGGAATAGCCGTCCAGGCTTATCTTCATCGCACCGAGGCCGACGTGGAGGAACTTCTGAAGTGCGGCGCGCGCCTGCGCCTGGTGAAAGGCGCTTACCAGGAACCCCCGGAAATTGCCTTTTCCCGCAAACGGGATGTGGACCGGAATTTCCAGAAGTTGACGGAGAAGCTCCTGGGGAGCGGTGTCTATCATGCCATCGCCACGCATGACGACCGGATGATCGCGGCCACCGAGCAGTTCGCGCGCGGGCACGGCATCGGCGCTGAAAATTTCGAGTTCCAACTGCTTTTTGGCATTCGCCGCCAACTCCAGCGCGAACTCCTGAAACAAGGCTGGCGTGTGCGAGTCTATGTTCCTTATGGGCGGGAGTGGTATCCTTACTTCATGCGCCGGCTCGCCGAGCGGCCCGCCAACCTGCTCTTCCTGATGCGCAATCTGTTCAGGGCGTGACCGTTGCGGGCGACCCGCAAACCTGACATGGACCTGACTGACGCAGCCCGTGAACTCGTGCAATACCTCAAACTCCCCGAGGAGGAGATTCGCCTTGACCAGGCAGCCCTGCTGCTGGCACGGACGGAGTACCCGGCGCTCGACTTGGCGGGGCAACTTGCCCGCCTGGACGCCTTGGCCGCTCGCCTGCAGTGCGATCCCCACCACCTGCCGCATCAGAATATCTCAAGCCTGAACCACCTCCTCTATGAAGAAGAAAACTTTACAGGAAATGAGGAAGAATACGACGACCCCCGCAACAGCTATTTGAATGACGTGCTGGATCGCCAGAAGGGCATTCCCATCACCCTTTCGCTGGTTTACCAGGAAGTGGCGCGCCGGCGCGGCCTGCCCGTCGTGGCGGTGGGATTTCCCGGCCACTTTCTTGTCAAGTACGTTACGAGTTCAGGCGAAATCCTGATCGACCCTTACCATCGCGGCGCCATCATGGGCCGCCAGGACTGCGAGGAGAAGCTGAAAGCGCACTTTGGGGAAGACGCCGAGTTCCGGGTGGAGTACCTTGCCGCTTCGACCGCCAAACAGATCGTGACCCGCATGTTGAACAACCTGAAAGGTTCGTATTTTCGCCGCAAGGATTTTGCCAGGGTTCTGCTGATGATTGACCTGGGTTTGGCCCTCGCCCCCAGTTCGCGCCAAGAGATTCACGACCGCGGTATGATCTACTATCTGTTGCGGCGCTATCCCGAAGCCATGGCCGATTTTCGGGCCTACCTCGACCTATCGCCGCCCGACGACCCCCAAATCCAAGATGTGAAGGCATTGATCCATCGCATCCGGGGGATGATGAACTGAGAAAGGCAGTGACAAGTGACGAGTGACGAGCGACCGACTCCTGGATTGGTTTCTCAATTAGCACCTTTCATTGAAGCTTCGAACACACGGCGAGGCCGTCGCGAAGCGGCAGAATCGTCGTGAACAAGTCTGGAGACTTGTAGATCAGCCGGTTGAACTCCTGCACGGCGCGGGTGTGGCCGTCGCCGCGGGCTGCCGGCTGCGCCACTTGTCCGTGACGGAGAACGTTGTCGGTGATGAGAAGTCCACCCTTGCGCAGACGCGGCAAGGCCTGACGGAAAACCTCCGGATAGGCATCCTTATTGACATCGTTGAAGATCAGGTCGAATTGGCCCTTCGTCGATTTGAGCGACGCGAGCGCGTCTCCCACCAGAATGCGCACGCGCTTCGCGACACCGGCGCGCCGGAAATGGGCTTCGGCAATCTGGGCGTTTTCGGGGTTGTTATCTGTGTAATAAACTGTCCCGCCCGGACCCACGGCACGCGCCAGCCAAAGCGTGGAATAGCCGATGGCGGAGCCCAGTTCAAAAACGCGCCGGGCGCGAATCAATCTGGCCAGTTGAAAGATCACGCGCGCGCAGGCGGGGCCCACGATCGGCACATCGTGCTTCGCAGCAAATCTCTCCATCTCGCGCAGCACGGCGTCACGCGCCGGCAGGAGAGAGTACACGTACTTTTCAACTTCCTCATCCGTAATTCCAGTCATGAAAGTTCTGATGTTGTCAGCCGAGGCCGAGCCGTTTCTTGGCGGCGTCGGTCATACGGCTGGGGTCCCAGGGCGGCTCCCACACGACTTGCACCTGGGCAGACTTGACCCCAGGAATCCGCGCCACGCGCGAGCGCACGTCCTCGCTGATGAAACTGTGCGCAGGGCAACCCCGGGCGGTAAGCGTCATCACCACGTGCACTTGATCGTCGTCGATCTTCACATCGTAGATCAAACCCAGGTCCACCAGATTGACGGGGATTTCCGGGTCGTAGCAATCGTGCAGAACGTTGAACACCTGATCTCGCGTTACCATTTTCCACCTCGTGGGCGGCTTCCGGCCATCACTGATTGTAATCTTACCGCCGCCACGGCGATACTTTAAACTTGGCCCCCAGCAATCACCCGAGCTCGTGGGTCAGTTTCATCAAGGCCACTTATTGCACAGTCGTCGGAACGGACAGAGTGTGCGAGAGATTACCCATTGTGGCCTGCACCGTAACAGAGTATGCGCCGGGCGGCGTAGCGGCCTGGTTTCCAGTGCCACTCAAAGTGAGCGCCTGGGGGCTGCCGCTGGCGTTATCGGAGATGCTAAGGGAGGCGCTGCGCGACCCCGTCGCGGTCGGCTTGAAGGTTACATTGATCGTACAGTTGCCTCCTGCCGCCACACCACTGCCACACGTATTGGTCTGGGCAAAGTCTCCGGGATTCGAACCCCCAACCGTGATACTCGAAATAGTCAGCGAAGCACTGCCGGTGTCGGAGAGTGTGACGCTCTGCGCCGGGCTGGTAGTGCCTGTATTCTGCGAGCTAAAAGTGAGACGGGCGGGCGAGAGGCTGACCGCGAGCGTAGGAGTCGGAGGGGGGGGACTCCCACCCCCACCACCTCCTCCGCAGGCAACCCAGACTCCGACCACGAGGAGCGCAGTCGCAAATAATAAACTTGCGGGGCGCCGCCGCAATGCGGACGAACTGAAGACGATGGCCAGAGCCAGCAACCCGGCCAGCAACCAGAAAAATCCCACCAAACGAAAACTCGGAGGGACTCTCCGTTGCCGAGCGGGCGGTGCGCTGGTGGGAGCCGTCGTGGTAATGGTCAGCGTGCTGGTCACTGCCGAAGCGCTGCTCACGATGACGGATGTGGGCGAAAGTGTGCAAGTTGCCCCTGTCGGGCAGCCGCTCGCGACGCTGAGGTTGACGGTCCCAGTAAATCCGTTTTGCGGAGCGACGCTGATCGTCGAGTTCCCTGCCTGCCCGGGCGCGGGAATAGTGACCGGGGAGGGATTCGCCGACAAGCTGAAATCGGAAACCGAGACGGTGGCGGCCGGTGAGGTGGAGGTCGCATAGTTACCGTCTCCGCTATATCGCGCCGTGATGCTGAGGTTGCCCACGGGCAAAGATGCGGTGAGGACGGCTTGCGCTGTGGCATAAGCACCGGTAGTCGGGGAAGAGGCCGTGCCAGAAACCGTTACCGAGCTACTCATTGGTGAGCCATTGTTCAGGAGTTGCATCGTTCCTGTCGGCGCAATCCCGTTGCTCTCGGTCGTGAGCGTTGACGTTACGTTTATCGGGGTTCCCACCAGTCCCGACGACGGCACACCACTGATCGAGGTCGTGGTCGGTGTCTGGGTAATGGTAATCGGAACGGAAGGAGACGTACTCCCCGTGTAGCTATTGTCGCCCGCGTAGCTTGCCACGAAGGGGTACCTACCTGGAGTTTGCTGGATGGGCTGATCCTCGGCGTAACCCTGGCTGTTCAAAGTATAGTGCCCGGGAATGGTACCCGGCGGGGGACTTTCGTCGGTGGGCGCCGGAGACACGGTCAAGGCCCCGGTTGGGCATGGGTAGGCGATCAATCCGGTAACCTGATTGGCACAGGGCTGGCCGCTGCTATTGGTCACATCCATGCGCAGCACGTAGGGTGATCCATAGGCGGCGGTTGTAGCGCCGTAAGAGGGAGCGCCACTGACAGGGTTGAATGTCACAAGTCTGATTTCTGTTTGGCTGCCTTCCTTGTTTACTGTAACGGGGATTCCGGGAGTGGAATCGCTTGCCGCGAAAGTTCCATTCCCGGCGTAATGCGCTGTTACATTGTAGGTCCCGCCGGGGAGCATCGAGGTAGAACCGGATATGCTGCCGCCGCTCAGCGTAAATGCGCCGATGCCGGTGGCATTACTCGGGCTGCTCCCGGTTTGGGCGATGATTGAA
>Ga0326727_10003993_pt1 | contig 45659 bp, 40 predicted proteins | sample MB2enrmetagenome_FD_207643 | JGI IMG/M metagenome (GOLD analysis project Ga0326727, IMG submission 207643) | Lab enriched peat soil microbial communities from McLean, Ithaca, NY, United States - MB29MY | ecosystem: Environmental > Terrestrial > Soil > Wetlands > Peat | place: USA: New York... | reverse complement strand
GCGACTTCATCCGCGGTTACGTGATCCGACCCGAATGTGCCCAGCCCGATGGCGGGCATCAGGGCCCCCGTGTATAGTCGCCTTTGGGGCACAAGCGCTGGATCGATGCCAGCTTCCAATCCCTGAGTGCAGCCGCTCTCGTTCATTTAAACCCTCGGGATTCAGCAACGGTAGCGCTAACTTTACAGCAGCCACTTTAACCCCATCGGCCGGGAAGGTCAAATGACTGGCAAGTGAATCACCGCGCGTGCCTTCACCCGGAGATTACCGGACCTGCGCTGTCTCGCGACCATTCTCTGCCGCGTCGCCCGTATAGCGGACCTCGACCAGGGTGCAATCGTCCTGCGCCTGATTGGGCGCATGGAACCGGGCGACTTGCGCCAGGATCCCTTCCAGGTCGTGGGTAGGAGCGATTGCGCTCAAGCCCTCGTCGCCAAAAGCCTCTCCGGCGGGGTTTTCCGCCTCGGCCAGGCCATCGGTGGTCAGCAGGATTCGCTCCCCCGGCTGCACCTTGCAGCGCGCCGAGGTGTAGCTCACTCCAGGCAGAAGTCCGACAATCAGGTTGCTTTCTTCAAGCATACGCACCTCATTCCCGCTCACCAGCAGGGGCTGCACATGCCCGCAGTTCATATATTCAACTTCGCCGTCGGGGAATAACTTCAGCAGAACCAGCGTCGCATACTTGCCCACCTTGCGCGTGCAAAGAAACTGATTCAAGAGCGCCGCGATGTCCGGCAAGCTTTGCTTTGACAGCAACTGCGCGTGAATGATGCCCTGGATGGTGGCCGCAACAATGGCCGCCGGAACGCCTTTGCCCGATACGTCCGCGATGCAGACGCAGACCGAATCCTCGAGCGTCACCGCATCGAAGAAGTCGCCGCCGATCTCCAGGCATGGCACGCTCTTGGCATGCAGCACCGCATAGGGCAGTACCGGCAGCGCGATAGACATCAGGCTGCTGTGAATCCTGGCTGCGATCGCCAACTCTTCCCGTGCCCGCCGCGCCTTGAACTCCGCCTCGGCCAGCAGCGCATTGTGCAGCAGCGCCGCCGCCTCCGTGGCGATGGTGTCCAGCAGCTGGTGATCCACCTCGCTCATGTTGCCCGTGCCGATCTGGCTATCCAGATAGAGCAGTCCCATCAGCTTGCTGGGCTCGCCTGGCGATTCGCGCTTACGCAGCGGGATGCAGTAGATGCTGCGAATCTTGTTGGCCATCACGCTGGCCCACGCCGACGCCTTGTCGTCCGCCAGCGTGTCGCTGATCGAGAACTTCGCCTCGCTCTCGATGGCCTTCTTCATGGCGCGGCGCGACACTGTCGAGTCCTCGTCGATGATCCGGCCTTCCGCGTTCAGCCCGCGCGCCAGCTTCATCTCCCCCTCAACGCGCAGAAACACAAATCCCCGCTCCACGCCGGTGAGGTGCAGCGTCAGTTGCAGCAGCGTGGTGAGAATGTCCTCGATGGCTCCGCCTGCATTCAACTGCCGCGCCGCGCTCAACAGCCAGTTCAGCTTCTCCATCTCCCGCGCCGCGGGCTTCTGCGTCTTGTCTGAGAGCGGATGCTCCATCAGCGAAGAGAGTAGGCTGGTGACATTGCTGGTATGTGTGCCGGCCTCCTGGCCGCGTCCTGCGTCCGCGTAGAACAACAGTTTCGGCCCCTCCAGCGATCCCAGCTGCAGCAGGTCTCCTGACTTCAGCACTGCCCGCTGAATGCGGTCGCCGTTCACAAACGTGCCATGGCTGCTGTTCTGATCGATCACCGTGTAGGTCGAGTCCTCTTTGACCACGATGGCGTGCTGCCGGGAGACAAATGGATCGCGCAACACGATGTCCTGTCCGGGTGAGCGGCCAATCGTCGTAGTAGGCTTTTCGAGTGCGACGGAGTGCTGTCCGTCTGCGTCGTTGTAACTAAGCGTTGGAACGTGCATGGCAACTCTCACTCAGTCTTTGGTACAGGCGAATGGCTAGGTTCTCGCCACCGCAAGCAGGTTCGTTCTTCAATGCCGGCCCCGCTCCCGCCAGTAGTTGAGAAGCGCTGGACTGGGGCCGCTTGTTTCCGTCACGAGACGCGGTAACGATATGAAACACAAAGGGCTTGGGGGTGTAGGGCCGGAACGCAAGCTGCCCTTCCGCATAGCCCGTGGGCGACAGGCGTAGCATAGCATCGGCTTCTAGCTTCGTCACTGGAATTCGCGTTTTCCGGCGGCGTGTCCATTCATGCCGCAACGTCTTTGGGGCACTCTGCCTGCCATTGACTGCGCTAGGGCCTCGGCAAGGACTTCGCGGCCGCGCACTTGTTTACAGCGCCGCGAGCCTTCCGCTCGCCAGTCTGGCCGGGAACGTCATGCCCATCGACTCATACATTGCAACTGCCTCGCTCAGCAGCGCCCGCGCCTTGATCGCGTCTCCGGCTGCGTTGCGGTCAAGCAGCATGGCCGCGTACCACTCCCGCGCCACGGGCTGCAGATTCTTGAAGGGCGCGGTGTCCATCTGGTGAATGGCCGTGAGGTGATGTTCCTCGGCAGCCGGCCAGTCGCCTGCGCAGGCCGCGGCGATGCCGGCGACGGTGCGGTTCGGCGAGAGAGTGCGGGAGGCCCAGCCACAGGTGCGCGCCATCTCTTCTGCGGCCTCGCGCAGCGCGGCCCCATCCTCTTTCCTGCCCATCGACGCCAGACCGACAACCGAGTTCGCCAGTGCGATCCAGGCTCCCATTGAATTGGTTTGTCCAGTTGCAGGAAGCCTCCAGCTTCGCGCCGCCCAGGCCTCGGCGGCGCGGTGGTCTCTGGCGAGGGCGAAGATGGCAAAGCGCGTTGAATCCATAATCCCGGCAAGATGGGTTATCTGCTCCAATCCCGTCGGATCGGAACACCATCGTTCCGTCTCTTCGTGGTCGCCACGCAGGAACGCATAAATAGCTAGATGCGCCCTGGAGACAAATCTCCAGCCGACCTGATGCGCCTCGCCGAACTCCCACGACTCCAACGCATCCTTTGCGGCAGCGCCGATATCCCCGCGCGCCGCGGCCAGAGTCGCACCGATGGATTTCCCGGCCCAGGCAGCGCCGTGATGGCCGATCCTCTCGGCGCGTCCGATGGCTTCAGGGAGCTCTCTGGCAGCGACAGACGGGCGTCCGCAAAACATCTCGGCGCCCAGCCCCATATAAGAGACTTCGGCCTCGCTCCATCGATCTCCATTGGCATGAAACTCCGCGGCAATCCGGGAGTGTGCATCGAGAATCTCTCCGAACTGTCCCGACTGCCACAGGAAATGCAACTCAGCCAGAGCCGGAAGCCCACCGAAGGGAATCCCCGCAGTTTGGTACAGCTCCTTGATTTGGGCGAGGACGAGGGCGGCGCCAGCAGCATTCCCGCTCCCACTTCTCTGCAAACACGTCCCCACCAGCAAGCTGGTTTTCAGCCGCAGATCGGCGCCGGCGAGATACCTCATCCCGCGCTTGACGGCTTGATCCGCTGCGTCGAGATCGACCCGCCAGGCATGGATCATCATCAAACTCAGATTGGCCTGTGCGCCCTTCTCCATTGCGCCCGCGGCATCGAACAGGTCAATTGCCCGCTGGTAACTGGCGACAGCCTCATCGAGTCGTCCCATGCTGCGCAAGGTGCCCGCTCTCTGTTCCATCAGCTCGGCCACGCGCACGCTCGACTCGCCCTCCCAGAGCGACAGTGCATTGTCAAGATGAGCCAGCGCCTCCTCGTGCGCGGCTGCCTCCCTGGCGCGGCGGGCGGCGATCAGCAGATAGGTCGTAGTCTTTTCCGGATCGGCCGCCACACCCGCCTGGTAGAGATGATGCGCCAGCGCCGAGGCGTGCGACTCAAGGCTTGCGGCGTAGACTCGCTCAATTGCGTCGGCTACCCGGGCGTGGATGCGCTGCCGGCGCGGCAGGGAGAGCGACTCAGCCAGCGTGTGCCGCACCAGCTCATGGACAAAGCGATAACGCGTGTCGCGGCCAGCGGGCTCGGCCACCAACAGGTGCGCCTTTTCCGCTTCTTCAACCGCATCGAGCGCCGCATCTGTCTGCTTGTTTTCGAGCTCCTCGAGCAGGCGAAGGCTGAAGCTTCGGCCGATGACCGCGGCGGTCGTGAGCACGCGGCGGGCGTCTTCGCCCAGGCGGTCGAGCCTGCGCCCCAGCACCAGGCGCACGCCCTCGGGCACCTGCAACTGGTCCACGCGCAAGCCGGGAATCCACTTGCCGCTCTCGTCGAAGAGCTTTCCCTCTTCGGAAAGATGGCGGAAGACCTCTTCGACGAAGAACGGATTGCCCTCGGTTTCGGCAAAAATCACCCGGGCCAGCGACGGCGGAGGCTTTTGTCCACTCATCGCAGCCAGCATGCCTTCCACGCCGCTCACCGGCAGGCGCCTCAGCGCGATGCGCGTGGCCTGCTTCTGGCGCAGCAGCGTTTCCAGCGTCTTGGCGAAGGGGCGGGTGACATCGAGTTCCACGTCGCGGTAAGTGCAGACACTGAGCAGGGCCATGGTCGACTGCGTCTGTGCAAGGTGCTGCAGCAGCAGCAGCGTCGGCTCATCGGCCCAATGCAGGTCTTCAAATACCACCACCGCGGGCGTGATGCGCACCGCCCGTTCCAGCCAGGAGCGATAGGCATTGAAGAGATACCGCCGCTGCTGCTCGGGCGGAAGCTGGATGGCCGGGGGCATATCGGGATAAATGGTGCGCAGCTCCGGCATCAATTTGGCGATCTCCGGCGCGTCGTCGCCCATCGACATGCGGAACGCCTCACGCGGCGCCATCCGCACCACGGTCTCCAGGGTTTCGATGTAGGGGATGTAGGGCGGCGCGCCTTCGCCTTCATAGCAGTGACCGATCACCCCAAAGGCCCCGCGCCGCCTTGCCTCTTCAAGGATTGCGCCCGTCAGATGCGTCTTGCCGATGCCCGGCTCTCCACCGATCATCACCATCGAGCCTCGCCCCGCCATCGCTTCGTCCAGCGCCCGCTTCAGCTCGGCCAGTTCCTGCTCACGTCCGATCAGCGGAATCGGCGTCTCGGTCACCGTCTCCTGTGCCGCCAGGGACGTTGTCGTCATGCGCTCCAGGTCTGCCAGCACCTCACGCATCGACCCGTATCGCTGGTCGAGCGGCTTGGCCAGGAGCCGCCGGATCAGCACCATCAGGCCCGGCGGCAATTCCCCGGTCAGCCTCGGCGGGTCGCGCAGAATCGCTGCCATCGTCTCGGTTGCCGTTGCCCGCCGGAAGGGATGCACGCCGCCCAGCAGATCGCAGAGCAGGATGCCGAATGAAAACAGGTCGGATCGCTGGTCCAGCGGTTCCCCCCTCACCTGCTCCGGCGACATGTAGTCCGGCGTGCCCACAATCATCCCCTGCCCGGTGAGCCCAGGGTTCGCGGCAGCGACGGTGGAAGCGGATTCCTTCGGCTGGCTCTCCTCGAACTGCCGCGCCAGTCCGAAATCCATCACCTTCGCATGGCCCTGCGTCAGCATCACATTGGCCGGCTTCAGGTCGCGATGAACAAACCTGTTTTTATGCGCCTCTCCCAGCGCCTCGGCCACTTCGCGAGCAATCCGCAGCGCCTCGGCCAGCGGCAGCGCTCCAGCGCTCAATCGCTCATAAAGAGTCTCGCCGGCCACAAACTCCATCACCAGGAAGACCGCCCCCTCCGCCTCGCCGATCTCGAACACCTTGCAGATGAAGGGATGATCGAGCGAAGCAGCGGCCTGTGCCTCCCGGCGCAGGCGCTCGCGCGCGGCGGCGTCGGCAGCCAGGTGATCCGGCAGCACTTTGATCGCTACCTGCCGGCCCAGTTTCGTGTCTTTGGCGCGATACACCTCGCCCATCCCGCCGGCGCCGATGGCCGCAAGAATGGTGTAGGGGCCGAGCTTGTCGTGCGAGGATAGCCGCATGGTGGAGATTCAGCTAACTATATCCGACTGTGCAGGCATTAGATAACCGCTAGTCGCGCTGGCCGGGATTTGCCGGCGCCTCTATGCCCGGTTTCAACTCTTCTGCGCTTTGGGCGGCGACACCAGCAGCGGCAACACAACCGAAGCCGCCATGATTCCCGCGATGACATGGAGTCCGCTCGCGTAGCTGCCGCTGAATTGACGCATCTGGGCAATCAGCAGCGGCCCGAATGCGCTGGCGAATCCCCAGGCCGTAATCATCAGTCCGTAAATCGGCCCCACATTCCTGGCTCCAAAATAATCCGCTGTAAACGCCGGCATGGTGCCGAATCCCCCTCCGTAGCACATGAGAATGACAAAGGAGACAATGGTGAGAATCATGACCGACGAGAGGTCCGGCAATATCCAGAAAAGCACGGCCTGCAGAAGAAACATAACCGCGAAAGTCCAGCGCCGGGTGATTCCATCGGACGTCCATGCCCAGAAAATCCGGCCTACTGAGTTACCGATGCTGGCTATCCCGACCATCCCCGCGGCCACCACCACGCTGGCCTTCGCAATCTCCTGAAACATCGGCGACTCCTGCGAGATCAGCGAGATCCCAGCCGAAGTGTTCAGAAACAACAGCAACCATAGCGCCCACCATTGCCATTGTTTAAGAGCTTCGCCGAGTTTGAAGTCTCTCGCCGCGCGCTGCGCGCTTTGCAGAGCGCTCGGAACCCAGCCATCCGGCTTCCATCCCTCGGGCGGGCTCTGCATAAAGTAGCCGGTCGCCATGGTGATCACCAGGTAAGCAATGCCGAGATAGGCAAACGTCGGCAGCACGCCGGCCGCCGCGATCAGCCGTACCGCGACCGGCGCGGTGACCAGCGCCCCGGCGCCAAAACCGCCTACCGCAACCCCTGTAATCAGTCCCCTGCGGTCGGGAAACCACTTGACTAATACAGCCACCGGAACGATATAGCCAAACCCCAGGCCGATGCCCCCGATCAGTCCATAAGTCAGGTAGAGCCACCAAAGCCTGTCCGCGGAGAAGCTCGCCAGGAAGATGCCCAGGCCGTAGAGAAACCCGCCCGTCAGCGCGACCACGCGCGGCCCCTTCTTGTTCAGCCACAGGCCGCCAAAGAATGCCGCGAACCCCACCACGAAGATGCAGATCGTGAAGGTAAGCGTCACTTGCGAGATGGACCAGTGGAACTGCCTGGCCAGCGGAACCCGGAAAACGCTCCACGCGTAAACAGAGCCCAGCGCCATTTGCATCAGGAATCCGGCAGTCGCGATTCCCCAGCGATTTGGATTCGGCATACATGTTCTCCAAGGCAACGTTCGTTCAATGCTTCAGTGCTTGCTTCCCGGACTTCCCCGCAGCTTGATCTGCTCGCCCAGCGTCCTCAGAAAGCGATTGATCAGCGCAATGCTCCGGCGCAATTCCTTATCCCGGAACTCGTACAGCAGGGAGAACAGACCCGGCGGCTCAATCACCGGCTTCTTCTCGCTGCCCAGCGTCTCACCAGCAGCCACGGCGATGACCTGCAGCAGGTCGGGATTGATGGAGCCCAGCATTTTGGCCAGGATCACCGCATTGCGCAGTGCCCTGATCGATTCATTCGACCTGGCTGCGTCCGTGGCCGTTTCCACCAGCTTGTCGCTCGCGCTCAACAGGCCGCGCAGCAGATCCAGAACTCCATGCTCGTGCAACTGCTGCAGCAGTTCGTAGCCGTCGAGCAGGGCTTCGGCATGTTCCAGTGGAGCCTGTTCGAGCCGCGCGCGCAGCTCCTGGCGCGGGTCCCGCGGCGCAACCTCAAGAGCGATTGGCTGAGCCATTGTGTCCCTCCTTGCCCGCGTTCCTCGTCGCATGTGTCTGAATCTGGACCAGAGAGCCGCCGGGCTCGGAATAGTCGGCGCGCTTCCACTTGCGCTCCACTTCCACGCCCTTTTGCGGCGTCGGATGACCAAAGCGCGAGTTAGTCCGCGGCAGTGGATTCTGTCCGCCGGAATCCAGCACCGTCAACCGCACCGACGTCTCCTTGTAAGCCGGCGTATGCGTAATCTTGTCGGTATAGCTGCTGGTCAGCCGATTCACAGGCTCATCCACCGAGTTCATGGGCATATACAACTCCTTGCCCTTGACCCGCGCCGTCACCAGGGCTTGTACCCGCACCTTGCCGTACCTCGATGTCAGCTCCACCCAGCTTCCGCTTTGAATTCCCTGCTCGCCCGCCAGTTCCGGTGAAATCTCAACAAAAGTGCAAGGCGTTTTCTCCCGGATGCCATCCGTCTTGTAAGTCATGTTGCCTTCATGAAAGTGTTCCAGCAGGCGCCCATTGTTCAGGTGCAGATCGTACTCGGCGTCCTGCTGATCGGTTGGCTCTGTCCAGTTGACCGGATAGAACGCCGCTTTCCCGTCCGCCGTCTTGAACTGTTTGGTATAGAGCAGCGGCTGATCGCTGCCATCCTCGGCCACCGGCCACTGCAGCGACTTATAGCCCTCCAGGCGCTCATAAGTCACGCCGGCCATCAGCGGCGTCAGCGGAGCGATCTCCGCGTAGATCTGCGCGGGATGCTCATACTTCCAGCCGGCCCCCAGCCGGTTAGCCACGTCCTGGATAATCTCCCAGTCGGGCCGGCTCTCGCCCAGCGGCTCAAACACCCGGTAAAGCCGCTGGATCCGCCGCTCCGTGCTGGTAAAGGTTCCTTCTTTTTCCAGGCTCGGGCTGGCCGGCAGAATCACGTCCGCAAAGCGGCAGGTCTCGCTGAAGAAGATATCCTGCATCACCAGGAAGTCGAGCTTCGCCAACGCGCCGGCCACGTAATTGGCGTTGGAATCGACCAAGCTCATCTCTTCGCCGAAGACATACATGCCTTTCACGCGGCCGTCGTGAATGGCGTCGATCATCAAGTGGTTATCGAGCCCCGGCTTCGCCGGCAACTGCACCTTCCACGCCTTTTCAAACTTGGCCCGTATTTCCGCGTCGTCTACCCTCTGGTAGCCGGGCAGGAAATTCGGCATCGCCCCGTGGTCGCTGGCGCCCTGCACGTTGTTATGCCCGCGCAGCGGATAGGCGCCCGTCCCCGGCCGCATGTAGTTGCCCGTAGCCAGTAGCAGGTTCGAGATCGCCGTCGAAGTATCCGAGCCCATGGTATGCTGTGTCACGCCCATCGCCCACAGAATGCAAACGCCATCCGCCTCGGCGATCATGCGCGCGGTTTTAATCAGCGTTTCGATGGGCAGCCCGCAACGTTGGCTCGCCATCTCCAGCGTGAAGGGCTCCAGGCTCTTGCGGTACTCGTCCTCGCCCTTGACCCAGCGATCGATGAATGTCCGCTTGGCGAGCCCCTGGTCCAGGATGTATCGGGTAACTGCCGCGAGCCAGAAGAGGTCGGTGCCCGGCCGGGGATGCAGGAAAAGATCCGCGCGTTTGGCCATCTCATGCTCACGCAAGTCAGAGACGATCAGCTTCTGCCCGCGCAGCTTGTGCGCCCGCTTCACGCGCGTCGCCAGCACCGGATGGCTCTCAGCGGTATTGCTGCCGATGATCAGCACCAGTCCCGCCTGCTCGATGTCTGAGATCGATCCCGAGTCGCCGCCATAGCCCACGGTGCGAAACAGCCCGGTGGTGGCCGGCGCCTGGCAATATCGCGAGCAGTTATCCATGTTATTGGTGCCGATCACAGCCCGCGCCAGCTTCTGCATCAGGTAGCTCTCTTCATTGGTGCATTTCGATGAGGAGATAAACGCCAGCGAATCCGGTCCCGTGGTCGCCTTGATCTCCGTAAATCTGCGCGCCACCAGATTGAGCGCTTCCTCCCACGAGGCTTCGCGGAACCGGCCTTCTTCGCGAATTAGCGGCTTCGTCAGCCGGTCGGGACTATTCACAAAATCCCAGGCAAACTTGCCCTTCACGCAGGTAGAAACACCGTTCGCCGGCCCGTTGGCTGGCTCAACCTTCAGGATGTGCCGGTCCCTGGTCCAGAGATCGAAGCTGCAGCCAACGCCGCAATAAGTGCAAACTGTCTTGGTGCGCTGGATGCGCGCTTCGCGCATCGTTGCTTCCACTTCAGAGAGTTGAAGAATCGCCCCATAGCCGATCTCCGGCTCGATCCCCTTCACCACGTCGATCATGCCGTCCAGCGCGGGCTTTGGCAAAGAAGTAAAGTAGCCCGCCTCGCCCAGCATGGACTTCTCCATCAGCGCATTGCAGGGGCAGACAGTCACGCAATGGCCGCAGGAGACGCAACTAGATTCGCCGATGGGCGCGCCGCCATCCCACAACACGCGCGGATAAGCGTCCTCCCAGTTGATGCTGAGCGTTTCGTTCACCTGCAGGTTCTGGCAGGCCTCCACGCACCGTCCGCAGAGAATGCACTGGTCCGGATCGTAGCGATAAAACGGATTGCTCAGGTCCACCGCGTAGGGTTTGGGCTGGTAGGGGATCTCCTGGTGCTCCACGCCCAGCAGCTTGGTGGTGTTGTGCACAGTGCAATTGCCGTTGTTGTTGTCGCAGACCGTGCAATAGAGCAGGTGGTTGCCCAGGATGCGGTCAAAGGCCGCGCGCTGCGCCGCATCCGCCCGCGGAGACGACGTAACCACGCTCATGCCTTCCGCGGCGAGTGTTGAGCAGGCTCTCACCAGCTTGCCGTCAACCTCGACCATGCAGGTATCGCAGGTCTGGATCGGTCCAAGCTGGGGATGGTAGCAGACCTGCGGGATTTTGACTCCGGATCGGCCGATTGCCTCGATCAGCCTCTCGCCCGGCTCAATCTTCTGGGTCTTGCCGTTAATCGTGACCGGCATAAGCCTGTTCATCCTCCGCGACTGAGCTTGGATCGTAGTATGCGGACCATCGGCGCGTAAAGCCCTTTGTGTGCGCCGCCCCAGGCCGCATTGGCTGGTCAGACCAGGAAGTTCGTCTAGCTCTTCGTGTCCTGCTCAAGAACGCGATATGGGCAGGAATACACCACAAAACGCCGCCCGCGCAGAAAGCCGGCCAGCGTCAGCCCCAGTTCGCGGGCCAGTTTGACCGCCAGGCTGGAGGGCGCCGACACCGAAGCAAGGACGGGAACACCGGCGGCCAGCGCCTTTTGCACGATCTCGAAGCCGCCCCGGCCGCTCACCAGCAGCACATGCCGCGACAGTGGCAGATGCCCGTTGCGCAGCGCCCAGCCGGCAATCTTGTCCACCGCGTTGTGGCGCCCAATGTCCTCGCGCAGGGCGATCAGCTCGCCGCTCGCATTGAAGAGCGCCGCCGCGTGCAACCCTCCCGTCCTGCCAAACACCGCCTGCTCCGAGCGGAGAATCTCCGGCAGCCGGCACAAAACTTCAGGATCGATGCGGAAGTCCGCATCGGGCGTCCGCAGACCGCGCACCCGGATGGCCTCGATCGACGCTTTTCCGCAGATTCCGCAGCTCGAGGCTGCAAAGAAGTTGCGCTGCAGGTCGTCGCGGTCAAAGCTGACGTCTTTCAGCTCCACGGTGACCACATTACTGTTCGTGCCGTTCTCCGGCGCGACCTGGCGCATGCCGGCAATCTGCTCCGGCGACTCGATGATGCCTTCCGTCAGCAGGAAGCCCGCCGCCAGTTCTAAGTCGTGCCCTGGGGTCCGCATGGTCACCGTCAGCGGGATCTCGCCGATTCGGATTTCCAGCGGCTCCTCGGCCGCCAGCGCGTCCTGCCGCGTGCCGACCCGGCCGTCGTCCCACTCCGTCACCTGGGTGAGCTCGACGCTGCGTTCAGGAGCGCGCATCCGGGTCCGTTCCACCATGCCAACTCGACCTTGACGCACCGCGGAGGGTCTGTCAAGGCGGCTGGCCCGCGCGCTCGAGCGAAAGCCGGCTCATGCGGGCGCAATCCCTTCGCTGGTAGCATCTAATTTAAGGCGCGCAGCCTCTGTGCGCCGTCGCTCGAAGACGTGCGGGGGAAGACCAATGAAACTGCGAATCAAGGGGAATTCGTTACGCCTCCGGGTGTCGCCCTCCGAGATGGCGCGCCTGCTTCAGGATGAACGAATCGAAGAAACCATCCACTTTGGCGAGCGCGAAGACGAGCAGCTGACTTACGCGCTGGAACTCGGCCTTGTTGGCCAGATTGTTTCCATTCGTTACCAGTCCCGGGAAATCACGGTTTTGCTTTCAACGGAAGCCGCGCACGAATGGGCGCAAGGAGACCACGTGGGGATCGCCGGCGATTTGAGTGTCGGCGACGGACGCCTGGAGCTGCTGGTGGAAAAGGATTTCGCCTGCCTCGATCGCCGCGAAAAGGAAAGCGAAGACCGCTTTCCGCATCCCAAGACCGGCGCAGTCTGCTGAGCACGGGCGCGACCCGGGCAAATTGACTCGCTGCCGCCGACCATCACCCCGGTATCAACGCCCGCAGCCGCCGAACCGCGCGCGGGATCTGCTCCGCCGGCGTGCTGCCAAAGCCCAGAATGAAGCCCTGCCGTGCCTTCTCGCCGGAATAGGCTGGCGACAGAGGCCAGAGCCACAGCCGTTCCGCGGCTGCCCTGGCGGCGATCTCCTGGTCGTTCAACCCCTCCGGCAGCGTAACCGTCAGGTGCATGCCGGCCTCCGCGCCATGTACCTCCAGCAAGTCGCCGAACTCCGCGCGCAGGCTGGCCGCCAGCGCCGCCCGCCGCTCCCCGTAGAGCTGCCGCATCTTGCGGATGTGCCGTCCAAAATGCCCCAGGCGCATGAAATCCGCCAGCACTTCCTGGTAGAGATACGGCGGAAAGATATCCATGGCAAAGCGCACCGCGATAAACCGGTCCACCAGGTCAGGCGGAACGACGATATATCCGATGCGCAGTGACGGAAACAGGACCTTGCTGAACGTGCCGATATAGATCACCCGGGAGTTCGCATCCAGCCCCTGCAGCGACGCAACCGGCTGGCTCTCGTATCGGAATTCGCTGTCGTAGTCGTCTTCGACGATCCAGGCGCCCGAGCTTTGCGCCCAGTTCAGCAGTTGCAGCCGGCGTGACGCGCTCATCGTCGCCCCCAGTGGGTATTGGTGTGAGGGCGTCACAAACGCGGCGCGCGCCCTGCGATGCCGCTTGATGCCGGCCGCCACATCCATGCCGTCGCGATCCACTGGAACAGGGCACAGATGGCATCCCGCCGCGATCAGCACGCTTCGCTCCAGGGGATACGCCGGCTCCTCCACCCACACTCGGCTGCCGGGGTCGAGTAACACGCGCGCCGTGATGTCCAGCGCCTGCTGCGAGCCGGAGACCACCATGATCTGGCTGGGCTCGCACTTCACCCCGCGGGCCGTCCTGAGATACGCCCAGATCTCCTCCCGAAACCGTTCCGACCCGCGCGGATCGATGTGATGCAGGGCGCCTGCCTGCGGGCTCAGGCTGTGCCGGGCCACCAGACGCGACCAGACCTGGAAAGGGAACTGGTCGAAAGCCGGCTGGTGCACTCCGAAAGCCCCCCAACCACGCAGCGACGGACTGCCCCTGAACGGTGGATAGAGAAACGACCGGCGCGACACCGGCCGGGGCCCCGCAGGAGCCTGAACAGGCGCAGTCACTGGCCGGTCCACCGACATCAGCTGTTCCGGAAGCGTCGCCGGCACAAAAGTCCCAGCGCCAGTCCGGCTCTCGAAATACCCCTCCGCCAGCAGTTGCGCATACGCGTTGAGAACCGGAAAGCGCGATACTTGCGACTCGGTGGCAAATCTCCGGCTTGACGGGACGCGCTGCCCGGGTCGCAGATCGCCCCGGAGAATCGCGCTTCGGTACCCATCGTAGATTTGCTTGTGCAAAGGAACGCCCGATTTGCGATCGATGGCAATGATGGGCGAGATGCCCGCGGAAGCGCTCATCGGCTCATCTTAGTGGTTAGCTGTGAACTGGCACAAGTGGATATGGCAACTGACCACTTCCCAGCGCGATGCTGAATGTGGTTTGTCCCTGTCGCTGCCCGAATGGGCTGGTGGGAAAGCCCACCCTTATTGGGTTGCACCTGCTCTCTTGGCAGAACCCGCGGATCGGAAGCGCGATGATTGACCAACACGACAAGATTGACGATATCGTCAGGCACGGCCGGCTGGTCTTTGCCATCGCCATCCTGGCCTTCGGCGTCGAGAACCTGGTCTGCGCCCACTCTGCCCCGGACGTCATGCACGTCATGCCTTTCGTTCCCGGCATCCCTTTCCTCGCGTACCTCACCGGCCTCGTCCTTCTCGCCGCGGGGCTGGCCATCGCGGCCAATCGGCATGCGCGCCTGGCCGCAGTCCTGTTGGGAATACTGTTTCTTCTCTGCGTCCTGCTCTTTCAGGTCAAAGACGTCGCTGCGCACCCTGCCGACGTCGGCGTCCGCACCGTTGCCTTTGAGACCCTCACCATGTGCGGCGTGGCCTGGATGCTCGCCGGCACACTGCCAGCGTCGCCATCCCAGTCCCATCGCTGGAAAAGCGCTGAGAATGGCCTCATCAAGGCGGGGCGCTATCTCTTCGCGGTCTCCGCCATCGTCTTCGGCATCGACCATTTTCTTGTCATCCCGTTGATCGTCAGCCTCATTCCAGGCTGGCTTCCTGGCGGCGGGTTGTTCTGGACCTACCTCACGGCCTTCGCTTTCATCGCGGCCGGCGTCAGCCTGGCAACCGGCTACCTGGCCCGCTGGGCAGGATTCATGCTGGGAATCATGTTTCTGCTCTGGGTCCTGCTCCTGCATGGACCCCGCGTGGTGAGCTATCCGCGCTCTCACAATCCAGATGAGTGGTCGAGCGCCTTCATCGCATTCGCCATCTGGGGAGGGTCGTGGATCGCAGCCAGCGCGCTCTCCACGGAACCGCAGCGGAAATCCCTGTCCCCGCATCTGGTCCAGCCGGCCTCTTCTGCTCCGGGCGTTTCGCGTTGACTTGCTAATTCGCGAATCGCCGCAGGCTATACGCGATCAGGATCAAATGCACCAGCGGGCCTTGCATCAGATCGCGAATCTGCAGCGGTTCGGTCGCATGCAGCCCTGACAGTGGCAGCAAAATCAGGTTCATTGCCAGGTTGAGGCCCATGCCAAAGGACATCCCGGATTTCACGAAGTGCTGCTTCCCTGGCCGTGAAAGCGATACAATCCAGCCTCTACCCCACCGGCACCAGCGTCGGGTCAGGCGGCTTGGCCGGCGGCGTCAGCTGCATGTGCATCGGCTCCGGCGTAGTGGCCAGCCGCAGCAGCTTCTGGCGCGCGTCAAACCGCACCAGGCCATTCCGCTGATCGAAGGTCACCACGAAGTTCTGCATCGGGCAGGAGCCGAAGTTAGCCAGCGGAAACGCGGGATTGATCTCCACAAACGGGCGCGCGAAGGTGTAGCTGCCCAGGTGCACATCCGACGCCAGCTTGGCGGCCTTGATCCGAAAGCTTGTGGAAAGCGATTGCCCATTGCCGAAGGCTGAGGGCGCCGCGGTGAATTTGAGCCGCGAAGCCAGTTGCTGGGGCAGGCTTAGGCCGGAGCCTCCGGAGTCGATTTGGGCGTCGACCAGCAACCCGCCAATCCGCATCGTCACAATGGGCACTCCCTCAGGCATGCGAAAGGGCAGCACCGATCGTCCGCCGTCCGGCTCCAGCGCCCCTGAGGCAAGCGTCATTCGCCGGCTGGGATAGTCCAGAGTCAGCAGGGTGTCGCGAAAGAGAAGGAACCCCAGCAGCCCCTGGTAGTCCCCGTCTCCGCTGCTCAGCCTGTGAACGGCGGCCTTCACACCGGCGAACTCCACGCCCGCAACCTGGAGAGACTGGATCAGGACCATCGGCACCCGCTGCCCGCCCTGGCCGCTGGGATCGCTGAGCCGCGCCTTGCCTGCCGCGGGAAGGCCCAACCGGCTGGCCAGCTCCTCCGTCACAAACGCTTCCCCGCCCGTGCCGGTATCGATGACAAAGCGGAACGGGCCCTTCCCGTTCACCGTCACCATCACAAAGGGCTTGCCGTGGGTGATTTCGATTGGCGCAGAGTGCAGGCTGGTCTGGGCAGGGAGGGAAGCACAAAGCCCGATCAGCGGCGTCACGCATGCGATGATGCGGCCAACGTGGGCAAACATAGCGGCTCCTGGTGCAGCTTCTGCTCCAGCGCTCTCTGAATGGAGTGGACGGCCGGGGAATCCCGTGAGTTGGACGCGCGAATCCTCGCTCCGTTATCCATTCAGAGCAGGACTTGGTTTCCCGGTCGACAGATTCATTGCATCTGAGTGGCCGGGATGGGAAAGTGCGCCCCGCCGGGGAAGAACGCGGTGTCGATCCCCAGGCCTCAAAGTATCCAGCCCTCAAGTGGCCGGTGACAATAGCCACTCACAGGGCTTCCGGCATAGCCACAACTTCCCAGGTAATGTGCCCTGATTTTTTGCCGGTCAGACGAACTTCGAAGCGGGCGTGCTTGTATCTCCGCCTGGTGCCGAGTTATACGAGAACACCGTTGCTGCGGTTCCATTCAGGCTCGACGCAGGTTTTCCCGGACGGAAGGCTAGTCTGGCTCATTTCGCTTCCGTGCTATCCGAATTATGGATGTAGCACTCGTGAATTGCGTCCAGCGGCGCATTGGGCCATTTTTGCTGGATCAGGTCGTCTTCCGAGAGCACGTGCAGGCCGAAATCGATGCTGCCGTCGGCGTGCACCGTCCCCTGCACGAATCCATAAACATCGGTCCGGGAGCTCTTGTCGGCCTCCTTTGGGAGCAGATAGCGATGGGCACCGGCGGAGCCGATGATCAAGCCCGGCACCACACGGCTGGTGTGCTGCTTCCAATACGGCGTGTTGTAGATATTGGGCGAATAGTAATGCGAGTGGCTGGCGATCAGATACACGTGCTTGCCGGCCGCCTGCGCATCGTAAAACCAGGTATAGACCTGTTCACCGGTGCGCATTCCCAGGTCCCAGTCGTCCATGGCGTGATTGGAACTGATGGAGTGGGGCAACGCCTCGTGCATGCCCGCCACGATGGTGCGGACGCTCGAATGTGGGTCCAGATCGCGGTCGAGCACGGCGCGCAGCCAGCGCAGCTGCGCGTCGGAGAACTCGTCGTGGCTGGAATTGTCCATCGTAATAAAGTCCACGCCATCCTGGGTCCAGTGGTACCACGGCTGCGGCGGCTCGGCATCCGCGCCGTCGGCCTTTCGCTGGGCCGCAATCTCCGGGCGGTTCAGGAAGCTCGAAAACTTGGCGATGTAGCCGTCGCGCGTCATGGGCGCGATGGTGTCGTGATTGCCGCGGCCCAGGAATACGGGAAACGAGCCAAACGACGCCATCTGGTGCGTGAGAAAATCGTCCCAGGCGCGCACCTGGTATTCAGACTTGGAAAGCTGCCCGCCGGCGGGTTGCAGCGCCTGCATATCCTGGTCCGGCCCCGACATGGCGCGAAAATCCCCCAGGTGCCAGTAGAAAGCGTCCTTCTCAGCCTTCACCTTCGCGGCAATCGCGGGAACCACAAAGTCGCCGCAATTGCGGCTGTCGCCGGAAACGGCGAAGCTCCACGTGGAACTGGCGGTCTGGGCCTGGGTAACCAGGGATGCCGCTGCCAGCGCAGCCGCAAGCAAGAGCGGAAGGGACGGACACAGCCTGAACATGCTTCCAGCATATCGCGGCGTGTTCACGTCGGGTTCAACCGGAGTCGATCAGATTGCCGCTTCCGCGTCGAGCACCCGCGCCACGCGGCCGGGCAGTGCCCACAGAAAGGCAACCGGCCTGACTACAAAGCCGGCAGCAAGCGAAGGCATGCGCCGGAAGTCCTCGGCCAGCGACAGTCCGCGATGGCCGGTGAGGAAAGCGCCGCGGCGCATCACGTGCAGATGGAACATGGCTGAAATGCCGGCAAAGACGCAAACAGCCACCATGGCTCGCCCCGGCGCAGCCGCCCCCGCGGCATGATGGGCCAGCCAATCGAAGACCTGCGCCAGGCCCGGAACGCCGACCACCACAATCAGATTGCCCAGCCGGTGCGAGCGCAGGCCGAGTGCCTTCTGCTGCAAGCCCGCATACAGTCCCGCGGTGAGGGTGACGTAGGCTACTTCAACCAGAACAATCGACAGCCTGCCGTGCTGGCCGGTGCGCGCCATGGCAGCGAGATAAACCAGGGAGCGGGCGGTTGCGCTGATCAGGGCACACTTCCAATTCCAGCAGGTGATGGCCTGCGCGAACAGGGGACGAAGCCTGGGGGAGGACATGCCTACATGGTGAGGCATCAAGCCAGGACCGCGCGTGAAAAGTCGGTTACAACGCGCCCAAATACAACCTTGGTACCGCACTTCGTACCGTATTCAGGTAGTTCACCTCTGCCGGCTCCGCCGTTTGTGATTCGAGTCACGGAGGAACACTGCGGGAATTGCGTAGCCTGAAAATGTGGGGCGCATTTCAGCCACGGCGTCCTCGCAAGGAGCAACTCTCATGGCTTATGTCATCACCGATGCGTGCGTGAAGGACTTCGTCTGCGTGGACGCTTGTTCCACGGCCGCCATCCGGCCCACGGCGGGCGATCCTGACGCTGGCACGGTCAGCCAGGTGTTCATCAGCCCGGACGACTGCATCGACTGCGGCAACTGCGCCGACAACTGCGCGCAGAATGCGATCTTTCCCTGCGACGACCTGCCGCCCGAAAAAGCGCACTTCGCGGAAAAGAACCACGCCTATTTTCACTAGGAAGCGGACGCCCCGCTCTCATCGAGCCGCGCAAATGAAGGGTGGACAAAACACGGCCACTTATCTGCGCAGCTTTGCCCTCACCCACAGTGTGCCAAACACCGGCAGCGCTACTATCAGCACCAGTACGCCAGCCGGGAACCCAACATAGAGATAGCTGTCGGCGTAGTTCACCGTGTGGTGGCCAATCAGGTTCCATCCCAGCAAAGAAAAAATCGCAATGCAGGTGGTTGCGAAAAACGTGAAGAAGGCCGAAGCAAACGAGAGCAGCAGGCTGGTGAACAGCCCGAATCCCTCCAGCGGAAAACCCAGAACGGTTCCACCGCGGCGGCGTTCCACATGCGCGGATTGCGTCATCGTGCCAGCCTCTGGTCTAGAATACAAGTTCATGGCCAGCACCGCACAGATCGAACTCTGGCACGCCGAAAAAGTCGCCACCCAGGTGACGGTCAGCCAGGCGCCCAACGGAATCCACTATGCCGCCTGGGGCGACACACGCATCTCCGAGCCCGATCTGGAACGGCTAGTCGGCGCCGTGCCCTCTTCGCTCTCTGCCGCGCTCATCCACCGCGCCTACTACTTCGTGCCCCTGGCCATCGCCGACACCGGCGAAGTCATGATCGCTCCCGGCTACACCGTCGACCTGGGCGACCGCGCCATCTGCCATCGCAACGCGACTTTCGGTTCCACCGAGGCGGTGTTTCTTTCCACCCGCCTGGTCGAGGACCGCTTCGGCCTGGCCTTCGAGTTTTTCATCAATGTGGCGCACAACTTCGTCGAGGCCGCGGGCGTCCCCGAGAGCTTTGCCGCCCTGGCCTGGTCGCAGGCTGAGGCCCAGGTCCGCGGCGAAACCAGCCAGGACGCCTGGGAGACACGCCGCCGCGCCCAGGAAAGCCGGACGAGTCCGAAAGGAATCGACGAGCGCTCCCGCAGCAACTACTTTGAATCGTCCTTTTCCGATGCACTGGCCGTTTACATGCTCTCGCTGGCCGTCGACTTCGACTACCACGACCTGCGCGAACGCGAATACCCGCTGCTGGCCGCGCCCGCCCTCGCCGAACGCCTCCGCCACGTCGCCAATCTCTTCCCCACCAACCCCGGGTACGAGTTCCAGGTGCTCTACCGCCGCAAGGGCTAAACCAACTCCAACCGGACGCGCCGGCCGATGGCCGCCGCAGCTCGCTCCACCGTATCGAGCTGAACCTTGTCGTTTTCTGGATCCAAAAGTCGGTTCAGATGCGCGCGGCTGGTCCCCATGCGGCGCGCCATCTCCACCTTGGTGATGCCCTGGTCGCGCATAGCCTTTTCGACCTGCCACGCAAGCACTCGCTTGATGGCGTAGTTCGTTGCATCTTCATACATGCCCTCTTCGCGGAGGAAATCGTCGAGAGTAGAGCCAATGTGGGGGTTGCCGCTCATGTTTCAATCTCCTTTTGCCGCTTCTGAGCCAATTCCATCTCTGCGTCCGGGATCTTCTGCGTCTTCTTGATAAACCCATGCAGCAGGATCATCCTGCCCTTTGCCGCACAAAAGATCACGCGTGCGATGCGGTTTCCAGGAAGACCACTGCGAAGCTCCCAGAGTCCACCTCCCAGCGGACGGCAAAGCGGCATCCCAACGGGCCAGCCAAGCTCAACCAGGCGCAGGTTTCGCCCCAATATTTGCCGGTCCTGCACTGGAAGGCCCCTCAGCCAATCGCGCACCACCTCGGACCCAGCCTTCGAGCGATAGAAGTAGACCGCCAGCCTTTTGGGGTCTTCGCACAAAGCACGAGCCTCGCAATATGACTGTACCTCATAAGATACAGTGACGGCAAGCGCGATTCTGCCGTTCCCGGTGAGTCGCAATGCAGTTGGCCGGTTCGCGTAGCGAACCGGCCGGCTTGGCAGGGGAACGGGCTGTCGCCCACGGCGGAACTAAAGCAGCTTGGCGTCCAGCACAATCTCCGTGTTATTGGCGAATAGCTTGGAGATGGGGCAGCCGGCCTTGGCGCCCTGCGCCGCCGCGTCAAACACTTCCTTCGTCGCTCCGGGAACGCTGGCGGTGGTGGTGAGCGTGATCTTGGTGATGGCAAAGCCGCCTTCCACCTTGGCCAGCGTGACGGCCGCGTGGGTCTCGATCTTCTCCGGCGTCAGCCCCGAGCCGCCCAGCGTCGCGCCGAGCGCCATGGAGTAGCAACTGGCGTGCGCCGCCGCAATCAGCTCCTCCGGCGTGGTGCCCGAGTCGGCGCCCTCAAACCGCGTGGCGAAGGAGTAATTCGCGTTGTGGAGCACGCCCGTGGCCGTGGAAATGGTGCCTTTGCCTTCCTTCAGTGAACCTGTCCAAACCGCACTTGCCTTGCTTGCCATTGTCCCTCCTTGGGGTTTTGGGTTGGGGTATTTCCAGGGATCGCCGGCGTCGCTTCGGGGGGAAGTTCAGACGCCGGCTGCGAAACTTGTCCGTTGAGTTGATGCTTCGGGCACCTGCCGGGTTTCCCGGCGGCAGGCTGCCCGCTTCTCCATGCTAATCTGTCGGGCATGCTCCCGCACCGGCCCAGCGCTCTCGATCCCGATTTTGCTGCAAATCTTAATGCCGAGATTTCACATCGTGGGGCGGCCTGCGCATCAGCGCCGCCCGTGGAGCACCACTGCCAGGTCTGCCCCACCTGCTCTCACCGCCTCAGCGGCCACCGCTGCAAGCTGGTCTGCACCCAATGCGGCTACTACCTCAGTTGCGCGGATTACTACTGAGCAGGCGAATTGCCTACGGCATCTCAAATCGCGCCGATATCAGCATCCGTGCAACCCACTCAGCATGGGGAAGGCCCGATGCGGTGAGCGCCTTTAACTCCGCATCCAGGGCGTATTCGACTCTTCGGATCGTCGGCTCCAACCCATCCAGCAGCAGATATGCAGCCCGGGGATCGCCATCGTACGAAAGGCTCACGCTGCCGGTATTGACGACAATCAACTCTTCACCGCTCTCGCGCGGCACTCTTCGAACAAAAGACCGATGAATATGGCCGTACACCGCCGAGGGCCGCCCAAGCGGTGCGTAAGCCGCCTCAAGCTCCGCGTCACTCGCTGCCGGCTCAGGCGCACGCCAGGGGCTCTCAGGAGTGCCATGCACCAGCGCCAGCGGGCCATGCTTCTGAACCAGCGGCTGACCTCGTAGCCACGCCAGCCGCTCCTCTCCCAGCGCGACGCGCGTGGCCGCAGCCATCTCCTCAATCGCGGCGAACATCGGCTTCAGTTGTTCCGACGCCCGGCCAGAAAACTCCGCCAGCACGCCAGGCTCGAAGAGCATCTCGTCCGTATTGCCCAGCACTCCCTGCCAGCTCAGATCGCGGATGCGATCCACAACCTCCACCGGACTGGAGCCGCTGTCGGCCAGGTCGCCGCCGTGCAGGATCAGGTCCGGTGCGGTGAGCCGCAGATCCGCCAGCACAGCCTCAAACGCGGTCCGGTTGCCGTGAATGTCCGAAACAACGGCGATGCGCATTACAATTCATCCCGGCAGTCCATCAGAGCCTGTCCCTCTCTGCGTGATCCGCAGCGGAACCCGCACGCGCAGCCGTCAGCAGCCGGGCGCGGCTCAGCACCTTGCGCGTCAATCCGGTCAACGCCATGCCGCCAGCCTCCGCCAGCGGCACCCAGCGCCGCTCGCCGCCGGCCACCGTCAGGGCCTTCACCTCGTCCTCGGGCACGTTGCGCACGCGGACGTAGTAGTTCACCTGCATAATGGCGTGGCGCACTGTCATGCGTACGTCCTCAGCGGGCACGGACGCGTTGCGCAGCGCGGGCAGTTCCCACAGGCCAGGCATGACGGTGAGCGCGGCGGGCCGCTGCTCCAGCAGCACCTCCCGGCCTTCCGTGCCGTTTCGGCCCATGTCGCGAACCGCGAGCGCATGCCCCACTTCGCGGCTCAGCATGCGGGCGCGCGGCCTGGTTTTGTGTTCGCCGCGCGTCTGGCATTGGCTCGCCAGCGGACAGGTCAGACACATCGGGTTGCGCGGCAGGCAGACGGTCGCTCCCAGCTCCATCAGCGCCTGGTTGAAGTCACCGGGACGCTCGGGATCCACCAGCTGACCGGCCAGCGTGTCGATCTGGTGCTTCAGGGCCGCGCCTCCCGAGCGGCTGCCCGCCTCCCAGCCCGCCAGCCGGCACAGCACCCGCTCCACATTGCCATCCACCACCGCCACCGGCTCGCCGTAGGCAATGCTGGCGATCGCCGCGGCCGTATACGTCCCGATCCCCGGCAACAGGCGCAGCCCCTCGGCGGTTGCCGGCAGGTTGCCATGGTGCTGCTGGGCCACAAACTGCGCGGCCTTGTGCAGCATGCGGGCGCGGCGATAGTAGCCCAGGCCGCTCCACAGCGCCAGCACCTCTTCTTCGGGCGCCAGGGCCAGCGCAATCAGCGTGGGAAACCGCGCCAGAAAGGCCTGATAGCGCTCCACCACCACTGCCACCCGCGTCTGCTGCAACATAATCTCCGAGACCCAGATGGAGTAAGGAGTGGGGTTGCGCCGCCATGGCAGATCGCGGCGGTTCTGCGCATACCAGTCCAGCAACCGGCTGCGCAGGCGGGCGGTCTCCGCGGGATCGCGGCCCAGATTGACCATGGGCACAGCTTAGCAGGCATCCGTCCCGAGAAAACAGCCGGAGCGCGCGGTCGCCCAGAGCTGCGCCCGACCTCTGAATGCCGTGCATTACTGGAGTACCAGCGAGTGCAACTTTAGGGTCAATGCGCAGGAATTTGACGAATTCCCGGGCGCTGCCGTGCTACCTTGACGGGAAAAAGCCTGTTCAACACGGCGCGCGAGAGCTTGGCGCCGGGAGCGGATTGCGGACCCGGACCGCCATGCCTGCGAGCAGGATTTCGACCCCAACGCCCGGGCCATTAAATACGATCGCTGGAGACTCCCCCCATGCAACGAATCCTGACCCTGCTTGCTCTCATCTTGGCGGCTTTTCCCCTTGCGCTGCCCGCCCAGCTTCCCGCCACCGGCCCGCTCTCCTCACCTTATTCCTTCACTATGAACCCGGAACCCGATCTGCTGGCTGGTGGCGCCGGACAGGTGGAACCCGCGGCCTTTGGCGACCGGAACTTCTCCCGCCTTACCGTCCGTAGCACCGGATCGACTCTGGGCACCGGCGCCGAACTGGCCACCAATCTCCCCCACCACTTCGACCTGCGCGTGTTTGGCAACTACACCAACTTCACCTATAACTTCGAGCAGAGCCAATTCAATATCGGTGTGAACCTTGAGATGACCAATACCGGCGCTCAGGTCGACTACTACCCCTGGAAGTCGTTCCGCATCAGCCCCGGCTATCTGATGTACAACTCCGACCGAGTTCGCGCCGACCTGCAGGCCCAGGATGGCGCTACCTTCACCATCAATCATGTCACGTACAACTCCGACGACGCCGATCCTATCCACGGCATCGGCCGCCTGGTGCTGGCGGGACGCGGTTTCATGGTCACCACCGGCTGGGGACACATCGTTTCCCGCTCGCGCCATCACTTCACCTTCCCTTTCGAGGCCGGCGCGGCCTTCATCAGCACACCGAAGGTGCTCTTCGAACTTCAGGGCGACATCTGTGCCGCGCAGGGATATGAGTGCCGTGAGGTCGACGACTATCCGGGCTTCACGGCCAATCTCAACACCCAGTTGGCCAGTTGGAACAAGACAGTTGCGCCGTTTCATGTTTACCCGCTGGTCGAGGGAGGCGTCGCTTATACTTTCCGCATTCGCCGGTAAGCCTCCGGCCCGGACATTGAACCTCCATGAGCCTCGCGCGGTTAGGCCCCTGAGGTATGCTTTGGGGGAATTCGTAATCAGCTTCCGTGGTTCGTCAGGAGATTCCGCCGTGCCCGTCCGCTTTCTTCTTGCCTTATTGATCTTCGCCCTGCCCGCTACCGCGCAGGATCGTGCCGCCGCCGTCCAGATGGCCTTCGCGCGGGCCCAGCACCTTAAACACGGCATCAACGCCTCAGAGTGGTTTGCCCAGTCGGCCAGCGACTACTCCGCCGCCCGCACCAACCGCTATACCGACACCCAGGACATCGCCCTCATCGCCAGTCTCGGCTTTGACAACGTACGCCTGAGCATCGATGCGACGCCGCTCGAGCAGTTCCCCCGCGGCAAGGACGGGCTCAACGCCGAATTCCTCGCCCGCCTCGACCGCGCCGTCGATACCATGCTCGCCGATGGCCTCGCCGTCCAGGTCGATCTGCATCCCGAGGGCAGCTACAAGCAGCAGTTGCGCACCAGCAACGAGGCCGTCGACCGCCTCACCATGCTGTGGCGCAAACTGGCCTCCCACTACTCCGCGCGCGATCCCGAAAAGGTCTTCTTTGAAGTGATGAACGAGCCGGAGATCAACGATCCGTATCGCTGGGCCGGCATTCAGGCACGCGTGGCCGAGGCCATCCGCGAAGTCGCGCCCCGCCAAACCATCATCGCCACCGGCCCTAACTACTCCGACATCGTCGACCTGCTGGCCATGCATCCGCTCAGCGACGGCAACGTCATCTATAACTTCCACTTCTACGACCCCCACGAGTTTACCCACCAGGGCGCAGGCTGGGGCGCGCCGTGGTGGAGTTATACCCATAACATCCCCTATCCAGCCGCGGAAAGCTCCATGATGGAGTTACTCAAGCAGGTGCCCGACCCCGCCAATCGCTTTGCGCTTGAGAACTACTGGCTCGACCACTGGGACGCCCACCGCATCCGCCTGATCATCGACGAGGCCGCGGCCTGGGCGCATTCGAATAACGTGCCGCTGATCTGCAACGAGTTTGGCGTCTACCGGAACTTCAGCGATCCGGCCTCGCGAACGCAGTGGATTCACGATGTGCGCACCTCCCTCGAAGCCGACAGCATCGGCTGGGCGATGTGGGACTATCGTGGCGGCTTCGGCGTGGTGTGGAAAGAAGACGGCCAGCCCGCGCGCGTCGACCCCGCCGTCGTGGAAGCGCTGGGGTTGAAGAAGTGATTGGATCTGTTCGGACAAAGCGTTTCACGACTCCAGGCCCCAAGGTCGATTGACACCTGGGGTACCCAGAGTTGAGCTCCAGGCAATCTTCCTGCAACGTTTGAAATGAGTGCGCGATACTGATTCCTGGCGGAGCCAATTCCCACTCCGCGATCACCGGAGTCAACATTGGCCTCGACGCAAACGCTGTCCCATCCCGCGCATCGAGCCAGAGTGCTCGCCATGCTCACCGCCTTCAGCATTCTGAGCTATGTGCTCCGCGTCAACATCACCGTGGCCAAGGTGCAGATGGCGCCCGCGCTGGGCTTCAGCACCGCGCAGACCGGCCTGGTGCTCAGCGCCTTCATGCTCGGCTACGCGCTCTTCCAGGTGCCCATGGGCATCTGGGGCGACCGCCAGGGCCCGCGCTTCACCCTCACCATGTGCGGCGTGATCTGGATCGCAACCACGGTGCTGAGCGGACTTGTGCCCGGAATCCTGGTCCAGGGTTCGACCGCATCCTTCGTCTCGTTGCTGATCCTGCGCTTTGTCCTTGGCATAGGCATTGCCGGCACCTATCCCATTGCGGCCAAAACAGTCCATAACTGGTTTCCCAGCTCCGGCCGAGCCGGCGCCATGGCGATGGTAATTATCGGCGCGCCCATCGGCATTGCCTTTACTTCGCCGTTCATCGCCACTGTCATGCAGGCCTTCGGATGGCGCGCCACCTTCTATCTCACCGCGCTGCTGCCCATTCCGCTGGTCGTTTGGTGGTGGCTCCAGGCATCGGACCGTCCCAGGGAACTCGCCGGCGCCACGACCAAGGCCCTCGATTCAGCCGCTCCGGTGGGAAGCAGTCGCGCCAGCCGCGGGTCCTGGCTCAAGGCGTTCCAGAATCGCAACCTGCTCATCCTTTCCCTGAGTTACTTCCTCGATAGTTACGTGCTTTCGGTCTTCATAACCTGGCTGTTCACATATCTGGTGGAGGAGCGGAAGCTGAAAATCATCGTCAGCGGCTGGCTGGCGTGCCTGCCTTACCTGCTGTCGACGGCCCTGCTGCCCTCCATCGGCTACCTCAGCGACCGGTTGTCGGCCCGGCGCGGCGGCCTCCATGGCCGGCGTTCGATCGCCATCGGTTGCCTGCTCGGCTCTGCCCTCATGCTCCTCATCGGCACGCTCACAGCGCAGGTTCCAGTCGCCGTCGGCGCCTTTTCGCTGAGCATCGCGCTGCTGTTCGGCGCCGAAGGATCCTACTGGTCGACGACCATCGACCTTGGAGACGAAGACGCAGGCGCATCCGGCGGCCTGATGAACCTGTCCGGCAACCTGGGCGCGCTGGCCTCGACGCTCGTCTTCCCCATCCTGGTCACAAGCCTGCATTGGAATGGCGCACTGGCCTCCGGCGCAGCCTGCGCCCTGGTCAGCGCTGGGTTGTGGCTGCTGCTTCACGTTGAGCCCCCGCGTGCCCTATCCTATGCCCGTTCGCCGCAATAACGGCGTCACTCTGCTGGGCTTCTTCAGCCCGGCCCTGGAGCGGCTATTCCTCCCGTACAGGAGCTTTGCATGATGAACTTCCCCGTCATCCGCCCTATGCTTGTCTTTGCTGTTGTGTCGCTCGGCCTTTCCGCACTGCCATCGGACGGACAAACCGCCTCCCAGCCAGTCCCGCGCATCGTGGGCGATGTAGTTCCAGGAACTGAATGGCAGCAGGTTGCGCCTGAATCCGTCGGCTACTCCAGCGCCAAGCTCGAGGCCCTGCGCGGCTGGCTCAAAACCCAGGACACCAGCTCCATGATGGTTGTCGTGCAGGGCCGCGTCATCTTCTCCTATGGCGATGTCGCGCACACCAGCAAGGTTGCGTCCATCCGCAAGAGCGTCCTGGGCATGTTATACGGAAAGTATGTCGCCGATAACACCATCGACCTCGACAAGACCGTCAAACAGTTAGGCCTTGACGACAAAGTTCCGTTTCTGCCCATCGAGGAGAACGCTACCCTGGTCCAGTTGCTCTCCGCGCGCTCCGGCATCTACATTCCCACCGGCAATGGCGATCAGAAGAAACTCCTGCCGCCGCGCGGATCGGAGTATCCAGGCAGCCACTACTTCTATAACAACTGGGACTTCGACGCCGCCGGGGTGGCCTTTGAGAAACTCACCGGCAAAGACATCTTCCAGGCGCTCGAAACCGATCTGGCCGCGCCCATCGGCATGCAGGACTACGTCATCTCAAAGCAGAAGAAGAACTACTCTCCTGAAAGCCTGCACCCCGAGTACGCCATGTACCTCTCCACCCGCGACATGGCGCGCCTCGGCCTGCTCATGCTCGATTTCGGCGTATGGAATGGCAAGATGATCTTCCCCGAAGACTGGGCCCGTTACATGACCACGCTGATCACGCCCTTTCGCGAGATGAACCCAACCGGCCTGCGCAACGAGGGCGAACCGGCGCGATGGGGCTACGGCCTGCTGTGGTGGGTGTGGGATGCGCCCATGTTTCCCGGCAACACCTATATCGGCAACATGCAGGGCGCCTACAGCGCCATGGGCACCGGCGGCCAGTACATCACCGTCTTGCCGTCGCACGACATGGTAGTCGTCCATCGCGTCGACATCGACAAGGACTACCGCGCCAATGTCACACCGTCGAGTTTTATAGCCATGCTCTCGATGATCAACGATGCCCACTGCGGCGATGCCTGCAAATAAACGCCCATCCGATGGTGCTGCACGAGTGATTGACGCTGGGTAGGCGACGGCGCCGGGTTGCGCATGGTGGCGTAGACGGTTTGGCCGCACGGCCGAGAGTGAGTGCGGTGATCAGGCCAGTCCCCTTGCTGCAGCCGGTGACAAGTACAGTTCCCATGGTGCGCTCCTCCAGCTTTTGTGTGCGGACCGCTGGAGTCTACACCATGAGAACGATGAGTCTGAAAACAATCCAAGGGAAGACCGACGACACAGTGAAAAGGGTCGGGAAACAGATTCCCCCGCCGGCGGCCTTCCCCCTGTCAATCCCCCTACCGCGCCAGCGTGAACACCACGTTCACCGTCGTCTCCACCTCAATCGTCTCGCCATTGAGCATGTACGGCCTATACCTCCAGTTCTTCACAGCGTCCAGCGCCGCCTGCTGCAACATCGGATTGCCGCTGACCACGCGCAGATTCTCAATGGTCCCGTTCTTTGAAATGGTCGCCTGCAAGACGATCGTGCCTTGTACGCCGGCCGCCTTCGCGATTGCCGGATAAATCGGCACGATCTTGTCGATCAACATGCCTTCCACCATCTTCGAAGAAAGACGCACCGGCCCCTTGGGCGGCGCTGCCACGACGGTTGGAGTGTTCCGGCTGTGAAACGCATTGTCCGCGCCCGGAACGCCTCCCGGCGTGCCCCAGTCTCCCGTGTCCACCTGAGCAAGGATTTCCGGCCCGCGAGGCATGAAGGTGTGAACGGGGATGCGCGGCGGAGCAGTGAGCGTGCCGTTGTCAAACTGCGGCCGCACCACCGTAGCATGTTCAACTTGCGGTTGCGGCTTGGGCCTCTCCATGGGCGGCGGCGGCGCTTCCATCAGAATAAGCTGGTTCAGGCGCGGCAGCGCCTCGGGGTAGATGAGCGGAATCAGGATCATCGTCAGCAGAATCGATCCGTTGAAGGCGAAGGCCGCGATCATCCAGCCGCGGCTGCGGGTGCGGATTCTGCCCGTGGATTCAAACGTGGAGTCTTCAAACATGGTGGGCCTCCCTCACTGTGCAAATCAGCCGGGAGTCCCGAAGAGCCCTTCGCGCGCAGGCGGCCTCACCGCTCTGCGCGCCATCTATGCGCGGCGAGCGGGGTTCAAGGTCCTGCGCCCCGGAGGCGGCCACATGCCGCCGGGTACCCAGGCGCTCCGTTCTTCCCCATCGGAACCACTGTGCTTGTGTAGACACCGCACCGTCAGGAACTGTTCCCAGGGCGCGCCGCAAGCCGTCTCCAAGTTGCAAATCGCGGGCAGCGCTGCCGTGCGTTAAACTCCAGATCATTCACGACGGTTTAAGCTGGAGTCGGTATGAAGCTGTTTTACCTGTTGTTCCTTGCAGTAGCCGCAGTCGCCAATTCGGTTGCCCAGGCCCCGGTCAGCGCCCCGCCCAACTCCGAACCCGACCCCGACGCCACGCTGCGCTACATTCACAGCGCGTGGGACACGCTCACCCGCTCCATGACCGACTGCCACTCACTGGCGGACATCAAAGTCACCGCCAGCCCGGTGCTCTATCTTCCCGCCGAGCTTCCCGCGCCGCCTGAAGTGGCCGCGCTCGAGCAGAAATGCAATGTCAGAGTCCTTTCGCTGCCCCGGCGCATTGACAAGCTGGCAGATGTGCGTCCGGAGGAGATGTCCTCCCCCGGCCTGCTCTATCTGCCCAACCCCTACGTCGTGCCCGGAGGCCGTTTCAACGAGATGTATGGCTGGGATAGCTACTTCATCGTGCTCGGTCTCGAGGCCGACCATCGCGAGGCGCTTGCCAGGGGCATGGTGGATAACTTCCTCTTCGAGATTGAGCACTACGGCGCGGTGCTCAATGCCAATCGCACTTACTATCTCACCCGCTCCCAGCCGCCGTTCCTCACCTCGATGATTCGCGCGGTCTACGAGGACCCCGCCAGCTTTCCGGCCACCCCGGCCGGCCGCACCGAGGCTCGGGCATGGCTTGAACGCGCCTACACGCTTGCTGAGAAGGATTACTCCACGTGGATACGCCCCGAGCACGCCGCGGGCAGGACCGGCTTGGCGCGCTACTTCGATTACGGCGCCGGTCCGGTGCCGGAGGAGTCCGACGACGGCACCTACTATCCCGATGTAATCCGCTGGCTGCTTGCGCATCCCGGCGAAGGCAGCGAGAGTTATCTCGTCAAGGGCTCCGAGCATCCCAACGCCGCCGAAGCCGCAAGGCTCAAGCCGGTCAGTTGCGATGTGCGCGCCTCCGTTGTCTGTGAGCATGCCTGGGTCGACGGGCACCGGCTCAGCCGCGACTTCTATCTCGGCGACCGCGCCATGCGCGAATCCGGCTTCGATCCCAGCTTCCGCTTCGGCCCCTTTGATGGGGCCACCCATCACTACGCGCCGGTTTGCCTCAACAGCCTGCTTTATCGCTATGAGCGCGACCTTTCCCATCTGGCACATCTGCTGGCCAAACCTGCCGACGCACTTCACTGGGATCGCCGCGCCAAGGCCCGCGAAGCAGCCATCCAGCGATATCTCTGGCAGCCGAAAGAGGGTATCTTTGGCGACTACGACTTTGTTCGCGGCCGGCCATCGAGTTATGCCTACTTATCGTCGCTTTATCCGCTCTGGGCCGGGGTCGCCACCAGGGAGCAGGCGCAGCAGATAGTAAGCAGGCTCGACCGGTTTGAGCGGCCCGGCGGCCTATCCATGAGTAACTTCGCCTCCGGTTTGCAATGGGATGAGCCCTACGGCTGGGCGCCCGCCAACTGGATCGCCGTCGCCGGCCTCGATGCCCTGGGTTTCCGCGCCGATGCCCAGCGCATTGCCCGCAAGTTCAGCGCCACCGTGGATCAGGGTTTCGCCCGCGACGGCACCATCCGCGAAAAATACAACGTCGTCTCCGGCAATACCGATGTCCTGGTCACCACCGGCTACAAGGTCAACGTCATCGGCTTCGGCTGGACTAACGGGGTGTATCTCAAGATGAAGCAGGAGCTGCAGCAAGCCCCCTTCGCAAGGTAAGTCCGCGCTGTTCGGTCACGGATTCCGCCCTGCCCTGTGGAGTCCAAAAAGAATGGGCACTCCTCAAAACGAGGGAGTGCCCATTCTTTGTCATCCGCGGCAGCCTGTTACTCCGGCAGCGTTAACTTGCCCTTTACGGTGAAGGTGGCTGACAAGACCTTCGGGCCGGTGTACGGTTGCCCCCCGCCAATCGAAAGGCCGTACTCGCCATCGGCGATAATCGGCTCCCCAGCCTCGGTGACCATGCTCAGATCGCGCGGCTTCAGTTCGAAGTGAAGCCTTTGCGATTCACCCGCTTCAAGATGCACGCGCTGGAAGCCCCGCAGCGCCCGCAGCGGCGCGCCCGGCACGTCGGGGAACATGAGATAGAGCTGAGCCACCTCGTCGCCGGCCCTGAAGCCGGTGTTGGTTACGGTGACCTCGGCAACCAGCGGGCTGCCCGCGGGCACCGGGCTGGTAGGAACGCTAAGTCCGGTGTAACTGAATGTCGAGTAGCTCAGTCCATATCCGAAAGGATAAAGCGGCGTTCCCTGGAAGTACCGGTAAGTGCGACCCTTCATGGAGTAATCCTCGAAGGGTGGCAGTTGGCTGACATCTTTGTAGAAGGTTACGGGAAGTCTGCCCGCCGGGTTGTTGCGGCCGCTCAGCGTCTCCGCCACCGCCGCGCCGCCCTCCTCGCCCGGATACCATGCATCGAGAATCGCATTGGCGTGATCTTTGGCCCAGTTCACACCGAGTGCGCTGCCGTTGGTCAGCACCACCACCAGCGGCTTGCGGGTCGCGGCCAGCGCTTCAAGCAGGTCCTCTTCGGGTTTGGGCAGGTCGAGGCTGGTGCGGTCGCCGCCCTTGAAGCCCGGCTCATTCACCTGCATCTCCTCGCCTTCAAGCTCGCTGGTGATGCCCACCACGGCAATCACCACATCCGCTTCTTTAGCCGCGGCAATGGCTTCCGGCTTGGGCCGCAGGTCCACCTTCGACCACACCAGCCGCGCCGCCGGGTCGGAGTCCTGGCCCTGGCCGTAATCCACCACCAACTGAACCGGTTTACCCTGCTCCAGGTGGACCCGCCCCATGTTCGTATCGTTCGTGATGCCCCATGCCATGGCGACTTGCTTGCCGTCGAGCGCGACACGGAAGAACCCGCTTCCATGCAGTCCCAGGTCGAAGTCGCCGCTCTCCGTGGGTGTGAGCGTCGCCTCCCAGCGAATCCCCAGCGGCCGCACGCCGGCAACTTCAATCGGCAGCGGCTGCGCCGACAGGTCGATGCCCGGCTCCACGCGCGTAGCCAGGATCGTGGGCTTGTAGTCGGGATTCATCGCCGCCTCGATGTCCATCTTGGTGTAAGTTGCTTTGGCGCCCGGCTGGCCGCCGGTGGTCAGCAGTGCCGCGGGTACGGGAGACGACTCCTTGCCCAGGAACTGCGTCCCCGGAACATAGTTGATGGTGGCGCGGGAAAACTCCGTCTGCAGGCCCTCCAGGATGGAGACCGTGTGCGTGGGAATGCCGTTGTAGTTGCCCAGCAGCACGTGCGTCTGGTTGGCCAGCGGGCCCACCACCGCGATCTTGATGCCGCTGGTTCTCAGCGGCAGCACGCCGTCATTCTTCAGCAGCACCATGGCCTCGTTGGCCAGCTTGCGCGCCAGCGCGCGATGTTCGGCGCTGTTCAGTTCGTTCTCGTCGATCTTGGAGTAGGGCACCATCTCCGGTGGATCGAACATGCCCAGCTTCATCCGCGCCGTAAACAGGCGCACCAGCGCTACGTCGATCTCTGTCTCCTTCAGGAAGCCCAGCTTCACCGCGTCGAGATACGCCCTGTAGTCGTGATCGTCGGTCACCTTGGTGAAGAAGTCGCCGCACTCGTTGTCCATACCGCGCTGCAGGCTGATTGCCGAGGCCTCCGGCTGCGAGGGCTTGAAGTGGTGACCGCTGAAGATGTCCGTCACCGCGCCGCAGTCCGACACCACGTAGCCTCTAAAGCCCCATTTGCCGCGCAATTGATTCTGCAGCAGGAACTCGTTGGCGCAGGCGGGCTGCCCGTTGATGCTGTTGTACGCGCACATCACCGAGCCGGCCTTGGCCTCGGTTACCGTGGCCCGGAAGGCGGGCAGATAGGTATCCAGCTCGTCGTGCTTGCTCACCGGTACGTCGATCGTGTGGCGCGACGGCTCCGGCCCGCTGTGCACAGCGAAGTGCTTGGGCGTCGAGATGACTTTGTAATAGTGCGGATCGTCGCCCTGCATGCCGGTCACAAAGGCCACGCCCATGCGCGCGGTCAGGAACGGATCCTCGCCATAGGTCTCCTGGCCGCGCCCCCAGCGCGGATCGCGGAAGATATTAATGTTGGGCGCCCAAAAGTCCAGGCCCTCCATGATGTTGCTGTGCCCGGCCCGTACGTCCTGGGCGTGCTTGATGCGCCCTTCGGTGCTGATGGCCGTCGCCATCTCGTGAATGCCCGCGGTGTCGAACGTTGCTGCCAGCGCGATCGGTTCGGGAAACTCAGTGGTCCCATTCACGGCCACGCCATGCAGCGCCTCGCTCCACCAGTCGTAGGCCGGCACGTTGAGCCGCGGAATGGCCCGCGCCTGGTTCAGCAACTGGCTGGCCTTTTCCTCCAGCGTCATCCGTTGCACCAGGTCTACCGCTCTCACGTCAGGGGCCAGGCTGGTGTTCATGTATGCCGGCTTCGGCGCATCCTGCGCTCCCGCCATCCACGCCCCTGCGCACCACGCCCATCCTGCCATCAACATCCACAATCCAAGTTTCTTCATCGCTTTCCTCACCGGCGGGCCAGGGGGCTGCATGCATCTTCACAGCCGCAGAATTCCCGTCCCGCTCCCGGCAGCCAACGCTAATGCGCTTCGCGGCCAATGTCAAGCCGCGCGATCACAGAAATGCTCCCTTTGAAAATCGCTTTACCCGACAAGGCTCCACTCCCGGCAGCCGGTCGGCATCGATACGGGAATTTCTCCCGCTCTCCGCCAGCTCAGCCCCAACAAATCCCCATTCCATGTAACCTTCTCCCATCTCAACTCGTAAGCAGAGATAGAGGGGCGACGCGGATGGAGCACGAACCGAGCAGCGTCCTGGAAGACTTCCAGAAAGGCAGCATCGACGCCTTCGAGACGCTCTTTCGCCTTCACCAGCGCGCCGTGTACGGCTGGATTCTGCGCATCGTGCGCAATCCTGCCGCGGCCGAAGACGTCACGGTAGAGGCCTTCTGGCGCATCCATCGCGCCCATGCCCGCTTTGAGCCGGAGCGAGGATTCGAGGCCTGGGCGCGACGCATCGCCACTCATGCTGCACTCGACTCCCTGCGTACGCGGCGGACAGAGGTCGAACTGCCCGCTGAATTGCCATCGTCGCCAAAGGCGGACCCCGCCGTCTCCGCGGAAATCCGCCTCAAGACCGCGCAGGCATTTCAGCGGCTTCCCATCAAGCTGCGCGCCGCGGCCATCCTCGCGGTGGTCGAGGAGCAGCCGCACAAAGACGTCGCCGAGGCGCTCGGGATCTCGGTGGCGGCCGTCAAACTGCGCGTCTTCCGCGCGCTCAGATTGCTAAGAAAGGACCTGCTGCGGCAGGGAATCACACCATGAATGAACTCGATCAGGACCGCATGAGGAAGCTGTTGCAACAGGCACTGCCGCCCATCGAGGGCGAGCCCGAGCCCGCCCGCGACCTGTGGCCCGCCGTGCTCCGCAGGCTCGATGAGAAGCCCGCCGCACCGCCGCAACTCGGTTGGGTTTTGTTCGACTGGGCGCTGGCGGCCGGCCTCGCGCTTCTGGTTACCGTTTTTCCAGCGTCGATTCCCGTGCTTCTTTACTACCTGTGAAACCGCGGGCGCACCCGTCCGCAGAACTCGGAGGAACCCATGAACACCCACCCTTACCTGCGCGCTTACCTGGCGGGTATCTTCATTCCCACGATCATTCTGCCGCTCTTTCTGACCTTGTTCATTGTGGTGCGGCTGGTGTTCCAGGCGCCCGTACCTATCGAGCGCGGAATTATCTTTCCCATGGCCGTCGTGCCCATCCTGTGGGGACTCTGGAACATGCTCTATCTCTGCTCGCGTGGCCGAACCCATCTGTCGATAGGACTGCACGCCGCGGCGTTGCCGATGCTGTTGATGCCCGCAGGAGCGATTGCCGGCAGTTGCCTGGGCGTGCTTGTCCTCGGATCCCACGGCGTTACCTGGTTCCAAACCTGGCAGATTCCCTATGCGCTCATCGCGCCGTGCTTCCTTGCCGCTCTGGCCGGCTACTACCTGGTCTGGAAGTACATCGTCGGCTTCCTCAACCGCGTCCTCGGCATCGCATGAGACGCATGGCTGCTTCACGCAAGGAGGCAATCATGTTCGTCCTATTCCGCACGCTGACTTACGCCACCGCTTTCATCGGGTTCATCCTCATCTATCTGCCCGCGCGCCTCCTGGCCTGGTCAGGCATCGTGCGCCCCGCGGCGATGAACGCTCCGCAGATCGTCGGGATGATCATCGGAGGCGCTGGAGCCCTGGTCGCCCTTTCCTGCGTGTTCACCTTCGCCTTCATCGGCAAAGGCACGCCGGCGCCCTTTGACCCGCCGCGCCGCCTTGTCATTCGCGGACCCTACCGGTTCGTCCGCAATCCGATGTACCTGGGCGCGGGACTGGCCCTTGCCGGAGCAGCGCTTTTCTATGAGTCCCTGCCCCTCCTGGCATATGTGGGCCTGTTCATCCTTGTGACCCACCTCTTCGTGCTGGGTTACGAAGAGCCCACGCTGCGGCGGAGCTTTGGTCCGGAGTACGAAGCCTACTGTCAGCACGTGCGGCGCTGGTGGCCCGGCATGTGATCCGCCACGCCGGGTGCCGGGAACCGGGTGCCCCACCTTGGGCGCAGCATCATCGCTCCTAAGGTGGGATATAGATAGCTCTCCGTCTATCTATCTATTGACTCTCACATCTGCTCCGGCCTACGCCCCCGTCTCAAAAAAGTCCACCAGCCCCGCGCGCACTGCATGGGCGGCCATCGACGCCTGAATCTCCAGCGCCAGCGCCAGCGCATCGCGTCCCTGCCGCGCCGTGACCCGCGGCGGCTTCCGCGTCCGCACCGCATCGAGAAAGGCCTCGATCTCCAGCCGCAGCGGCTCGCCCGGCGTCACCTCCGGCTTGACGAAGCTGAGCCCGGGATTCGGCTGCCCGCCTGCCGCAAGCTGCGCCAGCACCGACGGGTCCAGCTTGCCGGCCGCAATCGCCGCCGTCATCTCCGGAGATACCGTCCCATCCAGCCGGATTACCAGCACATCCCGCCGGGCATAGTCGATCGAGATGTAGCGCCGCGGTTCGAAATAGCGCAGCTTGCGCACCCGCTCGGTCGACACCCGCGAGGCGGTAAAGTTGGCCACGCAGCCGGACTCGAACTCGACCCGCACGTTGGCGATGTCCACCTTGGGTGAGAGGATCGGCAATCCCACCGCGCGCACCTCGCGCACCGGTGATTTGGCAAAGGTGAGCACGATGTCCAGGTCGTGGATCATCAGGTCCAGCACCACGTCCACGTCCAGCGAACGCGGCGTGAAGACCGACAGGCGGTGGGCCTCAAAGAACATGGGCCGGCGCAGATGCGGCTCCACCGCCAGCACCGCCGGGTTGAAGCGCTCAAGGTGACCAGGCTGCAGAATGCGTCCGCCGATGTGCGCGCTGCGCAGCAGATCGTCGGCCTCAGCCAGGCTCGCGGCCAGCGGCTTTTCCACCAGCAGGTCGAGCCCCGCTTGCAGCAGCGCCGAAGCCACCTCGTGATGATAGACCGTCGGCACGGCCACGATAGCCGCATCCAGCTTAGAGCCGCCAGCCAGCAGCTCACCCACCGAGGAAAAAACAGGAATACCGTACTTGGCCGCGGCGTCGGCGGCGCGGCCCGCGTCCGGCTCAACCGCGGCCGCCAGCGCCACGCCCAGCCCCGCCATCTCCAGCTCCCGCAGCACGCGCAAATGATTGCGGCCAAAGGCGCCGGCACCGGCGACGGCAACCCGCAGAATGGGTTCGCCGGCTATTTGGCAACCTCGGCCTGCGGCCCTTTGCCTTCCACGGCCTTCAGGCACCGGCTATAGAGTTCCAGCAACTGCGTCACGTGCTCTTCCGGCTTGGGCGCCGACGAGCCGCTGAATCCAGTCGAGGCAACCGCAGGGCGTCCCACCCCTGCGGTGCCGGCCACAAATTTGAGCAGATCGAGTGCGATATCTTCGTTGCGCCGGGCGCCAAGGCCCGCGCCATTGAGGGATTCCATCCTGAATAAGTCTCCGAAGAGGATGCTACCAGAAACCGCCCATCGAACACTCAGTGTCTTATGCTCCTTTCGGCGCGATAGTCTGAAGACGATGCGCACCGCCTACATCGGCATGGGCGGCAATCTGCCCAGCCGGGCCGGCCAGCCCGGGGCAACCCTGGCAGCCGCGGCATTGCGCCTTGAATCGCTAGGCAGGATCACGCACCGCTCCTCCCTCTACAGCACCGAGCCAGTGGGCTTTGCCGAGCAGCCGCGCTTCGTCAATGCCGTTGTCGCCCTCGAGACGGAACTGGAACCGCGCGAGTTGCTCAACGCCCTCCTGGCCATCGAGCATGAGTTCGGCCGCAACCGCGCCGAGGGCATTCCCAACGGCCCGCGCACCCTGGATCTGGACATTCTGCTCCTCGGCGACGTCCAACTCAATGAGCCGTATCTTGAGATTCCCCACCCGCGGTTGGCCGAACGCGCTTTCGTCCTGATTCCACTCCGCGAGATCGCGCCGCAAATTGTAGATGCCATCTGCGGTAAAACCATGTCACAATTGCTCCACAATCTTCCCTTCGATCCGGAAAGTGAAGCTTATGCGGTGGTTCAAGTCCAATGCGATGCTTGGCGCGCTGGCCCTTGTGTCGATGGGTTCGGCCGCCCAACGTCTTGACGCCCAGGCAACTCTGACCATCACCGTGGAAGATAGCCGCGGCGCCGCGCTGTCTGGAGCCTCTGTGACCGACGCCGATAACAAACTCCTGGGCCGCACCGATTTCGGCGGGCGTCTTACTGTGCACTGCAACACTCCCTGCCAGTTGCGCGTAGATGCTGAAGGGTTCTCCGGAAAGAACCTCCAGCTTACCGCCGGGACGACCATCCGTCTCGATCCAGCCGCCAACACCGAGCTCGTGACGGTGACTGCTTATCGCACCCCGCTGGGCGAGTTGGAAAGCCCGGCAACGACGCGCCAGCTCTCCCAGGCCGCGTTAAGCTCTACGGCGGCCGTGACCCTGGATGGCCGGCTTCGCCAGCTTCCCGGCGTCGAGCTCTACCGGCGGACCAGTTCGCTGGTGGCGAACCCCTCCTCCCAGGGACTCAGCCTCCGCGGCCTCGGTTCCACGGCTGCCAGCCGGACTCTGCTTACTGAGGACGATGTCCCGCTCAACGACCCCTTCGCCGGCTGGATTCACTGGCAGGAGCAGCCGGAGCTCTCCGTCAAGAGCATCGAACTGGTGCGCGGCGGGGCCAGCGACCTCTACGGATCCAGCGCCATCGGCGGCGTGGTGAACGTAGTTCCTCAGCGGCCCGCGGCCGACCTCGCCGAGCTGCGATCCAGTTACGGCGCAGAGAATACCTATGACGACAGCCTGCTTCTCTCCGGCAAGCTCGGCCCCTGGGGCGGTCTGGTCTCAGGCGGAGTTCTGGGCACCGACGGCTACATCCAGGAAGCGCCGGATCAGCGCGGGCCCGTCGATATCCCCTCCAACGTCCACAGCCAGAACGGCTTGGTACTGGCCGAGCACGTGCAAGCCAAGGTACGGCTGTTCGCGCGCGGCAGCGGCTTCAACGATGCGCGCAGCAATGGAACCCCGGTCCAGACCAACGGCACCCGCATCTGGCGCTACGCCGCCGGCGGCGATTGGAACCCCAAGAACGGTGGTTCGCTGGTCACCCGATTCTACGGATCCACCGAGCACTTCCGCCAGGTTTTCTCGACCATCTCGAACCTGCCCATCTTCGGTGATCCCAGCTGTTCGTTTCGCTGTGGCGATACGGCGAACCGGCTCTCCCACAGCCCGGAGAACGAACTGGGCGCGGTTGCCCATTGGAATCAGCCGCTGGGCGCCGGCCTTTTGATCGTTGCCGGGGCAGACACTCACGACCTCCGCGTCTGGGACCGCGAACAGACCTTCGGCAAGACCGCCGCTCTCACCAATCTCTCCGATCACCAGCGTGACTCTGCCGCATACGCCGAATTGATGTGGGCCCACATGGGCTGGACCCTCACCGCTGCTGGCCGCGTGGACTTTTTTCAGAACTACGACGGCATCCAGCGCACCTGGAACGGGTCGAGCTGGGCGATCCTGCCGCCGCAGCCAACTCAGGAGGATCAGCGCGTCTTCGATCCCCGGATGGGCCTCAGCCGGAAGCTAGGCAATCACTGGGCGCTCAACGCCTCGGGTTTCCGCGCCTTCCGCGCGCCCTCGCCCAACGAGCTTTATCGATCGACCCAGGTGGGCAACCAGCTCACGCTGCCCAACTTCTCGCTGCAGAGCGAACGCGCCACCGGCTGGGAGACGGGTGTGGCCGGCGAGGGCCGCTGGGGCACCATCCGCGCCAGCTACTTCCTCACCCAGGTCAACCGGCCCATCACGGCGCTGCTCACCAACGGCACGTCTTCGCCGAAGCTTTACAAGCGAGAGAATCTCGGCCAGATCGAGAGCCGCGGCCTGTCCCTGGACTACGAGCTGGCGCTGCGGCGCTGGCTGGCGCTCGACGGCGGCTACCAGTATGCCAATGCCACGGTGACAAAGTTCAACCAGGAGCCGGCCCTGGTGGGCAACTGGATTCCCGAAGTGGCGCACAACCTGGCCAGCGCCAACCTGCGTGCCTACCGCCCAGCCTGGGGCACGCTCAACCTGCAGGGTCGGCTCAGCGGCCGCCAGTATGACGATGCCGCCAACACGTACCTGCTGCACAGCTTCTTCCGCCTCGACGCCTACGCCTCCCACGACTTCGGCAAGCGCTACCGGATTTTCGCCGCCGGCGAAAACCTGCTTGACCGGACCATCGAGGCGGGCAAGACGCCCACCACCACCCTGGCCTCGCCGCGTGTAGCCCGTGCCGGGTTCCAGGTGCAGTTCGGTGGCGAAAAGCCTTAAAGCGTTCCCGGCAGCGCCAGCGTGTTGTACGCCGGTTTCGTCAGCGGCTTGCGCTCTTCCGCCGTCGCCTCGCTGTCGTAGAGCGTGTACCCAGCCCCTTGCAGGATCCCTGCAATCTCCTGTGCGTTCGACGCCCTCACCTCGATCAGGATCGCCGGCTTCGCCCTGCGCAGCAGTTCCCCCGCACCCCGCAGAACGCTCAGCTCCGCGCCCTCGACATCTATCTTCATCACATCCGGCGGCGGGAATCCCTGCTCCAGGCACCAGTCCAGCGACACCGTCATCACCGTTTGCGACTCGCGCACCCCGCCCATCTGGCTGCTGCCCTCCGCGCTCTCCAGCGCATTCGCCGATCGCGCCCGTTCCGCAATCCGGAAGCGCGCCAGTCCGACCTGGTCCGACACCGCGCAGGGGATCACCTCCATCGGCGCGGACGCCGGATTCAGCTTTGCCGATCGCCGCAGCAGGCCCACCAGGAACGTATCCGGCTCAAAAGCATAGACAAAGCCGTGCTGCCCAGCCAGGCCTGCCGCCGCCAGCGCAAACAAGCCCTGGTTTGCACCCACATCCCACACCACCGCGCCGGGCCGAACCAGCTCTGAGGCATTGCGCAGCAGGGTCGTGTCGCCGGCGGCGCTCACCCAGTAGCTCAGCCCGCACTCCGGCGTCACCAGAATGCGCGCTCCTCCGCACCACTCCGGTAGCCTTCGCCGCAGCACCACCCCCCGGCTCAGCCGTTCAATTGTTCGCCGCATTTGAACAAACCCTTCTCACGTTCCCGTGCGCACTGGAACGGACTACCGCAGCAACCATCTGACCCTCCCACCGATGATAGGTCACTCCACCCCTGCCGCTCCCACCGGCCCTCCCCGATAGAATCCTCTGGTGGGCCTCGACTTCAACCTGATCGCAACCGCCGCGGCCGGCGGCCGGCGCGCGCAACTTCATCTGCCCCACCAGACCGTCGAGACTCCCGTCTTCATGCCGGTGGGCACCGCCGGCTCCGTCAAGGCCGTTCCCCAGGACGTGCTCGAATCCCTGGGCGCACAGATAATCCTCGGCAACACCTACCACCTCTACCTGCGTCCCGGCCACGAAGCCATCGGCCGCATGGGCGGCCTGCACCGCTTCATCAGCTGGCCACGCGCTCTGCTCACCGACTCCGGAGGCTTCCAGGTCTTCAGCCTCAGCCAGTTGCGCAAGGTATCGGACGAAGGTGTCCGCTTCCGTTCGCATCTCGACGGCAGCAGCCACTTCTTCTCGCCCGAGCACTCCATGGACGTGCAGATCGCTCTCGGTGCAGACATCGCCATGGCCTTCGACGAGTGCACCGAGTATCCCGCCGACCGCAGCCGCGCCACCGAGAGCCTCCGACTTACCATGGCCTGGGCGCGGCGGTCCCTCAATCACCATCGCGCCCACCGCGAAGAGGTTCCCTGGCACAACCAACTCCGGGTGCCCCCGGTCCCGCCGGTCCCGCCTTTGGGACCGGGGAGTCATCGTCACGTGCAAAGCCTCTTCGGCATCGTCCAGGGCGGCATGTATGCCGATCTGCGCCGTGAAAGCGCCGAGCGGCTGGTCGAGATGGAATTCGACGGCTACGCCATCGGCGGCCTCAGCGTGGGCGAGCCGCGCGAGCTAACCATGGAGATGATTGCCGAGGTCCTGCCGCTGCTCCCCGCCGACAAGCCGCGGTACGTAATGGGCGTAGGTTATCCCGATGAGATTGAGCAGTACGCCCGCATGGGCGTGGACATGATGGACTGCGTGCTGCCCACCCGTGCCGCCCGCCATGGGCTGCTCTTTACCAGTGAGGGCCGGCTCAATATCAAAGGCAAGCGCTACGCCGAGGACCAGGGGCCGCCCGACCCGGCCTGCGGCTGCATGGTCTGCCAACGCTATTCGCGCGCCTACCTGCGCCACCTGATGCAGGCCGGCGAAGCGCTCTCCGGCACGCTGAATTCAATCCACAACCTGGCCTACTACCTGGGCATCATGCAACGCGTGCGCGCGCAATTGGGATTGGGCGCCGCTGCGGAGCAATCCTCGTTGGCCAGTTCCCCCACAGGTTCGCCGGATACGCCCCCAGTCCCGCAGTGACCCGCTCCAGTACGCCCGCCCAATCGCCCGCCCCGCTCTGCCGCAGCAGCCGCGCCTCCGGATACCATGGCGTCGTCTCGATCCCTTGCATCCAGCGCCAGTCCGCCAGGTGCGGCAGCAGAATCCACACCGGTTTTCCCAGCGCGCCGGCCAGGTGGGCGATGCAGGTGTCCGTGGTCACCACCAGGTCCAGGTTCGCCACCAGCGCCGCCGTCTCTTCCAGGTCCTTGTCCGCGCTTCCTCCGTCGTGAACCAACACATCTCCCGGCAAGTGATGTAACTGCTCAGCCGCCTCGCCTTTTTGCAGGGAAATCCAGTGCACCCCCGGCGTTCGCAGCAGCGGCAACAGGGTTTTCAGCTGCATCGACCGCTGCCGGTCGGCCTTGTAGCGCGCATTACCCGCCCACGCCAGCCCCACACGCAGGCCCAGCCCGAGGCTTGCGTAGTCCAGCCGCTTCGCCGAGGCCAGTTGCGGGCCGGCAGCCAGGTATGCGCCAGGCCAGGGGACTGTCTCCGGCGTTGTCCGGAACACCGCCGGCAGGCTCATCAGGGGACACTCCACGTCGAATTCCGGCGGTTCTTCACCCAGCAGCGCAACCTCAGCCAGACCGCTCCGCACCACTGCCAGCGAATGCATCAGCCGCTCCACCGGCGCCTGTACCTGCAAAATCGCCGTCCCGCCGCGCGCCGCCACCAGCGCCGCAAAGCGGCAGAACTGGACCGTGTCTCCCAGGCCCTGCTCGGCATCGAGCAGGATGCGGCGGCCCTCGAGCGGCTCGCCCGCCCATCGCGGCTGCCGGAAGGCTCGCGGCCTGCGGTGAACCTCGCGGAAGTGCCAGCGCGCCTCGTACCCCGGCCAGCCGCGCTCCCAGTCGCCCAGCCGCAGCCGTGTCAGGGCCAGGTTGTAGGCCGCACCCGCCCCATTCGGATCGCGCGCTACCGCCGCCTCGTGCGCTCGCAGGGCATCGCCATCCCGTCCCAGGTCCAGCAGGGAATTGCCGCGATTGGAAGTCGCCGCCACGCTGCCCAGCCTCTCCGCCTGCTTGAAAGCCGCAACCGCCTCCTCAAAGCTGCCTTCCGTGTGCAGCAGGATGCCCAGCATATTCACTGCTTCCGCATGGCCGGTGTTGCCCGCCATGGCTTTGCACAGCCATCCCCACGCCCCATCCACGTCCCCCTGCGCAACGCAGAACTGGCACCACGCTACCAGAGTGTCCACCTGCTCGGGATTCCGCTCCAGAGCCTTCGAGAGAAACCTTTCCGCCTCCGCGGGCAGCCGCTGCTCCCGCTTCAGCAGCGCCAGGTTCAGCCAGCCCGCTATCAGGTCCGGGCGCAGTTCCACCGCCCGCCGCAGCGCCGCCTCGGCCCACGCCTCGCGCCCCTGCTCGCGCAGCAGATTGCCCAGGTTCATCCACGCCGCGGCGAAGTCCGGCCGCGCCATCAGCGCCCGCCGGTAGCGGATCTCAGCCTCTTTCGCCCGTCCCATCCGCGCCAGCACAAACCCAACCGCAAACTCCGCTTCCGGCAGCCGCTGCTTCAGCGCCAGCGTCCGCCGGTAGCAATCGAGCGCCTGCTCGTTCCGGCCCATGCTGGCCCAGGCGTGGCCCAGCCCCAGGTGTGCCGCCGCCAGCGCCGGCTGCTGCCGCAGCGCCAGTTCATAATCGTGGATCGCCTCCTGCGGGCTTCCAGCGGCCATCTTCAGCTCTCCCAGGCCCACATGCGCCAGCGCGCTCATGCCATCCAGCCGCAGCGCGCCCCCGTAGGCCCGTTCCGCCTCATCGCGCCGGCCGGCGGCTTTGAGCGCCTGGCCCAGCGTTACCCAGGCAACGCTCGCCTCGGGAACAGCGTCCACCGCCTCCGTGGCCATCCGCACCGCAGCTTCCGCCTGCCCGCTCGCCAGCGCCACCAGGCTCATCCCCATCAACGACTCCGCGTGGCGAGGATTCACCTTCAGCATCCGCTGATACTTGAGCGCCACCTCGGTCACCCGCCCGGTCAACCCCGCCGTCCGCCTCATCGCCACCGTCCTCACCCGAACGTGCGCCCGTTCACCTTGAAAACTAGGGCCAATCCGGCGGGCGCTCAACTACGATTGCGGCGGAGCGCGCAGGTTTCCTCGTGCGATTTCCCGATTTGCTCGTTGGGTTCAATTTGGGAATGGACTTGCTCAATTCATTTCTTCAATCCGTATACACTTACGTGAACTGTTGTTTGGAGTCCTTATGCCCCCATCCAATCCCCCGTCCCGCGTTCCCCTGGTCGAGCGCGGCCAGGCGCCCCCGGAACTTCTGCCGCTCTACGACAAGCTGGAGGCCGAGCGCGGCCGAGTGCCCAACATGTTCAAGGCGCTGGCCAGCGTGCCGCCGCTGGCCCTGGGCATTGCCGCGTTTCTCAAGCCGCTGATGGCCGAGGGCGCCCTGCCCGCCTGGTACAAGGAGCTGATCGCCGCCCGCGGCGCCTTGCTGAACAAGTGCGAATACTGCATCAGCGCCCATCGCCACATGGCCGGGCAGCGCGGCGCCACGCCCGCGCAGATCGACGGCTACGACGATTTTGAGAGCGGCCCCTTCACCGCCAAGGAAAAGGCCGGGTTCCGCTACGCCGCCCTGCTCCACGTCTCCGGTCACTCCATCGGCGAATTCGACTTCGCCGCCCTCCGCCTGCACTTCAACGCCGAGGAGATCATCGAACTCACCGCCGTCGCGGCAGCTTTCGAGCTCTTTCCGCGCTTCACCACCGCTCTGCGCATCCCGGTCACGCCGCTGCCGGAGGGGAGTTAGCGGGTCATTGAATCTGGTCGAGCGGATTCCTTCAGGAGGCCACCAGGGCCTCAACCGGCACTAAATCGGTCCATGGATATGAAGTGAGCGGGTCCCTCAGATTGTGAGTAGAACGGGAAGGCTCTAATTCCGGAAATCCGTCGTATGTCCTGCCGTCGAGCAATCTACCTGCAGCCGCCTTCCGTGCACCGCCCCATTGCTTGAAAAAGAAAGGAACACCATCGCGATCGCATTGAAGCCGAATCGATCGAACCCAGCTCGAGTCCATTTTGCGAGCGCCGGGCCCGCTTTCCCCGCCGACAATTACCCAGGAGATTCCGCGGAGATCTATCTCTCCAATGTCCTCAAGCAAAGGCTCTACAGACAAAAAGCGTACCGCCGCAGCGGTGTTCTGTAGAGCGCGCAATCTGGGAAGCCCATGCTTTTTATTTTCAACGCTTACTCCCCACCAGATGTGCGGC
>Ga0326727_10003991_pt1 | contig 45668 bp, 34 predicted proteins | sample MB2enrmetagenome_FD_207643 | JGI IMG/M metagenome (GOLD analysis project Ga0326727, IMG submission 207643) | Lab enriched peat soil microbial communities from McLean, Ithaca, NY, United States - MB29MY | ecosystem: Environmental > Terrestrial > Soil > Wetlands > Peat | place: USA: New York... | reverse complement strand
TGGGCATCGTCGCATTCTTTCAGTTGCCGGTATCGGCGCTGCCGGAAGTGGATTATCCGACGATCCAGGTGCTCACCTTCTATCCCGGCGCCAGCCCCGACGTGGTGGCGACCACGATTACGGCGCCTTTGGAGCGCCAGTTTGGCCAGATGCAGGGCCTGAGCCAGATGACCTCGACCAGCGCCGGCGGCGTGTCGGTCATCGTTCTGCAGTTCAGTCTCTCGCTCTCGCTCGACGTGGCCGAGGAGGAGGTGCAGTCAGCGATCAATGGCGGACAGACGTTTCTGCCCTCCGACCTGCCGGTGCCTCCGGTCTACAACAAGACCAACCCCGCAGACGCTCCCGTCCTGACCTTGGCGATCAGCTCCGACAGCATGCCCCTGTCCCAGGTCGAGGACATGGTGGATACGCGCCTGGCGCCAAAGTTATCTCAATTGAATGGCGTGGGACTGGTCAGCATCAGCGGCGGCCAAAAGCCCGCGGTGCGCATCCAGGTGAATCCGGTGGCGCTTTCCTCGCACGGGCTGAACATGGAGGACGTGCGCACGGCTCTGGTTCAATCCAGCGTGAACTCAGCCAAAGGCAACTTCGACGGGCCGCGCCAGGACTATCAGATCGACGCCAACGATCAGATCTCCACAGCCGACGACTACAAGAATGTCGTCATCGCCTACAGCAATGGCGCGCCGGTCTTCGTGAAAGACGTGGCCAACGTGGTCAACGGCGTGGAGAACACCAAGCAGGCCGCCTGGATGGGACAGTCCGGCGACTCGTCCGGGCCTTCGCTCACGCCCGCCGTCATTCTCAATATTCAGCGCCAGCCGGGCGCCAATACCATCACTGTCGTCAACTCCATCCAGAAGATTCTGCCCCAACTGGAAGCAAATCTTCCCGCGTCGATCAAAGTCACCACCATGACCGATATGACCACGAGCATTCAGGCGTCCGTGCACGACGTGGAGTTGGAGCTGTTGCTTACCATCGGTCTCGTGGTGATGGTGATCTTCCTCTTTCTGCGCAGCCTGCGCGCCACCATGATCCCCTTCGTCGCCGTTCCGCTGTCGCTGGTCGGCACCTTTGCCGTGATGTACCTGCTCGGCTACTCGCTCGACAACCTGTCGCTGATGGCGCTCACCATCTCCACCGGCTTCGTGGTCGACGACGCGATCGTAATGATCGAGAACATCAGCCGCTTTCTCGAAGAGGGCATGCCGCCTCTCGAAGCCGCGCTCACCGGCGCCGAGCAGATCGGGTTCACCATCGTTTCACTCACGGTTTCGCTGGTCGCGGTGCTGATTCCGCTGCTCTTCATGGGCGACGTGGTGGGTCGCCTCTTCCGTGAATTCGCGGTCACTCTGGCCGTGACCATCATCATTTCGGCGGTGGTTTCGCTCACCCTGACGCCGATGATGTGCTCGCGCATTCTGCGCCACGATCCCAAGGAGAAGCAATCGCGCTTTTACCGCTGGTCGGAGCGGGTATTCGATGACCTGATCGCCTTTTACGGGCGGACGCTGCGCGTGGTGCTGCGTTATCAGACCATCACCCTGCTGGTGGCCGCCGCAACCCTGGTGCTTACAGTCGTTCTCTACATCGTCATTCCCAAAGGCTTCTTCCCGGTGCAGGATACCGGCGTCATTCAAGGCATCTCCCAGGCTTCGCAATCGATTTCCTTCGATGCCATGGCTGAGAAGCAGCGGGAGATTGCCGATATCATTCTCGAGGATCCGTCGGTCGAGAGCCTCTCTTCGTTCATCGGTGCCGACGGTATCAACACCACCCTGAACAGCGGCCGCATCTCCATCAACCTCAAACCCATCAACAAGCGCGTCGGCGCCTCCGATGTGATCCGGGGATTGCAGCGCAGTCTGAAGAAGGTGCAGGGCATCCAGCTTTACATGCAGCCGGTACAGGACATCACGGTGGACGATCGCGTGAGCCGCACGCAGTATCAATACACGCTCGAAGATCCGGACACGGACGAGCTGAACGAGTGGACCGACAAGTTTGTTGCGCAACTGAAGAAGCTGCCCGAACTGGAAGACGTGGCCACCGATCAGCAGACCGGGGCCAAGGCGGTGCAGTTGGAGATCGACCGCGTAACGGCCTCGCGGCTGGGCATCGCGCCGACCACGATCGACAATGCGCTGTACGACGCTTACGGGCAGCGCGAGATCAGCACTCTTTACACGCAGCTCAACCAGTATCACGTGGTGCTGGAGGCGGCGCCCGAGTGGCAGCAAAATCCCACGAAACTGCGCGACCTCTACATCCAGACCAATGCGTCCTCGGGCACCAGCGGCGCCGGCGCAGCCACGTCGTATTCTTCGTCGGCCTCGGCCTCGGCCGGCTCGAACGCTACGACGACATCGGTGCGCTACACGCCTTCTTCGCAAGTGCTCAGTGCTCCGGTCAGTGCCGTAGGAGGTTCCTCCGGTTCCGCGGTCACCACGGTTTCGTCCGCGGGTGGCGCCAATGCTATCCCGCTCAGTGCCTTCACCCGAATGCACAGTACTACCGAGTCGCTCTCCGTCAACCACCAGGGGCAGTTCCCGTCGGTCACGGTGTCGTTTAACCTGGCCTCGAATGCCTCGCTGGGCACGGCGATCACCGACATCGAGAAGGTGGTGAAGAACCTTCACTTCCCCGCCAGCCTGCAATCGGACTTTCAAGGCACGGCTGCGTCCTTCCACAATTCGCTGTCCAACGAAGCGCTGCTCATTCTTGCCGCCCTGGCCGCTGTCTACATCGTTCTTGGCGTCCTTTATGAGAGTTTCATCCATCCGATTACCATTATTTCCACGCTGCCCTCGGCCGGCGTGGGTGCGCTGCTGGCGCTCATGATCTGCCGCCAGGACTTGAGCGTTGTGGGAATCATCGGCATTATTCTGCTCATCGGCATCGTAAAGAAAAACGGCATTCTGATTGTGGATTTTGCGCTCGAGGCCGAGCGCGAGCATGGACTGGATTCGACGGAGGCGATTTACCAGGCCAGCTTGCTGCGCTTCCGGCCCATCATTATGACCACGATGGCCGCATTGCTGGCCGGCATTCCGCTGGCGCTGGGCACGGGGCTGGGTTCGGAACTGCGCCGGCCGCTGGGCATTGCCATGGTCGGCGGCTTGCTGTTGAGCCAATTGCTCACGTTCTACACCACGCCGGTGATTTACATCTTCTTCGACCGGCTCGCGCAGCGGGTTAAGGGCCGGCGTCCTTCGCAGGCATCGCTCGACATCGAGCTGCCCCCCGACGCGGAGAATGCATGAACATTTCGGCGCCATTCATCCAGCGGCCGGTAGGCACCACGCTGCTCACCGTTGCGGTAGCCATCGTGGGCGCCATCTCGTTCGTGGTTTTGCCGGTAGCTCCATTGCCGCAGGTGGATTTTCCCACCATCAGCGTTTCAGCCGGCTTGCCCGGAGCCAGCGCGCAGATCATGGCGGCCTCGGTGGCCACGCCGCTCGAACGCCAGTTCAGCCACATCGCCGGCATCACCGAGATGACCTCATCGAGCCAACTGGGCTCGACCAACGTGACTATGCAATTCGATTTGAGCCGCAACATCGATGGCGCGGCGCGCGACGTGCAGGCCGCCATTAATGCGGCGCGAACCTATCTTCCGGCGAACCTGCCCTCCAATCCCTCCTACCGCAAGGTGAATCCAGCCGATTCGCCCATCATGGTCATCAGTCTCACATCGGACAAGTATCCGGTGACGAAGCTGTACGATCTGGCCTCGACGATCCTGGAGCAAAAGCTGTCGCAGATTCAGGGTGTCGGGCAGGTGGGCGCGCAGGGCGGAGGCACGCCTTCGGTGCGCGTCGAGGTCAATCCCACCAAGCTCGAAAGCTTCGGCCTCACCCTCGGCAGTGTGCAGTCGGTGCTCAGCCTGCAGAACTCGCACTTGCCCAGGGGACAACTCGCCGACAACGGCGTCAGCGAAGACATCCTCACCAACGACCAGATCTCCACGGCTGCCGACTACCGGCCGCTGATCGTCGGGTATCACAACGGCGAGGCAATCAAGCTTTCCGATGTGGCCGACGTCGAGGACTCGACACAGAACATTCGCACCGCCGGCTACATCGACGGAAAAAGGGGGGTGGTGCTCACCATCTACCGCCAGCCAGGGGCGAACATTATTGAAACCGTCGATCGCGTGAAAGCGCAATTGCCCTTTCTCGAGGCCGTGTTGCCCTCGGGCATCGCGACAACCGTGGATGTGGATAGGACCACGACGATCCGCGCTTCGGTGACCACCGTTGAGAGAACGCTGATCGTATCGATTTGTCTCGTCATCCTGGTGGTCTTTGTCTTTCTGCGCAGTCCGCGGGCCACGTTGATTCCCAGTGTCGCGGTTCCGGTTTCGCTCATCGGGACCTTTGCGGCGATGTATCTGTTCGGCTACACGCTCGACAACCTGTCGCTGATGGCGCTGACCGTCGCCACTGGATTTGTGGTGGACGACGCCATCGTGGTCATGGAGAACATCACACGGCACGTTGAGAGCGGCATGAAGCCATTTGCCGCGGCCATGCAAGGCGCCCAGGAGATCGGCTTTACGGTTTTCTCCATCAGCATGTCGCTGATTGCCGTTTTTATTCCCATTCTTCTGATGGGGGGAATCATTGGACGCCTCTTCCGCGAATTCGCGGTTACGCTGGCGACGGCAATTCTCATTTCGATGATCATTTCCCTGACCACCACGCCGTGCATGTGCGCGCACGTGCTCAAAGTGCGTCGGGAAGGCGAGAAACACAACTTTCTTTACCGGTCCAGCGAGAAGACCTTCAATGGCATGGTGTCGATTTACCGGGGATCGCTGACGTGGGTGCTGGACAATCCGGGGCTGATGCTGGTCGTGCTTCTGCTCACGATTGCGCTCAACGTTCTGATCCTCTTCAAGATCCCCACGGGCTTTTTCCCGCAGCAGGACACAGGAGTGATCATGGGCCAGGTGCAAGGGCCGCAGGATGCATCCTTTCCCTTCATGAATTTCTCCACCGTGTCGCTGGTCAACATTGTGAAAAGCGATCCCGCCGTGGCCCACGTTCTGTCGTACACAGGCAGCGGCAACGGCGGCTTTATGTTCATCGCTCTGAAGCCGCTGGGCAGCAGTTGCAAGGAGGACGCGAAGTGCGCGGTACGCCAAACCTCGGCAACGGAGGTGATCAATCGCCTGCGGCCGAGGATGAACCGTCTGCCCGTGGCTTCGGCATTTCTACAGGCAGCGCAGGATCTGCGTATCGGGGGACGCGGCGGCGGCGCGCAGTTTCAATACACCATCCAGTCCGACAGCATTGCCGATTTGACGAAGTGGGGCCCTATTCTGCTCCAAAATATGTCCAAACTTCCTGACCTGACCGACCTGATCTCCGATCAGCAGAACGGAGGCCTCGAGGAACTGCTCAATTACGACCGTGTGACCGCGGCGCGGCTGGGACAGACTCCGCAATCGCTCGACAGTTCGCTATGCAGCGCGTTTTGCCAATCTGAAGTCTCGGTCATCTATACACAGCTCAACCAGTATTACGTGGTGATGGAGGTGGCTCCCCAGTACTGGCAGGATCCGTCGGGACTGAACAACATCTACTTCACGCCCAGCAAGTCATCGTCGGGCGCAGGACTCAATAAGGTGTCGCCGCTGCTTTCCACCGTCAAGGCACACACCAATACCACGCCGCTGCAAGTCAATCACACCGGTTCGTTTCCCTCGGCGACTGTCTCCTTCAACATGCGCAATGGCGCTTCGCTCTCGGACGCAGTCACTGAAGTGACGCAGATGGAGCAACGGCTGGGAATGCCGGCAACCGTGCTGGGGTTTTTTGCCGGAACCGCGCAGGCCTACCAGCAATCGCTGGCGACGTTGCCGATTCTGGTGATTACCGCGTTGCTTTCCGTCTTCATCGTGCTGGGCATTCTCTATGAGAGCCTGATTCACCCGCTCACGATCATCTCCACTGTGTTCTCGGCGAGCGCTGGCGCCATGCTGGCGCTCATGCTCTTCCACATCGATCTCAACATGATCTCGATCATCGGCATCATACTGCTAATCGGCATCGTGAAGAAGAATGCCATCCTGATGATCGATTTCGCACTGCAGGCGGAGCGCAACGAAGGCAAGAACACGCGCGAGGCGATCTTCAGCGCTTGCCTTTTGCGCTTCCGGCCCATCATGATGACTACCATGTGCGCCATTTGCGGCGCTTTGCCACTGGCCTTCGGGACGGGCACGGGTTCGGAGCTGCGCAAGCCTTTGGGCATCACCATTGTGGGCGGCCTGATTTTGAGCCAATTGCTCACGCTTTACACCACCCCTGTGGTTTACCTGCTGATGGACCGGCTGCGCCTGCGCGCGCTGGGCCGGACGCACGACACGCTGCCGCCAACCGCGGAAGAAGCGGTGTCGTAACACGTGAAGGACATTCGCCATGCCTGAACTGAAGATTCGATCCACGCTTACCATCGCCGCCGGCGCACTGAGCCTGCTTGGGCTCGTCTCCGGCTGCCACATCGGCCCTGCCTATCACGCGCCCGCGCCGCAGGCAGTCACCGCGCCCAACTACAAGGAATCGACCGTCAATTTTCACGACGCCGACGGATGGAAGGTGGCCAGCCCGCAGGACGCCATGCTGCGCGGCAGCTGGTGGGAGGTCTTCGACGATCCCGAGCTCAATGCTCTGGAAGAACAGCTCAACATTAACAACCAGAACCTGAAGGAGTACTTCCAGAACTACATGGCGGCGCGCGCCCAGATCGCCGAGGCGCGTTCGCAATACTGGCCCACCGTCAACGCGAACCCATCGTTTAACCGGTCAAGAAGCTCCAGCAACCAGCACGCATCCTCCTCGGCCACCACAGGAACAGCCTCGTCTCTTTGGACCCTGCCGCTCGATGTTTCCTGGACGCCCGATCTCTGGGGCAAGATCCGCAACGAAGTCCATGAAGCGCAGTACGCGGCGCAGGTGAGCGCCGCCGACCTCGAATTGGAGAAGCTGACCGAGCAGTCCAGCCTGGCCGAGTATTACTTCGAGATTCGCGGCCAGGACATGCTGCAGCAGATTCTCAATGAGACCGTGGCCGCCGATCGGAAGGCGCTCGACTACAACCAGGCGCAGTACGACACCGGCGTGGGCGATTACATCTCCGTGGCCGAGGCCAAGACCACCCTGGAATCCGCGCAGTCGGCGGCCATCAACGTGGGCCTGTTGCGCGCGCAGTACGAACACGCCATGGCCATGCTGCTGGGCAAGATCGCGACGGATTTTTCCATCCCGGTGAAGCCCATGGTCTACACCGCGCCGCCGATTCCCACCGGCGTTCCCTCGCAGCTTGTCGAGCGCCGCCCGGACATTGCCGCCGCCGAGCGAACTCTGGCAGAAGCGAATGCGACCATCGGCGTCGGCTACGGGGCTTTCTTCCCGCAAGTCACCATCAGCGCCAGTGGAGGACTAGAGAGCTCCGCGTTGACCAGCCTCTTCCTTTGGCCCAGCCGCGTCTGGTCCATTGGTACGGCCGTTTCCCAGACCCTCTTCAATGGCTTCCTCTATCGCGCCGAGCTGCACCAGTATGAAGCTCAGTACAACGCAGACCTCGCCAACTACCGCCAGGTCACGCTCACCGCCTTCCAGCAAGTGGAGGACGATCTGGCGGCCACGCGTGTTTACTCCGAGCAGATCGCCCGGCAGCAGAAGGCGGTGAAGGACGCGCAGGATTATCTCGATCTGGAGATGGCGCGCTACAACACGGGCGTCGATCCGTATGTCGATGTCGTTGTCGCTCAGAACACGCTGCTCAGCAACCGGGAGACGCTGAATGCGCTGGAGGTGGAAGAGATGACTTCAAGCGTGCAACTGGTGCAGGCGCTGGGCGGAGGCTGGGATCGCACACAGCTTCCCACACCGGAACAGGCCGGGACCAAGACCACGAAGGCCGACTACCAATTGCAGAAGTAGTTCTTCAGCTTTCAACTCGGAATCCGGGCGACTCGACGCGGGCCACTCGAGTGCTTCCGCCAAACTCTTTTCCGCAAGGAGAACCTGACGGCTGAAAGCTGATGGCTGATAGCTGCCTTATTGCGCCGGCCGGTAGCAGATGGCATCGCCATCGAGCCGGTACTCCGCCGAGCAGCAGTCGCCACCGCAGATCATGGTTTCGCCCGCGTAGAGTTGCCGGCGGGTAATCAGCCCCAACGTGCCGCAGCGCGGGCACGACATCACGGCAACAAAAGGATTCTGTGCCTGGCCCAGCTTGGCCTGATTCTCCAGCACAAAAACCGTTCCTGGGTCCATTCTTTCGGGGATCCACTCTTCCAGAAACTGCAAGTCGGCTGCCATCGTTCCCTCCTGGGTTGATGGTTCCGAGCCGCGCGTCTGTTCCCGCCGGGCTCCGTTTCCCTCAAGAAAAACAGGCTGCGAAAGACTGGCCGGATGCAGATGTCTCCGGTTCACCTCAGTCTCGTCACAGACGCACCTGGAAGTCAATGCCAATCGTCACCGGGGAGTGGCGAGTGGGATTCCTCTGTCCACTCCGGGAAGGATTTGAGTTAATGGGAGGCCGAAGCCGTAGCCGCTCCGTGGGCGCGGGCAAAGTCGTCGATCGCCCTGTAGGTTTCCTGGTTGCGCCTTATCGCCTCCACGTATTCGCGCGTCTCGGTGAAGGGGATGGACTCCACAAACTCGTCGATGCCCGAATACGGGCCGGCAGCCTGCCATTCCGCCACGCGATTGTCGCCCGCGTTGTACGCAGCCAGCGCATACTCCTCAACTCCGCCAAACTTGTCGAGCGTTTGGCGCAGATAGCGCGTTCCCAGATTGATGTTCATATTGGGATCGAGCAACTGGAAGGTCTGGAAGTGCTTGATTCCCTCCTCCCGCGCCAGCGTGCGGCCCACGGACGGCAGCAGCTGCATCAGGCCGTAGGCGTTGGCGTGGGAAATGGCCTTGGGATCGAACTCCGATTCCTGCCGGATCAGCGAAGCCACCAGGTAGGGATCGAGATTGTTCTTGGCCGATTCCGCCTGAATCGTATTCCACCACGGCTCCGGAAAGAGAATCCGCCAGTACGCGAGCGGAATGGATTGGATCGACGCGGAAGCTGCACTCGGCAGCGCCCGCTTGGCGGCGCGAACCGCGCGAAAGGTCTCGCCGTAGGAAGAGTAAATCTGCGCTTCGGCCAGCGAACTCATCGTAGAGAACTCGGGATCGGCCTTGATCTCAAGCGCAATGTATTCCGTCAGTCCGGCGTTGGCCAAGAGGCGCGCTTTGGCCAGGTGCGGACTGTCCTCGGGAAAGGAGTCGACCAGATGCGGCTGCGGCAGCGGCTGAATGCGATCCAGTTGCGGCTCCGAGGCGGCCTGCGTGTTGCCGAGCGCGGCCAGCCGCTGCCGCGCCAACTGCGCGTAAAAAAAGTGTTGGTAAGCGCGGACAATCGTGCGATAGCTGGCCGCGGCCAGCGCGGGATTGTGATCCAGCATCTCATACAGCCGCCCGCGCCAGTAGAGCGCAGAAACCGTTTCGGTCGCGGCAGGAAAGAGGCGAATCTGCTCGTCGAAGATTTTCTCCGCCGCGGGATAGAGTCCCATCCGGTAGCTCAGCCAGCCGGAGCGCCAGTGGGACGCGGATGCGTTTTTGTCGCCGGGAAAACGCGAAGCCAGCTCGCTGTAGTACTCGATTGCCGACGGATAATCGCGCTTGAGCATGTACATGTTCCCCGCCGAGAAGAGCGCGTCGGCCAGCCAGGGGCTCTTCGGAAAGCGGGACTGCATCTCGCCGGCAATCTGTTTCAGATCGGCGGCGTCATCGCGATCCCGGGCAAGCTCCATCAGCAGGTCGAGACGATGGGCGCCGTTTTCGTCGGGCGTGTCCGGCAGCGCACGCGCTTCCGCGGCGGTGAGCTGCTTCAACTTCAGTTGGCAGGCGGCCTGGGAGACAGCGAATCCGTTGCGCGTCTCGGCATCGAGCCTCGGCGCGCGCTCCAGAACGCGAAATTGCTCCGCGGCCAGATCGTAGCGCCCAGCGTTGTAGAAGGCCTCGGCCAGGCTGCGCAGGTCGGCCGTGGTCAGCAATGTCTCTGCTCCCAGCTCGGTGAGCTTGGCCCGGGCCGTCTGCGCCTCCGCGCTCAAGGGATGGGCCAGCAGGAGCTGCTTGAATGCGGCTTCGGCGGCTTGTTGCTCGCCCAGCGCCAACTCCACCTGGGCCTCGGCAAGCTCGAAGCCGGGACGGCTCGCCGCCACAGTACCTGCGCCTGCCGCCAGCACCTGGCGCGCGCCAGTGCGATTTCCCAAGGCCAGCAGCACCGTGGCCTCAAGCTCCGGCACCTGAGCATCGAAGATGCTGTCAGGGTAGCGCTCAGTGAATCCGTGCAGAATCTTCTCGGCAACCGCATCGTCGCCTGCCTCGTGGCTGGCCTCGGCGTCGAGGAAATCCGCGTAGTCGGCCAGCTCCCCGTCGGCCCGCTGCGCCTGCGCCAGAGCCGCTTGCGCGTCGCCAAAACGCTTGTCGAGCAGGTAGGCGTGGCCCAAAGCCAGATACGCCGCCGCCGCGGCCTCGCCGGTGTTCCTGTGCGCGTAGGCAGCAACTGCCGCGTAGGCCTCCGGTGTGCGCAGAGTGGCCAGTTGCTGGGCCATCGGCTCCAGCTCTCTTGAGGCGACGAAGGCCAGTTTGATGCGGTGGGTGCGCGTTACGCGAGCCGCGTGGCTGGCCCGATGCGCGGACTTGGGCTTCGCGGCGCGCTGCTTCGTTGCCGAGGGCTTCGCGGAACCCGATTGTGCTGCGCCGGAGCTGGGTGGATTTGTGGCGGGCGTCACCGGAGTTTGCGCAACGCCTGGCCGCGCAACCATCGACAAGCCAAAAAGAACCGTAACAACAGGACCGCGCCATATGGCGGACCGCGGGGAAAAGAAACCAGACATGATTCCACTGTAAGCCGATTTGGGGCCGATAGGCGGTGGGAGAATCACTCGCGTTACGGCGTGGCCCAAGCAGTGGGATTTGGTTCCCTGGCGCTCGGTTCGGTACACTCTACCTTTGCTGGCTGAATCGAAGGCCTTTGGCAGGCTCAAGAGTCCGGCAAAGCAATTGGCTGCTATTTTTCGCATCCGAACTCCATGTCGACCATCCAATCGGTAGCAGGACAAGACGAGCAGCACCCCGACGTTGCCCTAGTCGAAAGGGTTCGTGCAGGGGATCTTTCGGCCTACGACACGCTGGTCCGCAAGTACGAGCGGCAGCTCTTCAGGATCTCGCAGCACATCACGCAGAACCGCGAAGACGCCGAAGACGTAATGCAGGACGCGTTTCTGAAAGCCTATGAGAAGCTCGATCAGTTTCAGGGGAACTCGAAATTTTACACATGGCTGGTGCGAATCGCGGTCAACGAGAGCCTGATGCGGCTGCGCAAGCGGCGCACAGGCAAGATGGTTTCGATCGACGACGATATCGTGACCGAAGAAGGCAGCATGCCCCGCGACTTCGCCGACTGGGCGCCCAACCCGGAACAGAATTACAACCAGGCGGAGCTGGCGGAGATCCTCAAGAAAACCATTCAAGGCCTGCCCGAGGGATTCCGCCTGGTCTTCGCGCTGCGCGACGTGGAGGGGCTCTCGACCGAAGAGACCGCCGAGACGCTGGGCTTGAGCGTGCCGGCCGTCAAGTCGCGCCTCTTGCGGGCGCGGCTGCAATTGCGCGAACGCCTGACCCGCTACTTCAAGAAAACGACTCCGGCGGTTGCGCCACGGGTAAACGGGGCTGAAGCATGAAATGCACTGAGTTTCTCGCGATTCTCGACGATGTCATCGACGAGTCCATTGCCGCGCAAACTCGCGCCGAGATCGAGGTCCATTTGCGCAAGTGCGGGCATTGCGAAGTTGTCCTTGACACCACGCGCAAGACTATCGAGATCTACCGCTGCCACGAGATCTACGAACTGCCCAGCGAAGTGAGCGAGCGGCTGCACAACGCGATCATGGAGCGGTGCAAGAAAGCTAAGTAGCAGCTTCTAGCTTCTAGCGATCCGGCCCCGAAGAGTAGGACCTTGGCTTCCCACCCATTTCCGCAAAGAACGCGGAAATGGATGGGGCACGGAGTCTCATCTACTTGGGCCTGATCAATAGAAGGCGCTGGTAGCCGCGCGCCCTTTATCTTTCCGATGCCACGCCAAGAATGGCTTGGAAGGCGGGCTTGGGTTGGCCGTTGCGATCGAAGAGCAGCGGATAGCTGGTTCGCCCTGCCACAGGCCAGTTATTGAGCCAGGATTGTGCATCCGTGACTCCCCAGAACGTGACACGCGAGAGGGCGCCGCGATGCTTGAGGAAGACGCGGAAGAAAGCGGCATAGCGATCGGCCAATTGCTGCTGGACGGAATCGGGCAGGCCCTTGACGTAAGGATTCAGCTTCGGGTCCTGGCGGACGTGAAGCGACACATCGGCCGTGGGCCCGTACCCCACGGAGGGCAGCACGTCTATATCGAGTTCGGTGATGGCGACCTTGACGCCCAGAGCCTCCAAGGCGGAGATGGCGGCGTCCTCCTGCTCCGGGGTGGGCGAATCCAGGCGGAGATGGGCCTGAATGCCGACGGCGTCAATGGGGATTTCCTCGGCCTGAAGCTTCTTGACCAGCGCGACGGCGCCTTTGCGCTTGGCCGGGTTTTCCAGGTTGTAGTCGTTATAGGTGAGCTGCGCCCCAGGGTCGGCCTCGTGCGCGTATTGGAAGGCCTTTTCGATGTAGTCCTCACCGATGATCTTGAACCAGAGCGACTGACGCAGGGTTCCGTCATCGTTGAGCGCTTCGTTCACCACATCCCAGCTCTGAATCCTTCCCTTGTAGCGGCCGACCACGGTGTAGATATGGTCGCGCAAGCGGGCAAGCAGGGCGTCGCGGCCGAGGAGATTGCCCTGTGCGTCATGAAAGACCCACGCAGGAACCTGCTCGTGCCAGACCAGGTTGTGGCCGACGATGAACATGTGGTGCTCTTCGCCAAAGGCGACGTACTGATCGGCCAGCCGGAAATCGTACTTGTCTGGCTGAGGATGAACTTTCTCCCACTTGAGCGCGTTATCCGGCGAGATTGAGTCGAACTGGGACTCGATCAGCGCGTCGCCGCGCTGGTCCTGGCCTGTGATTTGCGCAGCATTGATAGCCACGCCGATATAGAAGTCGTTCCTATAAGCATCTTTCAGGGCAGGCGTGCTCTGGGCCGATGCGATTGCGGCTGCGACCAGAACGGCGCCGAGAATTAGGGACTGGTGATCATACATAATGACTCCTGAATGGTCGAAATGAATAGCCGACATGGTATAAGTTCAAAGCCGGAGGGCGGCCGCAGGCACGGAAGCAGCCGCCCCGACTGGCATTATCAGATTTTATCCTGCGAAAAGCTCTTGCGGCGCAGGCTCAGGTCTTGCGAGATGGCTAGGTTGAGTTTCATGCTGATGCCGTAGAACAGCAAGCACACGGCGGCCGCCAGAAAAGCCCCGCCGGCCCATACCGAAGCGGTGAGGCGAATGCCGCTAAGAGCTTCCGCCGACTGCACGGCATTGGACTGGTAGCCGTAGAACGAGAGCAGCCAGCCAGCGATGGCGCCACCGATAGCCAGGCCAATCCAGAGCGCAAAGACCACTGCGGAGGTCACCGTTGCCGTGGCGCGGCGGCCGGTCTTCCACTCGCCAAAGTCCGCTACATCGCCCATCATCGACCACAGCACGGGGCCGGAGCAGCCAAAGGCGAACTGGCGCAGAATCTCGGTGAAGAATACCCAACCGAAGGGTATCCGCAACAAATGATTCCCGAGGCTTAGGTCGAAGAACACTGTACCCGATGGGGACTGAAAATAAAGCGCGCCGGCCAGCAAGCCGGTCAGTACCATGCTCCAGAAAAAGACGTTACGCTTGCCCAAGCGCCGCGTGAACGCCGTGGAGCAGGCCACGCCGATCAGCAGCGCCGTCAGCCCATAGCAGTTGAACCAGCTGAACAGGATCTGGTTACCGGCACAGTATGTGAAGTAGTACAGCATGACATTGCCGCGGATCATCAACGCGATAAAGTAGAACGTGGTCACCAGAAAGAGCGCGATCCATGGACCGTTGCGCAGCAGGTCGGCAAGATCTTGCTTCACCGAAGTCTGCTGCTGCGGGTCGGGCTGGATGCGCTCCTTGCTCACGGCAAAGGCAATGAGGAACAGCACCACGCTGACGGACAAAAACGAACCCATCGTCAACTGGTAGCCGCGTGCGCTGTTGCCGTGCCCCAGGTAAACCACCATGGGGATGGCGAGGCCCCCCACAATGAAGCCGGCGGCGTTGGCGAACATCTGGCGGTAGGTGGCTATGCTGTTGCGCTCGTTGGGGTCCTCGGTCATCACGCCGGTCAGCGACGCGTAGGGCACATTGTTCATGGTGTAAACCAGGCGCAAAAGCATATAGGTGACCCAGGCGTAAATCAGCTTGGCCGGGAAGCTCAGGTGCGGCGTGGTGAAGGTGAGAATGCCAATCACGCCGAAGGGAACCGCGGTCCACAGCAGCCAGGGACGGAACTTGCCCCAGCGCGTTTGGGTGCGGTCGGCGATGATGCCCATCACCGGATTGAGCGTCGCCATGGCCAGGCCTACAATCAGGAACATCCAGCCCGCCTGGGCCGCGCTCAGGCCAAAGGTGTCGGTGTAGAACTTCAATTGCAACACCATCAACGCCTGGAAGACGAAGTTGGCGGCCATATCGCCCAGGCCGTAGCCGAATTTCTCGCCGAAGCTAAGTTTCTCTGTCATAACGTCCTCGAACTGCGCCCCATGACGGTCACGCCACCGGGGTTCCTATAAGCAAATTACCGCGCCCTTGCTTCCGTGTTGCGCATTGCTCCTGCATTGGCTCCGATCCTGTGGAGCGATGCGCCGGCGGCCGGCGCTTCGCTTGTGGGGCATCCCGTACCGCCCTAAAATAACCCGCCCGGGCACAGGACGGATGAGCCCCTCCCAGAGGATACAACTTCCCATGCCGATAGACTGTGCCGCAAAGAAGTGTATTCGCCAGAGGCACAAAGAGCAACCCGGAAAAGCGATTTTCTTGAGGGCTTCTGTTTTGGGTTCAACCTCATGGAGGCTGCGCGGCAGGGCTCCCGGCCACGCCGATTCAGGGCTTGTGCCAGAGGCACAGGGGCTTCGGCGCCGATGCTCCGGAGCCGATCTTCTCGGGCGCGGCTCAATCGCGGGAGTTTTCTGCTGTTCGTTTCACTGAACAATCATCGGCAAGCACTTTTTAGGGAGGCGCGCAAAGGCATATCATCGCAACAGATTCGCGCCACGGAAAGGGCCTCGATGAGATTCCACGGTCGTATCGTCTCCGCATTCATTCTTCTTCTTTTCGCGTCGGGCGTGGCCTCTGGGCAAACAACACCCGCCAAGCTTAGCTTCGACGTGGCCACAGTGAAGCCGGCGGCGCCGCTCGACATGCAACGCATGGCTGCCGACGTGCAGGCCGGCCGGATGCCGAAGATCGGGCCGGAGATCGGCGCCTCGCGCGCGACATTCACCTATATGTCGCTTGCGGACCTGATTGCTTTCGCCTACAAGGTCAGAAGCTATCAGCTCAGCGGCCCGGACTGGCTCGGCGGCGAGCGCTTCGACATCGAGGCCACGATTCCGGAGGGTGCGACCAAGGACGATGTTCCCGCCATGCTGCGAGCGCTGCTCGAGGAGCGGTTCAAGCTGGTTGCGCACCAGGCTCAGGAGGAGCACAAAGTGCTGGCGCTCGTCGTCGGCAAAGGCGGGCCGAAGATGAAAGAGGCGCCGGCCGCGCCGCAAGCCTTCGACCCCAACTCACCGCTCCAGCCCGGCGAACGGCAAGTGGACGATCCGGATGGGCCGGTGCGCATGAAGATCAGTCCGGACGGTACGGTCACGATGAATCTCGGGGCCAGGGGCACGGTGATCCAGAAGATTGACAGGCAGAGCATGACGATGCACCTGGATTCCAGCGGGGTGTCGATGGCGGGATACGCGAGGTTGCTTTCGACCTTGTTTCTGCAGATGGGCGGCGCCAACAGCGAGCAGGTGGTCGATATGACCGGTCTCAAAGGCTACTACCAGGTGGATACGGAGCTCTCGCTCGCGGATATGATGGCCATCGCTCGCGCGCGAGGCATGATGATGCCGTCAAGGGCTCCAAGCGGTGCCGCTGCCGCAAGCGGCGTCCCGGAAGCCTCGGATCCGGGCGGCGGCACAAGCGTTTACCAGTCCGTGGAGCAGATGGGCCTGAAACTCGAAGACCGCAAGGCCACCGTGGATCGGCTGGTGATTGACCACGTGGAGAAGACGCCGACGGAAAACTGAAGAAAACAGGGAATAGGGAATAGAAACCTGTAACAAGCTACAAAGGACCATAGCAGCCTTTGGCGAAAGTCCGGTTTTGAAAGGGCACGACTTTAGTCGTGCCGTAACCCCCGCACAATCGGTGCGGCTTCAGCCGCTGAGGGATGCCTTTTCCGGAGTTTCGACTTTCACCACGGGCTCATAGATATGAATATCCGATCTTTGCCGGTGTGCTGACGTCGATATGTGCGGGCCGGGAGGCCCGCACTACAGCCCGTCAGGAGACCGGCGGTACGACCTGTAGTGCTGCGCCGACTGGCAAGCGGCACGGGGCATGATTTACCCTCAAAAGCGGCATGAAAACTCAGCGCATACTTCTCTTCTCTGTCTTCGCCGCGGGTTGCTTCTCCTTGGCGGCCGCGGCCGTGGTTGCACAACAGTCGTCCAAGCCGGCGAGCCAGGAGGTTCCCGACGCGCCGCAGGCAACGACCGTTCCCAACGGGCCGTTCGTCGTGATGGACACCTCGATGGGCCGCATCACGTGCCAGTTCTACCAGCAGCAGGCGCCGAAGGCCGTGGCCAACTTCGTCGAACTGGCGGAGGGCACCAAGGACTGGACCGATCCCAGGACCAGGCAGGTGCAGCACCACAAGCACTACTACGACGGCACCACGTTTCATCGCGTGATTCCGGAGTTCATGATCCAGGGCGGCGATCCCACGGGCACGGGGATGGGCAGTCCGGGCTACACCTTCAACGATGAGTTCGATCCCAACCTGAACTTCGACCGGCCGGGACGGCTGGCCATGGCGAATAGCGGACCGAACACCAACGGCAGCCAGTTTTTCATCACTGAAAAGGCAACCGACTTTCTCGACCAGCATTACACGCTCTTCGGCCAGTGCGACGCCGCGAGTGTAGCCGTGGTGAAGGCCATTGCACGCGTGCCGCGCGACGCGAACGACAGGCCGCGGACGCCGGTGGTGCTCCAGAAGGTGACGATCGTGCGCAAGGGCGAACCGATGCCGCCAGCCAAGTAAGACAGTTGTCAGTTCTCAGTTGTCAGTTGTTTTCCAGCGACTTTATACGTGATTGCAGATAAAACGACGGAGCCCATCAGAGCAACGGAGAACTAGGAATGTCGAGAGCAGCCGAATCAAAGAGCACAAGAGCTGAAGAGATTTATCTGCGCGGACAAAGGCAGCAAGACGCGGGCAACCTGAGGTCAGGCTTCAGGTTGCTGCTGACAGCAGCCAAGCTCGGCGACTCCGGAGCGCAGCACAACCTCGGGTATACGTATGACGTTGGGATAGGAGTCCGCCCTAACCGCACTGCAGCGATGTTTTGGTACAGGAAAGCGTACCGCAACGGACGCGGGGGCGGATCATCCGCAAATAATATCGGAACGATTTTCCGGGATGAGCAGAAATATCCAGAGGCGCTTCGGTGGTTTCGGCGCGCTGTACGGTGTGGAGATATCGATGCGAACATGGAACTCGCGAGAATCTACCTCAAGAATCCGAGGCAGCGAGACAAAGTCGTGTCGTGCCTCAGAGACATACTGAAAGCAACCCCTCCGATTGGCGTTGGCGAAGATACCCAGCGCGAGGCCCGGAAGCTTTTGAAGCAGATTGAAAAGGGCGTTGTACCGAAGGTCCGTCGTTAGTCAGAATAGGGGAGAATCAGGAGAAGCCATGGCACTTGCAGCAGGAACCTACGCCGTCTTTACCACCACGGAAGGCAAGATTACCGTGCGTCTTTTTGAGGCCGATGCGCCTGTCACCGTGAAGAACTTTATTGAGCTGGCCGAGGGCGCTAAGGAGTGGGTCCATCCCAACACTCGCGAAAAATCCAAGAAAAAACTTTACGACGGCACCATCTTCCATCGCGTGATTCCGGATTTCATGATTCAGGGCGGCGACCCGGCGGGCAACGGCATGGGCGGACCGGGCTACCGCTTTGAGGATGAGACCAAGGGCTCGCCGCACAAGTTCGACAAGCCGGGCAAGCTGGCGATGGCCAACTCCGGACCGAATACGAACGGCAGCCAGTTCTTCATCACCGTCACGGCCACGCCGTGGCTCACGGGCAAACACACCATCTTTGGCGAAGTGGTGGAAGGCCAGGACCTGGTGGTCGCCATCAGCAAGGTTGCGCGCGGCGCGCAGGACAAGCCGCATAAGCCGGTAGTGCTGGAGTCGGTCGTCGTCGAGCGCGTCAGCTAATCGGATCCGATAACGGCGAGTGAAGAGGGGCGTCGCCTACGAGGAGCATCCCTGAGGGGCTAAAGACCTGATCACATATTGCGGCACTTACGGCACGACTGAAGTCGTGCCCTTTCACGATTCGACTTTCACCCTAAGCTGCAATCCGGCGCCGCGCACAACTTCAGAATGGCCTCGCCAAAACGCTCGGCTTTGGCGGGGCCAATGCCATCGATCCCCAGCAACTGCGCGGGATTTGCCGGCCGCGACAGCGCAACCGCTTGTAATGTGCGGTCGTGCATCACCACGTACGCGGGGACGCCGAGGCGTTTCGCTTCGGCCGTGCGCCACTCGCGGAGCCGCTCCGCAAGCGCTTCGGAAACGGGAGTCGGCTGCGGCGGATTTGCTGCCGCGGCGACCGGCTTTTGGGCAGCGGATTTAGCTCGCTTCGTCCGCCGCGGCGGCGTTTCGCCGGCATCGAACTCCTCGACAATTCCGTCGGCGAGCAAGAGCTCGAGCGGCGCGGCCGGCCTCACGTCGAATCCGGCATCGCTCAGCATCACCTTGCGGAAACGCAGAACCTCGCCGTTTTTCTCAAAGGCCGATTCCTCGATCTCGATGAGCCCGGCGCGCACCATGGCATCGAGCAGCGCCTCGAACTCATTGCGGCTGATTCTGCCCATCAGATCGAGCTTGCGTTGCAGCGTGCCTGCCGCGATGTAAGCCGCCGGCCGCAGTTCGTCCACCATGGCGCGGACGATATTCTGCTCGGCGGGCGTGGCATAACGGAAGCGGCGCAGCACCGCGCCCTCAGGATCGCAAACATCGCAGATCCCGCAGGGACGGCCGGCATCTTTTACATCGCCAAAATGGCGCACCAGTTGCGACATACGGCACGCGCTCGAATCCGCGAATGCAACCACCTTCTCGAACTGTTCGGTGCGGTGCAGGGCTTGAATGGTGTATGTTTTCTGCCAACCTGAAGCGCCTTTGGTCACGATTCCGCCGAAATCGACGCGCGCGCCACCGTGAATTTCCAGCTTTTCGAGAGCCTTGTCGAACTCTTCCTCGGCCAGATCCGAGGCCGCGCGCAGTTCCTCGACCGATTGCGGCTCCTCGCCGAGCACGGCGAAGACCTGGTTCAGGTTTTCGACGGGCGGGTAATCGCGATTGAGGAAGAAGTCGTGGGTGCGCTGGTCGGCATAAGAGTGCATCAGGTAGGTCCGGCTCAAGGAACCATCGCGCCCCGCGCGGCCGATCTCCTGGTAGTAGCCCTCAAGCGTGGCCGGCAATCCGGCATGAATCACGGTGCGGATGTTGGCCTTGTCGATGCCCATGCCGAAGGCGATGGTGGCCACGACAGCCTCCAGTTCGCCCGCCTGAAAGGCCCTCTGCACACGGTCGCGCGTCTCTGCGTCGAGTCCGGCATGGTACGCGGCGGCGGGAATCTGCGAGGAGAGCTCCGCGGCCAGGCTCTCGGATTGTTTTCGCGAAGCGGCATACACGATGGCCGGCCGCCGCGCGGGAGCGGCCAGCAAGCGGCAGAGGACGCCGGCGCGCGCCGGGATGGAGAGCTCGACCACTTCGATGGCGAGATTGCTGCGGCGGAAGCCGTGAATGAATTTAAGCGGGTCGATCATGCCGAGCTGCGCGAGGATGTCGGCCTGCACGCGCGGCGTGGCAGTTGCGGTGAGCGCGACGACCGGCGCGGAGTCTTCCCCTCCGCGCAACCCCGGCAGATACTGGCCCAGCATCCGGTAGTCGGGCCGGAAGTCGTGACCCCATTGCGAGATGCAATGCGCTTCGTCGATGGCGACCAGCGCGAGCTTTTGCTTGGCCAGCATCGCGGGAAATCCGGAAACACGCAAACGCTCGGGCGCAATGAACAGGAATTGCAAATCGCCGCGCAGATACTCGGCGCAAACCTGGCGGGCCGCACCGCGCTCGAGGCCGGAGTGAATACGCCCCACGCGCAGGCCCACGGCCGTCAGTTTCGCCGCCTGATCCTCCATGAGCGAGATCAGGGGCGAGATCACCAGCGCCGTTCCGCCGCGCGCAATGGCGGGCAACTGGTAGCAGAGCGACTTCCCTGCCCCAGTGGGCATCACCAGCAGGAGATCGCGGCCGGCGATGGCCGCGCGGCAGACTTCTTCCTGATTGGCGCGGAAGCTGGCAAAGCCGAATACGGACCGCAAGAGCCCGCGCAATGCGTCCGCATTGGAGAGATCCATCAAAAAGAACCAAGCGGCCCGGCCGCAAAAACTTTTCCCATTCTTGTCTATTCTCTCAGAGCAAGAGACGCCACCGCTTTCGCAGCATGCGCGAGGTTCTTTAGAGTAGAAGGAGAGAAGGCATAATCGGAAAAGACCGGCGGGAATCGGCGTCTCAGTGTCCGGCGCGCGAGGAGTTTGTTTGACCAGCAGGCAGAGAAAGCAGGCGGAATCCGCGGGCATCTCGCACGCTTGGCGCGCGTTGCGGCACCGCAACTTCCGGCTGTTCTTCGGCGGGCAGACGATTTCGCTCATCGGCACGTGGATGACGCGCATCGCCACGTCGTGGCTGGTGTACCGGCTCACGCATTCGGCGCTGCTGCTGGGAACGGTGAGCTTCGCCGGGCAGATTCCCACGTTCATTTTTGCGCCGTTCGCGGGTGTGTGGATCGACCGGCTCGACCGCCGGCAGGTGCTGGTGTGGACGCAGACCCTCGCGATGGTGCAGTCGTTCGCGCTGGCGGGGCTGACGTTTTCCGGGCACATCACCATCCATTGGATTCTGTTTTTGAGCGTGATGCAGGGCATCATCAACGCCTTCGACATGCCGGGGCGGCAATCGTTCATGGTGCAGATGGTGGAGGACCGCGCGGACCTGAGCAACGCCATCGCCATCAATTCGTCGATGGTGAATGTGGCGCGGCTGATCGGCCCGTCGCTGGCCGGAATGCTGATCGCGGTCACGAGCGAGGCGTGGTGCTTCCTCATCGACGGCATTAGCTATATCGCCGTGATCGCGTCGCTGCTGATGATGCACGTGCATGTGCAGGCGGTGGTGCGCAAGGCGACGTCGACCCTGACGGAGCTGAAGGAGGGCTGGAGTTACGTTTCCGGATTCCTGCCCATCCGGACGATACTTTTGTTATTTGCCCTGGTGAGCCTGATGGGCATGCCGTTTGTGGTGCTGATGCCGGTGTTCGCGGCCAAGGTGCTCCACGGCGGGCCGCATACGCTCGGGTTCCTAATGGGCGCGATGGGAGTGGGCGCGCTCACCTCCGCGCTTTCGCTGGCCGCGCGCAGGAACGTGCGCGGGCTTATTCGCATGATTCCTATTGCCGCGGCGGTCTTCGGAGTGGGGCTGATCGGATTTGGGCTATCAAGCGTCTTCTGGTTTTCGATGGTGACGGTGATGATTGCGGGCGCGGGCATGATGCAGGGCATGGCGGCCAGCAACACCATCGTCCAGACACTGGTTGATGAAGACAAGCGCGGCCGCGTGATGAGCTACTACACCATGGCTTTCATGGGCATGGCGCCATTCGGAAGCTTGCTGGCCGGATCCATGGCGCACGCGATTCCATCAACGCCGTTGTGGATTGTGTCGGGACCGGTGCTGGCCGGCGCGCAATGGACCGTAATTCTTAATGGGCTGGTCGTGGTGCTGGGCGCGTTGTGGTTCTCGACGCGGCTGCCCGCGCTGCGCGTGGTGGTGCGGCCGATTTACCAGGAGATGGGCATCATTCCCGCGGCGCAGGAGATGGCGGCGGAGCAGTGAAAAACAGCTATCAGCTATTCGCTGCCAGCCTTCTATTGTTCGGGATCGGTGACGGAGAAGACGGCGCGTATGGCCGGCAGGAAGAAGCGGTGACGATCCGATTCGTAATCAGCGCACGATGTCGCGGTGCAAGGCTTTCACCTGGTAGCCGGCCTTTGCGAGGCGCTTGGCTATCTCTTCGGCCATCATGACGCTGCGGTGCTGGCCGCCGGTGCAGCCGAAGGCCACGGTCAGGTAGCTTTTGCCCTCATCGACGTAGTGCGGCAGCAGATAAAGCATCAACTCGGTCACGCGATCGAGGAACTCCTTGGTCTGCGGAAAGCCGCGCACGTACGCGGCGACCCTGGGATCGAGACCGGTCTTCTTGCGGAACTCGGGCACAAAGTGCGGATTGGGCAGAAAGCGCACGTCGAAGACCACGTCGGCGTCGAGCGGGACGCCATTTTTGAAACCGAAGCTGAGGCAGGAGACGAGCAGGCGCTTGGATTCCTCTTCCTGGCCGAAGCGGGCGAGGATGTCGGCGCGGAGCTCGTGCACATTGAAGTTGGACGTGTCGATGAGCGTGTCGGCAACGTTGCGGATGGGGTCGAGCAACTGGCGCTCTTCCACAATGGAACGCGACACGGTTTCCGAGCGGCCCAGCGGATGCGGGCGGCGCGTCTCGGAATAGCGGCGGACGAGCACGGCGTCCTGGGCGTCGAGAAACACCACGCGGGTTTCGAGCAGCTTCTTGATGCTCTTGAGGATTTCGGGCAGGCGGTCGAGGGTCGCGCCCTCGCGCACGTCGATGACGATGGCCGCGCGCGCCACGTCGGTGGACGCGCTGACGAGGCGGGCAAAATCGGGCAGGAGCTCGAGCGGAAGATTGTCGACGCAGTGAAATCCCAGGTCCTCAAAGGCCTTGAGCGCCGAAGCCTTTCCCGCGCCGGAGATTCCCGTGACAATCACCAGTTGCCTGCCGGCCGGCTGACGAAGACCTGTCCGCGGAGGGCCCGGCGCGGCGGCTGGATTCTTCCGGCGAGATGCACCTCGCGATTTGCCCGCATTGCGCGCTGTTTTACGGGGCGTCATGGGATCATGCTACACCGGGCGCGCGGAAAGCAGAGCGCGGAGTCGCAGAGCGGCTTGAGGAAAATCGTCCTCAGGCACGATTGAACGGGGCAGGGCTGCCGCGGCATCGGGAGTCTGGTTGTCGGGATGCTATGGAATTTCGACCAACTCCATCTGGCCGTCGCGGCGGCGATGCAACACAAACATCTCTCCAGCCACGGTGCGGAAGATAAGCAAGTCGCGGTCGCGGAACTCTGCGTCCTTGACGGCCTCCTCAACAGTCATGGGCTTGAGGGCGATGGCTTCGCCGCTCTTGACGATGTGCGGCTCGACGACGGTGGCACGCGCGGGAAACGAGTGCACCGCAATGGATGCCCGCGCCTTGCCGCGGACCGGCTTGGTCTCATCGCCTGCCGGCTCCACGCGGGCCTTGGGCCGCGTAACGGGAGGAGCCGTGAGCACCTTTTCCCCTTTGGGAAGGCGCTTGCTGTCGATGCGCCGGTCGCGGTGCCGATAGGCCTGATGCTCGGCGTGTTCGATGGCCTCGCGCAGTGCCGCGTCGGGTGAGTCGCCCTTGCCCGTGGCAGCAAACTTCTGCGAGCGGGCCTGAATGTTCAATTCGACGATGTGGACATGCCTCTGCGCGCTGAAGGTGATGCTGGCTCGCGCGGTCCGGCCCAGAATGCGGCCGATACGTTCCATTCCCTCCTCGGCCTGCGTGCGCAGAGCGCGGGAGATTCTTCCGTTTCTTGCCGTGACTGCCACATCCATGATTGCCTCCGCTTTCCCATCGTCAATTCCGCGCCGAAGGCCGGTGCGGTGGTGGACAGTATATGACGGATGAGCGGCTAGCGGCTAGCTGCTGGCTTCGAACTCGGTCTTTTCAACGACCGGCTGCGCGCTTCTCGCGAGCGATTGCAGATTTGGGAAGCTCTCTTACGCCCCCTTCGGGGGCTTGGCCTCGGGAATGTGATTCCTCGACCCCAGGCTTGCGCCGTGGGGCTATCGTCTGCCGCCCGCCGAGGCGGGCTGATTTCTCCCTCAAACGTTATCCCGGCGAGGTCTGCGGCAAACGCACCGAAGCGCGAGATTGGCTCCGGGGAGGATGGGCTGAAAGCTGAGAGCTAAAAGCTGAGAGCTGTCTTCAGATCTCCCAGCGCAGCAGCACGGTGCCTACGGTGAAACCGGCGCCCACGGCGGCCAGCAGCACCAGGTCGCCTTTCTTCAGCTTGCCCTCTTCAACGGCCGTCTCCATGGCCAGGGGAATGGTTCCGGACGAGGTATTACCGTACTTTTCGATATTGATAATCACGCGATCGGGGCTCATGCCCAGCCGGACGGCCGTGGCCGTGATGATGCGCTTGTTGGCCTGATGGGGAATGAAGCAGCCCAGGTCGGCGCCGGTGACGCCGTTGCGCTCCAGGAGTTTTCCCGTGGCCTCGGCCATCTTGCGCACGGCGAATTTATACACCGCGGGGCCGTCCTGGTAGATGTAATGCCATTTTTTGTCCACGGTTTCGTGGCTGGAGGGATTCAGGCTGCCTCCCCCCTTGAGGTTCAGGCTTACGCCGCCCGAGCCGTCGATCTCGTTGATCGCGTCGATGAAGCCGATCTCGCCCTCGGCTGCCGGCTCCACGAGCACCGCGCCGCCGCCGTCGCCAAATAAAACGCAAGTCGTCCGGTCGGTGTAGTCGGTCATCCTCGTGTTGGCGTCGAAGCCGCAGACCAGAACCTTGCTGTAGGCACCGCTTTCCACCATCTTCACGCCGGCCTGCAGCGCATACACGAAGCCCGAACAGCCGCCCGAGACATCGAATCCCCAACAGTGCGATGCGCCGATTTTATGCTGCACCAGACAGGCCGTGGAGGGGAACATCATGTCGGGCGTGACCGTGCCCACGATGATTACTTCGACCTCATCGGCGCCGATGCCGCGCGCGGCCAGGCATTTCTTCGCGGCTTCCACGCACATGTCGCTCAGGCCCAGGCCGGCAGCGAGCTTGTGACGCGTTTTGATACCGGTGCGCTCCGTGATCCACTGATCGCTTGTTTCCACCATTTTTTCGAGGTCTTGATTGGTGATCAGATCGGGAGGAACGTAGGTACCGAGCGCCGAAATCTTGGCACGGCGGCCCACCACGGGGCGAACGGTCAGACTCAATGCATTTCTCCTTGCGCGGGTCCGGCCAGCCGGTCTCTGATCCCTGACCCCTGACACCTGATTCCTGTCAAAAAAAGTACCGGGTGACCTACTGCGCCCGTACGAGCCCGTTACCGTTGCTTCCTTCCGGACCTGGCGGGGTTGGCGGGATTACGTCGCGTAGGACCCGGCACTTGATGATTTTAGCACTGCGGACGAAGTCGCTCTGGCTCCGCCGAAGGGTCGCCGATTGGAGCAACAAGTTTCGGCGATAGAATCTCTATATGTCAGATGAGAGCGCCAAAAAGGAGATTGCAATCGAGGAAGATGCCCCGGCTGCAGGCAAAGCTGTCGAGAAGCCGCGATATACCCTCGACGAGTTGCTGGCGCAATGCGACTTCGGCGAGCCGCTCTCGGAGGAAGACCGCACCTGGATCGATGTCTCTTCGGTGGGCATGGAGTTGTAACGACGAGACCCCACGAAGTAATCGGGGGCTGAAGCGCAGAGCGCATTTTTGCGGTGACGTCTTATTGTTCCTCATCGCGCCGGAGATTCTGTCCCTCTTATCCACATTGGCGCCCTTTATTCGCGTTGACCCTGCCTTTCCACATCCGTAAAGTCTGTAATGAAGCGATGAATTTCCCCGTCTGCGCCGCGCCGTCGGCAGGCCAGGAAAAGGCTTCAAGCGCAGCTTCACCAACCCGGAGTAAACATGCTGAAACTAAAGAAGATTCACATCCTCGGCTTCAAGAGCTTTTGTGACCGCACGGAGCTGACCGTGCCGGGCACGGGGATTGCCGTGGTGGTGGGTCCGAACGGTTGCGGCAAGTCGAACATTCTGGACGGTGTGACCTGGGTGCTGGGCGAGCAGAGCGCCAAGAGTCTGCGCGGCTCGCATATGCAGGACCTGATCTTTGCCGGAACCCGCGACCGCAAGCCTATGGGCATGGCGGAGGTAACGCTGACCCTGGTCGATCCCGAGGCCTACGAGGGGCCGGTGCCGGTGGAACCGGAGGTGGTCGTCGATCACGAAGGGCCGGCGGATTGGGACGAGGAGGAGTTGCGCCGCCAGCGCGCCGCCGAGGCCGAAGAGATCGTCGCCAGCGAGCAGCCGGGAAAGGTGCATGAGGAAGAGGCGGCGGACGATTCGGATCTCGACCAAAAGGCTGCCCCGCCGCAGGTGGCTGCCGCACCGCAGGTGTCCAGCGAAAATCTCGACCAAAAGGCTGCCGCACCGCAGGTGCTGCTCAAGATTCGCCGTCGCAAGTTCCAGAGCAAGCCGCAAAAGGGCGAAGTGGTGATCACGCGGCGGCTGTTCCGTACCGGAGAAAGTGAATACCTGCTGAACGGCAAGCTCTGCCGGCTGCGCGACATTCAGGACATCTTCATGGGCACCGGCCTGGGGCCGGATAGCTACGCGATCATCGGGCAGGAGCGCATTGGGCAACTGCTGAGCTCAAAGCCCTACGAGCGCCGGGCGATTATCGAAGAGGCCGCGGGGATTACGCGCTTCAAGAACAAGAAGCGGCTGGCGGAGTTGCGCCTGGAGAGCGCGAAGCAGAACCTGGCGCGCGTGGACGACATTTTCGAGGAAGTCACGCGGCAGATGAACAGCCTGAAGCGGCAGGCGGCAAAGGCGGAGCGGTTTGCCGCGGTGCGCGACGAGCTGCGGGGACGGCTGCGGGTGGTGCTGGCCAACCGCATGGCGGCGATGGACGCCGGCCAGGCGCGGCTGGAAGCGGAGATTGCGGCTTTGACTGAGCAAGTTAACAGCTCGGTCGAGGAGATTGCGCTTGAGGAGACGAGCCAGCATGCGCTGACCGAGCGCGGCTACGAGTTAGACCGCGAGGGCCAGGAGGCACAGACGCGCTCCAGCACGGCGGCCGTGGAACTGGAGCGGGCCGCGGCGCGGGAACGCAGCAATACGGAGCGCGTGAGCGAGCTGGAGGCGCGGATTGCGGCGTCGGGCGCGGAGCTGGAACAGACGCGGACGCAACTGGCGGGCATTGAAGAAGAACGCGCGCAACAGAAGAACTTTTTAGAAACCGCGGCGGGCGAGGCCCACGAGTTTCACGCCAAGGTGGAAACGCGGCAGCACGAAGCGCGGGGCGCGGCCGAGGAAGTCTTTACTGCCGAGCGCGAACTTGAAGCCGAGCGCCGCCACGCCATGCATCTGCTCACGCTCTCGGCGAACGCGCGCAATTACATTGCGCAGGGCGAAGAGAGCCTGGCCGCACTGGAACGCGAGGCGGAGCGGCTGGATGGCGAAATGGGCCAGGCGCGGGTTGAGTTTGAGAATCTGGGCGCGCAGACTGCCGAGTCCAGATTACGTTTTGACACGGCTGACACGACCGTGAAGCGGCTGGAACAGGAGATCGCGACCCTGCGCGAGACGTTGCAGGCCAAGCGCGGCGAGGAAAGCGCGCGCCGCGCACAAGCCAACCAGTTGCGCGGCGAACAAGCAGCCGTGGCAGGCCGGCGCGATTCGCTGCAGGCGCTGATTCGCAACCATGGCTACGCCACCGACTCGGTGCGTCGGCTGCTCAAGCCGGGCGCGCTGGGGCCGTCGGTGGCGCCCGTGGGCACGCTGGCGGACTTCCTTGAAGTGAGCGGCGAATACGAAGGCGTGGTGGACGAGTTTCTGCGCGAAGAGCTCAATTACGTGGTTGTGGAAAGCTGGGGCGCGGCCGAAGAAGGCGTGCGCGTGCTGAAGACCAGCGACGGCCGGGCGACGTTTCTGATTCACTCCGACGCGCAGGGCGAACTCTTTGCATCGGGCGAAGTGCCGGTGAATGAGCCGGGCGTGATCCCGCTGCGCGATGCCGTGAAAATGCTGAATGGCCTGGGACGATCGCTCGAAAGAGTCCTGCCCAAGGTGCGTTATGGCTACCTGACGGAAAATGCCATCGACGCGCAACGGCTGGCGTCACGCTACGGGCACGCATATTTTCTGACGCCGGATGGCGAGTGTTTCCACCGCTCGACGGTGACGGGCGGCAAGCCGGCCAGCGAGGGTCCGCTGGCGCTGAAGCGCGAGCTGCGCGAGACGGAGGGCCGGCTGGCGAAGCTCGAAGCCGATCTCGACCAGGCGCAGAGGGACGCAGACGCACTGGGCCGCGCCATCGAGGAGATTACGGCGCAACTGGAAACGCGCGGCGAAGAGCGCCGGCAGGCCGAGAGCCAGGCAGCCACTCTGGGCGCGGCGCTGAAGCAAATGGAAAATGAAGTCCAGCGCATCGAGCGGCGCTTGCAGGAGTGGCAGGCGCAGGCGGCGCGCAACAAAGACGCGCGCGAAGTGAAGCGACAGGCGATTGCGGAGAAGCGCGAAGAGGCGGCGCGGCTCGAGAGCGAACACGAGCAAGCGGACAGCGGCCTGAACGCGCGGCAAGCGCAGCTGGAATCGCTGCGGCAGAAGCGCGAAGCGCTGCAACAGGAAGCCGCGCAGATGACGGCGGAGCTGGCCGGACTGGAAGAACGGCGGCGCGGCGCGGATGCGGCCTTCCAACGCATCGACCGGGTCTTTAGCGACCTGAGCCGGCGGGTGCAGACGATCGAGCAGCAGCGGACTGCGGCCGCGGCCGAGCGCGAACAGCGCATCCGGGAAAACGCCGAGCTGGTGGAGCGCGAAAAGGAGCTGACCGAGACGCGCGCGACCGCGTTGGCCGCGGCGCAATCCATCGGCGAGCAGGCGCAGGCGCTGCGCCTGCAACTGGCCGAGCTGGAGACGCAACTGAAGACGGGGCGCGCGGAGCTGGATCAGTTGCGCGAGAACCGCGCCTCGCTTTCCAGCGAATTGGCCAAGCTGCACTCCGATCTTGAGTATCTGGAAGCAAGCTGCCTGGCCGAAGTGAACGTGGAGGCGCAGGTGCTGCGCGCCGATGCGGAGATCGCGCGGCTGACCGGCGGGGAACTTGCCGCCGAAGAGGAGGCCTGCCGCGGCTTAAAGCAGCGGCTCGAGCAGATGGGCCCGGTGAACATGATGGCGCTCGACGAGTACAGGGAGACGGCGGAGCGCCACGGATTCCTCGAAGTGCAGCGGCAGGACCTGATCGAGTCGATCGAGAACACGCAGGAGACCATCAAGGAGATCGATCTGATCTCGCGCACCAAGTTCGACGAGGCGTTCGCGCAGATCAATATCAACTTCGGGCAGGTGTTTGCGCGGCTCTTTCAGGGCGGGCAGGCCTTCCTGCGCATAACCGACGAGGAGAACCAGGCCGAGAGCGGGCTGGATATCGTGGTGTCGCCGCCGGGCAAGAAGCTGCAGAATGTGCTGCTGCTCTCAGGCGGCGAAAAGGCGCTGACGGCGCTGGCGCTGCTGATGGGCATCTTTGAATTCCGGCCCAGCCCCTTCTGCGTGCTCGACGAAGTGGACGCGCCGCTGGACGAGACCAACGTGGGCCGCTTTGCCGACCTGCTGCTTTCGCTCGGCCACGACACGCAGTTCCTGATCGTGACGCACTCCCGGCGCATGATGCAGGCCGCCGACATGATCTACGGCGTGACCATGCAGGAGCCGGGCGTGTCGAAGATCGTGAGCGTGCGGCTGGGGCACCGCGAGCAGAAGCGGGCCACGGCGTAGCTTTCAGCCGTCAGCTATCAGCTTTCAGCTTGGTCCGTGCTGAGTTGGCGGTCGTGGTTTCTCGGGTCTCAAGATCGAGACCTGGGGCACCCAGTGCCAGTACTTCTGCGGGGGTGTGGTTTCCCACCCTTGCGCAAAAGCGCGCAAGGATGGGGCACCCGCTGATAGCTGTACCCAGGAGACGGCTGTGCCAGGCAAACTGGAGATGATTGTCGGGCCGATGCGGAGCAACAAGACGGCCGAGCTGCTGCGCCGGATCGAGACGCGGCGCGAATACGCCCGGCAATACGTGATGCTGCTGAAGCCGAGCGCCGATACCAAGGCCGCCGCGGGCCTGGTCGAGAGCCGCAACCGCAACGGCTGCGGAAAGATGGAGGCGGTCGAGTTCCCTTTCGCCAATCCATGGCCGGTGCTGCCGGTGATTGCCGCCACCGAGCAACGCATCGGCAAGCGCATCGAGTGCATCGCCCTCGACGAGGGCCAGTTCGTCGCGGATCTGTTCCTGTTCACCAAACGGCTGCTCGACTCCGGCTACGACGTGATGGTCTCGGGCCTGGAGCTGGACTTTCGCGGAATGCCGTTCGGCGAAATGCTCGATCTCTCCTGGCTGGTGCGCACCTACGCGGGCAATGTGACCGAACTGGTGGCGTACTGCAGTTGCGGGGCCAAGGCGCTTTATCCGCAGCGGCTGGTCGACAGCAAGCCGGCGCACTACTCAAGCCCCATCATCATGGCCGGCGACAACTACGAGCCGCGCTGCGAAAAGCACTTCGTGCTGCCGGGAAGGCCGCATTGAGGACACAGCGGAGTTAGCGGAGCTAGCGGAGTTGGCGGAGTTAGCGGTCGAGCGGCGCGGTTTGATGGCTCTGGAACCAGGCGATGACGCGGCGCTCGAACTCGCCGGGATCGGCCCCCATGGCTCCGCAGTGGCCGGCATCCTGTGGTTCCCAGAGAGAAACGTCGGGATTGTTACCCTTGCTGGCAGCGAGGATCGTCTCCGAGTTGTGCGGCGGAATATTGTTGTCAAGGAGGCCGTGGATGAGAAGCACGGGAACACGGCTCGCGGCGACTGCCTGAGAGGGATTCTCCTGAGCGAGGTCGACGCCGTATCTCCAGCGGGCATAGAAAATGCCGAATTCGACGACAGGGCGCAAGAGCGTGCGGCCGAGCCACGGTCCCGTGCCAAACCACTCCCCGATCCTTACGTAGGACACTTCGCGAAAGCTCGCAAACGAAGATTCGGCGGCCAGCGCGCAAAATCCGCGCACGGTTCTCAGCGAATTCAGCAATTGAGCAGCGCCCATCGACTCGCCAATGGCGTCGATGCAGCGCGGCGCCTGCCTCTGGACGAGCCAGTTGAACCAGCGCTGAAGGTCTCCAGCTTCGAGGAACCCGTAGGTGGCGAGATCTCCCCCGCTCATCCCTTGGGCGCGCGCATCCGGCAGCAGCACGGAGTAGCCGTGGCGCAAAAGCATGTCAGCCGGGCCGAGCATCCCGGCGCGATTGCTTGCTACTCCATGCAACAGGATGACTGCGTCTCCATTACCGGGAGCGGGGCGAATGGCCCAGGCGCGAAGAATGACACCGTCGTTTGCCGTGATTTCGACTTGCCGGAGAGTGACACCATGACTCTCGGCTACCGACGCCGCCCGCTCCTCATCATCCTGCGTGAGGATAGAACGCGTCGGGTGGAGGGCCCATTCGGCAGAGACGATGCCTGCGATGGCACAGACGGCGAACCAGACGGCTGCGATGCACGCGGTCCAAAGCAAACGTATTCGTAGCAATCTCATACGCGAGCGAATACGCTCGGGATGGCAAGATGGTTCCGAAACTTTGACAGGCGGTCAGCCGTCTTGCAAATGGTGCCTTGTTTGGTTCGCGGAGCGGATTCCGGGCAAAAATTCGCCCCCGAAGGATCGCTTCTCTTCGGAGGCGCTTGTCGAGCTAATATCACAAGATAAAGACGGGGACCAGTAGCCGGCACTGGAGGTCGGTAGCACGCGGCTACTGGTGATCCCTGCACTAAACGAGACTAGCCGCGGCTTCCCCTTTCCACTGCTGCCTCGTGTCGCCCGGCTCAAAGAGGATTTTCTTACACACCCTCCGAACCATGTTGACATTCGAAGTGTCTCCGAAGATGGAGGCCGGCACCGTGACGGCTGTCACAGGGGTTTGTGTACCTTCCGGAACGCCCCAAATCGCCGTGGTTTCCCGGCCTCCGAGAGGGACTCGGAAGCTGAGGTGATGCGGAGAACTTTCGCTCGCGCGACGACGGACCGAAAGATTGACAAAGTGTGACTGCCGCATGAGAATCGGAGCTTTGGTTCATTCCCAGGAGGATTCCCCATGACAGCTTTGCTCAAGACCGACCTAGGCCCGGTGCCGCTCGTGGGACGCGGCAAGGTACGGGACCTCTATGCGGTGGACGGCGCGCTCTTGCTGGTGGCCACCGACCGCATCTCGGCCTTCGATCACGTGCTGGCAACGGGAATTCCCGATAAGGGCAAGATCCTGACGCAAATCTCGCTCTTCTGGTTCGATCTGGTGAAGGATGTGGTTCCCAATCACCTGATCACGGCCGATGTGGAGGAGTTTCCCGCGGCCCTCCAGCCTTACCGCGAGCAGTTGCAGGGCCGGTCGATGCTGGTGAAACGGGCCGAGATGTTTCCCGTGGAGTGCGTGGCGCGGGGGTATCTGGCGGGGTCGGGATGGAAGGAGTACCAGGCCGCAGGAACGGTATGCGGCATTCCCCTTCCCGGCGGGCTCCTGGACGGCTCGCGGCTGCCGGAGCCGATCTTTACGCCGGCGACCAAGAGCCAGGACGGCGAGCACGACGAGAACATCTCCTACGACAAGGTTGAGGCGGCGATTGGCGCGGCGGAGGCGGCCCAGCTGCGGCGGCTGACGCTCGAGATCTACAATCGTGCAACGGCGCACGCCGAGAGCTGCGGCCTGATCCTGGCCGACACAAAATTTGAGTTTGGCAAAACGCCGGAAGGCGTTATATTAGCCGATGAAGTGCTGACGCCGGACTCCTCGCGTTTCTGGGACGGCGAGACGTGGAAACCCGGCGGGGCACAGGCATCGTTCGATAAGCAATTCGTACGCGACTACCTGGAAGAGATCCACTGGAACAAGCAGGCCCCGGCGCCCGGATTGCCCGACGAAGTGGTGGAGCGCACGCGGGCCAAGTATCTTGAAGCTTTCCGGCGTTTGACCGGCCGGGAGCTTGCATCCTGATTTCCCTAAGCGTTGCCTTGAGCGACAGCGTTGCCGCGAGAGAACGCGGAGCTGGTTATGGATTGGGTGGATTTGATTGTCCTCGCGGTACTGGCGGGATCGATATTTTTGGGAATGGTGCAGGGGTTCTTCCGCACCGTTTGCTCACTGCTGGGCCTGATCCTTGGGGTGGTACTGGCGAGCTGGAATTACGTGGGCCTGGCCATGGTATTCAAGCGGGTGGTGAAGATCGACGCTGCCGCCGACGCCATTGCGTTTCTGCTGATCGCAGCGCTCGTCATGATTACGGCCAACGTGGTCGGGGTCTTCCTCAAAAAGATCTCCCACTGGATGGGGCTGGGCTGCTTGGACACCATTGGCGGGGCCATTGCGGGGCTTCTACAGGGAGCCTTGCTGGTAACGGTCTGCATGCTGGTCACGGTGGCGTTTTTCCCGCAGACCGAGTGGCTGACCGAGGCCAAGTTTCCGCAGTTGTTCTTTCGGGCCTGTCATCTGGACACGCGCATGAGCCCGGACGAGCTATCGGGGCGCGTCAAGCAAGGCCTGAGAATACTGAAACACGAGATGCCGCAATGGGTACACGAAAAAAATGGCGGATCGTGAGAAAATCGGCTGCACGACTGAGTTTCCTTGGTTACACTGATTGAACAACACGAGCAAGAGGGAAGCGTGAGACGAGAACTGGACAGCCTGGTGACGCAAATGCACTCGAGCGGCATCCGCTATGAGGAAGCCGTGCGCGAATTCAAGAGACAATATCTGCGCGAGGTTCTGGTGGCGCACCGGGGCAACCAGTGTAAGGCGGCCGAAGAGCTGGGCATGCACCGGAACACGTTGAGCCGCGCCATGGCAGAGCTGGGACTGGACCTGGCCGAGGTGCGAGCCGGGCTCAAGCGTCCGCCGCGCAGCGAACGTCCTGTATTCAGCGCGATCCGCCAGGGCTATCGCCAGGGTTGAGGGCGCGAGCCTAGCACGATGCAAACAACATCACTGAGCACCGCAGCCCGTATCGCGATCGAGCCCGATTTCGCCTGGGACGGGCAGGACGCCTATCTCTTTGACATCGACGGCACCCTTTTGCGCAGCCGCGACCGGGTGCACTTCGACTCCTTCGCTGCCGGCGTGCATCGCGTGACGGGCTTCGAGATCACGCTGGGCGGTATCCTGCTGCACGGCAACACCGACACCGCCATTCTGCGCGAGGCCTGCCGGCAGGCGGGCATTCCCGCCCAGGTGCTGGAAGAGCGCGTGGACGCCATTCTGGAGGCGATGCGCAACAGCGTTGCCGAACGGCGCCACGAGCTTGACCTGGCGCTGATGCCGGGCGTGGAAGACGTGCTGCGCCACCTGGCGCAAAAGAGCGCCCTGCTGGGCGTGGCGACGGGCAACCTGGAGGCAATCGGCTGGATCAAGATCGAGAAGGCCGGCCTGCGGGAGTGGTTCCGGTTCGGCGGATTCAGCGATCACTTTCCCATCCGCGGAGAGCTGATCGCCCATGCGGCTTGGAAGGCGCGCGAGATGGCGGGGCGCGACGCCACGGTGTGCGTGGTGGGCGATACGCCGCGCGACATCGAGGCCGCGCACTCCAATTTCCTTCCCGTGATTGCCGTGGCCACCGGCCGATCGAGCTTTGACGAGTTGCTGGAGGCGAAGCCCGAAGCGTGCGTGTCTTCGCTGGCCGATCTGCTGGCGACGGTGCAAGGCAGGCCATGATGCCAGCGCATTCGCAACAACGAAGAAAGCCGATTCTGGCAACGGTTTTGAAAGGGCACGACTTCAGTCGTGCCGGAATCATGGCGCCAAAACATGACGGCTTTAGCCGCTGGGGGATGGTTTTGCAGGTTGAACTCCATCCCTCAGGGCCTGAAGGCCCGGCGTTTCGGGAGGATAGGTTTACGGCACGGCTAAAGTCGTGCCCTCTGAAAGCTCTTGTCCTAAATTCCCGCTGTCCAACGATTGCCATGGCGTTGCTCCTATTTGCCGGAACGCTCCTCGCGCAAACGCCAAATCCGCAAGCGCCCGCGAGCCAAAGCGCTCCAAGCGGCGCGATCACGCCTGCGGCCGCACCCAAAGGAACTGCGGCGAACGAAACTACGCAGCCCCACGCGCGCGACCGGCGGCGCGCCACGAAGCTCTATCTCGCCGCGAGCAAGCTGTTCCTCGACCGCAAGTTTGAAGAGGCGATGCAGGGCTTTGAGCAGGCGGCAGCGCTCGATCCGGCGAATGCCAACTACAGGCTGGCTGCCCAAGTGGCCCGCAGCCATGCGGTTACGGCGCTGATCCAGGAGGCGGCCAAGGACCGGCTGCTGGCGAACGAGGCTGCGTCGCGTACGGCGCTCGAGCGCGCCCGGGCGCTCGACCCCACCAATATCGAAATCAGCCAGCATCTGGACGAGCTGGCCGACGACGCCGTGCGCGGCCAGCCGCAGCCGTTCTACGCGCAGAATCAAGGCGAACTGGCCGGACCCGTACAGCTCGAGCCCAGGCCCGACGTGCGCAGTTTTCACCTGCGACAGGATCGGAAGCAGATCATTACGCAGGTCTTCAAAGCCTACGGCCTCACTGCAATGTTCGACGCGAGTGTGCATCCCACCTTCATGCGCTTCGACGGGGATGACATGAGCTTTGAGCAGGCGGCACGCCTGCTGGGCCTGGCGACGGATACGTTCTTCGTGCCGGTGGACGCGCACCGCGCCCTGGTGGCCGAGAACACCCCCACGAACCGCAATCAGTTTCTGCGCCAGGACACGGAAACGGTGTACCTGAACGGATTGAGCGACGACGAGCTGAACGACGTGCTCTCGATGGCGAAGAATATCTTCGCGGTGTCGCACGCGACGCTTTCCGAAACCAGCCGTACCATCACGCTGAGCGCGCCCGAACGCACGCTGGAAGCCTTCAATACCACGCTCCAGAGCCTTCTGGACGGGCGCAGCCAGGTGCTGCTCGACGTGCGCCTGATCCAGGTGGTGCACACCGGCGCGCGCAACACCGGAGTGCAACTGCCGCAAACCATGACGGCCTTCAATGTGTACGCCGAGGAGCAGTCGCTTCTGAACTCAAACGCGAGCCTGGTGCAGCAGATCATCTCGTCGGGTCTGGCTTCGGCCAACGATCCGCTGGCGATTCTGGGCATTCTCATCGCCTCCGGCCAGGTTTCCAGCTCCCTGCTCTCGAGCGGCTTTGCTACATTTGGCGGCGGCATCACACAGTCGGCGCTGTCGCTGGGGACGGTCACCCTCAACCTCAACGTGAATAGTTCGGACTCGCGTGAACTCGATCAGATCCAGCTACGACTTGAGGACGGCGAGAAGGGAACGCTCAAGCTCGGCGAAAAGTACCCAATCCAGACATCGAGCTTCTCGAGCTTATCGCCAAACCTGGGCAGCCTTGCCGGATTGACCTCGGCGGGCACATCGAGCAGCCTGAGTTCCCTGCTCTCTTCGCTTTCAAGCTCGGTGCCGAATGTTCCCATGGTGCAGTACGAAGACCTGGGCCTGACGCTGACGGTCTCGCCCAAGGCGCTGCGCAATGACAACGTGGCGTTGACCATCGAAATGAAGCTGGACGCGCTGTCGGGAACCTCGATCGACGGCAACCCTGTGCTCGACAACCGCGCCTACAGCGGCGTGGTGACGCTAAAGGAGGGCGAGGCGACGGTGGTGGCCACCGAGCTGGACAAGTCGCAGAGCCGGGCGATCAGCGGCACACCGGGGCTGAGCGAGATTCCGGGGCTGAACAACGTGACGGACAAGGACCTGCAGACCAACTACGCCACGCTGGTGATTGTGATGACGCCGCACGTGTTGCGCGGGCCGCAGGCGGCAGGACACACGCCGCTGATGCGGGTGGATAAGGGTCCGGCGCAATAGGTCGTGCTTGTAGCGCCGGCTTCCTGGCCGGCTGTAGCGTGGGTCTCCTGACCCACGCTTATTCATTGCACCGCGCCCGGGAACAGGCTCGATTGGGCTCAATCGTCAACCTTAAGCGGCTTCCGGTAGGTGAAGGCGGCGCGGTGGCGTGCGTAGTAGTGCTCTTGCCTGCCCTGGCGGGCGTAGCCGTGGCTTTCGTAGAGATGGATGGCCGCGGCGTTTTCGACATCGACATGCAAGCCGATGCTTTTGGCGCCGGCCGCCCTAGCGGAGCCTTCGGCAAGGCGCAGCAGTTCCGCGCCGATACCGCGGCCGCGCCACGCGGGATGAATTTCAAGGGTTTGAATGTAGGCTGCGGATTCGCCCTGCCCGGCCGTCCATTCGACGATGGCGAACCCGATCAGCTCAACCTTCGCCTCGGCGTCTTCTTCTGCGATCCAGGTCGCCGCGTCGCGGCTTGCAATGATCTGGTGCATGTAGCTGCGCGCGAAGCGGAAAGCCGGCGCGAAGCACAGCTCTTCGACCGCGTAGAGGGCGGGAAAATCGCCGGGTTGGTAGAGGCGGCAGAGCATGAAGGCAGGGACCGAGGGACCATGGGACTAAGGGACCGCGAGGAAAAGTCAAAGCGCTGGCTGACGTGTCTATGGGGGCGTCATTCGTCGCCTATCTTGGTTACGATCAGGTGCGGATTGGCGACATTCAACGGCGTGCCATCCTTGGTAAATTTCACTTTCAGTATGTATTTCCTCCCAGATTCACCCCTAAAGTCCCCGAGGAATTTAAAGATGTGATGACCTCCAATTTTGCCGTCGCCAACAATTGTGCTCGATCCTTGGTCAACCATATGCTCACCGTCCCATACGGCCCAATCCGCTCGAAGCTGCGGATCATCGCTGCTGCAATCCTGCGTGTCGAGCCCCCCAGAAGTAACTCCCATCATGCACTGCAAATGCCGGAACTGCGCTTGCTGGATTGAGAGAGGCACCTCTACCTGGACCATGATCCAATATCCGACTGAAGAAACCGAAAACTCGGGCGTCTGGACAGTTCCCACCGCAAGCGATACGGGCATGTCCACAACGGAATACCGATATGGATGCTCTTGACGATGCCTCGCCGAAGCGCCTGGCAGAAGGAACGACACATAAAGCGCTCCGGCGGCGGCGACGATCAGCTTGTGCCTGGAGATGAATCGCATCACACCCTCCTGAGCAATGAGCCAGTTCCCCGTGCGCCGGGATCGGTGCTTCCCATCTTAGCCGATTTGTGGAGGGGGTACGGGAGGCGGTGCTTTGCCACCCTTTCCGCAATGGTACCGCGGAAAGGATGGGGCACGGAGATTCTAACCACTAATCGCTAGAGCCTCTTTCAAAAATAGGCTTTGTAACAAGGGCACGGCTTTAGCCGGGCCGAAAAGCGCAGCAAAAATCGGGGCTTCAGCCCCTGCCGGGATCCAGACAACCATTTTTCAATCACGCTGTAGCCACTCACTACTACGCGCTACACCTTGGCTTCGAGGTCGGCGATTACGTCGAAGAAGCGCTGATCGAGGCGGCGGTTGGTGGCGATGGCATCCTTGATGGGAATGTCGTCGATGTCGATGCCGCGCAGGACGGCGATGCGGCCCCACTTCTTTTGGTGCACCATGTCGATGGCGTGCAGTCCGTAACGCTGGCCGAGGATGCGGTCGAAGGCCGTGGGAACGCCGCCGCGCTGGGTGTGGCCGAGGTTGACGGAGCGGGTCTCGAAGCCGGCCTTCTTCTCGATCAGCTCGGCCAGCGCCTCGCCGATGCCGGAGAGACGGGCATGGCCGAAAGAATCCAGCTGGGCGTTTTCGTTGATCACCTGGCCGACTTCGGGCAGATGGCAGCCCTCGGAGACGACCACGATGCCATAGTGCTTGCCGTGGTCGTAGTTGTACTTGAGCAGCTTGCAGACGTGATCGATGTCGATCTCTATTTCGGGAACCAGCGTCACGTCCGCGCCGCCGGCGACACCAGCCGCATAGGCGATCCATCCGGCATCGCGGCCCATCACTTCAACCACGATCACGCGATTATGCGAGTCGGCGGTGGTGCGAATGCGGTCCACAGCCTCGGTGGCAATCATCACGGCGGTGTCAAAGCCAAAGGTCTGGTCGGTGCCGCTGAGGTCGTTGTCGATGGTCTTGGGCACGCCCACGCTGGGCATGCCGTGCTCGCTCAGAAACAGCGTCACCGATTGGGTGTCGTCACCGCCCAGGGCGATCAGCGCATCGAGTTTGTTGGCCTTGAAGACTTCCTGCACCTTCTCGACGCCGCCGGGAATCTTTTTCAGGTTGGTGCGCGAGGAGTGCAGGATGGTGCCGCCCTTGAGCTGGATGCCGTCGGTGCTTTCCAGCGTGAGGGGGATGAAATTGTTATCGAGAACGCCCTTCCAGCCATTCAGGAAGCCGATAAATTCGTCGCCGTAGTGGTTGATGCCCTTGCGCACGGCCGCATAAATGACCGCATTCAATCCGGGGCAATCGCCGCCGCCGGTCAACAAAGCAACTCGCATCGTGAATTCTCCTCGTAGTCCTACCGCGGCTCCGAGGAGCCGGGTCTTAAAGTCTTTTTAGGCCGGGTGCAGCCGGAGGCGGAACCATCACCGGCTTCAACGCCTTAGTTAGTTTATCGCGCCGCTGTCAATGGCATTCGGTGACGGGGAATACAGCGGTCAGTGTAAGTGTAAGTGTGAGTGTGAGTGTGAGTGTGAGTGTACGCTCCCGGCACACTCACACTCACACTCCGCACTAATTCCTGGTCCCGTAGTCCCGAAGTCCCGTGTTTCAATAAGGTATGCATGAAAGCGGCGCATCGTTTCTGCTTGCGTTCATCGGCCTGGTGGTCGTTGTGCTGCTGGTGTTGTTGCAGCTGACGCGGCTGGGCTACCTGATCCGCGCCACCATTCCCGACCGGCCGCGGCAGCGCATGTTCATTGCCTCGGTTTCGTTCCTGATTACATTCGTGGGCGTGCGCCTGCTGGTGCACCGGATCGCGAACCACGAGGGACGCATGCAGTGGGTCATGGTACGCGGGATGCACATTCACCACCTGGTGTGGGGCATCCTGATCCTGCTGCTGGTGGGCTACGGATGGCTACTCGACCTGGGGTGGTCGAATTCGCCGGAATCGATCTTCTTCGGGCGGTTGATGGCGGTCAGCTACGGGGTGGGCGCGGCGTTGACGCTGGATGAATTTGCTCTCTGGCTGAGTCTGGAGCCCGACGCTTACTGGACGCGCGAGGGCCGGCTGAGCATCGACGCTGTAGTCATCTTTGGTTCGATGCTGGCGGTTGGAGCGTGGGGCGCGCCTTTTTTCCGCGCGCTCAAGAGGCTGTGGCACAGACGGCCGGGCGTCGGCGAGAGGATCGGCCCGCTCAGCGCGCCGATTCGCCGCGGGCGGTTGCTTCGTCGGCGTAAAGTTCGGCGATCGCCGCCGCATATCGCGCAGTAAGCACGCGGCGCTTGATCTTCATCGAAGGCGTCAGCTCGCCGGAGTCCTGGGTCCACTCGTCGGCCAGGACGCGGAAGCGCTTGATGGTTTCAAAGTTGGCCAAGGTGCGGTTGACTTCGAGAATCACCTCGCCATAGAGCCCGAGGACACGCGGATTGGCGACCAGCGCGGCGCGCGACTCGGCGTGGATGCCGTGCTGCGCGGCCCATTCTTCGAGAGCGGCAAAGTTGGGCGCGATAAGCGCGGAGATGAACTTGTGGCGATCGCCGACAAGGGCCGCGTTGGCCACCAGCAGGTTGTTCTTGAGCTTGTTTTCGATGGGCTGTGGCGCGACCATCTTGCCGCCGGAGGTTTTCAGCAGCTCTTTCTTGCGATCGGTGATGAAAAGGAATCCATCGGCATCCAAATGACCGATGTCGCCGGTGTGGAACCAGCCCTGGCTGTCGAAAGCTTCGACAGTGACCGCGGGCTTTTGCCAGTAACCGGCGAAGACCGATGGGCCGCGAACCAGCAGCTCGCCGTCCTCGGCGAATTTCAGCTCGATGTTGCCGATGGGCATGCCGGCCGCGCCCAGGCGATGCTGGAGGGGCGTGTTGAGGGCGATGACCGGCGAGGTTTCCGTAAGGCCGTAACCCTCCCAGAGCGCGATGCCCACGGAGGCGAACCAGCGCGCGGTATCGATGCCGAGCGGCGCGCCGCCGGAGATGAAGATACGCACGCGCCCCCCAAAGGCTTCGCGCACCTTGGAGTAGGCCAGCTTGTCGGCCAGCTTCCAAAGCAGCGAGCCGGGCCGGCGGCCGTCGTAGACGATCTCGGCAAACTGCGAGCCGAGTTGCACGGCCCAGGCCAGCAGGCGCTTCTTAACGGGCGATTGCGCGGCGCGCCGCTCCACTTCCTGGTGGATCTTCTCGAAGACGCGCGGCACGCCGACAAGAATCGTGGGCTGGATCTCGCGCATGGCTTGGGGCAGCTTGTCGAACTGCGCACAGTAGGCCACCTGCGCGCCGTAGTTGTACATCACGTAATCGAGAACGCGGGCGGTGACGTGCGAGAGGGGCAGGAAGGAGATGCAGGCGTCGGTCGAGTCGAAGTAGAAATCGGCAGGCGCGAAGTTCTGGTTGGCCGCGATGTTGCCGTGGGTGAGGGCGACGCCTTTGGGCTCGCCGGTGGTGCCTGAGGTGTAGATGAGCGTGGCCAGATCGCTCGGCGCGACGGAGCGAGCCAGGGCATCGAAGACGGGATCGCGCTCGGGGCCGCGCGCATCGGCGTCGCCGAGCAGCTCGCGGAGGGCGATGGCGCCTTCGGGAGCGGGGGAATCCATCATCACGATGCGCTCAAGGTGGGTCTTGTCGCGCACGGAGACGAGCTTGTCGAACTGCATGCGCGTGGAGACTACGGCGATGCGGCAGCCGGCGTCGCGAATCTGCTCCGCGATCTGTTCGCCGGTGAGGGTGGGATAGAGGGGGACGTCGCCCGCGCCGATGGCCAGCGCGGCAAAGTCGGTAACGATCCACTCCCAGCGGTTCTCGCTGATAAGCGCGATGCGATCGCCCTTTTTCGCGCCGAACTCGAGAAACGCGGTGGCCAGGGCGCGCACGCGCTGATAGATCTGGTCTGAAGAGAGCGGTTGCCACTGGTTGAATTCATCCTGCCAGAGGACGGCGCGCGGGTTGGCCGCCGAGGCAACGCGAAAGAAAAGGTCGTTGAGGGTTGTGATCTGAGGAACTGGCATCATGCAAAATTCATGAACGAACGGGAATCATCCTAACACGCTGGGCGCGGGACTGTAACATTGCAGGTTCATTTGTATTGGGAAGGACGTGTCGGCCGGGCGGAAGCCCCTCAGTAGCCAGACAGCCGGCTTAAGGCCCGGAATTCCTCGCTGAGCGGTTTAGCCTGTTCGCGTCTACTCGTCGGCTAACGCATATTGGGTTACCATGTCGTAGATTAGATGTGTGAAAGTCATGCGATTCAGGCGATTCGTCGGTTTGCTCGTCGCTAATATCGGTATTCTCGCTTTCTGCCAAGACCATCCGGACAAGATACGACTCTGCTTCGTAGGCCCAAATGATCTTGCCGATATGTCGTCGCCGAAGTTTGAGCAGTACGCCGTAGGAACATCGCCGCTTCAGTCAATCGGGAAACTTGATCTGCAAAGTAATCCGGTCGCACGGATGTACCGCACCGTTATTCGCCAGCAGATGAAAGAGGGGCCGAACTTCGCCAATCACTATCTTGTCGCCATTTGGGGGTGCGGAACTTCCTGCGCACAATTCGCTGTTGTAAACCTTGAAAACGGGCGTGTGATTACCCCAAAGGGTGTCGTTAGCGTTAGCGGGGACCACTTCATGACAGATGGCTTTCTTCCCAGCACAGACAGCGAGGGTTGGGGGTTCCGTTACAAACACGACAGCCGTCTTCTGGTGTTGGTGGGAACAATAAATGAGGACGACTCACGCGAGGGAGCGTTTTATTACGAACTCGCGGGTGACGAACTGAAGCTGGTTCATAAGACAATCGCACATAGAAATACCTGCAAATATGAGAGCGTTCCTGACTGGAAATCGCCAGGGCACTGACTGACTCGTTCCGAACAGTTGAACCAGCAGACGTAGATTTCACAACGCCAGGGCGGCTTGTGGCAGGAGGTTATCGCGAAGAAAGGGACAATTGGTAGAACAGGCATATGAGGGGTCCGGCTGCGCCGGACCCCTCAATTTGCTTTACGGCAGCGAATAGATGGTTTGAAGAACCTTGTCCGCCAGTGCCTGCGGGAGCGGCGCGTAAGAGAGACTCGGAGCTTCGCTTTCGCCGGAGTTGACGATCCAGCTCAGCATGTCCTTGATGACCTTCTCCTTGCTCGCATCCGCGGGATGGGCGGGAATCAGCAGGTAGGTAAAGCTCGAGATGGGGTACGCGTTGGGCCCTGGGGCATCGGTGATGGAGACGCGATAGTCGGCGGGGATTTTGGCGGTGGCCGCCGCGGCGGTTACGCCCTCGATCGAGCCCTTCACCCAGTTTCCGGCCTTGTTCCTGATGGCCGCATAGTCGATGTGATTCTGCAGCGCGTAAATCAGCTCGACGTAGCCGATTGCACCCTGGAACTGGCGTACCTGAGCGGCCACGCCCTCATTGCCCTTGCCGCCCACGCCTGTGGGCCAGTAGATTGCGGTGCCCGAGCCGGGACCGTTCTTCCAAGCGTCGCTCACTTTGCTCAGATAGTCGGTGAAGATGAAGGAGGTGCCGCTGCCATCGGAGCGATGGATGACGATGATCTTGTCGCCGGGCAGATGGACGCCGGGGTTATCTTTGGCGATGCGCGGATCGCTCCAGGTGTCGATCTTCGCGAGATAAATATCGGCCAGCACGTCTGGACTCAAGCGAAGATCGGAGACGCCGGGCACGTTGAAGATGGGCACGACCGCGCCCAGCACGGTGGGGATGTGGATGACCTTGACCTTGGCCGCTGCCAACTGGTCATCCTTCATGGGCATGTCGGAGGCGCCAAAGTCGACGATGCCGTTGGTTACCTGCTGGATTCCTCCGCCGGAACCGATGGCCTGATAGTTGATTTCGACGCCGGGATGCGCGGCGCTGTACTGCGTGAACCACTTGGAGTAGATAGGCGCGGGAAATGTCGCGCCTGCCCCGGTGACCTTCTGGGCCTGAGCGACACTCAGCGCCACGACGAACAAGAAGACTGCAAGTAACGTTCTTTTCACAATTTGCTCCCGAGCAGTTTGTCTGCCGGGAACTATTGTCTGCGCGCAATGTTAAGGGCAGTTGAAAACAGTCGTATTTCCTTTATCTGGTTGCGGGGACTAACAGGAGGCGTTTGTAGCCTGGCTGATGAGCGCGCCACGCTTCGCTGGTGATTGAGGCGCCTTTCGGCGAAAGGGTTCATTTAGCCATACCTCCGCCTGGGGGTCTACAATGGCAGGGATTTTCCCGGGCCGAGAACCGAGATTCCAGTCAGATCCAGTTGTCTCAGGAGAGCCCAATGATTCTTCCACAGCGTCCGCTTCAATTGCACCGCACCCTACCGCAAAAAAGAATTCTTGGTTTCCTCATCATCGTAGTCTTTAGTGCCGCTTTTCTCGCGATTACCGTCTGGACGGGCGCAAAGATTCTCCGCGTCCGCCAGGACAAGGCGGTTTTTGCGAACGGCGTCCCCGCCAAAAGCTTCAACGTGTGGGGCTATCAGGCTGACATCACGTCGCTCTATGTGAATCGAATGACCGTTCCTCCCCTCCACTCCGGCGGCCTATGGCCCGACTTTGTGTTGACTGTTGAATACACCGACGCACAAGGCGTCGTCCATCAGAGCGAACGCGAGTTTGGCGGGCCCTTCGGTTCCGTGGACGACGGCCCGGATCTCCTGGTTCGCTACAACCCGCAGCACCCGGATGACTACGCCCTGTCCTGGGCCGTGGCTGTGGCCGGAAACGAGATTGCCGGTGATGTTTTTGAATTTCTGTTCTTGGGATCCCTTGCTTTCATCTTTGCCGCGGTCGGATGGGGAATCTCCCAGGAGTTTTACGATGCCCGCCGCGCCGCCGAGGACGGCGTGGAGGTGGACCTTCAAATCGTTTCGGCAAAGGAACAGTTCACGAACGGCCAATCGACGGGTATGGTGCTTTACCGTTACCTCGTTCCCGGGGAACATAAGGAACGGCAGCAATCGCTTGATAAGGAGAAGCCTCCACTCATGCTCGATGAGAGTAGCAAGTTCATGCTCGGCATCCGTTCACCTCGCAACGGCAGCAGGGTCGTACTGGTTTCGCACGATCTATTCCCCTTTGCGTTCACTGCCGAAGAGGAGAAAGCGATCCGGGAACGGGTTGCATTCTGCCAGGTTGCGCTCCATTCCACATGATTTCCGGCTAGCCAAAGCACGATCTGGCCAGTTATTGCGCCACGGGAACCGGGGTCAGAATGTCTTCCGTGGCGGCCGGGTCTCCTGCCGCGGGACCGTACCAGACGCTGCCGCCGTAGGTGGTGATGAAGATCTTCGACTCGTCGCGTGGATCGACGAT
>Ga0326727_10003990_pt1 | contig 45674 bp, 34 predicted proteins | sample MB2enrmetagenome_FD_207643 | JGI IMG/M metagenome (GOLD analysis project Ga0326727, IMG submission 207643) | Lab enriched peat soil microbial communities from McLean, Ithaca, NY, United States - MB29MY | ecosystem: Environmental > Terrestrial > Soil > Wetlands > Peat | place: USA: New York... | reverse complement strand
TTAATTAACTATAAATGCCCGCAATTTACGTCTACTATTTAGTTTTCAAAGACCAAACCGATTTCGTCGGCAGAATGTGCACTCTACCCTATTAACAAATCCTTGTCAATAGTTTTTTTGTTTTTTTATTTTACCGCTCACTGCACTCTTGTCAAGGGAAGTGTTTATAACAAATTGCCATCACAAGGTCAAGTGGTTTAATGTTAATTCCCTTTTACAAATCTCACCCGCGCAAAGCGCCTTTTCCCGACCTGAATGATATACTCGCCACTGCAAGCGATCTCCAGATTCTCGTCGGAAATTTTCTCGCCGTTGACTTTTACCCCTCCCTGTTGAATAGCACGTCGCCCTTCGCTGTTGGACTTTACGAGGACGGATTGGGCCAGGATCTTACACAGAAGCGCATTTTCCTCATCAACAGTAACGATGATTTCCGGCATCTCATCGGGGGTCTGGTTGTCCCGGAACCTCTTGACAAAATTCCCTTCAGCGTGGGCAGCAGCGGGAACCCCATGGTAGCGGGCTACAATCTCCCTTCCCAGTTGCTTCTTGGCCTCCATGGGATGAACGGAACCATTCTTGATCCCGACCTTTAGCTTCGCCAGTTCGGAAAGCGGCATATCGCTCAGAAGCTCAAAATAACGGATCATAAGCTCATCCGAAACGGACATGATCTTGCCGAAGATCTCGTCGGCGGGCTCATTGATACCGATGTAATTTCCCAGCGATTTCGACATCTTGTTGATGCCATCCAACCCCTCGAGGAGGGGCATGGTTATAACGGTCTGGGGTTCCTGGCCCCATTCCCTCTGCAGTTCGCGGCCGACCAGCAGATTGAATTTCTGGTCGGTCCCGCCCAGTTCAACATCTGAATTAAGAGCGACAGAATCGTATCCCTGGATCAGGGGATAGAGAAACTCATGTATGCTTATCGGGAGCTGGTTGGCAAACCGGTTGTTGAAGTCTTCCCTTTCCAGCATGCGTGCCACGGTACACTTAGCCGCAAGGCCGATCATCTCGGATGAGGTAAGCCTGGCGAGCCATTCCGAGTTGAAAACCACCCGTGTTTTCGCCGGATCGAGGATCTTGAACACCTGCTCCTTGTAAGTCTCGGCATTTTTCAGGACATCTTCCCGCGTGAGCGGCTTTCTGGTCTCGCTCTTTCCGGTCGGGTCCCCTATCATTCCGGTAAAGTCACCGATGAGGAAGTAAATCTCATGCCCCAGTTGCTGGAACTGGCGCATCTTGTGGAGTAGGACTGTATGCCCGAGATGCAAGTCCGGAGCAGTGGGATCGAACCCTGCCTTTATTTTCAAAGGGACACCGGATTTGGCCGATTTTTCCAATTTTTCCTGGAGTTCCTTCTCCAGCAGAATCTCCACAGCGCCCCTCTTGATGATTGCCAACTGCTCCGAAACCTTCATTCTCCATCCTCCCTCAAGTGCAATGGATCAATCCCTCATAGTAGACATGAAATCAACAGTGGCCATTGGAATGATCCGGCAAAATTTACTCACAGCAGATATTGACACGCTCGATGCTTACGGCCTTGCCGCTTAGCTCGTCCACCACAATCACCGCACCGTTCAGGCGCATATTGTTTTTCGCAATATCGAACTTTACCGGCAATTGGCTTAGAAATTTACTGATCGCCTCTTCCTTTTTCACTCCTATAACAGAATCAAAACCGCCGGTCATCCCGGCGTCCGTGAGATAAGCCGTTCCATTTGGCAATATTCGCTCGTCGGCGGTCTGGATATGGGTATGGGTGCCGATCAGGGCGCTAACCCGCCCGTCCAGGTACCATCCGAGGGAAGTCTTTTCGGATGTCGCCTCGGCATGAAAATCGACAAAGATAATGGGTGTTTCCACACGTAACCGCTCGATTTCCCGGTCAGCTGTCCGGAACGGGCAATCCAGATTGTTCATGAATACCCGTCCTTCCAGATTGAGTACCGCGACCTTGGCCCTGCCGGCCGTCATAAAAATGGCGCTACCTCGTCCAGGAGTCCCTTCTGGATAATTTGCCGGGCGGAGCAGTTTTTCTTCACGATTGATGAAATCGAATGACTCCTTCTTGTCCCAAATATGATTGCCTGAAGTCAATACGTGAATGCCGCATTTGAAAAGGTCGTTAGCCGTCTCTTCGGTTATGCCGAATCCTCCCGCGGCATTTTCGCCATTGGCGATAACCAGGTCCACCATATGGCGGTCCACCAGCCTGTACAACTCACGTGAAATCGCCTGGCGGCCCGGCTTGCCTATGATATCGCCGATGAAAAGCAATTTAACGGGCATATTCGATGGCTCTGGTCTCTCTGATCACATTCACCTTGATCTGGCCAGGATAGGTCATTTCCGCCTCTATCTTCTTGGCGACGTCCTTGGCCAACACTACTGCCCGTTCATCACTCACCTCGTCACTGGAAACCATGACCCGTATTTCTCGCCCCGCCTGAATCGCAAAGGAATTGAGCACTCCGCCGAATGAACCGGCTATGCGTTCCAGGTCCTCTAGACGCTTAACGTAGGTTTCCATCATTTCCCGCCGCGCACCGGGGCGGGCGCCTGACAGTGCATCGGCGGCCTGCACCAGAACAGCAAGCACCGAATTCGGTTTTTCATCTTCGTGGTGAGCCATTATCGCATGTATTATTTTGGGCGATTCGCCATATTTTCTGGCTAGTTCGGCGCCGATGACCGCATGGGAACCTTCGACTTCGTGGTCAACCGCTTTCCCCAAGTCATGGAGCAAACCGGCCCGTTTGGCCTGCTTGACATTTATGCCCAGTTCGGAGGCCATGATTCCGCAGAGAAAAGCGACTTCCAAGGAGTGTTGATAAACATTCTGGCTGTACGAAGTGCGGTAGCGGAGCCGCCCTATAAGCTTCAGGACCTCGGGGTGAATACCATGCACACCGAGGTCAAATGCGGCTTGCTCGCCAGCCTCTTTCATGGTTTGTTCCACTTCTTCGGTAGCCTTTGCCACAACCTCCTCGATTCGTCCAGGATGTATACGGCCGTCGGCAATCAGTTTCTCCAGGGAGATCTTGGCCACTTCCCTGCGGACAGGGTTAAAGCCCGACAGAATAACTGCTTCCGGCGTATCGTCGATAATCAGGTCAATCCCCGTTGCAGCCTCCAGCGCCCTGATATTGCGCCCTTCGCGGCCGATTATGCGCCCTTTCATCTCGTCGGAAGGGAGCGCCACCACGGATACCGTCCGCTCCGCCACGTATTCGCCGGCATATCGCTGGATTGCCAAAGAAATTATCTCTTTTGATTTTTTATCCGCCGTCTCCCGAGCCTCTTCTTCGATGGCCTTGATCCGTTTGGCTACATCGAGCTTGGCTTCGTTTTCCATAGACTCCATAAGTATTTTTTTCGCCTCGGCAGCAGACATGCCGGAAATACACTCCAGCTTTTTCAGCTCGTCCACGATGATTTGATTGAGCTTTTCTTCCTTCTGTGCATGGTACTGCTCTTTTATGAGCAATCCCTGCTCTCTCTTGGTAAAATCGGCGTCCCGCTGGTCAAAAAGGTTCATCTTTTTGTCGAGGTTTTCTTCCTTCTGCTGCAGGCGTTTTTCCAAGGCCTGCTGTTCACGGCGCTTATCCTTGGTTTCCCGCTCAAATTCGGCTTTGGCCTGGTACACTACATCCTTGGCTTGTAATGAAGCTTCTTTGGTGATCGTCTCAGCCTCGCGTTTAGCATCTTCCAACACCTTAAGCGCCTGCTCTTCAACCGAGGCCACCTTTGATTCGATAAATTTCTTGCGCAGCAGATTTCCGGCAATAAATCCGACAATTGCGGCAATGAAGCTAAAAAGTATTACAAATTCAATTTTCAACGCCGTATACCTCCTCTCTATATATAGTTTAATCGCGCGGGCGTATTACCCGCCGTTCAGTGATGATCAAGTCCATCATTACATCGTGGGACTCTTCCGCTATCTCGTTCACCACCTGGAAATCGTAGCAGAAACCGACCAGCCTCCCCCTTCCTTCCAGTTGATGCAGCGCACGATCATAGTAGCCCTTTCCGTAGCCTATTCTTCTTCCCTTTATGTCAAAGGCAACACCTGGAACCACGATAAGGTCGGCTTCCTCTGGAGAATGGGCCGGGCATGCCGCGCCAGGCTCAGGAATGCTGAAAGCTCCCCTGTGCAACATGCAGGAATCGTAAATTCGCCGGAACTCCAAACCTCCGGGACAAACGGCGGGAAACAGCACCATCTTGGCTGAAGCCAGCGCCGCATGCATCACCTCAGCCGTTTCCACTTCGTTATGCACGGGGGCATAAAGCCCAACAACCCGTGCAGCGACAAATTCACTGGTCGCGATAAGCGCCTGCTGCGCGAGCAGGCTAGCTGACCTCGCTTCTGCTTCGGGAAACGCCCTGCGCCTTGCAAGCATCGGTTTCCTGAGACTACTTTTGGGCATAAGGCCTCTACCAATGTTGGTACGCCACACAACCTAGCCTGAAGATTGACACCGCCAGGGCGGACAATCCCAACGGGATTAGACAACGAAAACCGCCCGAAGGGTGAGGCCGCAGGCCGAATCAAAAGGACCGTTTCCGGATGGAAGCCAGCGTGGGAAGGTTCTCTGGTGAGAGATTGAAGAAAGGAACAAGAGTCTGAAAAAGTTGCCAGGTAGAATCGCTTAAAAACCAGCAATAGGTTAAGAAATAAAGCGTTTACCCCTAAGACACAAATAAAAAATGTATTAGCAGGCTACCTATCAGTAAAACGGAGGTAACATCAAAAAGCTCGATACCTACGCCGGAAAATGCGGCAAACTTCTCAACTCGGAATCCATCCTGTTTTCTTATATAAAAAATCTCCCTGAAGAGACCTGAACCTTCTATTCCAAATTTCTTTCCAACAGATACAGCAACCGGGAAATTCTTTCATTCCCCTTTTGCCTGTACTCATAACTTTCCCTTGCAAGCGCCAGATACGACTCTGCTATATTCATCAAGGTGAGAATTGCAATAATTTGTGAATCGGTCGTTTTTACCGAAGCTGCAACCTCGGCCAACCTCTCGTTCACAAACGCCTCAACCTCCCGGACCGATTCAGCAGAAGAGATGCTCCTAACGTTCAGCTCTCTGCCCAACACCCTGACTCGGTGTGAAGAGTTCAATTAGACTAGATCCCTTCCAGTTTTTTAAGGATCAGATCAATGCGGGCCTTAACAACATCCCGCTCCTCCGAAAGCCGGCAGTTTTCTTCCTTTAACGATTGATTTTCTAATTTGAGGGCGTTATATTCGGCCACAAGGGTCGCAATCCGCCCTTCCAAAGCATCTAGCAATTCCATGTCCATAAATAGCCTATTTTTTTAGAATTTTATGCCACAACCCCGCAAAAGTCAAGGTAATTATTGAAAAAGCGCTTCAACAAACTGGGTCGGATCAAATTCGCGGAGATCATCAATCCCTTCCCCCACACCAATGAAACGAACCGGGATTTTGAATTCATTACTTATCGCCACCACAATCCCCCCCTTGGCGGTGCCATCAAGTTTGGTCAGCGCTATCCCGGTGACCGCGGCGCTCTCTTTGAAAAGTTTGGCCTGGGAAATGGCGTTCTGGCCAGTCGCAGCGTCCAGGATAAGAAGAGTTTCATGGGGAGCGCCGGGAATTTCCCGTCCCAGAATCCGGCGAATTTTCTTCATCTCCTCCATGAGATTAATCTTGGTATGGAGCCTGCCGGCTGTATCGACGATCAGAATGTCGCACTTCCTGGCTAGGGCCGCCTTGCAGGCGTCAAAAACTACCGCGGAAGGATCGGCCCCCTCCTTATGGCGGATGACTTCCGCGCCGGCCCGTTCCCCCCAGATCTCCAGTTGTTCGGCAGCCGCGGCGCGAAATGTATCCCCGGCCGCCAGGAGGACCCTTTTCCCATGGGTGATAAAACTGCTTGCCAGTTTGCCGATCGTGGTCGTCTTGCCGACTCCGTTTACCCCGATGACCAGGATCACGTAAGGAGAAGACGAGGAGGTGTCCAAGGCCGCTCCCTGCCAAGACAGCCGGGTCAGAATCTCCTCCTTCAGGGCTCTTTTCAAAGCTTCGCCATCTTTTAATTCATTTCTTTTCAGCCGCTGTTCAAGTGTCCTGATCAACTCAACCGCTGTGGAAACGCCAATGTCTGCCGAGATCAGGATCTCTTCCAGTTCCTCCAGGGTATCTGCATCGATCTGTTTTTTCCCCAGCACGAGCGAGTCGATCCGGCCGATCAGGTTCGCATGGGTCTTGCTCAGTCCTCTTTTAAGACGCTCAAAGAAACCGGGGCGGTCGTTTTGTTTCGTATCCCCGGTAACGGTCTTATCATCCCCGGGTAGTGGCGTTTTAGTGTCCGGAACAACAGATTCGGTGTCCGGAACGGTTGTTCCTACCTCCGGCGAAAGCACCGCTCCCGTTATTTTCTCCACCAGCCCCCGGAAAAATCCCTTCTTCTCCTCCACCATCTTAATATATCTCCTTCTCCAGAAGCTTTACCACCTGCCTGAACCGGTGGAGCGCCAGACCGATCATGGCTCCATTTGCCAATGTCATGACCAGTGAGTAGTCCGGACCCACCGCTCCGATTATGACCTGCTGTTTACCCGAAGTAATGACTGCATCCTGTATTTTACCGGCGGCGAGAGCGGCATGGACATCCTTCATCCGGTTCAGGATAATGCCCTTATGTGCGCCCATAAGCTTTAATTCATAATCGTCATACAGGCAATGCTGCTCCACCGCTTCTCCTTCCCAGTCGGCCAGGATTGCTCCGCTTGCGTGGGGGGTATCTTCTACGAGCTGCATGAGAATTGCTTTGAAAGGCATGCATCAACTCCCGTTAAATGCTGGGACTGGAAAGAAGAAAAAAACAAAAGCATTTACCAGGTCCCAGCCCCTGACCCCTAGCCTTTGCAACCGGTTTGTTGCTGTCAGGAAACCATAGTTTCTCACCCGGGATTTCCGGATGGAAACTTCCCTAATTCAATTTTACCGAAACCAGCTTGGAAACACCCGGCTCCTCCATGGTCACACCGAAAAGGGTATCCGCCACCGCCATGGTCGTCTTGTTATGGGTGATCACGATAAACTGGGAAGCAGAGCTCATCTCCCGGACAATTTCATTGAATCGACCGATGTTGGCATCGTCCAACGGCGCATCTACCTCATCAAGAAGGCAAAACGGAGATGGTTTGATTAGGAAAATTGCGAATATCAGGGCCACTGCGGTTAAGGCCTTTTCTCCTCCTGAAAGAAGGGTGACGTTCTGCAATTTTTTCCCGGGTGGCTGCACGACTATTTCGATCCCCGTTTCCAGCAGATCATTCTCATCGGTCAGCCGGAGCTCGGCGCTCCCGCCGCAGAAAAGCCGGGGAAATATTTCCCGGAACTTGGCGTTGACCAGTTGAAAAGTCTCCAGAAACCTCTTCCGGGTAGTCCGGTTAATCCGCTGGATAGCCTGCTGCAAAGCCTTCATAGATTCTTCCAGGTCATCCCGCTGCGCGCAGAGGAAGTTGTAGCGATCTTCCAGTTGCCGGTACTCGTCGATCGCCATGAGGTTCACTTCTCCCATCTCGTCGATGATTCGCTTAAGTTCGGCCTGTCTCTTCCGCTTTACCGTTTCGTCGCAGGAAACAGCGCCATATACTGGGACGATGCTCGCCATATTCACCCGGAACCTTTCCTGGAGTGACTCCTCCAAGTGCCTAAGCTGCATGGCCAACTCCGAAAGTTTAAGACTCTGCTCCGTGCTCTGTTTTCTGGCCTCTTCGCAATTAGTGCGCAGCGACCTGAGATTCCCCTCTTGTTCCTGCACAGCAGCCTCTTCTTTTTCGTAGCGCTCTCTTAAGCCGGCAAAGGCAGCCTCGGCCTCAACCAGTCTTAACATGAGGGATTTCTGCGCCTCTTCGCTCTGCCCGATGGCCATAACCGTTCCTGCGCTCTCGCTTTTTCCCTTCTCAAGCTCCGTTTCAAGCCCGGCAATTCTTTCACGCAAATCAAGGAGAAGGTTCTCGAACCTTTTTCCCGCGCGCTGGCCCGACTCGCTTTTCTCCTTAAGCGCAGCGGTTTTCACTTTCGCGGCAGTGACCTTCTCCCGCGTTTCGCCAAGCTCCCGCCGCTTGAGCGTCAAGGCTTCCGTAAACGCACCAACCTCCCTTTCGAGTGCGGATTTCCGCTCATCTCCGTCGCTTTTTTTTGCACCTGCATTGGCCATTTCCCGTTCAAGAACCTCTTTTTCTTCCCGGAACTGATCATCTTCCAGCCGCTTGAGGGCCAGCCGCTCTTCCAGTCTTTGACACCCCTCACGGGAGCGTAGCAAATCCTTTTCCGCGTGCGCGATTTCCAGGTCCGCCTGATGCTGCTTTTGCCGAAGGATCTGCAACTCTTCTTCGATAAAGGCGGCTTGTTCCTGCAAAGATTCGCGGTCCGCGCCCAAATCCCTGACCACCTCGGAAAGCGCGGCAACTTCCCTGGAAAGGAGCCTGATCTCCCTTTTTTTATGGATAAACCCCTTTTGGGCCACCTCCATGGAACCGCCGTGGGCAATGCCGGAACTATGGACCAACTCCCCCTGGAGGGTGACAAAGGTAAGTTCGGGAAATTCTCCGGCAAACCTGAACGCGGCAGAGAGGTCATCCGTGAGATACGCACCGCTAAGAAGTGGCTCCACGAACCTGCGGAGCTCTGGAGCAATGGTTACTTTCGTCAGAAGACCGATTGCTCCGGAAGGAGGCGGAGAAACAGGGATCGCAATCTTCCTGGTAATAAAGCTGCAGCGGCCCCCGGAACTTTCTTTCAAGAACCCGATTGCCGCCATGACATCATCACTGCCGCTGCTTAGTACATATTGCAGCTTTTCTCCCAGCACCGCCTCCACCGCCGCTTCGTACGCCTCGTCGGTTTCAATGGCGTCGGCTACTATCCCGGGGAAGCGCCCCCGGAAATTGTCGGCAAGAAAAAGGGTGCGGATCCCCCGGCCGTATCCGTCAAACCGGGCTTCAAGTTCCTGAAGCGAATAGAGCCGAGAAGATTTGCGGCTCCATTCATCTCGACTTTCCTGCAGTTTTTTTTCTTTTTCCGCCTGCGCCGCCTTTACTCTCTCTTCACGCTCCTTGAGGACCGCCAGTGCAGCCGCAGTTTCGTCCTTATCTAGAATCAGCCTGCCAAGTCCCTTCTCAAGTTCCCCGGCAAGCCTCCCAGTTTCAGCCAGTTGCTCCTCCAGTTGGGTTTTTTCCCGGCGGTCGCGCTCGAACCGTTCCGCCATTATTTCTATCCTTTTTGCCGCGCTGGAATACTGGTTATTGAACTGAGCAATTGCGGAAAGGGTGGCAAACAGAGCATGGCGCTTCTCTTCAAGCTCCCGGGCCAGTTCCGTCTCGCCACGCTCCATCTCTTCGAGACGGAGCTCCTCCTGCGCCAGGTTCTCTTCTTCCTCCGCCAACTCAACGCTGAAAAGCCCTTGACGCTCTGCGAGGACTTTCATCTCCGCTTGGGCCTCCGTCAACTGGCGCTTGAGACCTACCAATTCCTCCCCGATACGGGACAGCTGCCGGTCAAGGTTGAGAAGTTCCTTTCTCTGGAATTCCAGACGGTTCTCCGTGGCTTTGCTCTCCCCTTTAAGCCTGAATATCTCTTCCTGGACAGTGCCCAGACTCTTTTCCCGCTCCAGGAGTGCGATCCGCTTTTCCTCCAGGCTGAGTTCCCCCTCTTCGAGACTTCGGGAAAGCCCCGCCGTTTTCATGTTATGCTGGTCGAACTCTCGGTTTACCTGCTCCTTCTCCTCTTCCAGGGCAATGAAGTGCTTTGCGGCAAAGAGTAACTCTATTTCTTTCAACTCTCCCCGGTATTCCCGGAATTTTTCCGCCTTCTTTGCCTGGCGTTGGAGGGCGTTCAGTTGACGCCTGATTTCCGCGATGATGTCACCGATCCGGAGTAGATTCTGGCGGGTAACCTCGATCTTTTTCAGGGCGGCCTGCTTGCGGGTTTTGAACTTGGTAACCCCGGCAGCTTCCTCAATGAGAAAGCGGCGTTCTTCGGGCTTGGAGAGGAGGATCATCCCTATTTTACCCTGCTCGATGATGGAGTAGGCCTTGGCGCCGACGCCGGTATCCATGAAGAGCTCGGCAATGTCCAAAAGCCGGCAGGGGGTCTTGTTGAGCAGGTACTCACTCTCTCCGTCGCGGTAAAGGCGGCGGGTAACCTGGATCTCGGGGTAATTCAAGTATTTTGCCGGCACCCGCCCGTCGTCCGTGGCAAAGACCAGGGAGACCTCCGCCATACCCAGCTGCTTACGGGATTCGCTGCCGCCGAAGATGATATCCTCCATCTGCCGCCCCCGCAGGTTCCTGGCGGATTGCTCCCCCATTACCCAGCGGATGGCATCAACGATATTGGATTTACCGCAGCCGTTCGGGCCTACAATGGCGGTTATCCCCGGGGGGAAATCGAGCGAAGCTTTGTCCACAAACGATTTAAAGCCATTTATGTCTATTCGTCTGATTTTCATAAATTGTGTTATAGTAACAGAGAGCATGATTTCTTGTAAAGGCAAAGATGCGCCGCCAATATTCATATCGATTAAACTGTTAATTACCTTCAAGTAAAAATCCAGATAAAAGCAAGGAGGAGAAAGCGACGGAAGCAGCGTTTTTTTGTTGGGTAGCTTTCAAAGAGCCAATGCGGTTTGCGCTTAATTACGACACCGTGTAGCAACGGGGGGTTGCGGCATGCTGTCAAAGATAGTATAGTGCCGCAATAATTTCATTCCGGATTTTCAAGAAAATGAAAACGACATTTAAGAAAATATATCTTATAACCGTCCTGGCTATCCTCATTCTGGTGGGGGGTGGGGCTAAGTTTGTCTTCAATAAACTATTGCACCTCGACAGTTATAAGGAAGAGATCCTTGCTCAGGTGCAACAGGCCCTCAACCGGAAGGTCCTATATGAAACGGGCTTCTTTTCTTTCAGTTTCGGCCCGCAATTCATCTTCAACCAGGTAACCGTACAAGAAAAAGAGGGTACGGCAACCTTCATCAAAGCCGACCGCCTGAGCATTAAATTGGCCCTCCTGCCGCTGTTGGAACGGAAACTGGTCTTACATGAGATCGAGCTGGGAAAACCGGTGATCTGGCTTTCCCGAGACCAGGCCGGTGTTTTCAATTTCAGTGACATCCTGGAAGCAAGGGTAGAAAAAAAAGCCGCAATTCAGGTCCAGATCAGTGGAATCCGCATAAAAAAGGGAGAGATCCATTTCAAAGACATGGCCGTTGCGCCCCAGGGCATCGACACTGTCCTGAAGGAGACCGACCTCTCCATCAATCATTTTGCCAGAGGTAAGAACTGCGCATTAAAGCTCGCCGCTACCATCGTCCATGAAGGGGTAAAGGGATCGCTGAGCCTGTCTGGTTCGGCTAACGTCGCGGCAAGTGATAAACCTTTCAAAGATACCTTCTTGAACGTTGACGTTTCTACCAAGAAACTAGATGCATCCTATTTCTGGCCATATTACAGCCATTATGTACCGTTTCGTCAAATCCTGGGGTTGCTCGATATGGAAAGCTCCTTCAAGGGAAAGCTTACTGAATTTACTTCCAAGGGAAAGGCAAGGATTACCGGCCTACGCTTCGATTACCCCCAGGTATTTCATGCGCTGCTTACCCCCAGGGAATTGTCTTTCAGCTATGAGATGGCGCTCAACTCCAGGGACATTACGGTAAAGGAGCTCAATCTGACGGTTGATGGGCTCAATGTCAAGGGAAGCTGCGCCATCCGTGACATCAATTCCGGAGATCCCCGCATAACGGCTCAGGCCAGAACATCCACCTTCAACCTGGAAAATTTCAACAGGTACATACCATACGGCATAATCTACAGAGATACCGCCGACTACATTGAACAGCATATCAAAGGGGGAATCTATAGGCTGGACTTCGGCCGCCTGGACGGCAGGGTAAGCCAGATCACCCACATGGAGCGGGGTGATAACTACAATGTCCTTTTTATCAATGGCCGGGTGGAAAAGGGAGTTGTATCATACGGTCCGAATAACCCAACCTTCAACAGCATCAAGGGGACACTCGAGATGCGCGGCAAAAATTTTAATTTGATCAAAATGTCGGGCAACTTCGGCGGTTCCCCGTTCAGCCTAGATGGGAACATCACCGACTACCCGCTCGCCACCCCTGCCGGATATCCCTTTACCATGACCATAACCCCCAACCAGGCGGAACTGGCATGGCTTTTAGGGAAGGGAATGGGCGCCAAGTTCGGCTTTATCGGAAAATCGACCTTGCATCTGAGTGGAACCGGCTCTTCGACCGACTACAATCTTTCGGGAGAATGGCTCCTTACCCCGGCCGCTTACAGTTATCCGGACCTGATCAACAAACCGGCAGGCAGGCCCAACTCTCTCGTCTTTACTGCTAACGTTACCAGACAAGAAATGAAGATTTCCTCTTTTCAATTCAATCTCGCCCCCATGGTTTTGAACATCGGGGCCTCGTATCGTTTTGCCGAGCCGGAGCGCCTTGCCCTGGACATCAAAACGAACCGGTTTAAGATTAACGAAGTTGCATCCATGCTCCCCCGCATCAAAAAATACCAGGCGGCCGGGATACTCCAGGCGGCGCTCCATGGAGAAAGCCGGGACCATAATCCGGACGATCTTCGCTGGGGAGGAAGTATCGTTTTTAACGATTTTTCCTTCAAACCCAATGAAATGATAAAAAGTGTCAGTAATGTCAGCGGAGTGATCAATTTCAGCGGCGATACCCTGGAGACATCGCAATTGGTCGCCCGGGTGGGAAGCTCCACCATCTATGGCAAAGGAAAACTGGTCGGGTTTACCAATCCCGCATTATCACTGGCGTTTTCCTCTCCCTCCCTCAATCCGGCCGATTTTGGGCTGCAAACACCTCAAACAGAGGTCAGGCTCACCAAGGTACAGGGTAATGTTTCGCTGAGTGACAATAACCTGCAGATAAAATCTCTTAGCACCCAACTGAATAAATCGGTCATTAACCTGAAAGGAACAATCCAGAACCTGGATAACCCGAATATTGATATAAGTGTTTCCTCTCCTTACCTGGAAGTGGAAGATATTATTCTGGCTGGGAGCCTGGAACGGATCAAAAAGCCGGCTTCCCCTGCGCCATCGCCGGCGCTTAAGGCCGCATTCCGGGTGGATGCAGGCAAAGTCAGGGGAATCTATTTCAAGAATCTACAAAGTACTGTGATCTACGAGAACAAAATACTTTATCTGCAGCCGTTGGAATGCGCGGCCCTGGATGGCGATATTTCCGGAAAAGCGCGGATCGACTTCGGAACGATCGGAGCGCCACGCTATCAGTTCAATTACGATCTGCAAAAGGTTTCCGCCGATCAGTTCATGCAGGCTGCCGGAATCAAGAAACATGAGATTACCGGCACCCTGACCCTGCAGGGGGAGTTGACCGCAAAGGGAAAAACCGGCGAAGAACTCAAGAAAACTGCTCTAGGCTCTGCCAAGGTCCATTTCGAGGAAGGGGAGCTTAAGGAATTCGCTGTCCTGTCAAAAATTTTCTCTTTGTTGAATGTTTCGCAATTGTTGAAGTTTCAACTGCCGGACATGGTCTCGGGAGGAATGCCGTACCATAAGATAACCGCTTCCCTGGCAATCAGAGACGGAGTCATCTCTAGCAACGACCTCTATGTCGTAAGCGATGCGATAAATATCTCGGCAATAGGTAAATTGGACCTGGTAAAGAATGAACTGGACGCCACCATAGGGGTCAAGCCGCTGCAAACTGTCGATAAAGTGGTGAGCCATATCCCGATCGTCGGTTGGATACTGGTCGGCAAGAACAAAGCCCTGATAACCGCCTATTTTGAGGCCAAGGGGAAGCTTGGAGACCCGCAGGTAAAAGCCATTCCCGTCAAGTCCATGGCCAAGGGAGTTTTCAATATCTTCAAACGGGTATTCCAACTTCCATCAAGCCTCTTCACCGACACCGGCGAGGTCATCATAGGAAAGTAAGCAGTACAATTCACCTTCCAGGAATACTGATGCTCCATTTGAAACATCTTTCCAAGGAATTTGCGGGTAAACCACTCTTCACCGATCTCAACTGGCACCTGAAAAAAGGGGAACGGGTCGGGCTCGTGGGGGAAAACGGCGCCGGCAAGTCAACCCTCATGAGGATCATCGCCGGCAATGTGGAACCCTCTTCCGGCGAGCTCCAGTTCGCCAAAGGTGCCACCGTCGGCTATCTTCCCCAAGATGGCATCGTCACACGCGGGCGCACTCTCTTCGCAGAGGCAATGTCGGCCCTCGAGGAACTCCAGGGGATCGAACGGGAACTGCACAACCTCACTTTCAGACTGGAATCGCTCCCCCATGACAACCCTGCCCACGACGACCTCCTGGCCCGCTTTGGCCACCTGCAGGAAGAGTTTCGCCTAAAAGGGGGCTATTCCATGGAGGCTGAAGTCGGGAACGTCCTGGCTGGGCTCGGTTTTTTCCCATCTGACTGGGAAAGGGAATGCGGCGAGTTTTCCGGCGGCTGGCAAATGCGTATCGCCCTGGCCCGGCTCCTTCTCAAAAAACCGAACGTGCTTCTCCTCGACGAACCGACCAACCACCTGGATATCGAAGCGCGCAACTGGCTGGAAGAGTACCTGAAAAGGTACCCCTTTTCGGTTATGCTCGTCTCCCATGACCGTTTTTTCCTCGACCAGGTCTGCCACCGGATTGTGGAGGTCTGGAACCATACCCTCACCGATTACCACACAACCTACAGCGAGTACCTCGTCCGCCGCGAAGAGCGGGTTGCGGCGCTACAAGAATCGAAGCGCCGCCAGGATGAAGAAATCCGCAGGATGGAGGAGTTCATAAGCCGCTTCCGCTATAAGGCGGACAAGGCGAGCCTCGTCCAGTCGCGCATAAAACAACTGGAGCGGATCGAACGGATTGCCCTGCCGCCGCAGCGGAAGCGGATCAGGTTCCGCTTCCCCACTCCGCCCAAGAGTGGCCGGGTGGTAATGGAACTGCATGAGCTCACCAGGGCTTACGACTCTAGAAAAGTCCTCGACGCAATCGACCTGGTCATCGAGCAAGGGGAGCGGATTTCCCTGGTGGGGCACAACGGAGCAGGAAAATCGACCCTCATGCGGGTCCTGGCCGGCGGTGAATTCCAGGGGGGAGAACGGCGCATTGGCCACAATGTGATCCTCGATTACTTTGCCCAGGACCAGGCCGAGGAGATGGATCCCGAACACACCGTCTACGAGGAGCTTATGGCTGGGGCCCCCTTTGCCATGGTTCCGCAATTGCGTGATATCCTCGGCGCGTTTCTCTTTTCCGGTGATGATATTGACAAGAAGGTGGCGATTCTCTCCGGCGGTGAGAAAAACCGTCTCGCCCTGGCCATGATGCTCTTGAAGCCCGCCAACCTCCTGCTCATGGACGAGCCGACCAACCATCTAGACCTCTTCAGCAAGGATGTTCTCCTAGATGCTCTGCGCGCCTTTCCCGGCACCCTGGTGTTCGTCTCCCACGACCGCCATTTCATTGACGGTCTGGCGACACGGATCATCGAAGTGGCAGACGGCAAGCTCAGTTCATATTATGGCGACTACGAGTACTACCAGGAGAAAAAGTGGGCAGCACTTGGAGGAGAAAACTCGCCGGGTTCACCGGTCCCCTCACCTCAGCCCCCAGCCTTTAGCCACCGGTCCCCGGTCCCAGCATCAAAAGAAGATCGCCTGCGCCAACGCGAAGGGGAGAAGCAACGTCAACGGGAGGAAAAACAACGCGGAAAACGGCTTGCCGATCTAGAAAAAGAGATTGAGGATATGGAAAAACGCTTGGGCGAACTGGAGGCGCGGATGGCCAACCCCGACTTCTTTGCCGACCATGAATCGGCCCGGCAGGGAAGCGAAGAGCACGCCTACCTCTCTGCAAGAATCACTGGACTCTATGGGGAATGGGAAAAACTGCACTGACACCAAGTTGCGATCAAACGATTACGTTACTGGCTATGTCGGGGGGCTCCTTGACGTACGATCGCCTGCGCCACCCCTTCCTCGTCGCCTAGTATTCAATATGATTGCAAGAAGGTCTGAGGTATCTCCATGTAAAAACATATTTTGCTTGCGCGGCTTGGCATCGACAAAGACTGTTCTCCGTTCTTGACACTATTTATTTATCAGGTTAATCTGTATAAGACTTCATTCTTTCCAATTCCGCATATTAATCAAGGTACCGACCAATGCCCGAAACTCTCTCGCTGAAATTGCCGGAAACAATTCCTGTCTACCCTCTTAAAGAAATGGTAGCGTTCCCTTACATGGTGATCTCCCTTTACCTTACCCGCGAGGAACTCCCCATTTACGAAGAGAGCGTTCATTATGACAACATGGTAATCCTGGTCAAGGTTAGAGAGGGGGAGACCAGCAACCTTGAGCAGTCGCTCCACGAAATCGGGACTGTCTGCAAGATCACCCAGCTCTCCAGGCTATCCGAGGGGGGGGGCAAGGTGGTCCTCGAAGGGCTTGCCCGAATCAGACTGCACTCGGTCCAGGGCTTCCCAGTCTTGCTGGCACAGGCCGAATTGGTGCGCGAATTCACTGAAAAAACAATGGTTTCCGATGCACTCGTGTCGAGTCTTAACGCCCTGCTGAAAATCGCCCTTTCCTACGGCAAGCCGCTCCCCGACGATGTCATGAAGATGATCGACTATATCGACAATCCAGCCCGCTTATCTGACCTGGTGGCGCTTTATGTAAACCTGCCGGCGGAAGAACAGCAGATGCTTCTGGAAACGGTCGACCCCATTGATCGCCTGAAAAAGGTCTATATACAGCTCACCAGCGAGGTGCAGCGCCTCCAGATAAAGGGCGAGGTGCAGGCGGAGGTTACCAAGAAGGTGGGCAAAACCCAGAAAGAGTACCTGCTCCGAGAGCAAATGAAACAGATTCAGGAAGAGCTTGGTGAGGACGATTCGCGAGTCAACGAGATGAACGAACTGCGCAAAAAGATCGAAAGCGCCGGGATGCCTGAAGATGTGCGGAAGATAACCGAAAAGGAACTGAAGAGACTGGAGAGGATCAATTCCGCCTCGCCGGAATATACCGTGTCGCGTACCTATCTCGATTACCTGATCAGCATGCCCTGGCAGACAGCTACTCCCGACAACCGCGATATCAATCTGGCCGAGACCGTCCTCAACGAGGACCACTATGATCTGAAAAAGGTAAAAGAACGCATCCTTGAATACCTGGCGGTGCGCACCTTGAAAGAAAAAATGAAGGGGCCGATCCTCTGTTTCGTGGGACCGCCAGGGGTAGGGAAAACAAGCCTCGGCAAGTCGATCGCCCGGGCACTCGGCCGCAAGTTCATCCGCATCTCCCTGGGCGGAATGCGGGACGAGGCAGAAATTCGCGGCCACCGACGGACTTATATCGGCGCCCTGCCCGGGCGGATTATCCAGGAGATATACCGGGCGGGCTCCAATAATCCGGTTTTCATGCTCGACGAGGTGGATAAAATCGGCATTGATTTCCGGGGCGACCCAGCCAGCGCTCTTTTAGAGGTGCTCGATCCGGAGCAGAATTTCTCCTTCACTGATCACTATCTTGATGTCCCGTTCGACCTGACCAATGTCATGTTCATCACGACCGCCAACATCCTCGACCCCATTCCTCCGGCCCTCAAGGACCGGATGGAGGTCATCACCCTGTCGGGTTACACAACCGAAGAGAAGCAGCATATCGCTATCAGGTACCTCATTCCCCGGGAGTTGGAGGAAAACGGCCTCTCCCTGAACCCGCCGTCTTTCACAGAACCAGCCATTGTCAAGATTATCAGTGACTATACCCGGGAAGCAGGGGTTCGCAACTTGCAACGCAATATCGCCTCTATCTGCCGTAAGGTCGCCAAGGAGATAACCCAGGGGAAACCGTTGCGGTCGACCGTAACCCCGGAAGTCGTGGAAGAGTTCCTTGGCCCCAGCAAGTTTTTCAACGAGGCCGCGGCTGAGAAGGACCGGGCCGGTGTAGTCACCGGCCTTGCCTGGACCGAGGCCGGCGGCGACATTATATTTGTCGAGGCGACACGGATGAAGGGGAAGGGGGAATTAATCCTGACCGGCTCGCTGGGTGACGTCATGAAGGAATCGGCGCGAGCCGCTCTCTCCTTTGTGCAGGCCAACAGCAGAGAATGGACAATCCAGGACGACGCTTTCAGTGACATGAATCTCCATATTCATGTGCCGGCCGGGAGCATCCCCAAGGACGGCCCTTCCGCTGGGATCACCATGGCCACGGCGATCGTCTCCCTTATGACCGGACGCCTCGCCCGTCGCGATGTTGCCATGACCGGCGAGATCAGTCTTACCGGGCGGGTACTTGCCATCGGCGGCCTCAAAGAGAAGGTGCTGGCCGCCCGTCGAGCCGGGGTGAAAAAAGTGGTACTCCCCGACAGGAACCGGCAGGACCTGGAAGATATCCCCGAAGGGGTCCTGGAAGATGTGGAACTTGTATTTGTAAAGGATGTGAGTGAGGCGATTACCGAAGTGCTTGTTGCCATGGGAGAAGACGAGCAAGCTACCGGGACAGTCAACGGGTGATTAACCTACAGCCATTTTCAGGTAAGCTTAAGTCGGTATTGAGTGAGGTTCAGGAATTCGCGCTCCTTTCATGGAGCGCCCTCCGCAAGATTTTTTCCCCTCCATATTACTACCGTGAATTTGCCATCCAGATGGACAAGATCGGCGTCGGCTCCCTATTCATCATCGTCCTGACCGGGACCTTTACAGGGATGGTGATGGCACTACAGTTTCTCGCCCAGCTAAAACCGTTCGCCGCTACAAGCTATGTGGGGGGAATGGTGGCGGTGACCATGATCAAGGAGCTGGGGCCGGTCCTCTCCTCCCTCATGGTTGCGGGCCGGGTCGGTTCGGCGATTACCGCCGAACTCGGCACCATGGTGGTCACAGAACAGATAGACGCCATGCAGGTGGAGGGAACCGACATCGTCAAACGGCTCGTGACCCCGCGCCTCAAGGCGATCCTGCTTTCCATGCCGCTTCTGGCTGTGGTGACCGACACCGTCTCTCTCCTTGGCGGCTACCTGATGGCGGCGGGGTACGGTATCAAGCCGATCATGTATATCAACTCCCTAACCCAGTTCATGTTCTTTATCGACTACGCCGAAGGGCTCGTCAAGCCCCTGATTTTCGGCTTTATCATAGCCATGATGGGTTGCTACACCGGCCTGAACACGCACGGCGGAGCAACGGGAGTCGGCGAGGCCGCCAAAAGGACTGTAGTCCTTGCATCGGTCCTGATCCTGGTGACCGACTTTTTTATTGCCAAGTTCTTCGTGACCATAAGGTAAGAGGGCAAATGTGACGACTGATCAAGGAATACGGGTCAGAGGGCTGAGTTACTCGGTGGATGGGAGAAATATCCTCAAGGATGTTTCCTTCTTCATGGAAAAGGGGGTCAACCGAACCATCCTCGGCGCCAGCGGCTCAGGAAAGACCACCATCCTGAAGCTGATGCTTGGGCTCCTCAAGCCCGACGCCGGCGAGATCCTCATCGAAGGGGTCTCACTCGCCGGCCTCGCCGAAGAAGAGTTAATCCGAGTCAGGCGGAAAATCGCCATTGTCTTCCAGGGAGGGGCACTCTTCGACTCCATGACTGTGGGGGAGAACGTGGGATACCGTCTCTTCCAGGACGGCAAGCTTACGGAGGCGGAGATCGAGCGTATCATCTTAGAGAAGCTAAGCTTCGTAGGGCTAGAAGATACCATCGATTACTACCCCTCCCAGCTTTCAGGAGGGATGAAGAAAAGGGTCGCTATCTCACGGGCGCTTGCCTCGGAACCGGACTACATCTTTTTCGACGAGCCGACCACCGGTCTCGACCCGGTGGGGGTATTTAACATCTGCCACCTGATACGGCGCCTCCAGGATGAGGGTAAATCGACCCTCATGGTGACCCACGATTTGAACACCGCCTTTGCGTTATCGGAGATTTTCTCTTTTATTTATGAACAACGCCTGATCTTCGACGGTACAAGAGAAGAGATGATGCTTTCCGACTCGCCGGCAATCCGCGAGTTCCTCAAGCCTACCGAAGCATCTCTCTTCTTACTGCCAAATACGCCTCCTGGAGGGAAGTTCCATGAAGCGAAGCGATAATATTGCCTGGTCGCAGATTAAAGTCGGTATCTTCATTATCTGCGCCCTTATCTTCCTGGCAGGAGGAATCATTCTCATGGGGAAGCAGACCAATCTCTTCTCCCCCAAGGGAGCGTTATCGGTCATCATGACCGATGTTGCCGGCCTCAAGGTCGGCGCCCCCGTCTGGCTGGCCGGGGTCGAGGTGGGGGTGGTGACCCGGATCCGCTTCGAACGCCCGCGCGAGAGCAACGAGGTGGAGATTGACCTGGAGGTGGACCGGGAGGCGCTAAAAAAGATCGGCCCCGATTCGGTCATCACCGTCAAGACACGCGGCCTGATGGGAGAAAAATACGTTGACATTACCCCAAGCAAGACCTATTCCGAGTTTCCCGCAAAGCGGCTCTATGGCGCACAGATCCCCAAGCTCGACGATGTGATACTGAAGGCGGGAACTGCTTTCGACACCCTCAACGGGATCATCGGCCGGATAGACAAGGGAGGAGGGTCACTCAGCAAACTGCTCAACGACCCGAAACTCTATGATAATCTTTCCAATCTTACGCAGGAGCTTAACATCTTTGTAATGCAGGTTAACCATGGTGAAGGGACCCTCGGCAAGCTCTCCCGGAGCTCTGAATCCTATGACAGGATGATGAGTATCCTGAACCACACCGATGAGACCATCAGGGACATCCAGAACTCCAATGGGACTTTGAACAAGCTGATCTATGACCGGCAGCTTTACGACAAGCTGGTAGCGCTGTCCGACAAAAGCATCATGGCGGCTGACGATGTGCGGGAGCTGAACAAGAAACTGGCATCCCGCGACACCACCATAGGCAAGCTCCTCGGGGATCGGGAATTTTACGACAGGGGAGTCGCCCTGCTGGACCAGGCGGACAAGTCGGTCAAGGCTTTCGAGGAGGTGGCCGACCGGCTAAACCACGGCGAAGGAACTGCCGGCAAGCTGTTAAGCAACCAGGAGCTTTACAACCGGCTGAACTCAATGGTCGACAGCGTGAACAACCTGGTGAATGATATTAAGGAACATCCAAAAAGGTATCTGAAGTTTTCGCTATTCTGAAATAGTGAGGTCAACAATGAAAAGGCAGCACCTTATGCTGCTCATCGCCTTCTGTCTCACCCTCACCGCTAACCTCACCTGGGGGAACGGGCTGGAGGATAAGGTGAACGAGCATACTTTGAAAAACGGCATGAAGCTTCTCATGGTGGAGCGCCATAGCTCTCCGACCGTTGCCGCCTGGATTCGCTTCAAGGTGGGAAGCGTTAATGAACGAAGCAATGAGCGGGGAATTGCCCATATGCTTGAACATATGCTGTTCAAAGGGACCAGGACCATCGGCACCAATAACTACGCCGCCGAAGTTCCAATTCTGGCCAGAATCGAAGAGGCTGCACAGGCGCTCATGGCAGAGGAGCTCAAACGGGACAAGGCGGATAAAAAACGGATAGAGGAACTGACGAAACTTCTCGCCACTCTCCAGGCCGAAGATGATAAGTACACAATTCCGGAAGAGTACGCGAAAATCTTCGCCAAAAACGGCGGGGTCGGGTTCAACGCCTTTACCACCAAGGATTCCACCGCCTACATGATCAATCTCCCCGCCAACAAACTGCAGTTATGGGCGGCGATCCAGGCGGACCGGATGCTGAACCCGGTTCTGCGCCAGTTCTACACTGAACGAAACGTGGTCATGGAGGAGAGGCGCCGCAGCTATGACGCGGAACCAAGTGGCAAATTGTGGGAGGACTTTCTGGCCGCTGCCTTTGTCGTCCATCCCTATGGCCAGCCGGTGATCGGCTGGCCCTCGGACATCGAAAACCTCTCCCGGACCAAGGCGGAAGAGTTCCTCCACAAATACTATGCGCCCAATAACGCCGTCGTGGCCATTATCGGTGATATCGACCCGCGGCAGACCATCGCGCTTGTCGAGAAATATTTTGCAGCGATACCTCCGGGAACGCCGGTGGCGCCAGTCGCCGACGAAGAGCCTCAGCAGGTTGGAGAAAGGCGCACCGAAATCATCGGCGATGCTGGAGAGGAACTTGTTATCGGTTTCCACAAACCGACATTGCCGAATTCGGACGACTATGTATTCGACGTGATCGAAATGCTCCTCGCCAACGGCAAGACATCGCGGCTCTATAAGAAACTGGTGGAGGAACAGCAGCTCGTAACCGAGGTTTCAACTGCAGTCGCTCCAGGTTCCCTTTACCCCAACCTCTTCATAATTTCGGCGACCCCGCGCGCCCCCCATACCGTCAAAGAGGCGGAAGAAGCGATTTATGCTGAACTGGAGCGGCTTAAAAACGAACCTGTTACGGAACGGGAACTGCAGCGGATCCGTAACAATATGGAAGCAGCCGAAATCCGTTCCATGGGCTCCAACAGCGGTCTCGCCTACCGGCTCACTGAATACGAGGCTACCGCCGGCACCTGGCGCGACTTTTTCGAACACCGGCAGAAGGTGGCAAGAGTAACGCCGGACGACATCATGCGGGTGACCCGGAAATATCTGGTCCGGGAGAACCGCACTGTCGGCTTTATCACAAAGCGTGAGGTGACCAGATGAAATGGTTCATCCATATCCTGACACCCCTTCTATTATTCGTGCTCCCTTTTGCGGCATCCGCCGGAGATCTTCAAGATCCTCATACAATGACCTTTCCTCCTCTGAAATTCAAGATCCCCGAGGCGCAGCGGGTCGTCCTGGAGAACGGCATGATTGTCTATCTGATGGAGGACCATGAACTGCCGCAGGTCAACATCACCGCTATAATAGGAACGGGGAGCGTCTTTGAGCCCGAGGCAAAGGTTGGCCTGGCGGGGCTTACCGGTGCGGTCATGCTGAGCGGCGGCACAATCTCGCTCTCTCCGGAAAAGATGAACGACGAGCTGGAATTCATGGCCTCTTCCATAGAATCGAGCATTGGCGACGATGCGGGGAATGTCTCTATGAACTCCCTCACCATGAACCTAGACCGGACCCTCCGGATATTCGCCCAGGTGCTGATGGAGCCCGCTTTCCGGGATGACAAGGTTGAGCTGGCCCGTCGGCTTACCATCGAAACACTACGCCGGCAGAACGATGATCCAAAGGGGGTCGCCGACCGGGAGCTCGCCAAGGCGATCTACTGCGGGACCCCGCTCGGCCGCATGCCGACGTTTGCTACGGTCAAGGCGATAACCCGCGACGACATGGTGGGATTCCACAAGAAATACTATCATCCCAATAACGTAATCATGAGCGTCGCCGGCGACTTCAATTCCAGAGAGATGGTGGCTGCTCTGACCCAGGTATTTGCCAGCTGGAAAAGGGGACCGGTCGAATTCCCGGTTATCAGGGAACCTGTCACGGAGTTTTCGCCGGAGATGCTCCACCTGCAGAAGGATGTGAACCAGTCGGTCATCCGGATGGGGCATATCGGCATCACCAAGGATAACCCTGACGTTTACCCAATCCGGGTGATGGACGCCATTCTCGGCAGCGACGGCTTCAACTCCAGGCTGATGGAGGAGATCCGCAACAATCAGGGGCTAGCCTACAACGTGGAAAGCAGCTTCGACATCGGCCGGCGTTATCTCGGCACGTTCGAGGCGGAAACCGAGACCAAGGCCGAAACTACCGCTAAGACCATCGGCCTTATGGAAGAGATAATTGCCGGGATGACTAAGCAGCCCGTCACCGACCAGGAATTGGCGCTGGCCAAGGACTCCATCATCAATTCCTTCATCTTCGGCTTTGCCAGTACTGCCTCTGCGGCAAGCCAGAAGGCGCGCCTCGAGTATTACCATTACCCAGCCGGCTACCTGGAGAATTACTGCGACAACATCGCCAGGGTAACCAAGGAGGACGTGCTCCGGGTGGCAAAAAAGTACCTCCACCCAAAGGCGTTGAAACTCGTTGTGGTTGGGGACCTGAAACGTTTCGACAAGCCACTCTCCACCTTCGGCAAGGTGGAGGAAATCAAGTCGGAGAAGGAAGAGTAAAGGAATTGACGGGATCTTAAACTTTCCAAGGATTACCAGGTTAACAATGTGTATATCCATGTTCGACAAACTTTCCATCGACACAGGTATCCCGTTTTCTTCACCGATAACGACTTTGCCAAAAGTTAGCGCGCGGCACACTGAACGCAGTCACAAGCCAGCCGCTTAGGGGGCGGCTTGAGGAAAGCCCCGAAAAGGGGCTGTACAACAAAGTCAAAATCTTATGGTTGTTACTCATCGCCTTATCAGTCTGTTTCTTAATGTCATAGCAAGCTGCGGCGTCCATGCCTAATATACCGCCAAAATAGAATATCACGCCGGAATGGCATGCTTATGAAAACCAGCGAGCACGAGTTGCCGAAGGTGGCAGACTTTGCCCGCAGGCTCGGCTTCGACTTTCTCTCACTCGGCTCTCTTCCCAAGATCGGCGCACAAGACAATCACATATGGAGTCGAGACAACTGAGCACCGCGCGAACGAGTGCTCGTACAGTCGGCGCGTGCGCCGCGACAAGTTTCTGCGCATGAATCCATTCTGTTTCCCACCGTCCTGGCAGACAGCACGGAGGTGGCATGCGAACAGGATCATTATGGCCAAAAAACGATGGGCTATGGACGACTGCACCTCCTTAGCGGATATATATTCCGTCCAACACGCGGGCTGGCATGCGCGCTCTTAACCGCTACGAACCGCAGAGCTCGAGTGCCTGCCGAAATTGCACCCGTCGAGTTCGGCCTTCAGCTTCACAGCCGCGAAGGGAATTGGCGGAATGCAGGGCACTCCGAAACAGTGCTAACAGTTAACTGACAGACAAAGGAGAGGAATTTACCATGGAGATCATTATCCACGACAAGATATACATTAACGGTAAATGGATTCCTTCAACCGGTACGGGGACGATTGATGTTATTAACCCTGCCACCGAAGAGGTAATGGGGCGCATTCCCGACTGCACGGCGGAGGACGTCGACCGGGCTGCCATAGCCGCAGCGGAAGCTTTCCCCGCCTGGTCGCAGACCCCTCTTGAACAAAGGATGAATTTTATCCGGGAGGTTGCCTCCGGCTTAAAGCTTCGCATACCGGAAATCGCCGCCTTAATCGCACGGGAAGTCGGTATGCCACTTAAATTGGCAACCAGGATCCAGGCCGGGCTCCCTTTGACCACTTTCGCAAACATTCCGGAAGCCGTCAAGATGGTCAAATGGGAAGAGCAGCTCGGCACCTCGCTGATTGTGCGCGAAGCCGTAGGTGTCGCAGGTTGCATTACCCCCTGGAACTTCCCCTTGCACCAGATTGCAGCGAAAGTCGCTCCCGCCCTCGCGGCAGGCTGCACAATCGTCCTTAAGCCGACCGAAATAGCCCCCTTGAATGCCTATATCCTTACCCAATTAATCCACGAAGCTGGACTTCCCGCCGGGGTGTTCAACCTAGTGACGGGAAGGGGCCTGGTGGTCGGGGAAGCGATTGCCTCTCATCCCCTGGTGGATATGGTTTCTTTCACCGGTTCAACTAGGGCAGGGAAAAGGGTCAGTGAACTGGCGGCGCAATCGATAAAACGGGTATCTCTGGAACTGGGGGGCAAATCTCCTAATATAATTTTGGAAGATGCGGACCTGCAATATGCGGTGGCCGACGGCATAATGAAATGCTATCTTAACTCCGGCCAGACCTGCAGCGCTTTGACCCGGATGCTGGTGCCGCGCTCCCGGCTTGCCGAAGCAGAGGTCATTGCCGCCGCCACTGCCGCCAAGTTCACACCCGGTGACCCTTTTGATGACAATACCCGGCTCGGGCCTCTGGTATCCGCAGCCCAACGGGAGAGGGTACGTGGCTATATCAGAAAGGGAATCGAAGAAGGAGCAAAACTGGTCACTGGTGGGGTTGAACCACCAGATGGCCTGGAAACAGGCTATTTTGTCCGGCCTACCATTTTCTCTGAAGTTAAAAGCGATATGACCATTGCCCGGGAGGAAATTTTCGGGCCGGTGCTGGCGATCATCCCCTATGAAGACGAAGATGATGCTATCCGCATCGCCAATGACACGGTCTACGGGCTAGCGGCCGGGGTCTGGTCCGGCGACGTGGAACGTGCGAAGCGTGTTGCCCGTCTCATCCGTACCGGCCAGGTGGAGATAAACGGTGGGAAATTCAATCCGCTCGTCCCCTTCGGCGGCTACAAGCAATCAGGCAATGGCCGAGAATATGGTCATTTCGGTATTGAAGAGTTTCTCGAAGTGAAGGCGCTCCTCATGTAATGCGCGTGGGCTGATGACGGCATCGTTGCGGATCAGGTCATTTAGAGCGTCCCACGACACCTGCGACGGAGCTTATGAGCGATTGACTTTTGAACTAACACCATGATATTAAGGTAGTTAGCTGAAGTTTCTCAAGGGGAGGATGCAGTGAAAAAAGTATTTTTCTGGAGGATGCTGGCCTTTGGCGTAGCCCTGACTCTTTTTGCATCGTCGGCTCTGGCAGGAGAGAAGGGAGGCGGGGGACAGAAGAGCTTTCTCTGGAAGATCCAATCGAACGTCGCAACAGCCTTTATCCTCGGCTCAGTGCACCTGGCAAAGCCAGATCTCTATCCATTGCCGCAAAAAATCGAGGAGAGCTTCGACAAATCGGGAATCCTGGCCCTGGAGGCTGACCCGGCAACGGCTCAGGATACGGCCCTGCTCCAGCAGATGCTTGCTGCAGCCACCTATTCGGAAGGCGGTTTATTAAAGGAGCACCTCTCCAGGGAAACCTTTGAGCTTGCCCGCCACGAGATTGAGCGGCTTGGCCTACCCATGGAGGCGTTCAGCAGGACTAAACCATGGTTTCTCGCCATGTCGATCGAAACCCTTGAATTTCAGCGTCTCGACTATGACCCGGAGAACGGCATCGACGTCTATTTTGCCAGAAAAGCTGCAGGGAAAAAACGGATAGTCGAACTAGAATCGTTCGACTACCAGATAAGGCTCTTGAACGGTTTCTCCGACCAGGAGCAGGAGCTTTTCCTCCTTTACACCTTAAAAGACCTGGCCACGCTTCAGGACGGGATTGAAGAGCTGATGGCCGCATGGCACAACGGCGACACAAAAACGATGGAGGGACTGGTTACCAAGACCCTCTCCGAATCACCCGAACTCCGGCCGGTATTCGAAAAGCTTTTTTACAAACGCAACCGGGAGATGACCGCCAGGATCGAACAACTCCTGAAGGGAAAGAAAACCATCTTCGTTGTTGTCGGCGCTGCCCATCTCGTCGGCAAAGAAAGTATAATTGAACTGCTCAGGGGGAAAGGGTATTCGATAGAGCAGATGTAACAGTAAATACTGACCAACGACGAAATCAAACTAGCCGTTATATATACAGGTTAACTCCGATGTCTGATGAATAATGCCTAAATGCTCACTTGGTCACTTTTCCAGGCTGCCTATCCCCCCGCCCGCTTCACCATAAAGCCCCGCCTTGCCAGATTCGCAATGACATGGTCGCAGAAATCGCCCTGGATCTCAATGACCCCTTCTTTAACTGTCCCGCCCGTACCACAAAGGCGCTTCAGTTCACCGGCCAGCTCCTTCAGGGCAGCATCGTCAAGCGGGGCTCCGAAAACAATCGTCACCGTTTTGCCGCCGCGTCCTTTTGTCTCGCGCCGAACCCGGACGACCCCATCACCGGCCGGCCGTTCCCCTTTCTTCGCGCATATGCAGGAGGCAACCGGTTTGCCGCACCCCGGACAGATCCTCCCCTGCTCCGACGACCAGACAAGTACTGAATCTGAATAACTTTTAGACATTGGATATTCTCTTTTGGTTTAGGCCCATTTAAAAATATCTTCCCCCCACCTTAGCCCTCTCCTGCCAGAGGGGTGAAGATTTTAGGAAGGTGAAAATAGTTCGTTTGAACTTGTATATCATTTCAACCACCCAAATACAATCCGAATCACCTTCATCCTTGACTTTTCAATTGCCTCCGGGTAATTTATAATGTTTCCCTAAAAGTAACCGATTCGAATGGAGGACGTTCCATGGAGTATAAAGATACCCTCAACCTGCCGGTCACCACATTCCCCATGAAGGCCAACTTGGCCCAGAAGGAGTTGGAGATACTCGATCACTGGGAGAAGACATCCCTCTATGAAAAGCTGGTTACAGCCGGCAAAGGAAAACCGAAATATATCCTCCACGACGGGCCCCCCTATGCCAACGGCCATATCCACATCGGCCACGCACTCAACAAGATCCTCAAGGATTTCATCCTAAAAAGCAAACGGATGAGCGGCTTTGCCGCCCCCTATGTGCCGGGGTGGGACTGTCACGGTCTCCCCATCGAACTCCAGGTGGAAAAAAACCTGGGGGGGAAAAAGCAGGAGGTGAATAAGCTCCAGATGCGCAAGATGTGCCGCGACTATGCGGCCAAATTCGTCGGGATCCAGAAAGAGGAATTCAAACGCCTTGGAGTCCTCGGGGAATGGGATAACCCCTATCTTACCATGAACTTCAGCTACGAAGGGATAACTGCCCGCGAGCTGGCCAGCTTTGCCGAAAACGGCGGTCTATACAAGGGGAAAAAGCCGGTCCACTGGTGCACGTCGTGCGGCACAGCCCTGGCTGAGGCAGAGGTGGAGTATGCCGACCACATTTCCCCCTCCATCTACGTGAAATTTCCCCTGAAGGACGACATTTCCGCGGCATTACCGCAGCTTGCCGGGAAACCGGTAGCGGTGGTGATCTGGACCACCACCCCGTGGACCCTGCCGGCCAACCTCGCTGTCGCCCTCCATCCGGAACTGGATTACGTGGCGCTGGACACGGGGAGCGATGTGTTGATTGTTGCGAAAGGCCTGCTGGACGCCTTCCAGCAGGCGACCGGGGTAGCCGGACAAGTCATCGCCTTTTTCCGGGCCGATCTCCTCGTACAGAAACGCTGCCTGCATCCATTCTACGACCGGGACTCGGTTATCCTCACCGGCGAACACGTGACGCTGGAAGCGGGGACCGGCTGCGTCCACACAGCGCCGGGACACGGCCAGGACGATTACGAGCTCGGCCTTAAGCATGGCCTCGATATCTACAACCCGGTCGATAACCGCGGCCGCTTCCTTCCGAATATCGAATTCTTCGGTAGCCAGTTCGTCTTCGACGCCAATAAAAGCGTCATCGACAAGCTTCAGGAGAAGGGGGCACTCATAAAGGCAAGTGAGGTTACTCACTCCTATCCCCACTGTTGGCGCTGCAAGAAACCGATTATCTTCCGTGCCACTGAACAGTGGTTTATAGCCATGGACAAGAACAATCTCAGGGCCAAGGCGCTTGAAGAGATCGACCGGGTTACCTGGATTCCGAAATGGGGAAAGGAGCGGATCTTTGGCATGATCGAGAACCGCCCCGACTGGTGCATCTCCCGCCAGCGTACCTGGGGAGTGCCGATCACCACCTTCTACTGCAAGGGTTGCGGCGAGGCTGTGGCCGATGCCCGGATCATGCACCATGTGGCCGACCTTTTCGAAAAAGAGGGGTCGGACATCTGGTACGACTGGGAAGCGGCAAAGCTCCTTCCGCCACAAACGGCCTGCCCGGCCTGCGGCAATAGAGATTTCGACAAGGAGATGGATATCCTCGATGTCTGGTTTGACTCCGGAGTCTCCTTTGCCGCGGTCCTGGAGCAGAGGCCGGAGTTGGGCGTGCCGGCCGACATGTACCTGGAGGGAAGCGATCAGCACCGCGGCTGGTTCCATTCATCGCTTTTGGCCAGCGCCGGCAACCGGGGAAAAGCCCCGTTCCGGAATGTCCTCACCCACGGCTTCGTCGTGGATGGGCAGGGGCGGAAGATGAGCAAGTCGGTGGGGAATGTGGTGGCACCTGAAGACGTCATCAAGAAATATGGCGCCGAGGTACTCCGCCTCTGGGTGGCGGCCCAGGATTACCGGGACGACATCCGCATCTCGCCGGAAATCCTCACCCGTCTTTCCGAGGCCTACAGACGCATCCGCAACACCAGTCGTTACATCCTCGGGAACTTGAGCGATTTCGACCCGGCTACCGACAGTGTCCCCTTCCGGAATATGCCGGAGATCGACCGGTGGGCGCTTCACCAGTTGGAATTGCTCAAGGAAAAGGTCCTCAAGGCCTATGACGCCTTCGAGTTCCACGTCCTTTACCATGCGGTTAACTCTTTCTGCACTGTGGAGATGAGCGCCTTCTACCTGGACATCCTAAAGGACCGTGTCTACACCAGCCAAACCAATTCCCTTGAGCGGCGGAGCGCCCAGACCGCCATGTATCTGATACTTGAGGCGATTGTCAAGTTGACAGCCCCGGTACTCTCCTTCACCAGCGACGAGATCTGGCGTTACATGCCAAAGCAGACGGAGGATAGCGTCCACCTGGCGGAATTCCCGCCGCTCAAGCCGGAACACCGCGATGACGTTCTGGTGGAGCGCTGGGAGCGGCTTATCAGGGTTCGCGCTGAGGTATCCAGGGCCCTTGAGCAGGCCCGGGTGCAGAAGGTGATCGGCCATTCCCTCGATGCGGCGGTCGCCATCGCCGTAGCCCCCGAACTGAGCGAATTTCTCCAGAGATACGAGGCTGCCTTGAAGAGCATTTTCATTGTCTCGAAAGTTGAACTGGTGGAAACCTTGAGCGGTGAGTATTACGAGGCTGAAGGGATACCGGGGATGCAGATCCGGGTCACCGCCGCACCGGGCGCCAAGTGCGAGCGCTGCTGGTGCTACGACGAGGAGATCGGCCGGGATGCGGAACATCCGACCATCTGTCCGAAATGTCTGGCAGCAGTAAAATAGGAGCGTCACTTTTTCGCAATCTCCGTGCCAGACTTCGGAATTGCTTGTGCGCCGTTCCATCCAGGTTCGCCTCCGCCTCCGCGTAATTCCTTGCCTTCCTTGACCTTGTAAGAAATTGACATTCTGATTTTAATAGGAACTTATATGAAAACCAAATATATAATCCTAACTTTTGTCTCGATAGTCGTCCTCCTCCTCGACCAGGCAACCAAGATATTCATTGACAGGACCATGGAGATCCATTCCTCGATCACCGTGGTGGAGAACTTCTTCAACATCACCTATATCCGCAACAAGGGGGCGGCATTCGGTTTTCTTGCCGAGACCAGCTTCCGCCTCCCCTTCTTCATCTTTATCTCGATTTTCGCCGTCGTCGTGATCATCGTCATATTCCGCAAGCTCCGCCCCGAACAGAAACTTACCGCCGTCGCTCTTTCACTGATCTTCGCCGGCGCACTGGGTAACCTGATCGACCGTATCCGGCTAGGGGAGGTTATCGACTTCATTTACGTCCACTGGTACGATCATTACTGGCCAGCCTTTAACGTGGCCGACTCGGCCATCTGCGTTGGCGTCTTCCTTCTTGCCCTCGATATGCTTCTAGACGAGCGCAGCCGGAAATCAGCCTTGCATTAGTCCTGCCTTGTCACATAACCCGGGCGATTCCGGGAGAGGGGCAAGAACCGGCGCTGACGAATTTCTCCGCAGATTCTCACACCCCTCTCTACACAATATTTGGAGTTAATGTGAGAAAGAATGAATCATCCTCTGGTAAAATTTCCCGAAAAGCCTCGACCTGCCGTTCAGTAATGTCCCTCGACCTGCTCGAAATAAGCTCGCGGGTGGCTGCAGACAGGGCATGTTTCGGGCGCTTCAGTTCCTTCGTGAATGTGGCCGCAGTTCCGGCACCGCCAACGGACTGGCTCATCATTTTTGAAAAATGAACCCGCTTCCAGCTCCTCCAGCAGAATCCGATAACGCTCCTGGTGGGCCTTTTCGATATTGCCGATAGATTCAAAGAGGAAGGCGATCTCTGGAAATCTTTCTTCCCTTGCCTCCCGGGCCATTCGCGGGTACATGTCCATGTATTCGTCCATCTCGCCGGCAGCAGCGGAGCGCAGGTTGTCGACTGTCGAGCCGATAACGCCAAGGCGCTTGAGATGGAGCTTGGCATGCTCCCTCTCATTGTCGGCAGTCTCCAAAAAGATGGCCGCTATCTTTTCGTACCCTTCCTTCTTTGCAACCGAGGCGAAGTACGTGTACTTGTTGCGCGCCTGGGATTCCCCGGCAAATGCGGCCTTGAGATTTTCTTCGGTTTTTGTTCCTTTCAGATCAGGCATAAGACATTCCTCCTTGGTATTAAGATCTTGTCCGTACTTAACGTTACGATTGACCGGCCCCGGATTTATTCAGGATACGACCGGGCCGATTGAGCAATATCACAGGCGTAGCAGGGCTACGTCGATAATTTTGCGATTGAGGGCCAGTCTAAATACGGCGTGAAGACGGGATACGAGCCTGGAATGTTTTTTTACGGACAAGCTCTAAGTTGATCCCGATAGTTGAAGACCCGCTTGATGAATTTCTCCCGGGCACCCGGATCGGTCAGTCCCCTCTCTTCCTCCACCGGCAGGAGCGGGAAGCGCTCGACCATTGCGGCGGCGAAAAGGCCGCGGCCAGTCCCGGCCGCAAAACCGCAATTGTGGACACATACCCCGAATAGCCCGCAACTGGGGGAGTTGGCTTTGAATATGAAGCCGCACAACGCCTCCTTTTCCAATTCCCCGACCCTGGCCCTGCAGAATGAGGTGATCTCTTTGGTCATGTCGATACGGCTCTCAACAGTTACAAGCCGCGGTTCTACCGGATCTCCCTCAAGGCGGATTGGCTCGCGTGGGATGGACATGCCGCTTTCGACTTCCGGGCAAACCGGCACAAAAACAAAAAAACCCCCCAAAGCACCAGTTATATTGATGTCATGCCTGTGGTCGCCATCGTAGCGGACCTTTTCACCCAGAAGACAGGCGCTGACGCCGACTGCGATGGTTCTGGTCATTTGGCCTCCAGCTCGCCCGATATTATGCCAGACTTTCAACAAGGTGCAAACAACAATTTATAAGGGCGGCCGCTCTCTGCTAAAACCTCACTGGACTTTGCATGGGAAATATTTTAAGCTGTGCTTGCATAAGCAGTCTGCTAACAAAGCCAAAGGAGGAGAGCAATGGTAAAAAGGGTAAAGGCCGTTGCAGGCAATATCTTAAGGCACATTCGAAATGTTGGTCTTAACCTGATAATTCCGACGATCATTTTGCTTTTATCGGGATGTGCGACCAGTGATCAGAACGTGAATTTTCTCTACCAGCCAACAGCCTTTGGTCGCGGTGGTTCCGGTGACCTTTACCTGTCCGCAGACAACCAGTCATCATCTGGCAAGGCAACATCCGTTAAGTGGGTTATTGGCGAGGTAAAAAACCGGAAAGGCGAAAATTCCGGCAACATCATAAGCGCGAGATCGCCCATGGATATGGTAATGGACGCTTTTACCCAGGAATTCAGGGCTGCCGGGTACAATGTCCTACTGGTGAATCCCGTGCCCGCCGAAGCGTCGAAAGGGATCAAGGTGAACAGCGTAGTGATCGAATTGGAAGAGGTAAACAGCCTGTACAAGATTGAGACAAAGTGCACGGTCAAAGTCGCGCTTGAACCATGGCGAAACGGAAAAGTCATCAGAAAGCTTGATTATGAAAACAGCTATACCGATTCCACACTCATCGACAGAGATCTGTTCTTGTTGAAAAGCCTGCAAACGACGATGCAGGAGCTCATGGCGCAGGTGGTACGGGAAGTTACCGTGATAATTGAGCAGAAGTAACTACACAGGTTGATAGACAGAAGACATTCTGAATAGACGCTTGACTCGATCATCGCCGAATAATTTTTAAACAAAGCCTCCAGTTTTCTGCTTTATCGCCTGAGTTGTTTAAGGAGTATTCCCATCAGCGAACTCTCCAGACTATACCGATTCATGTGGGCCTGTCGCAAGGCCTATCTGGTCGGCGCCCTTCTGCTCATCGCTACCAATGGCTGCGCCCTCTTCATCCCGTGGGTCTTGAAACTTGCGATCGAAAGCCTCCAGCACCCGGGCACGGCCGCCCGCTCACCGGCATTCTATGCATTGCTGATCATCGCCTTCGCCCTGCTCCAAGGATGCATCCGCATCTTTTCCCGCACCACGCTCCTCCATGCGGCGCGCCGCATTGAGTTCCTGATCCGCGAGGAGCTCTACGCAAAGCTCCTTACCCTCGACCTCCCCTTTTTCTCCCAGCAGCGGACCGGCGACATCCTATCCCGCTTTGCCAATGACCTGACCAACGTCCGCATGCTCATCGGTTTCGGCGTGCTGAATATCTTTAACACCGCCATTCTCTACTTGGCAGCCCTCTTCCTGATGGACCGGATCAGCCCGTTTTTGACCCTGATGGCAGTCATTCCCTTCCCCCTAATGATTTTCATCGTCAAGCGGATCAGTGAGACGATGTTCCGCCGTTCCCAGAAAGCCCAGGAGGAATTGGCGCGCCTCACCAGCCAGGCCGAGGAAAACGTTTCGGCCGCCGCGGTGGTCAAGGCGTACTGCCGCGAAGAGTCCCAGATCGGGGCATTCCGAGAGACAAACGCCCGCTATTTCGAGACCAACATGGCAATGGCCATGCTGCGTGGGCTCATGATGCCGATCATGGCCTCCGCCAGCGGAGCCGGAACGTTGATAGTGCTCTTCATGGGAGGGGCCAGAGTCATCTCCGGGGCAATGACCCTGGGGGATTTCGTCGCCTTCAACAGTTATCTCGCCATGCTCATCTGGCCGACCCTGGTAATGGGGTGGATCTTGAACCTGCTGCAGCGGGGAGCGGCTTCCATGGCACGCCTGAACTACGTGCTCGCGGCCCGGACGGAGATCCGGGAACCGGCCATTCCGGCACAAGTGGCCGCGGTCAGCGGTGCGATCGAGCTGCGCGACCTTTCATTCGCCTATTCAGGGAGCGTCGCCTCTCCCCCAGCCACTATCCTCTCCCATATCAATCTTTCCATACCTCAAGGGGGTAAACTGGGGATCGTCGGTCCGGTCGGGAGCGGCAAGTCCACCCTGCTCAGGCTCATCGCCAGGCTCTATCCGGTGGGAAACGGCATGCTCTACCTTGACGGGACCGATATCAACCGGATTCCACTCAAGGTGCTGCGCAACGCCATCGGCTTCGTTCCCCAAGAGAGCTTCCTTTTTTCCCGTACCATCGCAGACAACATCGCCTACGGCAGGGAAGGGGCCGGTGAAGAGGAGATTCGGTCCGTCGCGCGGCTCGCAAGCCTGGACAACGATGTACAGCGCTTTCCTGACACCTACCGGACGCTGGTGGGGGAGCGGGGCATGACCCTTTCAGGCGGGCAGAAACAGCGGGCCGCCATTGCCCGGGCGCTCATCAAGAACCCTACCATCCTGATCCTCGATGACCCGCTTTCTGCAGTCGATGCCCACACCGAAGAGGAGATCCTCGCCGGCTTGGCATCCTACTGCAGCGGCCGGACCGTTCTCATCGCCTCCCACCGTCTCTCCGTACTTCGTGACTGTGACCGGATCATCGTCCTGGACGAGGGAAATTTCGCCGAACAGGGGAGCCACGACGAGCTTCTCGCCCTTAACGGCCGTTACGCGTCAATTTACAGGGAGCAGCAGCTCCGCGAGGAGATAGCAAAGTATTGACTTTGCAAAAAACGGATAGTTTATTAAGCAAGCAACGTGGTTTTTTGGTAAGCGCAACTTCGCAATATCCGGAAAAACCGCGTTTCAAAAACGGAGCTACATGCATTTTGGCGGACTCTACGAAGAAGACATAATAGGCAAAGCCTACGACCGTAGACTTATGGCGCGGTTCATCCACTACCTAGCCCCTTACCGGTGGAAGGTCTTCGGCGTGCTGCTCCTTCTCCCACCAATGGTTGCGGCCAAACTTGGCCAGCCATATCTGCTCAAGATAGCTATCGACAGCCATATCGTAACAGACCGGATGGAAGGGTTGCCGCTCCTTGCTTTTTATTTTTTCCTCCTCCTCCTTGCCGATTCGCTCCTTTCCTATGCCGAGATGTACCTGCTGCAGCTTTTGGGGCAAAGAGTGATGCAGGACCTGCGCCTTGAGCTATTCGCCCACATGCAGCGCCTCTCCTCGGCATTTTTCGACAAGACCCCTACCGGCAGCCTGGTCACCCGCCTGACAAGCGATGTGGAAGCGCTCGGGGAGATGTTCACCGCCGGCGTCATCACCATTTTTGGCGACCTCCTCGCCCTCTTCGGTATCGTCGGGATCATGCTCTGGATGAACCTGAAGCTGTCGCTTGTCACCTTTTCGGTCCTCCCCATCCTCATCTGGACCGTCTTCACCTTCCGCCGGAAGATGCGCGAGGCGTTCCGCGATGTCCGGGCCAGGCTGGCAAACCTCAACGCCTTCCTTGCCGAGAGCATCGGCGGCATTGCCGTGGTGCAACTCTTCAGCCGCGAAATAACAGAACAGCTTGAATTCACCCGATTAAATGCCGCCTACCGCGACGCCAACCTGCCAGTGATTACCTGGGACGCCTCGCTCTACGCCCTCGTGGAGACCCTCGCCACCGTGGCGGTGGGTTCAATCATCTGGTACGGCGGCGGTGAAATTGTTCAGGGGGCCCTTTCCTTCGGCGTCCTGGTAGCCTTCATCAAGTATATCGACATGTTCTTCGCCCCAATCCGCGACCTCTCGGCCAAGTATTCGGTCATGCAGGGAGCGATGGCGGCCCTGGAGCGGATATTTCATCTCCTGGACACTGAAAAGCAGGAGCATATCCCCTTTCAGCCAAGTTCAAGATCAGCAATAAATATTATTGCTGGACCTCAACCTGATTTTATCCAGTGCAGGGAAGTCACCCCAATTCGCACCATCGAGTTCCGGGACGTCTGGTTCGCCTATCATGGCGAAGAGTACGTGCTGAAAGGGCTCAACCTGTGGATTCAGCGGGGTGAGAGGATTGCGCTCGTGGGGGAGACCGGCGGTGGCAAGACCACGGTGACCCGTCTATTGACACGCCTCTACGAAGTGAGCAGCGGGGCTATAACCCTAGACGGCGCGGATATCCGTCAGATGCCGCTATTTCTTCTGCGCAGGAGGATCGGCCTGGTGCTCCAGGACCCCTACCTCTTTACTGGCTCCATCGGCTACAACATCTCCCTGGGAGACAGGGAGGCCAAGCGGAGGATGGAGGAAGCCGCCGTAATGGTCGGCGCCAACCGGTTCATCTGCAACCTCCCTAACGGCTTTGAGGAGGTGGTGCACGAGCGGGGGATGAACCTCTCCGCCGGGGAACGGCAGCTCATCTCCTTTGCCCGGGCCGTCGCCTTCGACCCGGAAATCCTCGTCCTCGACGAGGCAACTGCCAGCGTCGACACTGAAGCCGAGCGGATCATCCAGGAGGGGCTGAAGGGGCTCATGGCAGGCCGCACCTCCATCGTCGTGGCACACCGTCTATCCACCATCCAGGATGCCGACCGGATCGTAGTTATCCATCGTGGAGAAAAGATCGAAGAGGGAAACCACCAGGAGCTCCTGGCGAAACGGGGGCTGTATTACCGACTCTATCAGCTGCAGTTCAAGGATTGACAACCAAGTCACCGTAACCGTACAATTTTTACCTTTTCACTACTGGGCAATTAGTGTTAAATACATCTCATATTCGTAGCAACCAACTCCGTAAAGGAGGCGTGATATGCTGACCCGCTTGAAGGTAGCCGGTTTTAAAAACCTTGTTGACGTGGATGTGAGATTCGGCCCGTTCACCTGCATTGCTGGCCCCAACGGCGCAGGGAAATCCAATCTTTTCGATGCCATCATCTTTCTGAGCACCCTTGCGGACAAGCCGCTGATCGATGCCGCCAAGTCTGTACGCGATGAAAAAGGGCGCGCATCGGATATCCACTCCCTTTTTCACCGGGTAGGCGACAACCACGCAACAGAGATATCCTTCGAGGCCGAGATGATCGTTCCCGAGGCTGGCATAGATGATCTGGGCCAGGTTGCAAAAGCAAAAATTACATTCCTTCGCTATCGGGTAATAATAGGTTTTCGCGCCGAGAACTTTCATAAATCGGGGGGACTGGAGCTTCTTTATGAAGATCTTTCCCACATCAATCTGGGGACTGCCTCCCAAAATATTCTTTTTCCTCACAAGGTAACTGCATGGCGTCACAGCGCGGTAAAGGGAAGGAGGAGCGGCGGGGCGTTTATCTCCACGGAAGGAAAGGGGAAAGAGCGGATCGTAGAACTCCATGCAGATGGGGACGGTGGCGGTAGACCCCGCCTGATCCTTGCCGCAAACCTGACTCGGACCGTGCTCTCAACTGTCAACACCGCCGAGAATCCGACTGCGCTCATGGCCAAGAGAGAGCTCCAGTCGTGGCGTCTGTTGCGGCTTGATCCGTCCGCTATACGCAAGCCCGATGAAATCACTGCGACTACAAGGCTGGGTGCGGATGGATCACACCTTGCTGCAATGCTGTATCACCTCCCGCAAATGGAAAGCTATTCCGGCAACGGATCCGCAAATCCGCTTTCGGCGCAAGACGTATCAACAATGCTCTATACCCGTTTGACCAGACGCCTTATGGAGTTCATCGACGATGTCCGCGAGATAAGCATAGATCACGATGAAAAACGGGAAATTTTGACCATTAAGCTCACAGGACGGGACGGCACAACCCATTCCGCCCGCGCACTTTCCGACGGCGCCTTGCGTTTTCTTGCCCTGGCGGTTCTGGAGCTCGATACGCAAACCCCCGGGGTCCTCTGCCTGGAAGAGCCGGAGAACGGCATCCACCCGGAGTCCATACAAGCCATGTTGAGCCTTTTACAGGACATTGCCGTGGATGTGGAAAAGCCAGTCGGGTCGGACAATCCTCTCCGTCAGGTCATCATCAATACCCATTCACCGGCGGTTGTGTCCCGGGTACCGGAGGAGAGCCTCCTGGTTGCAGAGCTTGCCGGGATGCAGAAGAACGGCAGGGGATTCAAATCGGCCCGTTTTTGCTCCCTTGCTGATACGTGGCGGCAAAGTGCCCCAGAAAAACCCGCGACTGTTGCCAAGGAGCATCTTACGGCATATCTTTCGCCAGCCGCTCTTGCCGAGCAGGCAATGGATTATTGCACCAAAGAGCGGAAAAAGGAAAACGCTAACAGTAAAGTTCAACCAGCCGAACGCAGCGATCCGCACCCGCTCCTCCCCTTTCCCGTCACGGGAGAAAGATTCGACCAATGAAACACCTCATCCTAGGTACCGCAGGCCACATCGACCACGGCAAGACAGCGCTAGTAAAGGCGCTGACCGGTATTGACACCGACCGGCTCCCTGAGGAAAAGGCACGCGGCATCACCATCGAGCTCGGCTTCGCCCACCTTGAGCTTCCCGGAGGCATTTGTTTAGGCATTGTAGACGTGCCTGGCCATGAGCGTTTCATACGGACAATGGTGGCGGGGGTAGGGGGGATAGACCTGGTGCTGCTGGCAATCGCTGCCGACGAGGGGATCATGCCCCAGACTCGCGAGCACCTTGAGATCTGCCAACTTCTCCGGGTCAAAAAGGGGCTCGTGGCCCTGACCAAGTGTGACCTGGTGGACAATGACTTGCAGGGGCTGGTGTATGAGGAAATCCAAGATTATCTTGCCGGGAGTTTCCTCGCAGGGGCGCCGATCATCCCTGTTTCTTCCAGGACCGGCACAGGCCTGGCTGAACTGGGAACCGCACTGGCCGAGCTAGCCTCTTCCGTCCCTGAAAAAGAGAGCGACGGGCCGTTCCGGGTCCCCGTGGACCGGGTCATCACTGTAACTGGTTTCGGCACAGTAGTAACCGGTACTCTCATTGCCGGCGAGATCACCGTCGGGGACGAAGTGGAAATCCTCCCCTCTGGACGCTGCTGCCGCGTGCGAGGAATCGAGACCCATGGCAGAAAGAAAGAACGGGCCACCGCCGGACAAAGGGTGGCGGTTAATTTGCAGGGGGTGGAGCATGCCGAGGTCCAGCGCGGCAACGTGGTCTCGCCTCGCGGCGTTTACCGCACCACCCGGACCGTGGACGCCCACCTCGACTATCTCCCTTCCGCTCTAAGGGAGTTGAGGCAACGCACTATCCTGCGTCTCCTTTCCTCTACCTATGAAGTCCCCGCCCAGGTAATCCTCCTTGACCGCGACACCCTGCAACCGGGCGATTCTGCTTTCGTTCAGCTCAGGCTGAAATCTCCGGTCCTTCTTCTCTCCGGTGATGCATTCGTGCTGCGCGCCTACTCGCCTCAGACTACGGTCGGCGGAGGGAGGGTGCTCGATCCGGAGCCGCCCCGCCGAAAGCGGTGTTCCGACTCGGCTCTGACGCTGCTGAACGCCATGAATAGCGGAACGGATGAGGAAAAGGTTCGCCTCTTGGTCGCCGAGAGTCTCTATGCAGGGCTTTCCCAGGAAGATATCGCGCTGCGCTGCGGTCTTTCCCAGAAAAAAGCTGAAACCGCTCTTACGGCCCTCCTTTCCGGAGGGGAAGTGGTACTGGCGGTCAGGGATCCACGGATCGTTCTGGCCAGCGAGTTTTTTGAACGGCTGAAAGAAGTCCTATTGGCGGGAATAGAGAAATATCTGCGAGACAACCCCATGAAAGAGGGAATTGGTAAGGAGGAGTTAAAGGGGCATCTTCCCAGGCAGAGCGATCCCCGTTTTTTCGGGTCCCTTTTGGTGGCCCTGGAAAAGGGAGGGAAGGTGGTGACCGACAGGGATCTGGTCAGGCCTTTTGGCCTCAAAGTGACGGCAAATGCCGATCAGGCTGGGCTTAGGGAGAAAATAGCGGAGATGCTACAAGGGGGGGGGGGTGAGCCCGCGACAGTACGCGAAATGGGTAAAACCCTGCATCGCAGCGAAAAGGATTTGCTCGAGCACCTTAACTTCCTGGCGCGTGACGGACGAGCTATAAAGATCACAGGCGACCTCTTCTATGCCCCTGAATCGATTGCAGGCATCCGGGAGAAGCTCGTTTCCCGACTGAAGGAGTCGGGAGAGATCACTCCTGGTATATTCCGCGAGCTTACCGGTCTCTCTCGGAAATTCATGATTCCGCTTCTGGAATATTTCGACAGGGAAAAAGTCACTATCCGGGTGGGCGACAAGAGACTTCTGCGAAAAGGGTGACGCATGTTTCAATGTAAAAAACATGGAACCTGTCAAACCCTAATTTGCTGTGGTTTAATAAAAACGGACACCATGATAAGATCATCTATTATTAAAAGGGAGGTGTCCTATGGATCCAAAGATTAGAAAGAAATATTGCCAAGAATTTAAGCAAGACGCTGTAAAGCTGGTCACCGAGCAAGGGTATCGTGTCAACTAAGCATCCCGGAATTTAGGTGTTGATGGCAGCGTCCTTTGCCGATGAATCAAAGAATTCGAGAAAGATAAAGCTGCTGCTTTTCCTGGCAATGGCCGCATGACTCCCGAACAGGAGGAATTAAGAAGGCTTCGGGAGGAGAATAAGCGTCTGCTCATGGAACGAGAAATATTAAAAAAGGCTGCGGCCTTCTTTGCCAACAAGTCGAAATAAGATTAGACTTCCTCCGGCAGCAGAGAAAGGCCTATCCATAGCGGGCTATATTCCAACAAGGGTTCGAAAATTCTCACCTGATTAGCGATATACTTCAGCTAACGATATTAATGCGTTAGCAGTTTGACGATCAAAATACCACTGAATAGAGGCATGAACTGTCGTAAGAGCATGTCCACAAAGACCAAAATAGAAAGCGTTGGACATTGAACTAAGGTTCACTCGATTAGGAGAATCCCTTGCCCAATCGGCACCTTATCCCCGCAATTGAACTTTTCGGGGATATATTCATAGGACCCCACTTTATAAAAAGAAATCAGGGACGTGGATTCGAACCACGGTTGTCAGAATCAAAGTCTGAAGTCCTACCACTGGACGATCCCTGAATGGATATATTCTTTTTATATTCCCCTGTTTGTTTGTAGTCAACCATAATATTAGCAAAAAATAATAAAGCTTGTGGGCCACGACCACTGTGGTAATGATAGGAATCGACGAGATCTCACCTGGCGGCCTCCCGGCCCTCCCGGTCCTGAGCGCCGATCTATTTCCCCCTCCGTTTAGAATTACAAGCAAAATGTACCGAATAATCCTACGATTTCTCTATATATGACACTTACGTGAGTTTAAATTTTGTGGATCTTTATTCACCTATTTTGGTAGCTTAAAGCTGGAGTAACACTGGTGATCACTGGAAGACCAATTATATCATTTAAGTTTTTCAATGTAATACTCCATAAGTTCCGTGGTGAAACCATTACAGGAGGCTTTAGTGTTAGCACTCAAACCTCAGGAAGTCTTGGTGACTGGGTTAAATATAATTCTCAAAAGTTCAACACTGTCAGTCTTAATCCAAGGCTAGCAGACTTTATTGCAGCCATATTGGTGCACGAAGGATACATTTCCAGCAGCTTAGATGGAAATTCAATAATGCTCCACTTTCCTGAAGTACCTCGAACCGGATATACCCTTAGGAGACGTACAGGATTTTTAATAGACCTTGCCCCGTCCGAACTTGAATCCTGACCCTCTGCTTTATTTGTAACCTTTTGTATCAAATCCTGTCTTATATTATAAGCAGTTTAAACGTCAAATTGCCCTTTTGCAATCAGACCGTGGTGAGGAAGGGAGGACCTATGAGAAAGATTGTGGTAATATTTATAATTGGATGTCTTTTATCAGTAACAACCGCAATACCGGTGTTTGCCAACGAATGGGGAGGACCCGACTATGAAAGAGGCCTTCCAGGTGGCCCATTATGGCCAATCGTCGCTGCAATGAGCATCCCTGCAGCCGTAATCGATACCGCAATGCATATTGCATTCCCGTTTCCAGGGGTTGGCGCAACACCGCTAACAGAAGGGCCAACAGTGTATGCGGGGCCTAAAACATACTACGCACCAGAACGAAACTACGCGCCGAGCACAAACTATGCACCAAGCGCATACTATGCACCAAGCGCATACTATGCACCAAGCGCATACTATGCACCAGAACGAAACTATGCACCAGAACGAAACTACGCGCCGAGCGCATACTATGCACCGAGCGCAAACTATGCGCCGAGAGTATTATACTATGCGCCGAGAGTATATGTAGCACCAAGGGGGTACTACTCACCTAGAGCATACTATCCTGCTAGATACTATCGGGCATATAGGAGCGGTTGGTAACTATTTAATAGTCAAGTAACAACGGTCAATATGTTAAGCTGCTTTTTGGAAATTCCAGTATTGCTCTTCAAACTCAGTTGAGGATACGTATCCTTAATGATAAAATACTTTAGACTAATGGGGGTTGATATGAAAAGGTACATTTGTATAGCCCTTTCTTCAATAGCGCTGATACTGGCAGGTTATTCATCCGGGCAATGTGCTCAAGGTGGGTCTGGCGGTCATGGCGGTCATGGCGGGTCTGGCGGTCATGGCGGGTCTGGCGGTCATGGCGGGTATTACGGTCATGGCGGGTATTACGGTCATGGCGGGTATTACGGTCATGGCGGGTATTACGGAGTAGGTGTCTGGTTTGGTCCGGGATGGTGGGGTTCATACTATCCATACTATCCATACTATCCTTATTATCCTTATTACCCGGACTATGCGGAACAGCCTTATGTCGCCCCACAGCAACCCGACTTAGACGTCCAACCGGCCCCCCAACCAGAGGAACCTTATTACTGGTACTTCTGTCAGGATCCACAGGGTTACTATCCATACGTGAAAAAGTGTCCGAGCGGCTGGATGAAGGTCATTCCTTCTCCGCCTCCAACAGACTAGGAGGAGTGATTACATGTTAATAAGCTTGCGAAGATTCTTCTTATTTCTGGTGTTGCTGGCATTGGGCGGTTGCGCGACCCCTCTGTATCAATATAAGTGAGACATTTACCTCCCAATAAATTACTGTAGAGGGTGGGGAGGTAAGAAAGGAAATGAGTATCAAAAATGTTAAGAGCATCACGGTAATTGGAGGAGCCCGAGGGCGACGACAATGCCCGTGACTAACAGCGAAAAATTTGAGCAACAGGAACCTGCTCCACCAGATCCTGAGGTGCTTGAAAAACCTGTGCGCAGGCGTTTCACCGCAGAGTACAAACTCTCCATTCTGCGCCAAGCCGATGCTTGTACTGAAGCCGGCTGCATGGGGGCGCTGTTGCGCCGGGAAGGGCTCTATTCTTCCAACCTCACGACATGGCGCCGTCAGCGGGATGAAGGGACTCTGGCAGCTCTGAAGCCTAAACAGAGGGGCCGTAAAACCACTGTCCCAGATCCAATGGCCGTTGAGGTAGAGCGCCTTCTCAAGGAAAATACGCGCCTTACCAAGCGTCTCAAACATGCGGAATTGATCATCGATATTCAAAAAAAATTTCGCAGATCCTGGGGATCCCCCTGGAGACCCCAGAAGAAAGCGAGAACGACTAATGGAAGCTGTCGAGAAGCTAGCCCCTGATGTGGGGACCAAGCCTGTTTGCGAAGCCATCGGCTTTTCTCGTGCCGGCCTCTATCGCCAGCGTGCAATGAACAAGTCAGCGCCAGTGGTGCGGAAAAACGTCCTGCGCCGCCACGCGTACTTACTATGGTAGAAGAACTGGAGGTGCTCGACATTCTCCATTCTTATTGATTTCAAGACAAGGCACCGAGGTGTATGCAACTCTTTTGGACGAAGGGCGCTATCTCTGCTCCATCCGAACCATGTACCGGATTCTCGAGAAAAACAGCGAGGTGAAAGAGCGCAGGAACCAACTGAGCCACCCCATCGATGTGAAACCGGAACTCCTGGCAACCAGCCCCAACCAGATTTGGTCGTGGGATATCACCAAATTGCGGGGACCCCAGAAGTGGAGCTACTTCTACCTCTACGTGACCCTCGATATCTTCAGCCGCTATGTAGTCGGCTGGATGGTTGCCACCTGCGAACTATCATTGCTGGCCGAGTGGCTGATCAGGGAAACCGCTGCGAAGCAGGGCATCGTAAGAGGTCAGTTAACAGATCACGCCGATCGAGGCTCTTCGATGAAATCCAAGCCGGTGGCCCTCCTCCTGGCAGATCTGGGAATAAGCAAAACCCACTCTAGACCGTACACCAGCGACGACAATCCCTACTCTGAAGCTCAGTTCAACACCCTGAAATATCGCCCAGAGTTTCCAAGTCGTTTTGGCAGCATCCAGGGTGGCCGGTCGCTTTGTCAGACGTTATTTCCCTGGTACAACCAGGAACATCATCATACCGGCATCAGCCTGTTGACGCCTGAGGCTCTCCATTACGGCAGAGCTGATACAATAATCAAAGAACGGCAACTGGTGTTAAGCGCTGCCTACGCAGCTCATCCGGAAAGATTCGTGAAGAAAATGCCAATACCACAACCTGCCCCGGAGGCAGCCTGGATAAACAAGCCAAAGGAGGCAGCAGCTGATTTATCCATAGGGGGTAGCGAGCTAGTAGATCGTTTCATAAATAAGGTTACATATTATACAAGACCCAGATCGAATTTTTTCCAACGAAATGGTACAGGTGACTCGTTGATTTCAGCAATTCCTTTGAGTATCCGATTCTTCAAGTCAT
>Ga0326727_10003989_pt1 | contig 45678 bp, 38 predicted proteins | sample MB2enrmetagenome_FD_207643 | JGI IMG/M metagenome (GOLD analysis project Ga0326727, IMG submission 207643) | Lab enriched peat soil microbial communities from McLean, Ithaca, NY, United States - MB29MY | ecosystem: Environmental > Terrestrial > Soil > Wetlands > Peat | place: USA: New York... | reverse complement strand
GCCGCACCGGATCCTTGTAGCCCCAGGTCATGTACCGCACGTCGTTGGTAACACCGACGATCTCGAACGTTGCGGAATACTTGATCTTGTCGGGGCCGAAGTGCTGTCCGATGGGGTTCTGGCCCTTGAAGAATCTTCTCGCAAAAGCCTGGTTGATTACGGCTACCTTGCGGGTCGCGGCCGTGTCCTGTTCGGTAATCGGCCGCCCCAACATGATCTTCGCGCCGATCGTTTCGAAGAAGCCCGGCACGCATTCGAGGACGAGAGACCGCTGGAGCAGCGGAGGACCAGCGGAGGAAAGTGGCCTTGAAGCCCCTTTCCTAAATGCGTACCTCGTCCAGGCCCTGACCGTTATATAAGTTATTACTTATATAACTAAAAACCTCTGTAGCTGGTTTCGAACCTCGATGCCGCCCTCCCCTATAGCGCAGCTTTTTCCTCCGCTGCTCCTCCGCTGCTCCAGCGGTCGGTTTACCCTTGGCGAGGGAGTCTGAAAACTGGGCTCGTGGCGCAGCCACTTGCGCGCGCGGCGACGATTCCCCCGTGAGAAGCGATTTCGCCGCCTGTTCTTCGTGCTGCCGTTGGCTCTCTTGGTCCGCTTTCTGGTCATTGGCGGTTTGCGCGTCACGGGCCATGGACGCTTCGGCCGCATTCTTTGCCTCGCGGCATTCCGCGATCGTCTCAACGGTCGTCTTGTCGGCGTGGACCCACTGCGACTCGGTGAGGGTGGAGAGAGGGCATTGTCATAGTCGCCTGAGATCAGATTGGCGACGCCCAGAGAGGGCATCCGCCTGGTGAGCGGGTTTAGGGTCGGACTTGCACAAGGCCACGTTCTCCTCGGAGAGTTTCAGGACGAAATATCTTAAATCATCGAAGCTGTCCTTTTGAGCCGCCGTTTCCGCCGGATCTCCTCGGAGGGAGGTTTCCACGCAAGTTACCAGGCTGCCCGTTGGCGCTTCCGGAACCGCTGCACCTTGCGCCGGCGTTCGATGGTCCGCGTGCTGATACCGAAGCAAGCCGCGATTTCCGCGTCGGTGCACTGCATAACGCAGAGCTTTTCGAGTTCGGCGAGGTCGATTTCGCCTCAGGCTACGCCATTCGTCGGTCCTCCTACACGATCTTGATGGCGGCGGCTGATATCTAAGCCTCGTGATCAACCCGAATCAAACTCCTTCGCGAATTAAGGCGCTGGAACGATACGGTCAGATGCAGCCAACCGGCGAAGCGACGCTTCGATGGATCTGTCGCGATCGACATCGGAGTGGAACGACGATGCAGGGTTCAGCAGGAGCCCGAAGCTGAAGCAGTCAGCCTCCGGAATGAGCCGAACGCGCGCCGCAACCGCGACCGGAACCGGCGTCTGTCTTCACCTTGATATTGCCGAATATTGCCTCACATTGTGGATAAAAATGTCGAAAAATCCTCTTGACAGGGTAGGGGATTGGTGAAATATTCAATCAGGTTGATTATTGACCGGGGTAATCATATTACCCGGTAACCCGCGGTGGGCAGGCACTACGGGGCTTGTCAGACTTGAGAGGAGCGCGAGTTCATGGCGTTCGCGGCCATCGCTTCCAAAGGTCCCTATCACCCGCACTTGCGGGTGTTCTTTCCGAGTGCGGGTTTTCCCCACATCCTGCTGGTGGTCGGATTTCCTCTGCTAGCGCTCCAGAGTTTGCGATGAGAGAAACCTCCGATCCGTTGCTGGTGACCAACGTCCGCCAGTACGGCATCTTCAACGCGCACGGCTGCTTCGGCTGCGGTAGCTGCACCATCGTTTGCGACCTGGCGGCGGATTCCGCTTCGTTTCCCCGCAGACCGATGCAATCCGTGGTGCTCGGATTGACGGATTCGGTGCAGCAGAGCCTCGACCCCTGGCTTTGTCACGATTGCGGGGATTGTTCCACCACCTGTCCACGAGAGGCGGAGCCGCGGCAATCCATGCTGACCCTCCGGCGCTACCTGACCGCGCAATACGATTGGACCGGCTTGTCGTCAAGGATTTACCGGTCGCCGTGGTTCGAAATGGCGGCACTTTCCGTAGTGGCACTGGTGGTCCTGGCGCTCATCATTTGGTATCACCTGACGATCGTAAAGCTTGACTTGGCGACTTTTCGCTCCACCGCCATGGGGCTGGAGCACATGTTTCCCAGGATCACGTATTTCACGCTGGCCGTGTTCCTGATCCCGGCATGCTTCGTCATGTCGAACATGTTGCGCATGTTCGCCCTGACCATGCGGCGGGGCGCTAACCGCGCCATCCCCCTGCGGTGTTACTTGGCCGAGGCCAAGACTTTGTTCCTGAACACCGTGGCGCACCTTCAGATTCTGAAGTGCGCAGCTCTGGATCGTAAGAGGAAATGGACGATGCACTGGCTGATGGCGTTCGGCTGCGTCCTCATGGTGGCGATGAAGTTCTTCTTCCTGAGATGGTTTCAGACGGACAAGATCTATCCGGTCTATCATCCGCAAAGGTGGCTGGGGTACCTGGGAGCGGCGGGTCTCATTCTCGGCACGGGGGAGATCCTGGTAGCCTGGTTCCGCGAACGAAAGCCCCAGCATTGGTCCAGCCGGCGGAGCGATCTGACTCTGCCGGTGCTCCTTCTCCTGACCGCGCTCAGCGGCATGGCGGTCCATATTTTCCGGTATATGGGATTTCCTCTAGTGGCCATTTACACATACGCCATCCACCTCATGATCGCAGTCCCCATGCTGGTCGTGGAGGTGCCCTTTGGGCATTGGTCGCACATGATGTATCGCCCCATGGCGCTCTACTTTTCAGCGGTCCAGGCAAGGGCTTTGGAGGAACGGCAGGCTAAGGAGGTCTTGGCAGCATGAACGCTGCGGGCACGAATTCCATGGTGGGCGCCGCCCTGGTCGTAGGCGGTGGAATCGGTGGCATGCAGGCCGCGCTCGATCTGGCCGAGGCCGGGATCAAAGTCTATCTGGTGGAAGCCAAGCCGTCAATCGGCGGCGTCATGGCCCAGCTCGACAAGACCTTTCCTACCAATGACTGCGCCATGTGCACCATGGCGCCGCGGCTGGTGGACATCGGCCGGCACAAGGATATCGAGATCCTCACCCTGGCGGAAGTCGATCGAATCGCGGGCGAGGCCGGCAACTTCACCGTAACCCTGGATCAGAAACCACGGTATGTGGACGAGAACAAGTGCACCGGCTGCGGCTTGTGCGTCCCCGGCTGCCCGGTGGTCTTGAAGAATGAGTTCGACCTGTCATTGTCTGAGCGCAAAGCCATCTACACCCTGTTTCCCCAGGCCGTACCCAACAAAGCGGTGATCGACAAGCGCGAGGAGCGTCCCTGCAAAGCCGCGTGCGTGGACCGCTGCCCGGTCCACACCAACGTGCTTGGTTACGTCAAGCTGATCGCACAGGGTAAGTTCCGGGAAGCGTATCTGATGAACCGGGATGTCAATCCCTTCCCCTCGGTGTGCGGCCGGGTCTGCTACGCGCCTTGCGAAGCGGCCTGCAACCGCGGACAACTGGATGAGCCGGTGGCCATTCGCCAGCTCAAAATGTTCGTCGCCGATCGAGTGAATATCGACGAGCTTCCCGTTCCGGCGATCGCCAAAACGGGCAAGAAGGTAGCGGTGATTGGCGCGGGACCGGCCGGCCTGGCGGCGGCCAACGACCTCGCCTTGCAGGGGCACCAGGTAACGGTCTTCGAATCCCAACCCGAAGCCGGGGGCATGCTGCGCTACGGCATCCCCGAATACCGGCTTCCTAGAGAGACGCTCCGACAGGAGATCGGCTACATCAAGAAGCTGGGTGTCGAAATCTGGACAGACATCCAGGTGGGGAAAGACGTCTCGATCGCCGCCTTACGCGGGAAGTATGCCGCGACGTTTATCGCCGTGGGCGCGCAGGCAGGCATGACCCTCAAGGTGGAGGGATCGGACGTGCCCGGCGTGGTGGATGGAATCCGCTTTCTGCAAGCGGTGAACTCCGGCGAAACGGTTCAGGCAGGAAAAAGGGTCGCGGTAGTGGGCGGAGGAAATACGGCGATCGATTGCGCCAGGACGGCGAAGCGGCTCGGCGCCAGGGAAGTAACGATTGTCTACCGCCGCTCGCGCGCCGAAATGCCGGCCTCGAAGGAAGAAATCGAAGCCTTGGAGCATGAGGGAATCAAGATCGCCTGGCTGACCTTGCCCACGCGGTTCCTTTCCAGCCACGGGCGGCTTTCTGCCATCGAGTGCATCGCCATGACGCTGGGCGAGCCGGACGCAAGCGGCCGCCGGCGACCGGTTCCGGCGCCTGGTACGGAATTCACGATGGCTGCGGATACCGCCATTATGGCCATCGGACAACTAACCCAGATCGAATTCTTGAAAGCGTTGGGGATCTCCGTGAACCCCAACGGCACGCTGGCCATCGATGCCCGGACCGGGGCCACGAACCTGGAAGGGATATTCGCGGGCGGCGATGTCGTCACGGGCGCCGCCTACGTCATCGACGCCATTGCCGCGGGAAAGAAGGCGGCGCGTTCCATCGGGCAATACCTGAGCGGTATGCCGATTGCGGCGCCGGCAAACGAAAAGGAACCGGAAACGCTGTCCGACGCGGAGGTCGCGGCGCTGAGGCGGCGATTCCGATCCGAAAAGCGCGCCGCGATGCCGGAACTGCCGGTCCCCGAGAGGATCGGCAACTTCCACGAAGTGGCCCTGGGGTTCGAGCCGGAGCTAGCCGTTCAAGAGGCCATGCGCTGTCTCGCCGGCCGGATTGAAGGATGCATCGAATGTCATGAGTGCGAACGGCGTTGCGATGCCGGCGCCATTAATTTCGGACAAAAAGGCCGTCGAGTCGAATTAAATGTCGGCGCCGTAATTCTTGCGCCGGGCTATAAGAGTTTCGATCCGCGGGTGAAACCGGATTTGGGATACGGCCGCTTCCGGAATGTGATTACGGCGCCTGAATTCGAGAGGGTCCTGTCCGCTTCGGGGCCATTTCAAGGCAAAGTCCTCCGGCCCTCCGACCAGAAGACGCCCAGGCGCATCGCCTTCATTCAATGCGTGGGATCGCGGGAACGCGAGCGGGATTACTGCTCCTCGGTCTGCTGCATGTACGCGACCAAGGAAGCCCTGATCGCCAAGGAGCATATCGGCGCGGACCTCGAATGCGACATCTTCTTCATGGATCTTCGCGCATTCGGCAAGGGGTTTGAGGCGTATTACGAGCGGGCCAAGACACAGGGAGTGAATTACATCCGTTGCCGGCCGCCAGCCGTCGAGGAAGTCCCCGTGACCGGAAATCTCATCATCCAATACCTCGCGGAGGGGGACCGGAAGACATCGCGCGAATACGACTTGGTAGTCCTGTCTACCGCCATGCTGCCGCCCAAGGGCGCCAACCGTCTTGCGGAGGGATTTGGCATCGAGCTGAATGAATTCAATTTCTGCCAGACCTCGATCTTCACGCCGGCGCAATCGTCCCGCGAGGGAGTTTTTGTCGCGGGACCGTTTGCCGGGCCCAAGGATATCCCCGAGACCGTCATGCATGCCTCGGCGGCGGCGGCGAAGGCGCTGGCTCTCTTGCGGGATGTCAAAGGCTCGATGATCGCCACCAAGGAATACCCGCCGGAGGCGGATGTGCGTGGGCAGGCGCCCAGGATCGGGGTGTTTATATGCCATTGCGGAACCAATATCGCCGGCGTAGTGAATGTGGGCGAGGTCGTGGAGTACGCCAAAACGCTTCCCAATGTGGTGTGCGCCGAAGATAACATGTACACGTGCTCCAACGACACGCAGGAGCGGATCAAACAACAGGTGCGCCAGCACGGTCTCAATCGCGTGATCGTGGCCTCGTGCTCGCCTCGAACCCACGAGTCCCTGTTCCGGAACACCTGTCGCGAAGCCGGCCTCAACGGCTATCTCTTTGAGATGGCCAACATTCGCGACCAGTGTTCCTGGGTGCACATGCAGGAGCCTCACAAGGCCACGCTGAAGGCCATGGACCTGCTCCGCATGGCTGCCGCCAAGGCTCGCCTGATCGAGCCCTTGCAGAAACGGCATCTATCCGTCAAGAGAGGGGCTCTGGTGATCGGCGCCGGGCTGGCCGGCATGGTCGCGGCTTGCGAACTGTCCTCTCAGGGGTTCGACGTGTACCTCGTGGAAAGGGAAAAAGAGCTCGGCGGAAACCTGCGGCGCATCCGCTACCTGCTCACCGGCGACAAGCCGCAGGAAGAGCTCGCCTCGCTCCAGGAGAGGGTCCGGCAGGACCGGAAAATTCACCTGTTCACCGAGGCGGCTGTCAAATCCGTGGAAGGATCGCTGGGCAACTTCAAATCGACTATTGCAACCGCCAACGGCGATGCCACGGTTGAGCATGGGGTGGTCATCGTCGCCACCGGCGCCACCTTGTTCGAACCGCAGGAATATTTGTACGGCGACCGCCCGGAGGTGATCACTCAAATGGATCTCGAGACGCGGCTGAGCGATCCTGCCCGGGACCCCATCGCGGGCACCGTCGTGATGATCCAGTGTGTTGGCTCGCGAGAGAAGGAACGGCCGTACTGCTCGCGTATCTGCTGCACCGAGGCGATCAAGAACGCCTTGAAGATCAAGGAGAAGAACCCGGCCGCGAATGTCTATGTGCTGTACCGGGACATACGAACATACGGCTTCAAGGAGGCGTACTACTCAAAGGCTCGGGAGCAAGGCGTGGTCTTCCTGAGATACGAGGAAGACAGAAAGCCGCAAGTTACCCACAACGATGGGCGCCTGGCAGTGTCGGTATACTCGCCGCTCATGCAGCGGGAAATTGTCATCCCGGCCGATTTGCTGGTGTTGTCGCCGGGCATTGTCCCCGACCGTGAGAGCAAGGAAGTCGCACAGCTCCTGAAGGTTCCCTTGAATCAGGATGACTTCTTTCTGGAAGCCCACATGAAACTCAGGCCCGTGGATTTTGCCACGGACGGCGTGTTCGTTTGCGGCCTGGCCCACGCAGCCAAGTCGGTGGAGGAGAGCATTATTCAGGCGCAGGCCGCGGCGGCCCGGGCGAGCGCGATTCTCGGCAAGGAATACGTGGAACTGGAAGCCACGGTATCGCATGTGGAGGAGGACCGGTGCGATGGCTGCGCGTATTGCGTGGATCCCTGCCCGTTCCATGCCATCCGCCTGGTGGAGTACCAGGTCAACGGAGGCACCAAAAAGCGCGTGCAGGTGGATGAGGCGGTGTGCAAGGGCTGCGGGACCTGCCAGGCCACCTGCCCGAAGAACGCCATCTTCGTGTGGCACTTCAAGCCCGAGCAGTTGACGGCCCAGATTCACGCGGCCTTGAACATATAGGGGGAGATGAGTCATGGATGATAAAAACGACAATGGCTTCGATCCCCTAATCCTGACTTTCTGCTGCTACTGGTGCGCATACGCCGGCGCCGACCTGGCGGGCATTTCGCGCCGGCAGTACCCCACCAATATCCGGATCCTGCGCGTGCAGTGCAGCGGCATGGTCCATCCCAACCTGGTGATCGAAGCGCTCACCAAGGGCGCCGATGGAGTGCTGATGCTCGGCTGTCATCCGGGCGATTGCCACTACTTGGAAGGAAATCTGCGCGCCCGCTCGCGCGCCGACGCCATCGGCCTGATGCTGGAAGATTTCGGTCTCGAGCCGGAGCGCTTCCGGCTGGAGTGGGTGTCGGCTGCCGAGGCGCCGCGCTTCGCCGAGGTGGTTACCGAAATGGTGGAGCAGGTCAGGAAGCTGGGCCCCAGCCCGTATAGACCGTGAAGAAGAACTCAGAAGTCATCAATCGGAATAAAGGAGGTGCAGCGTGGCTGCTCGATTAGCCGAAGAATGGTTCGCTATCTGCGGCGGATGCGAGGTGACGATCCTCGATATCGGCGAACCGCTATTGGATCTTCTGGAAAAAGTGCAGATCGTGCACATGCCGGTCCTTATGGACCATAAGCTGTTTGGACAGACCGGCGAGAACGCGGAGATGGAAATCCCGGAGGCGGACGTCGGTCTGATCTCCGGCGGTATCCGCAACGAGGAGAACAAGCAACTGGCGCTGGAAATGCGCCGTAAATGCAAAACGCTGATCGCACTGGGCTCCTGCGCCTGCTATGGCGGAATTCCCGCGCTCAGCAATATCTATACCACCCAGGAGGTGCTGACCAAGGTCTACCGCGAGAGTGTCTCCACCGAGCCGGATGGCTTCCCGTGCGACGAAATTCCCGCGCTGACTGATCGCGTTTACGCAGTGAGCGAGGTGGTGCCGGTGGATATGATGCTCCCTGGCTGCCCCACCACGCCCGAGATGGTGGCCGGGGCGCTTACGGCGCTGCTGGAGGGCCGCTCCTTCCCGCTGGCCACCAAGAGCGTCTGCGACGAGTGCCCGACCATCCGGGAGAAGAAATCCGTGGGAACCCTCAAGCGCCGCCTGGAGGCGCCCGAATTCACCCCCGGCCGGCCGCTGAGCGAGATGCGTTGCCTGATGGAGCAGGGTTACCTCTGCTTGGGGCCGGCGACCCGCGCCGGCTGCGGAGGCAGCCAGGGCACGCCGCGCTGCATCCGCGCGTACATGACGTGCGAAGGATGTTTTGGCCCGCTCTCGGAGAAAGCCAACCCCATGGTCGACATGATGGGCGCGCTTTCCACGATCGGGCTCGATCCCAAACAGATTCCGGATCGGTCCGCGACCTTCAATCGTTTTGCCGGAGCGGGCCGTCTGCGCCCGGCGCCAAGGAGATAAGCCATGGGAAAAAGCATAGTGATTCAGCCCGTCACGCGCATCGAGGGCCACGCCAAGATCACCATTCAACTGAACGACGCCGGCAACGTCGATCGGGCTCGGGTGAACGTCATCGAGTTACGCGGATTCGAGAAGTTCTGCATGGGGAAGCCGGTGGAAGATATGCCGCGCATCACGCCGCGTATTTGCGGCGTCTGCCCGTGGTCGCACCACCTGGCGGCCGCTAAGGCCTGCGACGCGGTATTCGGCGTGACGCCGCCGCCCGCCGGCGCCAAGCTACGCGAGCTGTGCAACAGCGTCGCATTCATGGAAGAGCACATCTTGCATTTCTATTTCCTGGCAGGCGCCGATTTCCTGCTGGGGCCCGACGCCGATTATGCCGTGCGGAACGTCATCGGCGTATTGCAGGCCGCACCCGAGGTGGCCAGGCGCGTGGTGCACGTGCGCCATCTGTGCGCCAAAATGCTGGAGGTCATTGCCGGCAAATCCATCCATCCGCAGGCCGCGGTTCCGGGCGGTTTCAGCAAGCCACTGATGCCGGAGGAGCGGGACGCGCTGCGAGCCATGGCCGGCGAAGCTCTCGAGTTAGCCAAATTCTCGATCGCATTCGCGAAGGAGAACATCTTCCCGAAGTACTTGGACGTGGTCAAATCGCTGGGTGTGATCACCACCGGATTCATCGGCACGGTGAAGGACTCCGGCGCGTTGAACCTATACGACGGCAAACTCCGTCTCATGGCGCCCGACGGTTCCTACGAGGATTTCCCGTACGACCGCTATACCGATTTCATCGCGGAGCACATCGAGCACTGGAGCTATCTGAAGTTCCCGCACGCCAAGAAGTGGGGCGCGTTTTCCATGGATCTCGACAATCCGGTGGGGGTCTACCGCGCCAATACGCTGGCCCGCATCAACGTGTGCGATTTCATTGACACGCCGCTGGCGCAGGCGGAACTCGAGGAATTCCGCAAGAACTTCGGCAGGCCGGCCCAGCTTACGCTGCTGTTCCATTGGGCCCGTCTGATCGAGCTGCTCTACAATGCCGAAAACGCCATCCGGCTGTTGGACGATGCGGAAATCACCAGCACCGAGACGCGCGTCAAGGTGACGCCACGCGCCGCACATGGGGTGGGCTGCACGGAAGCTCCACGCGGCACGCTTATCCACGACTACACCACCGACGATGCCGGAATGATCACCAATGTAAACCTGATCGTAGGCACCACCCATAACAACGCTCCCATTAACATGTCCGTGACACAGGCCGCCAAGAGCCTGATCCAGAACGGCAAATACGACCAGGGAGTCCTCAACACCGTGGAGATGGCCATCCGGGCTTACGATCCTTGTTTCTCATGCGCCACGCACCGGCTGGACGGCAAGATATCGGTCAAGCTGGACATCCTGGACGCGCAGGGGGTCTTGGTAGATTCAATTTCGAATTGACGCGCTGTATGATCGACGACACTCTTCCCGATTTTTGCCGCAAGCCGGTGTTGATCATCGGCTGCGGCAACCTCCTGTTCGGCGATGACGGTTTCGGATGCGCTCTGGCAGAGCATCTCCAGGCGCATTTCGAACCGCCGGATCACGTGTGCCTGGCGGATGCCGGAACGGGCGTGCGCAAACTGCTGTTCACGCTGTGCCTCAGCCCTTCTCGACCGCGGCGCATCCTGATTGTGGACGCGGTGGACGCCGGGCGGGAGCCGGGGGAGTGGTTCGAAATCGATCCATCCGAAATCCCGGCTGTCAAGCTGGACGATTTCTCGATGCACCAGGCGCCGACTTCCAACTTGCTGCGAGAACTCTCGTACCAAACTGGCATCGAAGTCCGGGTACTGGTTTGCCAGACTGGGCCGCTGCCTGAAGAGATCTCTCCGGGGCTTTCCGAGCCGGTGCAACGCGCCATAGAGCCGGCTGCCGAGTGGATTGCAAGCGAATACTTCAAAGAGCCGTAAAACCAGAAGGGAGAGTTCAAGCCGTCCTTGACTTGCGCTCTGAAGACTTGGTTAGCCAAAGAAAAGATTTCGGGAGTAAAGGATCCGAATGATACAGGACCGCGCGATAGCCGAAATCGACGATTTTCTGGGGAGCGCCCATGTCTTTGCTTCCGCGGTCCACGACGTGGTCGAGCAGCGGGTCCTCGATGGGGTGGCGGGCGGCCAGCTCACTGTGTCTCAGGTGAAGCTGCTGAAGCTGGTGGCGATGACCAACTTGTACACATTGGGCGACGTGGCTTCTTTCCTGCACGTGAGCAACGCTGCGGCGAGCAAAGCGGTGGATCGGATGGTGCGGCGCAACCTGCTCCGGCGCACCGATGATGAAAAGGACCGCCGCACCACGCACCTCTCGTTGACACCGGCCGCCCGGCAGTTGCTGGACGCCTATGAAGCCGCCCGGCGGCAGAAGCTCGAAGGTGTTTTCGTACAATTCCCGCGCCAGGAACTGGTCCGCGCCGCGGAGCTGCTGGACCGGATTTCCGCGCATATCGTGGGCCACGGCGCCGATGCGGAGGAACTCTGTCTGAAGTGCGGGATCTATTTCCGGGAAAACTGCCTGGTACGGCGGCTCGCGCAGCGCAACTGCTTTTATGAGCGGCGAAGGGGGCAAGCCGGGCGGCGGAGCGGAGAGGAGTAAGGTATGTGTTTAGCGGTTCCGGGCGAGATTCTGGAGGCGGAAGACCGCGACGGCAGCCGCATCGCCAAGGTGCGGTTCGGCGGCATCACCCGACAGGCATTTCTCAACTTTGTTCCCGAGGCCCAGGTGGGCGATTACGTCATGGTGCACGTCGGTTTTGCCATCAGCCGCGTGGATAAGGAAGAGGCGCGCCGGACCTACGCGGCGCTGGAATCCATGGGTTTGCTGGAAGAAGAGCCGGGTCTCGACGTATGAAATACATCGACGAATACCGCGACGGGCGGATTGTGCAGTCCCTGGCCACGCGTATTGCGAGCCAGGTGACGCGCTCCTGGAGCCTGATGGAAATCTGCGGCGGCCAGACCCACGCGATCATGAAGTACGGATTGGATGAGCTGATTCCAGCTTGCATCCGCCTGGTGCATGGCCCCGGATGTCCGGTGTGCGTCACCCCGCTGGAAGTGGTGGACAAGGCCATCGAGATCGCCTCGCGCGCGGATGTCACGTTCGCTTCCTATGGCGACATGCTGCGCGTGCCGGGATCGCAATCCGACCTGTTTCGGGTCAAGGCCGCGGGCGGCGATGTGCGCATCGTCTATTCGCCGATGGAAGCGGTGAAACTGGCGCGCGCGCTGCCCCAGCGGCAGGTAGTCTTCTTTGGCATCGGATTTGAAACCACCGCTCCGCCCAACGCCATGGCGGTTTGGGAGGCGCGCCGCACGGGACTGAACAATTTCTCCATGCTGGTCTCGCACGTGCTGGTGCCGCCGGCCATCCGTCTGCTGCTCGGGTCACCCCACAACCAGGTGCAGGGCTTCATCGCGCCGGGACACGTTTGCGCGGTGATGGGCTATTGGCAATACGAGGAAATCTGCCGCGACTTTCACGTGCCCATCGTGGTGGGTGGATTCGAGCCCGCCGACCTGATGGAGGCTGTCTCCATGCTGGTGGCGCAACTCGAAGAAGGCCGCGCGGAGGTCGAAAACCAATATGCGCGCTCGGTCTGCCGCGTTGGCAACCTGCCGGCGCAGGCCATTATGGAACAGGTACTCGAAGTCTGCGATCGCAAATGGCGCGGCATCGGGTTGATTCCGCAAAGCGGCCTGCGGCTGCGGGAGGAGTTCGCCGCCTACGACGCCGAGCGGCTCTTCCGAGTCGGCGAGATGACCGCGGAGGAACCGGCCGAGTGCATCAGCGCCGAAGTCTTGCAGGGTTTGAAGCGACCCACCGACTGCCCGGTCTTCGGCTTTGCCTGCACGCCGGAAAATCCCATGGGCGCTCCCATGGTTTCCGCTGAAGGCGCGTGCGCCGCTTATTATCATTACCGGCGGCATTCCATCCAACTAAGCGAGGTTTCGTGATGCGGGAAGAACGGACAGCGATTGCCGAAATGGTTTGCCCTGTGCCTCTGCCGGCCGGCGACCAGGTGTTATTGGGCCACGGAAGCGGAGGCAGGCTGAGCGCCGATCTGATCCATGGTGTCTTCCTCGCGGCGTTTGATAACCCAATCCTGGCGCGTATGGACGACCAGGCGATCGTCAATATCAACGGTGTGCGTCTGGCCTTCACCACGGATACGTTTGTCGTGAAACCGCTGTTTTTTCCGGGCGGCGATATCGGGTCGCTGGCGGTCCATGGCACGGTGAACGATCTCGCCATGGGCGGGGCGCAGCCGTTGTTTTTGAGCGCCGCCTTCATCATCGAGGAAGGGCTTCCCATGGAAACCTTGCGCCGGGTGGCAGCCTCCTTGCGGCAGGCCGCCTCGCAGGCCGGCGTGCAGGTCGTGACCGGCGACACGAAAGTGGTGGAAAAAGGGTGCGGGGACGGGCTCTTTATCAATACTTCGGGTATTGGAGTGGTTGCGGATGGCATCCACCTTTCCGCCGATCGGGCGCGCCCCGGCGATCGCGTGCTGCTGAGCGGGCCTATCGGCGACCACGGGATTGCCATCTTGGCGAAGCGCGAAGGTCTGGAGTTTGACTGCCCGCTGGAGAGCGATTCCGCCGCGCTGCACACGCTGGTAGCTGCCATGCTCGCCGCCGGCACGGAGATCCGCTGCTTGCGCGATCCCACGCGCGGAGGGCTTTCCAGCACGCTCAATGAATTCACGGGGCAAGCGCACGTTGGCATTGAAATCGACGAGCGGGCGATCCTGGTGCGCGAAGAGGTGAAAGGCGCGTGTGAAATGCTCGGGCTGGATCCTCTGTATGTTGCCAATGAAGGCAAGCTGGCCGCCATTGTAGCCCCGGAAGCGGCCGATCGCGTGCTCGCCGCTATGCGGCGGCATCCGCTGGGCGAGCAGGCGCGGATCATCGGATCGGTGACCGCTTCCCATCCGGGCCTGGTCACCATGCGAACCACCGTCGGGCCCACACGTATTGTGGACATGCTGGCGGGCGATCAGTTGCCCCGCATCTGCTGAGGCGCACGATGCACGAAGTGGGAATTGCCAATTCTGTGCTGGAGGCGGTACAGACGGAAGCCGCACGCCACCCTGGCGCGGTGGTCCGGAAGGTTGGCGTCACGGTGGGCGAGTTGGCGGGGGTCGATCCGGACGCCCTCGCCTTCAGCTTCGAGGCGCTGACCACGGGCACCGAGTGGCGCCACCTCGTTCTCGAGATTGAGACGCGGCCGCGGATGCATGGCTGCCCCTCGTGCGGGCTGAACTTCCGCGTGATCGATTACCAGTTCGCCTGTCCGGAATGCGGCGCATCCGAAACCCAATGCGTCGCCGGCGATGAACTGGAACTGGCCTATTTGGAAATGGAGGAACCATGAACCGTGTACCGCTGGAAAAGAAGGTGCTGGGCGAGAATGACCGGATTGCCGGCGAACTGCGGGACCGTTTCCGCGATCACGGCGTCCTCTGCCTGAACCTGATCAGTTCGCCCGGGGCAGGAAAGACGTTGCTGTTGGAGCGCACCTTGGAGGGCTTCGCGCCGGGCTCGCGCGTCGCCGTATTGACGGGCGATATCCAAACCGACAACGACGCCCGGCGGCTGGCGCGCGCCGGTTTCCCGGTGCAGCAAATCACTACCGGCGGCACGTGCCATCTGGATGCCCGCATGATCGAGCGCGCGCTGGCGGAGTGGCGTCTGGAAGATCTCGACCTGCTGCTCATCGAAAATGTCGGTAACCTGGTCTGTCCCGCCAGCTACGACCTCGGCGAAGCGGCCAAGATCGTGGTGCTCAGCGTGGCGGAAGGAGAAGACAAGCCGCTGAAATACCCCTCGATTTTTTTCAAATCGGCACTTCTGGTGTTGAACAAAATCGATCTGCTGCCATATGTGCCGTTCAGCCTGCAGCACGCGCGTGAGAACGCCCGCCGCGTTCATCCGGAAATGGAGATTATCGAGGTTTCATGCACCACCGGCGAAGGGCTGGATGTCTGGCGGCAGTGGCTCGAAGGGCGGCGCGAGGCTGCCCGGGCCGAACTGTGCGAGGTTCCGGCCTGCTGACCGTGCACGACCCGCCGTACCGGTTCCCAGCCATCGCTCGCTTCCAGCCGTCGACGTTCGTAGATAATCTCGGCCGCGCTCGGCTCGTTGCTTTAGCGACCTTCCTTGCCGCCAAGCTCACCTGCCGTCCGGAGCGGTAGTTCCACCCGGTCCGAACGCACTCACAATGGGACCCACCGTACCGAGAGACCGCTGGAGCAGCGGAGGACCAGCGGAGGAAAGTGGCCTTGAAGCCCCTTTTCCCAAATGCGTACCCTGCCCAGGCCCTGGCCATTTTGTAAGTTATTACTTATATAACGACAAACCTATATAGCCGGTTTCGAAGCTCGATGCCGCCTTCCCTGTAGCGCAGCTTTTTCCTCCGCTGCTCCTCCGCTGCTCCAGCGGTCGGTTGGGCACTGGCTGGGATTCAGCGAACCCTGGGGTCCTCTTCCTGTTCCTGCCCCTGATGCGGTCCTGATATTGGAATGTTCTCTTCGTCGTAAGTCCAACGGCTGCAACAAATCGGTTCCTGTTATGCCCCTGTCTATCAGGGAGGTAAAATGGTGTCAAAAGCCGCGACACCGCAGAATAGCGAGAACATCATGCGCTGACTCAGGTGCATCTGTTTCCTCCACACAGGCCGACACTTCCGGTAGCAACGTTGGGGCCACCTGAAACCTGACTAACGAACCTGCGCTTGAGCTGTTGCACTGAGAGCGGCCTTCTCCGGGTATGAGAAGAAATAGGAAAAAACTTCTCACCGGGCTGCAACATTTTACGCAGGGCCGCCTCGGCCAGACCCATCGCCTTGATAATTTGTAAATGGTCCCAAGTGTACTTCGGTACAGAACTCGGCGGTGATACCCAGGCGATGATCTCAGGTTCGTATCCGCAACTTATCGGCACCCTCTGGCGCGCCGGATGCAACCGTTGGCACAGCCCGCCCCCCGGTTTAGGAGCACTCATCCGCATTAGCGGCGTGACGCTTCCCCCGATTAGCGCATGTGGCTGGTGGGCCGATTTGGTTTAGGGGCTGAGCGCGGCCTTGTCCATATACGACCTCACGTTGGCGAAAATATGTGACGTGATCGCGCATTTCGGCGCGGTGGCGCACCTCTTCAATCTGATCCCCCATCTCGCAGCTGGATGGCTCGCGCGGGGTCCGCTCTCTGACCCGGGCACAACGCAGCTTCGTGCTCAGCCCGGCGTCAATCCTCTGGACGCTGCCCTGACTCCTTTGACCTATTTGGCTCCGCTCAAGCAGGAAATGGCGATTGGCTAGGCAGGTTTCTCAGCCTGCCGGGCGTGCGGGACGCTTTCGTTTAGCCCTTGCCAGAGAGTGTCTTTTCATCCTGTATTGTCCAGAGCCACTCCTCGATCCGCTGTTGCGCTTCCGACCGATGGACGCTGTAGCGTTCCTGTACCCGGCTGATAAAAATGTCCCGGTGACCGGCAATCAAGTCCAGGTCGTCCTCCGTCAGCCAGCCCCACCGGTGCCGCAGAGCACCGCGCATCTGCAGCCACTTGGCTTGCAGTTGATCCCAATCCACAAGGCATCTCCTTTCCGCAATGAGTGTGGGCACCTGATTGGCCAGGAAGGCAGCAGCGCCGTTCGTTTGGTGTGAAGAATAACACACCGCTCGGGGAGACACTGCCGCCTAGGGTTCCTTGGTGCGGGCTCAGCAGGACAGCAGGGCATCGAGGCGGATCGCTGCCGCGTTTCAGCGCTTTCGCCACACGCGGGATTACGGCTTTATTCTGCGCTGATTTTCGCTGTACTCCGCAGCCTTGGGCAAAATCTGGGTGATACTCCCCCTCAACCCTTCTTCGGTATCGTCCAATAGAACGTCGCGCCTTGTCCCAGCGCTGACTCCACCCAGATGCGACCCGCGTGCCGCGTGACAATCTTGCGGCAGATCGCCAGCCCCATGCCGCTTCCCGAACTCCGGTCGCGAGGCTGCAGCACGCGAAAGATGCCGAAGATCTTCTCGGCGTACTGCGGGTCGATGCCGATTCCGTTGTCTTTCACCGAGATCAGGTACTCTTCGGCGTTCTCCCTTGAAGACACAAGGATACGCGGCACATCGCTACTGCGGTATTTGATGGAATTCACCAGCAGGTTTTGAAACAACCGCGTCAACTGTACCGCGTCTCCCATCACGCACGGCAGGGGATCCCGCGTGATCAGAGCTCCGCTTTCCGCCACCAGCGGTCGGATGTTGCCGACCGCGTCGTCCAGCGCCGAATCGCAGCTCGTGCGCGCGAAAAAATCCATCCCTCGGACGTCGATCCGCGAGAAGTCCAGCAGATCGTGCACCAGCGTCTCCATGCGCTCCGCGTTCTGGACAATGAACGTGATGAACTGATCGGCATCGCCATCCAGCCGGCCTTGATACCGCTTCGCCAGGAGCTGCGCGTAAATAGAAACCGTGCGCAGCGGCTCACGCAGATCGTGGCTGGCGATGTAGGCGAATTGCTGCAATTCCTCGTTGGACCGCACCAATTCTTCGGTACGCTCCAGGACGCGCGCCTCCAGGCTGGTGTTCAGGCGCCTCACTTCCTGCTCTACCCGATGCAGATCTTCGGCTTGTTTCCGCAGCGCATCGGCCTGTTTCCGCAGCTTGGCATTGCTGCGGCTCAACTCCACGAACACGGCGACTTTGGATCGCAGAACCTCCGGCACGATGGGCTTAAACAGGAAATCCACTGCGCCCAGGTCGTAGCCGCGAAATAGGTGCTCCTCGTTGCGGTAGCCGGTCAGGAAAAGAATTGGGATCTGGCGCGAGCGTGGGCGGCTGCGAATCAGTTCCGCGGTTTCAAAACCATCCATTTCCGGCATGCGCACATCCAGCAGGACGGCCGCAAAGTCGTCGTTCAGCAGATGGCGAAGCGCCTCCCTGCCGGACTGCGCCATGACCAGATCCTCCCCCAGGCCAACCAGCGCGGCCTCCAGCGAGACGAGGTTCTCAGGCGTATCGTCCACCAGAAGGATCTTCATCCGGCTATCGGCGGCGGGTTCCGGTTCCATGTATAACGCTCGCGCGGCTGACATATTCTAACCTAACCTGCGGCGGTCATAGTTCCGGCGGCCTCATGGCTGCGCACCAGCCAGACCCGGAGCACTGAGAACAGCTGGTCCAGGTCGACCGGCTTGGTGATGTAATCCGAAGCGCCGGCCTCGATGCACTTGGCGCGGTCGCCCTTCATGGCCTTGGCTGTGACTGCGATGATCGGTAGCGTGCGAAACTCGGTGATCTGGCGGATCGCACGCATGGTTTCATAACCGTCCATTTCCGGCATCATGATATCCATTAGGACGCCATCCACGTCGCGGGTGTTGAGCAGGACCTCGATGCCGGCACGCCCGTTCTCGGCGTGGACCACCTGCAAGTTGTGCTGTTCCAGCACCGTAGTGAGCGCGAAGATGTTTCGGACATCGTCGTCGACCACCAGCACCTTCTTGCCAGCAAGTGTCGAATCGTTGTGCCGTAGCGTTTTGAGCAGTTCGCGCTGCGTCTCCGAGAGGTCGGTTTCGGCGCGATGCAGGAACAACGTGGTTTCTTCCAGCAGGCGGTCCAGAGATTCCGCGTGCCGGACGACGCTGTGGCGGGCAAGACGCCGGATCTCGCTTTCGGAATCGGGCGAGGCGGAAGCTGGCCCGCAGACTGCAATTGGAGGGGTCTGGGGACTGACCTCCGCCTGAATCTCTTCCACCAGTTGAATGGCGGAAATGTCACCGATGTGGTGATCGATGACGATTCCATCCAGGTATCGCTCCTTGGCCACCGCCAGCGCCTCTCCGCCGGACGCCACGGAGATGATTTCCACGTCTGGGCCCTGGAGACAATTCACCCACTCGGCCGCGCGGTCCGCATCCTCGGTCACCATCAGCAGCTTCTTCGTGCGCCTCTGCAAGGACTGATGAATCGTGTCGAAGGCCGCGCTGAGGGCATCCTTGGTGACCGACTTTTCCAAATAGGTCATCGCGCCCAGCGCCAGCCCGCGGCGCCGGTCCTCATCGCCGGTAATCACGTGAACCGGAATATGGCGGGTGGATGGGTCGTGCTTCAGACGATCCAGGATGGTCCAGCCGGCCATGTCGGGCAAGGTAATATCGAGAGTGATCGCGCCGGGATTGAATTCGCGAGCCAGCGGCAAAGCCGTCGCGCCGCGCAACGCCACCAGGGCACGGATTCCGCGATCGTGCGCCAGGTCGACGAGAATGCGCGCGAACGTAACATCATCTTCCACGATCAGCAGAACGGCATCGCCAGGCTGGATCATGTTTCGATCGTCGTCGATTTCGATATCGTGCACCACGGCGGTCGGGGTTTGGGCCGGCGGAGGCAGAATGATGTCGAGGCCGCTCCCTTCCGGCGTGGCCCCGCCGTCGGAGGGCGGAAGCATGGCTTGCCACGCGCTTTCGCCCGGCAGTGAGCGAACTTCAGGCTTGCCAAGGGTGGCCTGCGCCACATAAGTCTGCGGCAGGTAGAGCGTGAACGTGCTGCCCACGCCGGGCGCGCTCTGCAGGCGGATTTCGCCTCCCAGCAGACGCGTCAATTCACGGCTGATCGAGAGACCGAGGCCAGTGCCGCCGTACTTGCGGCTGGTGGTACCGTCGGCCTGTTGGAAAGCCTCGAAGATGATCCTCTGCTTGTCTTGCGGAATGCCTATCCCGGTGTCGGACACCGAGAAGGAAATTACCGATTTCACGCGGCTCAATACCGCATGGTTGGGGCTCCAACCGGATGTCGCTCGCTCCACCCGCAGCCGCACGCTGCCGTGCTCGGTGAACTTGAGCGCGTTGGAAAGCAGGTTTTTGAGCACCTGCTGGAGGCGCTTGGCATCGCTGATGATGGTCTCGGACGTCAGATTCTCGCCCAGCTCCAGCGCAAATTCCAGACCCTTTCCGTCCGCCACATGGCGGAATGTGCGTGAACAGAAATCACGCACTTCGCTGAAGCGCATATTGCCGATTTCCACGTCCATTTTGCCGGATTCGATCTTGCTGAGGTCCAGAATGTCGTTGATCAGCGCCAGAAGGTCGGTTCCGGACGAGTGAATGGTTTCCGCGTACTTGACCTGCTTCGGCGTGAGAGTGCTTTCGGAGTTCTCTGCCAGCATTTGCGCCAGGATGAGCAGATTGTTGAGTGGCGTGCGCAACTCGTGGCTCATGTTCGCGAGGAATTCGCTCTTGTACTTCGACGTGAGCGAGAGCTGTTCGGCCTTTTCCTCCAGCGCCGCCTTGGCCTGCTCCACTTCGCGGTTCTTGGTCTCGACTTCGTTCTTCTGCTCGGCCAGCAGGTGCGCCTTTTCCTCCAGTTCGGCGTTGGTCTTTTGAAGCTGTTCGGCCAGCGCCTGGCTCTGCTTGAGCAACTGCTCAGTCCGCATGGTCGCGGCGATAGTGTTGAGCACGATGCCGATGCCCTGCGTGAGCTGATCGAGGAACGCCAGGTTGACGTCGGTGAAATGCCGGAACGACGCCAGTTCCAGCACCGCGCGCGGCTCCCCTTCGAAGAGCACCGGGAGCACCACGATACTGAGCGGGGTCCCTTCGCCCAGACTGGAACTGATCTTGATGTAGTCCTGCGGCACGTCGGTCACAAGGATGCGGCGCTTCTCCAGCCCGCACTGGCCTACCAGCCCCTGGCCCATGCGGAACTCCATCGGGACGCCGCTCTTTTCGTTCGCGCCGTACCCGGCCAGCAGCTTCAGCGACTCCTTCTCCTCGTCGGCGATATAGAAGGTGCCGAACTGCGCGCCCACCAGCGGGGTCAATTCCGACAGCAGCAGCTTCGACACGGTCAACAGGTCGCGCTGGCCCTGTAGCATGCCGGTGAACTTGGCGATGTTGGTCTTCAGCCAGTCCTGGTCGGTATTCTTGCGCGTAGTCTCGGCCAGGTTGCCGATCATTTCGTTGATGTTGTCCTTGAGCGCCGCCACTTCGCCCTGCGCTTCCACCGCAATCGAACGCGTGAGGTCGCCCTTGGTCACGGCCGTGGCCACGTCGGCGATGGCGCGCACCTGAGTCGTGAGATTGGCGGCGAGCTGATTGACGTTATCCGTCAAGTCCCGCCAGATTCCCGCCGCCCCGGGTACGCGTGCCTGGCCGCCGAGCTTACCTTCGATGCCGACTTCGCGCGCCACATTACTCACCTGGTCGGCGAATACCGCAAGCGTGTCGATCATGCCGTTGATGGTCTCGGCCAGCGAGGCGATTTCACCCTTGGTTTCGAGCACCAGCTTGCGCTTCAGGTTTCCGTTCGCCACGTCGGTCACCACTTTGGCGATACCGCGCACCTGCGTGGTGAGATTGGCGGCCATCGAATTGACGTTGTCGGTAAGGTCCTTCCACGTGCCTCCCACGCCGCGGACTTCAGCCTGACCGCCCAATTTGCCTTCCGTTCCCACTTCGCGCGCCACACGCGTCACTTCCGAAGCGAACGAGTTGAGCTGGTCCACCATGGTGTTGATGGTGTCTTTCAGCTCCAGAATTTCGCCCTGCACATCGACCGTGATTTTACGACTCAGGTTGCCGTTGGCTACGGCGGTGGTCACCTGAGCGATGTTGCGGACCTGCGCCGTGAGGTTACCGGCCATGGAATTGACTGAATCGGTAAGATCTTTCCACGTCCCGGCCACCCCCCGAACTTCGGCCTGTCCTCCGAGTTTGCCTTCCGTTCCCACTTCGCGCGCCACGCGAGTGACTTCGGCGGCAAAGGAACTGAGCTGGTCCACCATGGTGTTCACGGTGTTCTTCACTTCCAGAATTTCCCCGCGCACGTCGACCGTGATTTTGCGCGAAAGGTCACCCTTCGCGACAGCCGTGGTCACTTCGGCGATGTTGCGGACCTGCGTCGTCAGGTTGGCGGCCATCGAATTCACCGAGTCGGTAAGATCTTTCCACGTTCCGGCCACACCACGCACGTCGGCCTGCCCACCGAGTTTTCCTTCCGAGCCGACTTCGCGCGCCACGCGCGTCACTTCTGAAGCGAACGAGCTGAGCTGGTCCACCATGGTATTAATGGTTTGCTTCAGCGCTAGAATTTCACCGCGCGCATCCACCGTGATCTTGGTGGTCAAGTCGCCTCTCGCCACCGCAGTGGTGACGCCGGCGATGTTGCGGACCTGGTTCGTCAGGTTGCTAGCCATGTAATTGACTGAGTCGGTCAGATCCTTCCATGTGCCGGCGACCCCACGCACGTCAGCCTGGCCGCCGAGTTTTCCTTCCGTGCCGACTTCGCGCGCCACGCGCGTCACTTCCGCGGCGAAGGAACTGAGCTGATCGACCATGGTATTCACGGTGTTCTTGAGCTCCAGAATTTCGCCGCGTACGTCGACCGTGATCTTGCGGCTCAAGTCGCCGCGCGCCACCGCCGTGGTCACTTCGGCGATGTTGCGAACCTGAGCGGTTAGGTTACGCGCCATGGAATTGACCGAGTCGGTCAAGTCCTTCCACGTTCCGCCCACGCCCTTCACGTCGGCCTGCCCGCCGAGTTTGCCCTCCGTTCCAACCTCACGCGCCACGCGCGTCACTTCGCCGGCGAAGGCGTTGAGTTGGTCCACCATGGTATTTATGGTGTTCTTCAGCTCCAGAATCTCACCGCGCACATCCACCGTGATCTTGCGGCTCAAGTCGCCCTTCGCCACGGCGGTGGTCACCTCGGCGATGTTGCGGACCTGGCCCGTCAGATTGCCGGCCATCGAATTGACCGAGTCGGTAAGATCCTTCCACGTACCGGCGACGCCGCGGACATCCGCCTGCCCGCCCAGTTTGCCCTCGGTGCCAACCTCGCGCGCCACGCGCGTCACTTCCGAAGCGAAAGAGCTGAGCTGGTCCACCATGGTATTAATAGTGTTCTTGAGCTCCAGAATCTCGCCACGCACGTCCACCGTGATCTTGCGGCTTAAGTCACCTCTAGCCACCGCGGTGGTCACCTCGGCGATGTTGCGAACCTGATTGGTGAGGTTGCTCGCCATGGAGTTGACCGAGTCGGTCAAATCCTTCCACGTGCCCGCGACGCCGCGGACATCCGCCTGGCCGCCCAGCTTGCCTTCGGTGCCCACTTCGCGCGCCACGCGTGTCACTTCGCCGGCGAAGGCATTGAGCTGGTCCACCATGGTGTTGATGGTGTTCTTCAACTCCAGAATTTCACCGCGCACGTCCACCGTGATTTTGCGCGAAAGGTCGCCGTTGGCCACCGCCGTGGTCACCTCGGCGATGTTGCGGACCTGGGCCGTCAGGTTGCCTGCCATGGAGTTGACGGAATCCGTCAAGTCCTTCCAGACGCCCCCCACGCCTTTCACTTCGGCCTGCCCGCCGAGTTCGCCTTCGGTGCCCACTTCGCGCGCCACGCGCGTCACTTCGCTGGCGAAAGCGTTGAGCTGATCCACCATGGTGTTGATGGTGTTCTTCAACTCCAGAATTTCACCCTGTACGTCCACTGTGATCTTGCGCGAAAGATCTCCGTTGGCCACGGCGGTAGTCACCTCGGCGATATTGCGGACCTGGGCCGTGAGGTTGCCGCCCATCGAGTTGACCGAATCGGTGAGATCCTTCCATACACCGCCGACGCCTTTCACTTCCGCCTGTCCGCCCAGTTTGCCGTCGGTTCCCACTTCGCGCGCCACGCGCGTCACTTCCGATGCGAACGAATTGAGCTGGTCCACCATCGTATTGATGGTGTTCTTCAGTTCCAGAATTTCGCCGCGCGCGTCCACTGTGATTTTCGTCGAAAGGTCGCCGCGCGCCACGGCGGTGGTTACACCGGCGATGTTGCGGACCTGGTTGGTGAGGTTACCGGCCATCCAGTTTACGCTCTCCGTCAAGTCCTTCCACGTGCCGGCGACGCCCTTTACTTCCGCTTGCCCGCCGAGCTTGCCGTCGGTTCCCACTTCGCGCGCCACGCGCGTCACCTCCGAGGCGAACGAACCGAGCTGATCCACCATCGTATTGATGGTGTTCTTGAGCTCCAGGATCTCGCCGCGCACCGCCACGGTGATTTTGCGCGACAGGTCGCCATTCGCCACCGCCGTGGTCACCTCGGCGATGTTGCGGACCTGCGCCGTCAGGTTCCCGGCCATGGAGTTGACCGAATCGGTGAGATCCTTCCATGTGCCGGCAACGCCGCGGACGTCTGCTTGTCCTCCGAGGATGCCTTCCGTTCCCACTTCGCGCGCCACGCGTGTCACTTCCGAAGCGAACGCGTTGAGCTGGTCGACCATGGTATTGATGGTGTTTTTGAGTTCCAGAATTTCGCCGCGGACGTCGACCGTGATCTTACGGGAAAGATCGCCGTTGGCCACGGCCGTAGTAACTTCGGCGATGTTGCGCACTTGAGCGGTCAGGTTTCCGGCCATGGAGTTGACCGAATCGGTGAGGTCTTTCCACACGCCGCCCACGCCCTTCACTTGCGCCTGCCCACCGAGCTCGCCTTCCGTTCCCACTTCGCGCGCCACGCGCGTTACTTCCGAAGCGAAGGAACCCAGCTGATCCACCATGGTATTAATGGTGTTCTTGAGCTCCAGAATTTCGCCGCGCACGTCAACCGTGATTTTGCGGGACAGGTCGCCGTTCGCGACCGCGGTGGTCACTTCCGCGATGTTTCGCACCTGATCGGTGAGGTTGCCGGCCATGGAGTTCACCGAATCGGTGAGGTCCTTCCAAACGCCGCCCACGCCCTTCACCACCGCCTGCCCGCCCAATTTGCCTTCGGTGCCCACTTCGCGCGCCACGCGCGTCACTTCGGAGGCGAAGGAGTTCAACTGCTCCACCATGGTGTTCACCACGCGTGCGGTATGCAGGAACTCTCCCTTGAGCGAGCGGCCGTCCACTTCCAACGCCATATTTTGCGAGAGGTCGCCCTTGGCCACCGCGCCGATCACGCGGGCCACTTCGGTGGAAGGCTGCACCAGGTCGCCGATCAGTCCATTGACTGAATCGAGACACTCCGACCAGTCGCCCGACACCGAACCCAGGTTGGCGCGCTGATTGATCTTGCCCTCTTTGCCGACCGCGCTGCTGATGCGGCCGAACTCGCTGGCCATGCGCTCGTTGAGCTTGAAGATGTCATTGAGAGTGTCGGCAATCTTGCCGGCAATCCCGGTTTGATCGACGGGCAGGCGGACCGAAAAATCGCCGTCCTTGAAGGCGATCAAGGTCTTTAATAAGATGCTCGTATCGAGCGCGTCTGTTACCAATTCCGTACTCATGCTCCACTCCTTTAGGCACTCTCTAGGCTAGGCACTTTCGGACGCCGCGCGAGGTGCTTCCAGGAGCTCCTTGAAAACGGCGCCTAAACTAAGGAACTGCTCGAGCCCCGACGGCTTGCGCAAGAAACGGACAGCGCCCAACTTCATAGCCAGGTCGCGGTCCCGCTGCGAGTCGGAGGATGTAAGAACAACTATCGGGATGTTGCGGCAGCCAGTATCCCGCAACCGCTCCAGGATTTCGATGCCATCGTGACGGGGTAGGTTGAGGTCCAGGATGATGAGCTTTAGCTCGCTGACATTTGCCGAGGCGCCCGTCAAGGCTTCCAGAACTTCTTGGCCATCCACGGCCACGCGCAGCTCGCAAATGACCCCGTGCTCGCGAAGCGCCTCCCGGATAAGGTACACATCCGCGGCGTTATCTTCGGCTAGCAGAACTTGCGTCATAAAATCCCCCGCGACGCAACCTGCTGGAATTGGCCAAGGCAAGAGTGCATTTCTTTACCCACAGTGCAATTATTTAATCGTTTTTGGCACATTGGCACTCCTGTCACCAGCCCACTGTCCAGCCCGAAGCCATAAATGCAACGTAGTACCGGCGCGGCTAGGCTGGTGTCTTGTCAATTTCGCGATCGACTCTCTAATCGAACTGGGGAAATGCACGTTTTCACCCAATTCCCAGGAATGGTTCATGATCTGCATTCGGACCGACAATGACTGCCACTCTCTCGAATAAGAAGACCAAAACGATACTCGTGGTAGATGACGAAGCCGCGACCCGCCGACTCGTCAGCTTGATTTTGCGCCAGGGGGGATACGCTGTCCTGGAGGCAGAAGACTCCGATACCGCCGCCAAAATCCACCGGCGGCATCAGGGAGAAATCGACTTATTGTTGACAGACGTGTCCTTGCCAGGACCGAGCGGATGCGATCTGGCAGCCACACTCCGGGAATCCGAGCCCGATCTGCAGGTGATCTTTATGTCCGGCCTGCCGGAGTTCGACGAGGATGCCCCGTTTCTGCGGAAACCATTCGGTGTGGCCGAATTGCTCCGCCAGGTGAAGACTATTGTTGAATGACCGGTTGTGGCAGGCCCGCCCAGCATGTACCTCGCAATTCACCCAGTCTGCCACCGGCGGTTTTGGGCGATTCCTCACATTGAAAATCCCCACACCCCACGACTCTAAAGGGCTAGCAGGCAAAGTTTACTTTCGAGGTTAGAATGGCGAATATCAGAGAGTGGCGGATGCCAGAGCACATTTTGGCAGTCGATGACGATGAGTGCCAACGGTCGGATATGGCGCGCTTGGTGGCGTCATTCGGCTATGACGTGACCACGGCCATCGATGGGCAGGATGCCCTGGATAAGCTCAAGATCTGTAGCCCTAACGCGATTCTGGCCGACCTGGTGATGCCGCGCATGGACGGGTTCGCCCTGCTTAAGGAACTGGGTGCCCGCGGCGAACAGATACCCACCATCATCTTGACCGCAATGGGAGCGGTGGAACACGCCATCTCGATCGTCCACGATTTGAAGGCCTACTGGTTCCTCGAGAAACCGGTTCAACCGGGTGTGCTGCGCACCCTGCTGGAACGGGCGGTCCAACAATCCACTCTCCGCAAAGTGGCGGAAGGTCTACGCCAGCAACTGAGCTATCAGGGCGTATTGGGCGAGCTGGTGGGCAGTTCGCAGCCCATGATGGAGATCTATTCGCTGATACGCCAGGTGGCGCCCACGTCCGCATCGGTGCTGATCAGCGGCGAAAGCGGCACCGGAAAAGAACTGGTCGCGCGCGCCATCCACGGGCTGAGCCCGCGGCGCGACGGGCCGTTCGTGGCGGTGAACTGTGCGGCCCTGCCGGAAACCTTGATGGAAAGCGAGCTTTTCGGCCATGAAAAGGGCTCTTTCACGGGCGCCGCCGGCCGCCATGAAGGATGCTTCGAGCAGGCCAATAACGGCACTTTGCTGCTCGACGAAATCGCCGAAATGCCCATCGGCACCCAGGCCAAGCTGCTTCGCGTGATCGAGGAATCCAAAGTCCGGCGGATTGGCGGCTCGAGCGATATTGCCATCTCCGTTCGCGTGCTGGCGGCCACCAATAGGCCGCCCCATCAGGCAATTGGAGAGAGACACCTGCGCGAAGATCTTTTCTATCGTCTTAACGTATTTCATGTTTCCTTGCCGCCCCTGCGCGAACGGAAGCAGGACATCCCGGCGATCGCCTCGGCCCTGCTGATTCACCTCAACAGGAAACACGGTTGCCGGGTCACCGGCCTCAGCCCCGACGTGCTGAACTGGTTCGCACTAAGTACGTGGCCCGGGAACGTGCGGGAACTGCGGAATCTGCTGGAGCGTGCCGCCATCCTGGCGGGCGAGGGCGAAATTCAGATGAGCCACCTTCCGGGACTGGCCGCCGCCCCCAAGCCCGTCGTCACCCTTCAGCCAGCGCCCGATAACGTTCTCCAGGTGCCCGTCGGCCGTTCCATGAACGAAGTGGAAGAGGCCTATCTGCGACTTACCCTGAAACACGCCCACAACAATAAACGCCGCGCCGCCGAGATGCTGGGATTGTGCCTGCGCACGCTGCACAATAAGCTGCGCACCTACGAACATGACAAAGTGCGCAGCGCCGCAGGCGGCAGCGAGTAAGGAAAATACGGCGACCCTCACAGGGTCGCGACGACGTTGCAACGCCCGCCGCGAGTCCGCAAAGCCAAGAGCCAAGCTTTCTTACCCCGCCGGCAAAGTAAACCGGAACACGCAGCCGCCGCCGGGGTCTGATTCGGCCCACATCTTTCCCCCGTGCCGCTCCACGATCATCCGGCAGGTCGCCAGGCCCGGACCTGGACGCTGATTGGCGTGCACGCGTGCAAACGGCGTGAAGACCGCTTCCAGATTCGCCGCGTCCATCCCGGGGGCGTTGTCGCGTACCGTCAACAGCCACGCCCCATTCTGTGGTTCCGCGGAGACGCGGATGCGCCGAGGATTCGGCCCGCCGCCGCGGAGGGCGCGATCCACTAGGTACTCGAAGAGCTGCAACAAGCGGTCCGCGTCGCCTGGGACGCTGGGCAGGTCATCGTAGGAGACCTCTGCATCGCTGGCCCGAAGCTGCGTAGAAAGTCTAGCCAGGGCCCCACGAACGATGACGTCCAACGGCACGGGGTGAAAGCGGGACGCGTCGATGGCGAGGGCCAATGCGTGATCCGCGATGCCATCCAACACCGCCACCGCCGCCTCGACGCCGCTGACCACGAACGCGAGCGACTGTTTTGAATCGTCGTCCTGTCCGGCTGCACTGTTCCTGACCAGAAGTTCGGCGTGAGTCCTGACCGTGCGTAGTGGCCCCCGCAAATCATGGCATGCCCGCAGCAGGAACTCACTCACTTCGGAGTTGCTGCGGGGAGCACCGGGTGTCGCGCGTGTTGGAGCAGGCATGATGAAAGATACGGTATCACGGCCAGAGTGCCGTTTAGCGGGCGTTATAGCGTAGATGATGCTCGGGGGCGCCAAAATCGGCGTTCGCCTCGCTGTTTGCTGCGATGTCCTGCGCGCCGGCAGCTCTCAAAAACTTGCTTCGCGCGCGTCACCTAATTTGCCGTTGTCGCAGTGCACTGAGAGCAGCGTTCACCTGCGATCCACAAAAGAACCGACGACAAGAACCGCCGCGATCAATGCCGGCTTCATTCGAGAACCTCCACAGCCCGGCAATCTGCAACCGGCGTTCCCTCCTGCGAAAAGGCACATTTGCTTCCCGCTGGAACGACTTTGCATCGTCACATGCAATTTATATCTCCCCGATACACTCGCGGCGATATCGCAGGTTCTTGAATTCCCGGACATCGGGGCATCCGCGATCCGGAACCAAGATTGCAAGCTCGGTGGGACGGACTGGAACCGGGGCCGAACGCCTCCGGCCCAACGTATGGACTCCTCCGGCCCGGAACGTGCTCCGAGTACTCCGTTAGGGGATGTATGGCGAAACCAGTTCATATAGCCGGTGCGATGGGCGCCCGGAAAACCGCTACCGAGGAGACCGTCGGCTCCGTTTTGGGCACCAAGGGCGATCAGGTATGGCAGGTCGCGCCGTCCGCGACGGTTTACGAAGCTCTATCCCAGATGGCCGAGCGAAGCGTTGGAGCGCTGCCAGTGGTTTCCGATGGCAATTTGGTTGGAATTATCACGGAACGGGACTACGCGCGCAAAGTGATTCTGCAAGGCCGTTCTTCGCCGCACACGTTGGTCAGCGAAATTATGACACCGGCGCCGGTAACGATTACACCCGCATTTACCGTGAAGCAATGTCTCCAGATTATGAGTGTGCGCCGCTTCCGGCATCTTCCGGTGGTCGAGGAAGGCCAACTTTGCGGGATTATTTCCATTGGCGACCTGGTAGCCGCCGTCATCGTCAGTCAGGCATTCACCATCGAGCAGTTGGAAACCTATATTGCAGCTGGTTATCCGGCGTAAGTCACCGTTTCGCTGCGGCGCCGGCATCGGCGCCCAGGGTCGTCGGTTCGGTGCCGGCGATGAAGACCTCGTTACGGGGGTTGGGACAGGCTGCTCCGGCCAATTGCCCGGTGTCGCTACAAATCTCGGCGGAGACCACACCCGGCGGAATGCGGAAATCGTGCGCCGTCCGGTAGGGCGAGATCTGCGCGGCCTGCTTCATGAAGTCCGCCCAAATGGGCAGCGCCGACCGGGCGCCCTCGAGCTTCAGATCGCGGTTGTCGTCGAACCCCACCCATACCACGCACAGCAGTTCGCTGGTAAATCCGGCGAACCAGCCATCGCGGGAAGTGCCCGTTTTCCCTGCCGCCGGCAGCCAGAACCCCTGTGACCGCGCCCCGGCGCCGGTTCCGCTGCGCAACACTTCCTGCATCATGCTGGCGGTGATGTAGGCCACCCTCGGATCGATCGCCTGACGAGTGCTGGGCTGGTGTTGGCTCGATATGGAACCGTCCACCGCGCGCACCAGTTCGATGGTCGCGGGCTTGACCCAGACGCCCTGATTCGCGAACACTGTGTAGGCCGCGGCAATGTCGAGAGGCGTTGCTTCGTACGCGCCCAGGGCCACGGAGGGCGTTGGCTGTGCCCCATTCAAGCCGGCGAGCCGGGCGATCTTCACCACGCGGGCGTACCCCACCTGCTGCGCGATGCTTACAGTGGCGACATTTAGCGATTTCGCGAGGGCCGTGCGCAACGTCACATCGCCCTGGTAGTAGCCCTCGAAGTCCTTGGGCTGGTAGGTTTCATCGCCGAACGAGAAAGTGGTGGCCTGGTCGCTGACCAGGCTGGCGGGCGTGAATGTCTTGGGTCCGCCACCGAGGGCGGTTTCGATCGCGGCGGCGTAGACGAACGGCTTGAACACCGAGCCCGGCTGCCGCGAGGCGAGGGCGTGATTCAACTGGCTGTCGCCATAGCTGCGGCCCCCCACCAGCGCCTTGATTTCTCCGGTGTGCGGATCGAGCGCGATCAGGGCGACCTGCGGGCGGTCCGCTTGACCGTTGCCCGAAGCGCCCGTGCTGCGAAGCTGCCGGTCGACGGCGTCCATGCCGGAGCGTACCGCGGCTTCGGCGGCCCTCTGTAGCTGGGGATCGAGTGTGGTAACCACGGTGCGGCTCGGTCCAGCGGACTCCCCGAGTGAGTTTTGCAATTCATCGTTCATCATCGAGAGGAAATAAGAGTTTTCGGAGTCGTCAGCCATCGGCGGCGCAAGCGTCAAGGGAGCAGCGGCGGCATCCTGATAGTCGGATTCGCTCAGTTGGCCGTTTCGCTTCATTAAGGCCAACACCAGATTGCGGCGGCCGATGGCTCGCTCCGGATAGCGGAACGGATTGTAATAGCTGGGGCGCTGTACCAGCCCGGCCAGAAGCGCCGCCTCCGCGGTATCGATTTGCCAGAGCTCCTTGCCGAAGTATACGCGCGCCGCTTCTCCAAAACCGTTGATGCTGTACGGGCCTCGCCGCCCCAGATAGATCTGATTCGCGTAGTCCTCGAAGATCTGCTGCTTGCTGAGCACGTGTTCCAGATGAAGCGTAATGAGGATTTCGTCGGCTTTCCGGCTCCAACTCTTCCTGGGATGGAGCCAGAGCGCGCGGGCAAGCTGCATGGTAAGAGTGGAGGCGCCTTGTTGTTTGCGGCCGTCTTTGAAGTCGACGTAGGCGGCCTTGATCGCGCGGCGGTAGTCGAAACCGCCGTGTTCGAAGAAGTGCTTGTCTTCAACCGAAGTCACCGCATGGATCAGCGGCTGGGGAATCTCATTGAAGCGCACCAGGCGCCGCTTCTCATGCTGCGAGAGGTCCGTCAGCAACTCGGAATCCAGACGGTACACCGGGAGGGCGGAGTGGTCTGTCAAAGACTCGATACTGGAAATCTTGTCCTGCGCAAACCGCACTTGAACTTTGCCGGCCGGCGATGACGTCCCCGGTACTATCTCCACGGAGTTCGCCTGTACGGCGAAAGAACCGGCGGGATTTCCGGTGGAACGAGTGTACCCGCTCCGCTCCAGTTTGCGGACCAGATCGTCCATGGTAAGCGAGTCTCCGGCGGCGATCGTTTCCGGCGCGGACAGAATTTCGGTGGACATCGAGAACGGTCCTTCTCCCAATCGGTGATCGGCCATTCGCGCCAGGCGTAAATATTGCGCCACGAGCAGGACCAGCATCGCCAGAAAAACGCCTGACGCGACCAACGCTGGGGTTCTCCACTTCTTGGGCAGCCACTTCTCAGGCAGCCATGGTAAGGTCCACCAGGCTTTGGAGCCACGCTGTTCGGCGCTCGTGACCTTTTCGACGCTGGTCGTGACCGTGTTACCCGTTTCGGTATCCATGCCCACAACGTGGCACGCCGGCTTCCAGCCTGCGGGGGAACACAGCTTCACTCCTTCAAACGGTTAGTTGGCGCACGTCCGTTCCGGCGTGGAGAACGAAGTGCATGCTTTACCGATGCTATGAAAATATTGATGGCATCGAGTGGAAGCTATGATGACGCGGCCGACCCTGCGCACAGTGTTTTTTCCTTTCCCTGGCCCGAAGGAGCCGAGATTCACGTATTGAGCGTGGCCGAGGTGACATATCCGGTGATGGTGGCGATGGGGCCGGATGCCTTGGCCAGCGATGTGCAGGTTCGGACGGCTGAAGACGCGAGGGCGACGGCCAACCGCAGCGCAATGCGGTTCCGCAGCCTCGGTTTCACCGCGGAGGGTTTGTGTATGAAAGGCGACCCTGAATCAGCGATTCTGGAGCATGCCAAAGAGTGGGGCGCGGACTTAATCGTGGTAAGGTCGCACGACTGTTCCCGCTTGGAGAGGTTGCTCATCGGTAGCATCGCCGAGAGGGTGGTCAAGCATGCTCCGTGTTCGGTGTTGGTGCTGAAGCGCAGCGCCGGCGCGTAGGCTCACCCATTTTGCCTGTGCCGATTTCCTCCGCGGTCCGACGTCACAGAACGGTGCGCCCTTGAATCAGCCGAATTACTAGAATTACCAGCGCAATTACCAGCAGAAGGTGAATAAATCCATATAAGGTGTACGATGTCACCATGCCCAGCAACCATAAGACGAGCAGGATCACGAAGATAGTCCAAAGCATGTAGTCCTTCTTTCCCGTCTATCTCCCTGCATTGTCCCTGCCAATGCGAAATTCGGCACCGACAGTGCAGCAGTTCCTGGCATTCCACTTGCTTCTGACTCATTAGGACGACTATGGAGATTGCGGCGAGCAGCGTACGCACGGAAGACATCGGCCGCCAGCGTGTGGCGAGGAGGATGTTGGCGGAATTCTGCGAGTGGTTCGGCCAGATCGGCGCCTTTTGCGGCAGGTTAGTTCGCGCGGCTGGACAGTCCCCGTATGAGTGGCGCGAGTTATTACGGCAATGCGATGCAATCGGTTCGCTCTCCTTACCCCTGGTGGCATTAGCCGGAGCGGCGACCGGCGTAGTGCTGTCCATGGAAACACGCGACAGTCTCAGCCGCTTCGGAGCTAAAACCATGCTGCCGTCGGTGATCGTGTTTTCGGTCATCAAGGAAAGTGGTCCCATCATTACCGGCTTGGTAGTAAGTGGGAGGGTTGGCGCGGGAATAGGAGCCGAGTTGGGATCTATGATGGTCACCGAACAGATCGATGCCATGGAAGCATCGGGAGTCGACCCGTTCCGATACTTGGTTGCGACTCGGGTCTTGGCCTTCATCCTGATGCTCCCTCTGTTGACTTTGGCGGCCGACTTTTTCGGCGTTCTGATGGGTTGGATCGCCAATTCCTTCCAGGAGCCGATTTCCCTTCGGTATTTCTTTCAGAGCGGCTTCAAGAATGTCGATTTCAGCGACTTTCTTCCGCCCACCATGAAGACGGCGGTGTTCGGCCTCATTATCGGCGCTATCGCCTGTTTCGAGGGCATGCGGACCAAGGGCGGTACGGAAGGAGTGGGCCGGTCGACCACGCGCTCAGTGGTACTAGCGTCTCTCTTCGTGATCCTCGCGGACGTATTGCTGGTCCGCCTCATTCTGGCTTTCTTCTCCTGAGGAGGTAAGGAGTGGCATCCACGGCGCCGGATATCCCAGTCGAGATCGAAAGCCTATACAAAGCTTTCGGCCCGCAAAAAGTGCTCGAGGGCGTGAGCCTGCAAGTGGCGAGCGGCGAGACGCTGGCGGTACTGGGAAGCAGCGGGACAGGCAAAAGCGTGCTTCTGAAGTTACTGATCAGACTTCAAGTGCCCGATTCGGGAACCATCCGCATTCATGGGAGCGACATCGCGAGCCTGGACTTGAAGCAACTGAACGACCTTCGCCGGCGTATCGGATTTCTGTTTCAACAGGCGGCGCTCTACGATTCCTTGACGGTGGAGGAGAATGTCGCCTTCCCGCTGCGCCGCTCGAGTAGCGAACCGCCTTCCCGGCAGAAGGAAAAGGTACAGGCGCTGCTGCAAAGCGTTGGTATGGAGGAACACGGCCATAAAATGCCGTCGCAGATTTCCGGCGGCATGCAAAAACGTGTGGGCTTGGCGCGCGCCTTGGCGCTCGATCCCGACATCCTCCTGTTCGATGAACCAACGGCCGGGCTGGACCCGATCACCGCTGCCGAGATCGACGATCTGATCGTGGAACTGCGGGAAAAGCGAAGACTGACGGCCGTCGTTGTCACTCACGATATCCGGGGCGCGAAGGCCTTTGCGGACCGTCTGGTGTTGCTGCGGGAGGGGAAGATTGTCGCGGAAGGCGCCTTTGCAGACTTGCAGAAGAATCGCGACCGGCTCGTGCAGCAGTTTGTGGGCAGCCTTGGTTGAGGTGACCTATGAGTAACTTTCGTTTGGGAGTCTTTATCGTATGCGCGTTGGCAGTTCTGTCCGGGGGAGTCTTCCTGATCGGCAACCGGAAGTTAGAGTTCCGTTCCACTTACAGTCTGAGGGCTGGATTCCGGAACGCCGCTGGGCTGATCGCCGGGGCCGATGTACCCGTGGGCGGAATCCACATGGGAACAGTGCGGGCGATCGAACTCCCTAAGGCGCCGGATGGCAAGGTAGCGATCCGAATGGACCTGGAAGACAAGACACGGGCCGTGGTAAAGCGCGATTCAGTGGCGTCGATTCAGGCGGAAGGCCTGGTGGGCGACCAATTCGTAGAGGTGTCGTTCGGGTCGAAGGATGGCGCGCCGATCCGGGACGGCGACATGATCGCCGGTGAGCCACCCCTCGAGATGTCAGCTCTTTTCAAGAAGACCGACAACATCCTCGACGAGGTGCAGGATGCAGCCCGGAGCATCGACGGATCTTCGAAAAATATGCAGGCGATCACTGACAAGATCAATAACGGAAGCGGGACCGTAGGTGCTCTGATCAACGATAAATCGCTGTATAACAAGGTCAACTCGAGCGCGCAGGCATTTCAGGAGGACGCCGAGGCGCTCAAACACAATTTCCTGCTCCGCGGTTTTTTCAAGAACCGGGGATACGAGGATTCCGCCGAACTGACGAAGAATGAGATCCGGCAATTGCCCTCCGCACCGTATTCGAAAGAATTCACGCTGGATGCCAAAGCCCTGTTCGAAAAGCCCGACACTGCCAGGCTCAGAAACGAAAATGAACTCAAGCCGGTGGGAGAGTTCCTGCAGAGCGCGCCTTTTGGATTGGCAGTGGTGGCGGCGCTCGGCAGTCCGAAAGGAGATTCCAGCCAGGAGAGACAGCTAACCTTGGCCCGCGCAGCCGTAGTTCGCGACTACCTGGCTAAGAACTTTCGTCTGGACGATTCGCGGATCAAGACCGTCGGAATGGCAAAACAGGCGGAAACAAATACCGGCCAAGTGGAAATAATGGTCTATTCGGCGGCGCCGCGGGATACTCCCGGTGGACGTTAGCATTCGCCACTCTTACTCCCCGCGGTGCGCCGCTAATCTGACGACCCGGCTAACCTCCGTTGCGCCAAAGGGTTTAGTCAGCAGGTCGTATCCTCCGAGATTGAGAACTTCTGCCCACAGGCGGTCGTCCGCCAGATAGGACGACAGGATCAAAGGCGCCATTCCTGCTCGCCTTTGGAGGTCTCTCAGCAAATCCCGCCAATCTCCGTCGGCCAGGATTTGATCGCAAACCACTACCCAGGGACGAATTCGGCGAATCGACAATCGCGCATCGCGCCGCCCGGCAGCCCGGTGCAACTGACAGGCATGCTGCAAAATCCGCTCCAACGACAAGTGGTCCTGCTCGTCGGCGCTCACGACCAACAGCGGAAAACCGAATTGGAGTCGAACGCGGCTCGCAGCCGGCATGCACCTTGTCTCCCGAATCTTTTCGCAAACTCTGCTTCCAGGCCGCGTCCCCTAAAGCAAGCTCCGTACCAAAAGCGATTGTCATTTCTGCACGGTCGATTTGAACGGCTTGCCGGTTTGTTGCCGTTCGCCTCGCGGCAAAGCCGGCTTTGCCGCGTCACAAATGGACGTACCCCAGTAACATCAGGACGATCAGGATGAGCAGAACAGTCCCCAATCCGCCGCTTGGGTAGTAGCCCCAACCGCGGCTATAGGGCCAGGCCGGCGCGGCCGCCAGAACGAGAATGATCAGAAGGAGGAAAAGCAACATTGGAATTCCCTCCTTTTTCAGTTCAATAATGGGCATTTGCCGTTCCAAGGCACGAGGCCGGGCACTCCGGGTCTGTACGATTTCGCATCTGGGAGCGTCGATTGCTGCATTGAAAACGCGGAGGTTCTCAGAGGAGAGGTGCCCATGAAAAACATCGCAGTGTTTGCAACTTTCAGAGATCGGCTGCACGCCGAAGCTGCAATCAAGGAACTGGTCAATAGCAGCTTCCTGGAGGAAGACATCTCAGTGCTGCTGGCGGACAATGTCGGCACTAAGGATTTCGCAACCGAAAGACATTCCAAAGCGCCGGAGGGCGCTGCCGCCGGGGGCGGCATCGGAGCTGCGATCGGTGGGGGGCTCGGTCTTCTGGCTGGCCTTGGCACCATTGCCATTCCGGTTCTTGGACAGTACCTGACGGCCGGCCCCGTTATGGATGCACTCGCCGGCGCCGGCGCCGCCGGCGTGCTGGGAGGGATCGTCGGGACCATTATCGGCATGGGGGTGCCGGAGTTCGAGGCCAAACGGTATTCCGGACTAATCAAAGACGGGCGTTCGCTTCTCTCGGTGCATTGCGAGAGTTCCGATTGGGTAACCCGCGCCAGGCATGTTCTGAAGAGTGTCGGCGGCCAGGGGGTCGTGACGAAGACCGAAGCCAGCGCCGGTTTTGCGGCCAGCAATAAACTCCATCTGCGGCGATTTGGCAGCGCACATTGGCCTGCGAAGTGAACCGTAACGCCCCGCCCCGGAAGCGACCGTTTTCGTCGGCCTCCGGGACATCCCAGGAGTTCGAAGCGCGACGGGCGGATTGAGGACGTCGGGTCCCGGCGCGCTGGGATTCGGCATCGACTTGGGCTCTTCCTCAGCTGGATCGGGGTCGGGTTCCGGCAGCTTCGGGTCCGGATCTGGTTTCGGAGGGACCATTTCAACTGAATCTCCTGCTGGAATTCCAGCAATTATTTCCCCGCTTCGCCGTACTGTGGACGGCTCACGAAGTTCGCCTGCATGGAACGCGTGGCCTTGGGCGACGACGATACGGTCAGCAAATAGCCAGCGTCTCCGTCTTGCAGACGGCCAGTAGAACGTCAGTAAGCTTTCTGTCTTGCAGTTTTTGCCTTAGGGTGCAACTTTGTGCTCGCGTAGGATGCCGAAGTAGCGTATGTACGGTGTTCCACCTCGACGGCTACCAGAAAATAGGGAGACTCAGCAAGCGAAGCGCGGCAGCACAGGATAATAAATCAATAGCTCGGTGTGCTCCCGTATTTAAGATTTTCCGGAAGTCCTAGCCATCGACGAGGATGCAACCGCGTGGCTGATAATCGCCGCAGCGGGCACGCGCCTGTATCTTCCCATCTTGATGACCACCTGCGGTGGCCTGCGGCGCGGCGAGATCCTTGCCGCCACTTGGTCGAACCTGGACCGGGAACGAAGCATCCTGCACATCACCCGCGCGATCTCGGAACCCAAGAAGAACGTAATCCTGTTCAAAGAGCCGAAATCGAAGCGGACCCGGAAGATCGCCATTCCCACGCTGCTGATGGAAGCTCTGCTTGCGCACCGGAAGGAGCAGGAGAAGACTCGCGATACCCTTGGAGCCGCCTTCCAGAACAACGATCTGATCTGCTGGCGCCGGACGGCTCGATCTGGAAACCCAGCGCGTACCGCGCGTTGATCGTCAGACGCAAGCTGACCGGCCCGAACTTTCACGCCTTGCGCCACAGCCACGCGAGCCAGATGCTGGCCGACGGCGTGGACCTCAAGACCGTAAGCGTGCGCCCGGGCCACTCGAAAGCCAGCTTCACGCTAACGCAGTACTGCCACATGCTGCCGGGTCAAGACGGCGAAGCGGCGCGCCGGGTGGATACCGTTCTGCGGAAAGCCCTGGAGAAAGCCCAGCCCACGAAAGTGATGTGAACCGGAGGAACCCCAGAATTTTGGCTGCCAATTGGGTGCCAATTCGCCATTTTTGGCTTCCCAGGCGACCGGCGGCGGCCTTTGGCGTTCCTCGTAACTCTTTTATTATGTAGGGCTGGCGGAGAGGGGGGGATTCGAACCCCCGGTACAGCTTTAGACCGTACGACGGTTTAGCAAACCGCTGCTTTCGACCACTCAGCCACCTCTCCGGAGACGAAATTGGTCTGCAAGAGCATGGTACCATACCGCGGCGGGATTCATGGCGGCGGTGTGCGGTACAATAGCGGTGCAAGTCCCTTTGGCGTGCGCCCGTAGCTCAGTTGGATAGAGCGTTTGCCTCCGGAGCAAAAGGTCGGTGGTTCGAATCCACTCGGGCGTACCACTTAAATCGTAGAAAACACAAAAGATACCCGACTAGGCCAGAAGGGCCCAAGCCGAAATTTGTATCCACTTGTATCCAATTCAAAAAAAGTTCGCAACCGGCGGTATGCTGGGCGCAATGACTGCCCTGGAAAAACGGCACTTCCGGACGTTCGCCCGGAACCTATGCGCCGCGCTGGCGGCGCACCGCATGCGGGTGAGCTTTCGAACGGCAATCGAGCGCTATACCCCGGTGGAGGTCGACGAAAGCTGGTTCTGGTTGGCCGAGTCACTCGAGCGGGTGGCGATTGCCAAACTGGAGGAGCTTTACCGCGTTGAGGGCGGACCGCCCGGAAGGGTTCAGTAAAGCCATCCGGCGCAACCGACCGCGCCAACATCACATGGCGGCAGGACGTCGGAGGTAGCGCCATCGAGGTGAGCAAGATCGCCGGCCACTCCAAAGTGGACACCACATTGGACTACACGATCATCGGTGGGAAGCGAGGACACACTTACCCGCCGCATCCAGGAAATGCGCGCCGAGGCGGATAAGAAATCCCGCAAGGCGGCGGAAATTAAGAAACCGGCGGTGGCGTAGCCGTCGATTCAGCGGCGGCGGGCGGCTACAACCAAGAGCGGCTGTTAACCGAAGAGTTGTAGGTTCGGATCTACTTGAGGAGTCAAATTAAACTCCTTCATTTCCAATGCAGTCCCTGCAAGACGCGCCAGTTGTCGTAGTGAGCCCAGGCTGTCGCCCGGAATTGCGAAATACCGATCCTTGCTCAAATTTCCTCGTCCTTGACCTCCGGGCCCCCAGGATTCCCCCAGTGCCGCTGCACAGGGTCAGTAAGGAACTGGCTCAGGAAACGGCGCCTGCATGGGCAAAGTTCTGCGTAGCGCCGCGAGCCGGTCCCGGCAGTATCACGGGGACTGCCGAACCCAACGATTGGGTCCATGGCGCACCGATTCGACCGGTGCGGGCTGGTGCAAGGTGTGATCCCGCTCAAGAACCATAGTGAAGTGAAAGTTTTGTCGACGATTCTAGTATTAGCTCATGAACGCGCTCGTAAAACTGCCGTGCAAGGTTGGAAAAGCCGGCTCAATTTGGATACTTAGACATTTTAGGAGAGATTACCATGTCTGATTTCTTCGATTTCCTGTTCTCCGAGGCGCCGTGGCTCAGGCCGGTGCTCGCCTGGGGTCTCGCGCTCTTGCTCGCGTGCGTCATATTGACGCCGATAGCGTACTTCATTGTGTGGCCGTTCTTCCTGAAGATTCGGGAAGAGTTGGCGGCCTTCGCGGCGGGACTGCCGGAACGGTTCGATAGGGAGCGCGAGCTGAGGGCGAAGCGCCTCGACGAGGATGCTGACGAATTCAGGGCCGATGGCGGGTTGTGGCGGCTGTCGTTTGAGCCTTCGGCTCAGTGGTCCTCCGAGCTGCGGCGCGTCTCTGCGGTGCTCGGGAATCTTGGCGGGCTAATTAGTAAGGCGATCAAAGCGCTCGACTCCGCCAATCAGCGTGTCCCCGAGCTGGTCCGGGCGCTTCAATCGTCTAAAGTGGATCCTCCGCTTGCGTTGCCGCCCCTTCCCTCGGCAAAAGAAATCGTCGGCTCGGTCGCCGGTCATCGCGTCGCGTGGCTGCGGCTCGTTTTATCCGGACTGATTCTTGGCGCGATCATGACGGTGAACACAGTGATGCTGAGTCAGATCCTGCGGGACCTTGGCGTGATCCCTCCGGCGCTTACCTTTCTCGGCGCCCCGTTGGCCTACATCGTCGCCTTTCTGATGACGGGTGTCGAGGCCGGACTCGGCGTCGGGCATTCGGCTACGCGGAAGCCGGGCGAGTTTACCCTGTGGCCGTACTTCTTCATCGTGCTGGCGTTCGGCGTCTCGCTGGTAGAGGGCTTCTTTTGGTCGCGGATCGCTCCGGCGCACGGCGTGCTTACCCTGCCTTTCGTCGGCTATGAGATGCCTCAGCCGAGTCTGTTCTACTGCTTCGGTTTCGCGCTCGTCTGGACGCTATTCGGTCTCGGCGCGATCGGGTTCGATTCGGCGGCTGAGGTCCTGAGAGGAAGGCCCGGCGACCTGTTGAGGGGCGCAATTGATGACCTGCGGGGCCGGTACGACACCTACGTTCGCGTGGTCACCGACACCGAGAAGGTGCTCAAGGGTGCGGTCGCTGCGTCGACGGACCTTGACCAGAAGATTCAAGGACCGGCCGCGAACGCGGAGAGCGTGCGAGAGCAGTTGGAGAAATTAGACGCTGAGATCCGGCAGCGGAGCGAGACGGCGCCGGATTGGGCAAAGAGCGAAGAGCGGGAGCTAACCCGCACTGAAGTGTACCAGCTCGCGCTAACCGGCGGGCTGTGGCTGACGCTCACGCTGATCGGAGCAACGGTGATGACCGTTATCGGGCTGGGAAGCTTCACACACTCCATGGAACCGAGCCTCCGCTGGGCACTCGCCGTCGGGCAGGCCGTAGCTTTCCTGGGCGTTGGCGGGCTCCTCGGGGCGGGTGAGACCATTGTCCGCAGGGGCCCGGGTGAGCATGAGCGCAAGGTCGCCGCGGCGCCGGTGCTTTCCCGTTTTCTAGCCTGCGCCATCGGCGGCGCGCTTGTCGGCTTTTATCTGGTGCTCGCCTTCACAACGATTCGCGGCGCCGAATGGATCGTGAACGCGATCCTAGGATTGTTCCTCGCCGCCGCTGGCTATCACCTCAATCCGCTCCTGAACGTAGTACGGCTGTGGCTACGGCGGGTGTGGGGCCTCGCGGTGCTCATTGTTCAGGCCTTGTGGCTCGCGTTTGTACATGTGATGCGATTTCTCGTTGTGGTCCTAGAGAGCGTGGCGTATCTATTCGCCGCCCCGCTGGACAAGATCCGGTCCTGGAGAGGTCCCAAGCCGCCACAGCCGATGCCGCTCGCGAACGTGGCGGCGAGTGGCCACTGAGGCAGGCCTTATATCCGTCAGAAGGGAGAAAGAAATGGGACGACTGTGGATTGTGGCTCTTGCGGTCGCTGTCGTAATAGGTACGGCCATCGCTGTGAAGCAAAGGGTGCGCGGGGGCGGCTCTCCTTCTGGCGGGAATAAGAATGCCGCCATAGTGGTGCTGGTGGACTTCAGCAAGAGCTTCGTTCCGGGCGGGAAGGCCGGGCTTCTCCCGGAGGACCAGCACGCGTTGCGCGACATGGCCCGGCAACTGGTGGTGCTGGCTGCCCAATACATGACGGTGAAGATCCTGTGGTTCCCGATTGAGGGGTCAGCGCCAACCGACGGCCTGTGCAAGCCCCTCGAAATCAACACTTCACTAGTCAAGCGCTCGGACGGCTCCGTCTCGCGGGACGAAGTTGACGGCATAATCGGCGACTGTCTCAAGCAGATCGTTCAGAAGAGCAAGAGTGATTCCAACCTAGCGGACTACACCCACGTCTCCGGCGCCATCAGCACCGCGGCGGACGCCCTTAGCGGCGATTATGCGGAGCGGGTGCTGGTGGTTCTGTCCGACTTCAAGGAGGACCTCGGGAAAGGGAGCCTCCCGGCCTCGTTTCAGCTCTCGAAGGCGCGGGTCATCATGCTGCACCGCCCGGCCTCCGACGAGCCGCTCAACGTAAGCGGGTACCTGGCACGGGTCGGTTCTTGGAAAGAGAAACTGTTGAGGGGCGGCGCCAGCGAGGTGACGCAGATGCCGCTCTTCTCGGTTTCCGAGGCGCGGCTGCGGGCGGCTCTCCGGCCAGGAGGCGATCAGCCGCGCACGTCGTTGTCGATGTTGGTGGACTTCAAGGATGATGTATTCCCGCGCGGGGGTACTGGCCTGCCGGATCCGGCGCCGCTGGTGTCTGTCGGCAAGGAAATTGCGGCTCTGGTTGGGGATTGGCCGCAGCCCGTTACAGCCCAATGGATCGTAGTGGCGGGCTCGGGCTTTCGGATGGGGGCCGAAGCGCCAGTCGAGTACTGGACAACCTTGATCAAGCCTCCTGATTTACTCTCAGACGTGGGTGATTTCGGCAAAGCTTTGGAGGAGACTGCGATGCTGCTGCCATCGTTGGGGCGTGGAGACACCACAACGGACCTATCCGGGACCATAGACCTCGTCTCTTCGGCTGAACCGGCGCCGAAGTCGCACGTGTTGGTCATCGTTTCAGATTTCGTGGACAAAGCTTCGGCGCCCTCGGCCTTTCATTTAAAGCCAGGAACGCGAGTAGTAATGCTGTACAAACCGTCACCGACGGACCTGCAGGACCCCGATGCCGGCAGGGCCCGTCGGGCAGCCTGGCGAAAGCGCCTTGAGGATGCGCGCGCGTCGGTGTGCGAATTCCAGCTCGCAAGCTGGACGTCTCACGATCTGAAGTCATGTTTGGCGGAAAGGCACTAAGGAGCGACATATGAGCGACATAGCAATGGCGGCTCTCCCGAAAGAGGCCCGCTACACTGCCGCGCGGCGATGGGCACTCGCGGCGATTATGGGTGCGGCGATGATTACACTAACCAATACCCTAGGGTATACTACGCATACGGGCGGCGGCGAGAATGCCGATCGAGCAATATTCGTGCTGCTCCGATTGGCGTCACCCGTTATAGTTATGGCTTGGTACGCCAAGCGCGGGTACCGGCTCGCTGAAGCTGCCAGCGCCTTCCCCGCCGTTCGTGCCGCCCAAATTGGAAACCTTGCAGATTCTCTGTATTTTCTTGGCTTCCTCTGGACTCTCTGGGCGTTAATCGATTCTTTTGTAATTCACCAGATGTCTATCGCGCAAGCCGTGTTTCGCACATTCGGCTATGCGTTGGTGACCACAGCGTCCGGAATGTTTCTGCGTCTTCTCGTGCTTCAGTTTCAACATTCGGACCAAGACAATTGGGCGAAAGGTGAGCTGGACTTGGCGCTCGAACTGGCTAAGGTCAACACGGAGCTGTCAGGAGTGTCCAGTTCGCTGGAGTCGTTCCGGACTAGGGCGGATGCCGCGCTAAAAGGGTGGGCCGACTGGACGGAGTCTCTCAACAAGTCAACGGCCTCCGTAAAGACCGCAGTGGACAATGTTGAAGCACAGACTCGGGGCCTTGGCGAAGTTCTAGTTGAGCTGCATCGCAACCTGGGAAAGCAATTCAACGAACGTATGGAAAAGCTGGAGACCGAGTCAAATGAACGGTTGAAGAGGAACGTTACGACAGCGATCGATCAGTTTACGGAGAAGTTAGCGCCGTCGCTGGAGCGGCTGAACGCAGCCAATCGGGCGTATGCCGAACAAGTGGACGTGAGCACAAGAAACGTTGAGGCCCAGACTAGCAGCCTAAGCCACACCCTAGTTGAGCTACATAGCAACCTGGGAACGCAATTAAACGGGCGGATGGAAAAGCTGGAGATCGAGTCGAATGAACGGCTGGAGAAAAAAGTTGCGATAGCGATCGATCAGCTTACTGGGAAGTTAGCGCCGCCGCTGGAGCGGCTGAACGCGGCCAATCGGGCGTATGCCGAACAAGTGGACGCGAGCACAAGAAACGTTGAGGCCCAGACTAGCAGCCTAAGCCACACCCTAGTTGAGCTGCATCGCAACCTGGGAATGCAACTAAACGGGCGGATGGAAAGGCTGGAGACCGAAGCGAATGAACGACTGGAGAGGAAAGTTACGACGGCGATTGATCAGTTTACTGGGAAGTTAGCGCCGTCGCTGGAGCGGCTGAACGCGGTTAATCGGGCGTATGCCCAACAAGTGGATGCGAACACAACTGACATAAAGACGAGGGTCGCCACAGCGACGTCGAGTGTTGAACAAGCCATGCGGACGGCTGCAGCGTCGGTGCAATTGGCCAGCCACCAAGCCTCCAAGGAGATCAATGCTGCGTCAACGCGGATTGCGAACGAGACCCAAGTCCGGCGCAGGGGTATCTGGCCGTGGTAGCCAGGACGCCGGGAGATGAATATGCCATCAAGAACATCCAGGACCGATCTAGTGATTAGTATGACCCTCGCGGAAGTATTTCTATTGCTGCTGTTTGTAGTTTGGCATGGGTTTTCCGCAACCATTAACAACGATCCAGTCGCACTGTTGAAAGAAAAAGTAGCGAAACTCGAGACGGCTAATAGCGAGTTCGATAAACAGTTGAGGGGTGCCAAAGAGAAGATTGTGGATCTCCAATGGCGCCTAGATTTCTTGCACACTTATTTGCGCCTCCCACCAGAATTCAACGAACGGAACGAAAATGCCGGAGCGTATGTCAAGAATGCTTGTAAGGAAGAATGCCGCAGCAGCCCGGTGTGCGAGAGGCCCGACAATGTGCTCGTAGAGGCGAGCGTCATTCACGGTCAGATTTCGATAAAGGTGCTCTCTAGCAGTCAGCACTTATCGGCGTGGCTGGCTGGCTTGGGGCACCACTATCCGCCAGTGGGCGTTCCGATAACAGGAGGCGGCCAGATTCAGGAGTTTCTAGAAGATGTGCGCTCCTACTATTCGTCGTCGTCGTCAAAGGTAGACGGAAAGGAATGCCGTTTCGATTACCGGTTGAAGTGGGCTTCGAACGATGACTATCACGATGGGCGGGTAGGGTTCGAGGGCTACTTCTATCCGGCTGGGATAACTCAGGTATCCGAGAGGTGAGAGAGGCGAAAGGAGGACACGATGTCTCGCGAGAGAAATAGCGCAGCGTATCTGGTTTTGGTGCTTCTGGTGGGCTCATGTTCCTGCGGCAGACACGCGGCAGACACCGAGGAATACAGGTTCGACGCTGAAGGTCGCCTTCAGACGATCATTACGCCTGATGGCAACCGAATCAATTGCTCGCGGAACTCCAGCGGTTCGCTGGAAGAAGTGCGCTACCGCGGAGGCCGCGTTCGATACGGATATGATCCGGCCGGCCAACTCGCATGGCTACAGGATGACGGCGGATTAACAGCATTCAGCCGGGACGCGCTCGGCCGGGTGAGGGACGCCATTTGGGCTCGTGAACTGCATCGGTTGATTCATTATGACTACGACCTCTGGAACCATGTTACCGGGATCGAGGTCTACAATCTGGATGCAGTGCTGAGTTCCCGGCGCGCGCCAGAGGCGACTCGACAGATAAGCCAAAAGCCGCCCGCAAGCGAAAACAAATGGCGGGAGTGGCGTGCCTCGGTCTTGGAGAGTTCGGCATGGCTACGACGGAACCCGGAGTTCGCTGAATACGGTGTGTCGTACCGATATGACGCTCAGGGGCGGATGGTTAGCTTGGACGGTCCGGGCGGAGTGATCGTGTTACCGCCCAGCCGCGCCGGCGCAACTCGGCCGTGATCCGCGGCCGGCCGTAGCTGGGCCACTCCAACGCGACGCGCTGGATGGCGTCCCGCAGATCCATATCGGGATCGGGCCCGGGCCGTCGCTC